>Ga0209450_10000299_pt1 | contig 26789 bp, 15 predicted proteins | sample FrelakmetLWP11LW_FD_187149 | JGI IMG/M metagenome (GOLD analysis project Ga0209450, IMG submission 187149) | Freshwater lake sediment microbial communities from the University of Notre Dame, USA, for methane emissions studies - LWP11 LW (SPAdes)... | ecosystem: Environmental > Aquatic >...
GCATACCTTAAACAGCCTAAGACTACTGCGAAGCTCCGTACAGATGCGGAGATGCTTGTCAGGAACTGCATCTTTGCGCTCTCCTTCCCGGGCTCATTGTTCCAGACTGAACCGCTCAGCGTGGGAGATTCGGTCAACACAGAGCTTGACGAATACTGGCCCTCGGTCACCGGTGACGGACAGGATCTTTATTTCACCCGTGAAGTAAAAAGAGCCGGCGGCTACGGTAATGACAGGCAGGAGGATTTTTACATAAGCAGGTGGAACATGAACGACAACACCTGGGGAAGGTCCCGTAATGCAGGAGCCCCGCTGAATACCGCCGGAAATGAAGGTGCACAGTCAATTGCTTCCGACGGCCGCTCAATGTACTTTGCCGCCTGTGACCGTCTGGACGGCCAGGGACGATGTGACATTTACTATTCACTGCTCGACGGTGTGCGGTGGTCACCGGGAGTAAACGTAGGCTCTCCGGTGAACTCCACATCGTGGGAGTCACAGCCCTCAATAAGCCCAAACGGCAGAATGCTCTTCTTCGTAAGCAACAGGCCCGGCGGGATGGGAGGGATGGATATATGGTATTCTGTGCGTAACATGGACGGCAACTGGCGTACACCCGTAAATCCCGGGAAAACAATCAACAGTGCAGGTGACGAATTCTCTCCATTCATTTATTTCAACGGCAGAACTCTTTATTTTTCATCGAACGGAAGAGAGTCATTCGGTGGATTCGATATCTACAGCACTACCATGAATCCTGATTCAACCTGGACCACCCCCGTCAATATGGGGCCTGCTGTAAACACTCCGGCGGACGAGACAGGGCTTATTATCGAATCATCAGGCCGCAAAGCATTCTTTTCATCTGTGAGAGCCAGTTCAAAAGGCAAAGACATCTTCTATATAAACCTTCCCGAAGAGATTCAGCCTGAGCCTGTTTCCTATTTCAGGGGAAAAGTCACTGACAAGGCAGACGGCAAGCCGCTGGTGGCAAGGTTTGAGCTGACCGACCTGACCAATAACACTATGGTGATTGCCTCGCTGACTGACAAGTCCGGAGCATTCTTCGTTTGTCTTCCATCGGGCTTCAGTTACGGACTCAATGTTACTGCAGACGGGTATATGATCTACTCTGAGAACTTTGATTTTGAGACCGGATATACCTCCACGGAACCATACAGGAAGACCGTAGGGCTCAACCGGGTAAGGGAAGGTGAACACATGAGGATGTACAATGTATTTTATGATACAGACTCATGGGAGCTTCTTGAAGAATCGAAGCCGGAGCTTGAAAATCTTCTTGAGTTCCTTGCGGTTAACAACACCGTGGTGATTGAGATAGGAGGCCATACTGACTCTGATGGTTCTGATGAGCACAACCAGCTGCTGTCAGAACGCCGGGCAATGTCAGTAAGGGAATTTCTTATAAAAAGAGGAATAGGGGCTGACAGGATCTTTTCACATGGGTACGGTGAGACCTCGCCCATTGCTGATAACATTACTCCTGCAGGCAAGAAGCTCAACAGGCGTACTGAGATAACGATACTGTCAGTTGGCATCAATAAATAAAGGGGAATTCTCATCCCCCTTATCCGACTTTTATCAGACATGTGCAGTACTCCGGAATTGTCAGATCGCTATCTTCTTTTCCGTGGAAGTACTCGTTAATATCTTCAACCCGGAACTCTCCCTCACCGGAAGAGAAATGTACACAGAGGTGCCTCCTGCATCGTTGGGCTCAACCCTGACAGAGCCATCCAGCGCAAGAATAAGATTTCTGGCCAGGATTAAATTCATAGCGGAATAGGTATCCTGACTGTCGGAATAGTGGATTTCAGGATTATCGGAAAGCAGCAGCTGGCTGCTTCTGGAGAAACCCTGGCCAGAATCTTTGACATAGAAGGTAATTCTCTCATCGCGGTATGTGCACCCAAACTTGATAAACCCTGAAAAAGTAGTGTCAAGTGCATTCCTGAAGAGATTGTTTATGATCCTCTCAATCCTTGCCGTATTCATCCTTATCATAAGTTTGTCAGGCAGATCATCCTCCTGGATGAGAACGATATTGTCCTTGCCCTTTTTCCTCATAAAAACCCTGAATTGTGAGGCGAGTGACTCGAACATTTTCACGGCATCACTTTCCCTGAGGTCCTCCCTGACGGACCCTGTTTCTAGTGCTGCTGTATCGAAGAAATTTTCAAAAAGACCTATAAGCTGTTCACATGATGATATTATCTGTTCTGAAAACTCACAGCGGTCATCGTCATTGAACCTTGCATTGTTCATAAGATATGAGAATGCGACAATTGAGTTCATCTGTGTCCGTACCTCGTGAGATACGCCTGCTAATATTTGAGGCTTGTTAAACATCTGGTTAAATTTATTCTGTCCCGACCCGTTCGTCAGACTTATATCCTTGTTGGCATTACGCAGTATTTCAAACATATGACGTTGGGTGAGGAATAGTTACTTCAGCCTCCTGGCAAGTCTGGCAGCCTCTTTGCTGTACCTGCTCCTCGATGCTGAAATGGCATCGAACTGTCTCACCGCTCTTTCCCTGTCTTCTGTCATCATATAGCACAGGCCGAGATACCATGCAGCGTCTTCAAGATAGAGGTTATCATTGTGCTCGAGCACCCTGGTGAATGAACCGGTAGCCGATGGGTAGTTTTTCACTTCCATGTTTGCCATGCCATGCATGAATACCGTTTCAATGCTGCCCTGTTCTGTGCTTATCAGTTGCTCAAGGTATCCTATGGCTGTTTCATAATCTTTTGCTGCGTATGACGCTATGGCATTCTCCATCAGCGAATTACCAGCATCCACAATAGAACGGACTGCCCCCGGAGATTCATAGCGTGCGTAATATTTATCATAGAGCTGGTCCGGAGTGCCTGCTCTCAGCGCCAGGTAAAGCGCCGTAGTGACAACAGCAAGAAGCGCTACGGCTGCAGCATATTTTGCTGATCTTACCAATGTGTTCCTGAGGGTGCTACCAGAGCGTTTCTTCATCTCGATAGCTGAGAGCTTGGCTCTAAGGTCAAGGATGCTCCTGTCTTCCAGTATCTCATTGGTGCGGCGTCTCAGCGCCACCTCCCTGGCAAGGCCCGGATCCCTGTTTATTTCACCCTGTAACCATGCCTCCTCAGCTTTTTCTGCTGATCCGCTCAGATAGTTCTCAATGGTGTGATTGACGTTAATCGTGTTCATGATCTGTAATATTATTTCACACTTAATTCATAATAAACTGTCATACAGTTTTTTATAATCTAATGTCGTTTTCAGGGGCCCTGCCTGCACCACACAGTGCATGCTCTCCGGTTTCAGGACCATAATGCTTTCGCACAGCCCCGCAAAAACTATGTATTGTTGTGCCGCTGCTGCGGCCTTTATCCCATATTTAGAATTCAATAATGATTGGAGGCCTGGTTGGACCATCAAGTGATATAATTGCTGCTCCGTTGCCGCCGCGTACGTTAATCATCTCCTCGTTTGAAAGTACAAACTCATTGAAGTTGTCAAGTTTCAGGGTTTTCATCTCTTTAATTATTTGTATTATTAATTCAGGGTTTAATTTCACTTTATACCGTACATGTCATAACACGGCAATTTGTGACACAAAAAAATCAACTATTTTTTAAAATAAAACTTAAGTGCCATATATTCAATATAATACAGTGGCACAAAATTGACTGTACAGGGTACGTAATAGTTTTATATTTTTGTGCCGGAAAGAAAGACCCGCCAGGATGAGCTTAATCCGCCATATCAAGGTACCTGCCATGTTTGCATTGATGCTTATCGGAGCATCTGCCGGGTCATACACTTCAGCATCACCTGTAACAGAGGCAGGCATTTCATTACAGGAAACCAATGATACTCTGTTGTTCCGCCTGACGGAAGAACTGCAGGCAACCCTCGTTGACGGATACAATGAAGAACAGGCCGCATCGCTGACAGAAAAGATAGAACTCATACTTGCTTCCGGCAGCTCGCGCGATACTGTTCTGATGTCTGATGCCTATTACCTGACAGGGTATTATTACCTCCTCGGCAACAGGAATAGTCTCGCTGCTGAAAGACTTGCCTCATCGGTGCAATACAGGGAGTCATCTGGCGTCACCGATCGCAGGTATGCAACGGGACTCAGTAATATGGCCGCAGCTCTTTTTAAGGCAGGAGACTATGGAAATGCTTACAGAACTGGCCTTAAAGCTCTGTCAGCAAGGCGATTGGCGGTGGAGAATGATTCCTCTTCCCTCGCAAACAACTATCTGAACCTGGCGAGTATCTGCCTTGAAATGAATAACTCTGACCTCGCCATCATAATGGCCGAGAGGGGGCTTGAAATCACGGCTCTTTACCCTGACCGTGTTCAGAAGCCGGTAATAGCAGACCTCTATCAGGTGATCGGACTGAGTCTCTACCGCAATTCTGAATATACAAAATCACTTGTTTATTGCCGGGAGGCTCTTAAGCTTTATGATCTGTACGGGGCTTCGGACAGCGAGTCGAAGCAACTGATCCTTAATACCATATCACAGCTCTACCGCGATCTTGATCAACCGGAGGAGGCTGAGATATACTTCAAGAGGGGACTCGCATTCAAAGGCAGAAAGGAAAACCAGGACGAATATCTGATATACATTAACTATGCAGGCTTTCTGGCTGAAAACGGGAGATCTGCTGAAGGCGAAGCAATTCTTGAAAAGGGCCTTTCATACGTCAGTGAGACCTTTGGCTCTGACAGCCGTGAATATAGCATGATGCTGGCATCGGCAGCAGCCTTCATTCACAAGACTACCGGCGATACTCCGCGGGCACTGGCAATGTACAGGGAATGCTTCTCATATACTGAGAAGTTCCCATGGGACATTACACTTAAGAACTACATTCTGACCGGATACGCCGGCACCCTGTTCGATGACCGCCAGTACCTTAAGGTAATCGAAACGGTTGACGAGATAATCAAAACATCCGGAAACGAATCTGACAGGTCTGGCCAGGTGAACAGAAATATCATTTCGTTCACCCAGTCAGACATAAACATAAGAGTATTGAAATACAGGGCACTTGATGCGCTGGCCGGGGAAACGGGGAATGCTGATTACCTGAGAATGGCCGTTGAGACCGGACATCAGATTGTCATGCTCTATGACCGGCAGAGACTTGAGATGAGCGAGGAGGAGAGCAGAAACAATCTCAGTGCCCTCTCCAGGGATTTCTACACCGGAATCATTGACAATTACGTTCAGCTTCACAAGCTTGACAACAGCCAGGAATCGCTCAGAGGTGCGTTCGAATATTCGGAGAGGAGCAAGGTTGCCGGATTCCTTGCTTCGATGAGAGAACTGAATGCTGCCCGGCTTTCACTGCCTGAAGAGCTGGTTAATCTTGACAATGAAATAAGAGGAGAGATAGGCTTCTATAAGGAGCTCATTGCCAATGAGACGGTAAAAGCAAAGCCTGATTCCCAGAGGATATCAACATGGGAGAGCATGACTTTCAGCCTGCTGAGATCACGTGATTCCCTCATAAAGGTGTTTGAGTCCAGCTACCCGGCATATTACAGCCTGAAATTCAAGAGTGAGGTCACCCCGCTGCCTGGCGTAATTCCGGTCATAGGGAAGAATGCCAATCTCCTGAGCTATGTTCTTCTGGAGGGCAAACTCTTTATTTTCGTCGTTAACAGGGGGGGGACAGCTATTATTGAGCAGGATATCGATTCCTCGTTTTATGATTCCCTTGGCCGGTTCAGGAAGATGCTTTCGGTCATGCCCGGGACAAGCATTGTGCGCAAACCATTCAATGACTTCATGGACCTGGCTCACCAACTTTACACTGTCCTGCTGAAGCCGGCTGAGCCATATCTTAGGGGCGACAAGATCGTGATCTCACCTGACAACATCCTGTCATACATTCCTTTTGAGACCCTCGTCACTGAAGAATACCGCAGTTCCGATCTCCTCTACCGTGATGCTCCCTTTGCTTTGAAGAGTTACAGGTTCTCATATATTTACAGCGTCACCCTCTCTTCAGAGACACCCAGACGGAGCAGAAGTCTTACCAATGAGCTCATTGCTTTTGCCCCTACCTACGCAGGGATGGAGATATCCGATTCACTTCTGACAAGTTTCCCGGGGCTGAGGGGCGAGATCAGCAACCTTCCTTTTGCCATCATAGAAGCGGAAGATGCCGTAAAGCAGTGCGGGGGAACAGCCTTCACACTTGAGAATGCCACTGAGGGATCCTTCAAAAGTGAGGCAGGGAGATACGATATCATCCATCTGGCGATGCATACCATCGTCAATGATCTTCATCCGGCCTTTTCAAAGATGATATTTGCTTCCGATGCAGAGGGTACGGAAGACGGCTTACTCAACACCTACGAAGTATATAACGTTCCGCTGAATTCCATGATGGTCGTGCTCAGTTCATGCAACACAGGGATGGGCATGTTCGTTACAGGTGAAGGACTTCTGAGCCTCGCCAGGGGATTCCTTTTTGCAGGAAGCAGGTCAGTGGTAATGTCAATGTGGGAGGTGGAGGATGTCTCAGCCTCGGCAGTGATAAAATCGTTCTACAGGAATATGAGAAGCGGAATGACAAAGAGCGCCGCCCTGCGCAGTGCTCGCCTCTCTTTCCTGCGTACAGCCGACCAGACCCGCTCGCATCCTTACTACTGGTCAACCCTCGTTATTTACGGCGATGACACCCCGCTCTATTTTGACAGGATAAAACTTTATCTGGTCTTCCTTCTTCTTCTTGTGGCAGCGGCTTTACTGACGGCTTTTGTTTACAGGGGACCGAGATCCTGATATTCCGGATCTGTCTTGATGATCTCCATCAGTGCCTCTTTGCACAGGTACTTCTTCCGCCTTGCGTATGACTCGTTCTTCAGATCCATCTTCCTTGCTATTTCCTCATAACTGTACCCTTCGCTGTAGAGATTCAGCACCATCTGGCAATCCTCCTTCAGAAGGGCAAATGACCTGGAGACAATCCTCTCGAGTGTTGCATTCGTTATCTCTTCCTGCCCGTCACTGTCTGCAATGTCACCCTCAAATGACGTGTGGCGCGCTTTATAACGGAGCTGAGTGTTCCATACATTCCTTGCTATGCCGAAGAAATAGCCTTTGAGGTCAGAGGTAAGCCTGAAGCCGTCACCCGTTACCTGTTTATAGAGAATGACAACCGTCTCCTGAAGTACGTCATATATTTCATCGTCTGATCCGCTGTTCTTCTTCAGATGGTCACGGATTACCTCATAATAGGAGTCATAGAGGTAAGAGAGCATCTTGCTGTCCTGCCTCCTGATACCATCAATGATGTCACTGTCCGAGTACTTTTTAAATAAACCCAAGCAAGAGGTATTATTGGCAAATATAGCATTTCCCCAACCGATAACGCTCTCATGCTTCTGTAACACATTTGTGGAGATCACCCCGGAGAGGTCAGCAAATAATGGATATATTTACATCATTGAAAAAACATCGCCCCTTCAGCTATGACATATCCGTTTGTCAGACAATATGATGCGATGGACTGCGGTCCGGCCTGCATAAGCATGATTGCATTAAGCCACGGAAAGCGTATTTCGCTCGAGACGATACGGAAAAAAGCATATATCACCCGTGAGGGGGTATCTTTTCTTGGGCTTAAATCTGCAGCTGAGAGCATCGGATTCAGCGTGAAAGGGGTAAGGATACCATTCAGTGTCCTTGAGGAGAAAGCACCCCTGCCCTCTATCGTTCACTGGCAGCAGAACCATTTTGTCGTTGTGAACAGGATATCACGTGACAGGGTTTGGGTCACCGACCCTGCCCTCGGGCGTCTCCGGATGAACAGGAGTGAATTCATCAAGGGATGGTCAGCAGGAAAGAAGGATAATGAGCCTGAGGGGATGGCACTCTTTCTTGAACCAGGACCTTCATTCAGCCAGATCGCTGACGATCCCCCGCCGAAAACCGGCTTTTCATTCCTTTTGCCATACCTGAAGCCATACCGAAGGCAGATAGCCCTGCTCCTGGCAGGTCTGGTTGCGGGAAGCCTGATACAGCTCATCTTTCCATTTCTCACACAGGCCATAATTGACAGTGGTATAAAGAATAACGATATCAGGCTGATATGGCTCATCCTTGCCGGACAGCTGGCCCTGGTAGCAGGGAGAATGGCTGTGGAGTTCACCCGCGGATGGCTGCTGCTGCATCTTGGGACACAGCTTAATATATCTATCGTATCCGACTTCCTTGCAAGGCTGATGAGCCTGCCAATCGCCTATTTCGACAGCAAACTGAACGGTGACATACTGCAGAGGATAGAAGACAACAGCCGGATAGAAAGTTATCTGACCTCCTCGAGCCTTTCAATACTCTTCTCATTCTTCAATTTCATGGTCTTTGGAATCGTTCTGGCATTTTACAGCATCCCCGTGCTGCTGGTCTTTCTTGCGGGAACCATTCTCTACCTTCTCTACGTTGCCGTCTATATGCCCTCAAGGGAAAGACTTGACAATATGCGCTTCAGGCAGATGGCTGAGACAGGGAACAAGATGATCAACATAGTTAACGGCATGCAGGAGATCAAGCTCGCCGGGAATGAGGTCAGAAACAGAAGAGAGTGGGAGGCACTGCAGGAGGAGATGCATAAGACAAGGGTGAAGGGGCTGAAGATTTTCCAGTTTCAGACTGCCGGTGGAACGCTCATCCACGAGTCTGCCAACATTATTATTACTGTCATATCAGCAACTTCTGTCATCAATGGCACTATGACGCTGGGTATGATGCTCTCAGTGCAGTTCATAACAGGTCAGCTCAACGGCCCAGTGTCACAGATTATAAGCTTCATGCGATCGACACAGGATGCCAGGATAAGCCTGGAAAGGCTGGCGGAGGTTCATGCCATGGATCCCGAAGAGCCGCCTGACACTAAGAAAGAGTGGCTGACACCGGGTGAGATGAGAATATCTGTCAGTGATCTCTCGTTCAGATATGAAGGGCCCGGCTCACCATGGGTCATTAATGATCTCAACCTCGTCATTCCGCCCGGGAAGATCACAGCTGTGGTAGGGGAGAGCGGCTCGGGAAAGACCACTTTACTGAAGCTGCTGATGGGGTTTTACACTCCGGAAAAGGGAAGGATAACCATCAATGACATCCCCCTGAGTGATATAAGCGTGACATCACTCAGACGCGCAACAGGTGTTGTGATGCAGGATGGATATATTTTCCCCGACACCATACTTGCCAACATTGCTCCGGGTCATGACTCTCCGGACATGCATCGGGTCACCAATGCCCTCAGGGTGGCAAACCTTCAGTCGCTGCTCGATAATCTGCCGGCGGGGCTCAATACCCGCGTGGGGCAGGGTGGTCACGGCCTCAGCCAGGGACAGAAACAGAGGATTCTTATTGCAAGGGTAATATACAAAGAACCGTCACTGCTTCTGCTTGATGAGGCGACGGGTGCACTCGATGCCTCCAATGAAAGGATGATAGTGGGAAACCTTTCAGCCTTCTATGCAGGCCGTACGGTCATCATCGTCGCACATCGGCTCAGTACAGTTAGATACGCCGACCTGATCGTGGTCCTCGAAAAAGGAAACATAGCTGAGGCAGGTAATCACGAGGAGCTGATACGCAGGAAAGGATCCTACTACAGGCTAGTTAAAGATCAGCTTGAGCTGGGAGCCTAGCCATCAGGCCCTATTTTTTCGAGTACGGCTCATAATCGTCAGGCTGCCTGCGTAACTGTTCCCCTCTGCCGGAAGCCTTACCAGCTTTAGGGTCAGTCCCCTTCTTCTTCTTCTTCATGTAATTCATATAGAGCCTTATTCCAAGGGCCAGAGCCACAAAGGCAAAAATTAAAATGTCTTTCGTTTCCATAGTTTAGTTGACTGAAACAGAAGCTTCAAAGTTATATTATTTGACCGTTCGCGCACATACCTGTTTTATTTAAATGACGTAATGGTTTGAGTTTTACCAATAATCCATTATTTTCGTGGATTGAAAAATGGGGAGCATTGCGGTGCCCACCGTTGCATAATGCACTGATCTAAAAGGATTAAAGATGACTACCAAAGATCCGGTAAACTCTGTTCATGATGAACAATTCGATGCTGAAGACAAAGCATCTGAAGTTAATGGAGAAGAATCCGTTGAAATTGCACCACTGGAAGCAGTTGCCGAAACAGCACTGGCTGAAGATGAAACTGACGATGAGATTATAGCTGAAGAGCCCCCTGAAGAGGAGGCTCCATTGGCTGAATCACCCGTTGATAAGATTGAAGAATCTGTTCCCGGGGAGGAGGGGGCGGAGGCTGAAGCCCATGACGAAACGACTGATGAATCTGTCCCTGAGGAGGAGGCTGTCAATTATGATGAAATAACCCTCCCGCCGGTTGACTACACCGGCTTCTCCAGGAAAGAACTGGTGGAGACGCTTAAATTGATTGTCGATAACAGGCCTCCTTCCGAAATAACAGATGACGTCAGCAGGATTAAAGAGGTCTTCTACAAGAAGACCAAGGCTGAATTCAACGAGAAGAGGCTCAATTTTGCCAAGGAGGGGGGGAACATAGAGGAGTTCAGACCTGAGCCTGATGAGCTCGAGAACCAGATCAAGGTGATCCTTGAAAACTACCGTAACCGGAAGAGCGATTACAACAAGATACAGGAAAGCGAAAAGCAGGAAAACCTCCGTAAGAAGCACGAGATCATTGATAAGATCAAGGAACTGGTGAACCGCGAGGAGGCCATTAACAAAACATTCCAGGAATTCAGAAACCTGCAGAATGAGTGGCATTCAACCGGCATAGTGCCACAGGGAGCCCTGAAAGACCTGTGGGAGAGTTACCACCACAGCGTTGAGGTCTTTTATGATTATATCAAGATAAACCGCGAACTCAGGGATCTCGATCTGAAAAAGAACCTTGAAATTAAGATCGCCCTCTGCGAAAAGGCTGAAGAGCTGCTGATGGAGCATAATGCCGTCAATGCCTTCAAGCTCCTGCAGGATTATCATAATCAGTGGCGTGAGATAGGTCCTGTGCCCCACGAGAGTAAGAACGACATCTGGGAGCGTTTCCGCGAGGCTACTGCAAAGGTAAACAAGAGGCATCATGAGTTTTTCGAGAAACAGAAGGATGAGCAGAAAAGGAATCTCGATGCCAAGATTGCCCTCTGTGAGAAGGTTGAGGAGATTGCTGCCGTAGAGATACTGACCTTCTCCGACTTCAGGGAGAAGTCGGATGCCATTCTTGAATGTCAGAAACTGTGGAGAACACTGGGGTTTGCTCCCAAAAAACATAACAACAAGATATATCTGCGGTTCAGGGCTGCGTGTGATAAATTCTTTGAAAAGAAACGTTCTTTCTTTGCTGAAAACAAAGAGGTACAGGTACGGAACCTTCAGCTCAAGACCGAGTTGTGCATGAAGGCTGAAGCACTTCAGGAGAGCACAGACTGGAAAGATACTTCAGAGATGCTCATCAGGCTTCAGAAAGAGTGGAAGGAGATAGGACCCGTGCCTAAGAAATACTCAGAAAAGATATGGAAACGGTTCCGCAAAGCGTGCGACACGTTCTTTTCACATAAATCGGAGTATTTTGCCGGAAGGGATACCTCATACGAAGATAACCTGAACACCAAGCTGGCACTGATAGAAGAACTGGAAGGCTTTGACCCGGGTGAAGACCTCAAGGCAGGGTTCGAGCGGCTGAAGGATATTCAGAAAAGATGGACTGAGACAGGCTATGTCCCTATCAATAAAAAGGATGAGATAGCGCGCAGGTACAAGGATGCACTCAACAAACAGTTTGACAGGCTCAAGCTTGACGACGAGGACAAGAATATTCTCAGATACCGCAGCAAGGTTGATAATGCAATGTCAAATCCGCGGGCAGCACGAAAGGTGAGAAACGAGCGTGAGAAGTTCTTCAGTAAGATCAAACAGCTTGAAAGTGACATAGTTCTCTGGGAGAACAATATCGGGTTCTTTGCAAAATCAAAAAATGCCGACACTATGATCAAAGAGGTGGAGGAGAAAATTGCCGATGCAAAAAGGAATATTAAGATGCTGGAAGAAAAGGTGAAGCTGATTGACAGTTCGATGTTTGAAGAGTAAATCGCATACCTGACCACAATTCAACATAACAGTGACTGAAGTTAAGTACATTTTCGTGACCGGCGGGGTAACGTCATCGCTGGGTAAAGGGATCATTTCGGCGTCACTTGCCAAGCTGCTTCAGGCACGAGGTTACTCTGTCACAATCCAGAAGCTTGATCCGTACATCAATGTTGATCCGGGAACACTTAATCCGTATGAACACGGTGAGTGCTATGTGACCAATGACGGAGCAGAGACCGATCTTGATCTGGGTCATTATGAGCGTTTTCTCAATGTACCCACCTCCCAGGCAAACAATGTTACTACGGGAAGGATCTACCAGTCTGTAATCAACAAAGAACGCAAAGGCGATTACCTTGGAAAGACCGTGCAGGTAATCCCCCATATAACCGATGAGATTAAACGAAGAATAAAGCTTGTCGGGTCAGGTGGCAAGTTCGAGATAGTCATCACGGAGATAGGCGGTACCGTCGGCGACATTGAATCTCTTCCCTATATTGAAGCCGTGAGGCAGCTGAGGTGGGAGCACGGGCCCCAGAACTGTATCGTGATTCACCTTACTCTCGTTCCTTTCCTGTCAGCATCGAAAGAGCTGAAGACAAAACCAACCCAGCACTCGGTGAAGATGCTTCTCGAAGAGGGTATACAGCCAGATATACTGGTGCTGAGAACAGAAAAGAGCCTGACAGATGATCTTCGCAGAAAGGTGGCGCTCTTTTGTAACGTCGAAGCAGGCGCTGTTGTGGAATCGATTGATGTGTCAACGATATACGAAGTGCCGATAAGGATGCAGCAGGAGATGCTTGACACCACTGTCCTCCGTAAACTGGGCCTTCCGGCCGGCAATGAGCCAATGCTCGACGAGTGGAAGGAGTTTCTTCATAAACTCCATAATCCGGCACACCGTGTCAGGATAGCCCTTGTCGGCAAATATGTTGAACTTGCCGATGCATATAAATCTATTTCTGAGGCGTTTGTTCATGCCGGTGCAGCCAACGAGACCAATGTTGAGCTGACATATGTCCATTCAGAAGAGATAGATGAGAGTAATTATGTGTCGACCCTTAAAGGTTATGACGGGATACTGGTCGCCCCCGGATTCGGATCCAGAGGCATTGACGGCAAACTGCTTACAGTCAACTATGCCCGCACAAATGACATTCCGTTCTTTGGCATCTGCCTGGGAATGCAGTGCGCGGTGGTTGAATTTGCCAGAAACGTTCTGGGCCTTGACGGAGCACACTCGACAGAGATAAACCCAAAGGCAAAACACCCGGTCATCGACCTCATGGAGGAACAAAAGAGTGTGACCGAAAAGGGCGGTACAATGAGGCTTGGCAGCTACAAATGCGAACTGATGCATGGATCAGAGGCTTATAAGTGTTACAGGAAAGAGGAGATAGGGGAACGACACCGTCACAGATATGAATTTAACAACAGGTACCTGACTGATTTCAGGAACGCAGGCATGATACCCTGTGGAATAAACCCGCAGTCAGGTCTTGTTGAGATAGTTGAGATACCGTCACACAGATGGTTTGTCGGAGTACAATTCCATCCTGAGTACAGCAGTACGGTCCTCAGACCTCACCCCCTGTTCGTCGGGTTCGTCAAAGCCTGCATAAAAAAGTAATTTCAAACAGAAAAATTAAGTAATGGATAAAAACACAGTTATAGGTATTGTTCTGATCTTTCTTATTTTCCTTGGTTTCAGTGTATATAACAACCAGCGGTCGGGCAAGTTTTTCAAGGCAGAGACAGAATATGCCGATTCCCTGTATGCTGAAGGCGATTATGATGAGGCAAGAGAAGCATATATAAGAGCGCTTGGGTACCGGCCTAAAGACCAGACGACAATAGCCAGGGTAACAGAGCTCAACAGCAAACTCGGCCTCGGCCAGCAGCCGGTTCAGCAGGCAGATACAGCCATCGTGGGTGCCGCAACCACCACAGTCCCGTCCGGTTCAGCACAACAACCTGTGACAGACACAACTGCCTTCGGTGCTTTCTCCGGAAGTGTCAAGGGTGAGAACGAGTTATTTACTATTGAGAATGACAAAATCATTCTTACCATAGCATCAAGAGGCGGAAGAATCCATTCTGTCCTGCTTAAAGAATATAAGACTTATGATTCACTTCCTGTGATATTATTTGACGGCGACTCCACCGTCTTCGGATATAAGTTCTTTACCTCGGATAATAAGGCAATAAAAACCAACGATCTTTTCTTCAAACCGAGGGATTATTCAGGTCCGATAAACGTTAATGACCAGCCGGCAGTGCTGACGATGAGCCTGATGGCTGAGAACGGCACAGCTATTGAGTATCTCTACACTCTTCACCCTGGCGAGTACATGGTCGACTTTGAGACAAGGTTCCTCTCACTCGGTTCCGTTGTTCCGGCAAACACTACCTCACTTGCATTTGACTGGAAGATGTACGTTCCGCAGCAGGAAAAGGGCAGACAGAACGAGGAAATGTACACAGGCCTGAAGTACAAAGTAAACCAGGAGGGGGTGGAAGATCTGGTGGCGAGACAGAAAAAGGATGTCGAGACAGCAAGTCTTCTCAGGACTGACTGGATTGCATACAAAGATCAGTTTTTTTCATCGGTGCTGATAGCTGAAGATTACTTCCTCAATGCTTTCATCTCGTCAACAAAGGCAGACCCCACCTCAAAATATCTCAGATATTTTGAATCAGAGATCGGGATTGCATATGCTCAGGCTGAGTCTTCAACGGTGAAGATGAAGATGTATTTTGGACCAAACAGCTTTACCTTATTGAAAAAGTATGAGATGGAGCTGGAAGAACTGGTTTTCCTGGGAAGGAACATAATCAGGTGGATAAACCAGTATGTCATCATTCCTATCTTCAACATCCTTGATAATTTCATTGTCAGCTATGGCCTCATAATTCTGATTCTGACCCTTTTAATTAAGATAGTTCTGTTCCCGCTCACACACCGTTCATTCATCTCTCAGGCCAAGATGCGGGTCATGAAGCCGATGGTTGACGAGCTTGCAAAGAAATTTCCCAAGCAGGATGAAGCCCTGAAGAAACAGCAGGCCACCATGGATCTCTACAAGAAGGCCGGGGTAAGCCCTATGGGTGGTTGTCTTCCGATGATGCTGCAGATGCCTATCCTCTTCGCGATGTTCCGTTTCTTCCCTGCCTCGATAGAACTGAGACAGCAGTCATTCCTGTGGGCAGATGACCTCTCGACGTATGACTCAATAATGAACCTGCCGTTCACTATACCAATGTACGGTGATCATGTCAGTCTTTTTACACTCCTTATGACGGTATCAACCATCATCTCAACAAAGATCAGTAATCCTGTCGGCGGACAGGAGCAGATGCCGGGGATGAAGGCGATGATGTACATGATGCCGGTTATGTTTATGCTGATACTGAATAACTTCTCAGCAGGTCTGACATATTATTACTTCCTTGCAAACGTGATCTCAATAGCTCAGACAGAGATATCACGCCGCTTTGTCAGTGAGGCCGAGATACTCAGGAAGATTGAGGAGAACAGAAAAAAACCGGTCAAGAAATCGAAATGGCAGGCAAGACTGGAGGAAGCAGCCAAACAGAGAGGCTACAAGTCTGGTAAGAAATAACTATAAAAAAGTGCCCTGTGGCACTTTTTTTTTATAAAATACTTCTAAAACATATTTTTTCTTATTCCCATTTGCCTAAATTAGTATCCTAAACTTTTTTTATAATGGGGAAGAAAATTAAAAACAAAGACATTGCCGCGAGGCTTGGCCTCTCCGGTACGTTGGTTTCATTGGTGCTGAACAATAAGGCAGATCAGCATGGAATCAAGAAAGAGACACAGGAACGGGTGCTGGCCGTTGCAAGGCAGATGGGGTATTTCACCGCGGCCGGCGAGAAAGGGGAGACCACTCCTGTCGAAGAAAAACCGGGCATAATTGGCATGATAGTGCCTTCAATGAATGACCCTTTCATCTATGAGATCACACCTTACCTGCAGAAAGCTTTTTCAAGCATAGGGCTGGGGTTCTCGGTTTTCACACGCGACCCTGATGATATGCGCTTCAACAGGCTTACAACCTCGCTCAGAAAATTCTTCAGCGGGATGATCCTGGTAGGCAATGCGGCTGACGACACCGTTGTCAGAGCACTCAACAGGGACTTCTATCCAATGGTCCTTCTTGAGAAATCAATTAAGAGGATGAGGCTTAATACCGTATGCTCTGACAGGATAGCAGGCTCGACAGTGGTGACAGAACATCTTATTTCCCTGGGGCTTAAGAATATTCTCATCATATCAGGTGAGGAGTCTGAGACTTACGATAAGGAGATGCTCGATGAGCTGAAAGCAGCCACAAAAAAGTCTAAGGGATTTGAATCAGTTAATTTTACGGTAGCACGGGTGCCCAGGGCAGGGGAGAAGTTTGAGTTTGCTCAGATAGAGAATTTCCTCAGGCCGCCTCACAGGTGCGATGCTATCATTACTGTCAATTCGGCGCTGGTGTTCCCTCTTACTATTGCACTGCAGGAAAAGAATATCCGCATCCCTCAGGACGTTGCCCTTGTATCAATGGAAGACGGCATTGGCTTTGATCTCCTGAGTACGCCCATAACGAGGCTTCGTAAACCACTTGCTGCAATGTCTCTCAAGGTAGCCAACATCGTATGGTCTGAAGTAAAAAACCAGGGTAAAAGCAAATATAAGCGCCAGGTAAACATGGCTCCTGAACTGGTCATCAGAAGCAGTTGCGGCTCTTATCTTAAATAGTTAACTATGAAACGGTCTCCTGTGCTGCCGGCGTTATTCGTCATGGCACTCCTGCTGTCATGCGGCAATAATCACCTCATTGCAGATAAGTCATTCAGGAAACTGATCCTTAATGATTACTACGCGAGGGTCGAAAAATATGCCTCCGTCAGGGGTGACCTGTTCAGCCTTGCTGACACAATAAAAGATGACAGCCGCAGGGAAGCCGTGATGTTTCTTCTGGCCTATATGCCTTTGAGTGACCTTGCTGTTTATGAGCCTGGCTTCCTCCTCGCAAATGTTGATGCTGCCCTGAAGGCACGCAGGGAGATGAAGTGGGGCTCATCAATACCTGATGATATCTTCCTTCATTTTGTCCTTCCGCCGAGGGTCAACAATGAAAACCCTGACAGTTTCAGGCTTATTATGTATGATGAGCTCGCAGGAAGGATTGACGGGCTTGATCCTCAGGCGGCTGCCCTTGAGATTAACCGCTGGTGCCATGAGAAGGTGTCATATCAGCCGTCCGATATAAGGACCTCATCACCGATGGCAACCATACTGTCAGCGAGAGGACGCTGCGGAGAGGAGTCAACCCTCACGGTGGCGTCACTCAGAACGGCCGGACTGCCGGCACGGCAGGTCTACACTCCCCGCTGGGCACACAGCGATGACAATCATGCCTGGGTTGAGGTATGGATAAACGGACAATGGCATTATATGGGGGCCTGCGAGCCTGAGCTGGTGCTTGACAGGGGATGGTTTACCGAGCCGGCACGGCGCGCAATGCTCGTTCATACCCGCGCATTCGGCAGATATACCGGGAGTGAACCGCTGGTGAAGAGAGAGAATATGTTCTCTGAATTAAATACACTGCGATCATATGCAGTCACCAAAGAGCTAAAGGTATCCGTAACTGACGGCAACGGCGACCCGGTGCGGGGAGCTGACGTCAGCTACCTCATCTATAACTACGCAGAATTTTATACGCTTGCATTACTGAAAAGCGACAGTGCAGGTGAATGCTCTCTTACCACAGGACTGGGCGCATTGCTGGTATGGGCAGACGACGGTACCCGCTGTGGCTATTCCCATGCCGCACCTGCAGACACATCCGTTATGATCATTCTGACAGATGACCATCCCTCAGGAACCGTATACTTCGATATGACAGCCCCTCCCGTGCTGCCCCCTTTTCCCCCGATGGATGAGGAAATGGTAAGGAAAAACAACCTCCTGCTAAAACAGGAAGACAGCATCAGGCAGGCATATATAAACTCTTGGATGACTGATATTCAGGTTTCAGACCTTTCTGCCGCCGCGGGCGTGCCTGAGGAAAGGATCATGAAAGTTCTGCAAACCTCTATGGGCAATTACCGGAGCATCGCACGGTTCATTGCTGAAAGTTCCGGAAACGGCGACCTGGCGGTGAGACTCCTGGAGAATATTGCAGAGAAGGACCTCCGTGATACCCCGCACGAGATACTGAATGACCATTTTGTCAACGCACCTGAAAAGAAAGGCGGGTATGACGAAGGGTTTTATGATGCCTATGTCCTGTCACCCCGTGTAGACAACGAGATTCTCTCACCGTTCAGAAGTTCCCTGAAAAGGACGACAGAAGCCCTTTCGGGCCAGTTTAATGCTGATCCTTTGCATGTTGCCGGATGGATCGATACTGCCATTGCCATAACCGATAGTGAAAATTATTACAACACTCCGGTGATACCATCCGGGGTGGTGAGACTCAGAACGGCAGACCGTCATTCCAGGGACATCCTTTTTGTGGCACTGTGCAGAACACTCGGTCATCCGGCACGACTGGAACCCGGCACAGGAAGGCCACAGTATCACATGTCAGGAGAATGGAATACTGTATGGTTCTCCGGTGACCCCAGGCCGTCAGACAGCAGGAGCTTTGTCACTTTCACCTCCGGGGAGAAGAGTCCGGAGCCTGAATATCATACCCATTTTTCTCTTGCGGTTCTTGAGAACGGAAAGTACAGGCCGCTTGATTACGGCTACAACGTGAGGATCACAAATCTTCCCGGGAGGATACCGCTTGACCCTGGAAGATACCTTCTGGTTACCGGAAACAGGGACGAGAATGGCGATGTCCTTGCCTCACTGTCTTTCCTCGAACTGAAAAGTGACGAAGATATAAATCTTGATGTCAGACTGCGCAATAAGGACAAAGCTAAGCTCTCCTGGAAAACGATTAATACAGATGTAACCCTTCCGGCATGGAGTGGAGATGATCTGTCGTTAGGCACCCTGGTGCAAAAAGGAGTGGTGCTGATATGGCTTGAGCCGGGGAAGGAGCCCACACGTCACATCCTTAACGATCTGCCGTCGCTTAAGAACGAGTTTGACAAATGGGGAGGCTGTTTTATCTTCCTCACTGATCCAACCTCCGCATCTGCGTCATTCAACCCTGAAGCCATCGGCGGCCTTCCTGAAAAGAGCCTCTTCGCACTTGACAGGGATCTTCAGTTCATGCTGTCGGTTCTTGACAACGGCACAGTCTCTCATCCTCTGCCTGTGGTGATCTGTGCCGACAGTGAAGGGAATATCCTGTTTACATCTGAGGGATACAGGATTGGTACGGGAGAACAGATACTTAAAAACATAAACAACAGATAGTTATGAAATGGATTAATCTGCTTATTGTAGTTTTTTCTGCTCTTGTTTCCTCCTGCAGTACAGCCGGGGAGAGAGATGTTACTGCATTTGTCGATCCGTTTATAGGAACGGCAGCGCATGGTCATGTCTTTCCGGGGGCAACCGTACCCTTTGGAATGGTCCAGCTAAGTCCTGACAACGGCACCTCAGGGTGGGACTGGTGTTCAGGCTATCACTATTCTGACTCAGTCATTGCAGGGTTCAGCCATACCCATCTCAGCGGAACGGGGATAGGTGATCTCTGCGATATTCTCTTCCTCCCCTCAATGCATGAATTCACTCTTGATTTACCGGACACGGCAGCCTCCATTGCTAAGCTGAACAGATGTTACTTTTCGCATGAGGCTGAGCAGGCGCGGCCCGGTTACTATTCCGTGGCCCTGGGTAACGGTGTCAATGTCGAACTGACTGCCACGCCACGCTGCGGCATACAGCGGTACACATCAGTAAATGACGGTGTAATGAGAGTGCTTATTGACCTTGGTTTTGCCATTAACTGGGACAGGCCTGTCGAATGCAGCCTTGAGTGGGATGGGGAAACTCTTTCCGGCAGACGGATTTCAACAGGATGGGCAAAACAGCAGTTCCAGTTCTTCTCGTCCCTCTTCTCCCTCAGCCCGGCATCGGTAACGATGCTGAACAAGGGCGAGAATGCTGAAGGCACAGCCGTGGAAGGCATGAACATCGCCTGTATCATCGAGTTCAATATGAAGAAAGATGATGAGCTGATAATCAAGACAGGCATCTCTGCCGTCGATGTCGCCGGTGCTGAGAATAATCTCAGGACTGAAATTCCGGGTTGGGATTTCAATTCAGTCGCTGCCGGGGCCGGGCAGGCATGGCAGAAGAGGCTCAGCATTGTTGAGGCGTCTGCTTCTGACAGTACGACACTCAGGATATTTTATACAGCGCTGTATCACACAATGATAGCGCCAAACCTCTTTTCAGACGCCGACGGCAGATACCGGGGAACTGACCTTGAGATACACTCCGCGACCGGGTTTACAAATTATACGGTGTTTTCTCTATGGGATACCTATCGCGCAGCACATCCTCTGTTCACCATCACTGCACCTTCTCTGGTGCCCGATTTCATAAACTCAATGCTTAATATAAGGGAAGAGCAGGGAAAACTACCTGTATGGTCACTTGTAGCCAATGAGACCAATACAATGATCGGATACCATGCCGTGCCTGTCATAGCTGATGCCATCCATAAGAAATTCACGGGATTCGACTATAATGAAGCCCTGGAGGCATCTGTCCATTCGGCAGAGCTTGACTTCCGGGGACTCAGTCACTACAGGAGCTTCGGCTACATCCCGTCAGAACTTGAAAATGAGTCGGTGGCAAAGACCCTTGAGTATGCCATTGACGACTGGTGTATCTCTCAGATGGCTGCGGACCTCGGACGCGATGACCTCGAAGCTGAGTTCCTGAACCGGTCAATGAACTACCGCAATGTATTTGATACAACCCTTCTGTTTGTGCGCGGAAGGATGAGTGACGGCACCTGGCGCACCGGCTTCGACCCGCTTTATTCACACCATTTCAATTCTGACTTCACCGAAGGCAATGCATGGCAATATACCTGGCTGGTGCCGCATGATGTCGACGGACTGATATCACTCTTCGGAAGCAGGGAGCTGTTCCTCGATCGCCTCGACTCTCTCTTTACCGTAGAGGAAGAGGTCAGGGGAGAGCATGCATCACCGGACATCAGCGGGCTGATAGGGCAGTATGCCCACGGCAACGAGCCTTCACATCATATTGCCTATCTCTTCTCCATGGCCGGTGCCCCTGAGAAAACTGAAACAATGGTCCGCAGAATAATGACCGGGATGTACACATCGGGAAAAGACGGTATCTGCGGGAATGAGGATTGCGGACAGATGTCGGCATGGTATGTATTCTCAGCCATGGGCTTTTACCCGGTGAACCCTGCCGATGGCAGGTTCATCCTCGGAAGCCCTGTCCTCGACAAGGCCGTAATTGCCCTTCCTGACGGGAAAGTATTCACGGTGACAGCAGAAAATAACTCAGCTACCAGGGTAAATGTGGAGAGTGTTTTTCTAAACGGCACAGAGCTTGACCGCAACTATATCACTTATAATGAGATAATGGCCGGAGGGGAGCTGAAGTTCATCATGAAATGAACATTGACGGCTACTGCTGTTGATAATTATCATTGCTCTCCTTCATAGTTATTGTTACATTTGTTTCATTCTGGTGCTGCCGGACACATGCCGGCAGTGAAAAGGGAACCCTGTGAGAATCAGGGACAGTACCCGCTGCTGTGAAGCCCGTTCCGCCTGATGGCGGATCAATACAGCCGGATTCCCCGCCACTGTCCGCCGTATGGCGGGCGGGAAGGCCCGGTAAGTAGGGATGAGTCAGAAGACCTGCCAGAACGTGTCCTGTTAAAGGAGCTTTCGGGAATAAAGGTTATGTTAAAGAGGTACCTGGCCTATATCGTCCGTAGTGTGACATGCCGTTCAAGAACAGCGACTGTGATTGCTGCACTGTCCCTTTTCTTCATCCCGGAAACAGCAGCCCAGGATATTTTCACCGATGACACAATAAATATCTCAGCGGTTACCGTCACTGCCCCCTCATCAGCACGCAACACTCCCTTCAGCATCTCACAGATTGACTCTGCCGCACTGGCAAGATATGTCAGTGACGACCTGGCCACCGTGCTGCAGAAGTCAAGCCTGCTTTCAGTTAAACGCTATGGCACCAGCGGCCTGGCATCGGTCTCTGTGAGAGGATTATCAGGGAGTCATACCATGGTAACATGGAACGGGATAAACGTTACCGGTCCCGGGACAGGGATGAGTGACTTTTCAATCATACCTCTGACGGCTGCCTCATCAGTGGTGATAACACCGGGGGGGGCAGACCTCAAGGACATCTCCGGGTCAATTGGAGGACGTATTGAACTCGTTTCTGACCCTGTCTACAGTGAGGGGACAACGGTGTCCCTGAATCTCGGCGCCGGCAGCTTTGACAGCTACAACTCGTCATTGATCATCAAAACAGGAGGCGGAAATGTATCCGCTAAATTAAGCCTGTGGGGCGACAAGGCGGAGAACAACTTCTTATTCACAAATAATGACTCTCCGACATCACCGTCAGAGGAGAGAAGAACCAATTCTGCCTCAGCGGCAGCCGGGGTAGCCAGTGACCTCTTCCTTAAGATCAGGAAGTCAACCCTGTCAGCTCACCTGTGGCTCAGTGATGCTGAACGTGAACTGCCGGGTCCGGTAACAACCGTTCAGCAGGACTTTGGTGAGAAGCAGCATGACGGAGTCATCAGGAGCGTGGTGAAGTATTCTCTGGCGCCCGGACGGCTTACAGCGGAAATTGTTGCGGGGGAATCTTATGAGACAAACTCTTACACCAATGAGTCAGCAGGTATCAACGGTGACAACAGCTCTGTGACCTATACAATGAAGGGGGCATTTGGCTATAAGGTAAATGATAAATTAGAGCTGACATTTAATGCCGGCGATGAATATCAGGTTGCACAGTCACTGGGCTATGCAGAAACAGTGAACAGGAACCTGTTCACCTCGTCGCTTGGGGCCAGGTACACTCCGGTCACAAGGCTCAGGCTTGTACTCCAGGCAAGGCAGATGTTCGCCAGCGGTACGGCAACCGATCCTGAACTGACTGCAGGAGGCACCTTTCTGCTGTCAGGCGACGGAAAGAACATTGTCAGGGCTGTAATAAGCCGCAATTCCAGGATACCCTCCCTCAATGACCTCTTCTGGATGCCGGGAGGCAACAGCGATCTCATACCTGAAACTTCAACCGGGGGAGAAGCTGCATATTCTTTCTCAGGCACAACTCCTTCAGGAAGGCACAGCACCGTTGATATAACCTTTCATTCATCTGCAGTCAGTAATCTGATTCAGTGGGTGCCGGGAGAATCAGGAATATGGTCGGCAGAAAATGTGCGCAGCGTCAGAGTGACCGGAATGGAAGGCAAGGCAGGAATAACACTTCCGATTGAGAGTGGCAGCATCAGAACATCACTTAATTATTCATATACCCGGTCAGTAATTCAATCATCAGACATACAGAATGACAAGTCAATAGGCAAGCAGCTGATATACACTCCGCTGCATCATGTGAACGGCAGTGCCGGATTTACATGGCGGTTTGTAAATATCGGAGCTGTAGTCATTTACGAAAGCAAACGGTATACAACCTCAGATAACAGCGAATGGCTGCCCCAGTCGTTTCAGGCTGATGCAAGCCTCGGAACACAGTTCAGTGCCGGAAGGTCAAAAATTGAGGTCGAGTTAAAGGCAAACAATATTTTCAATACTCCGTATGAAAGTGTACAAAACTATCCGATGCCGCCGAGAAACTATTCAATAAACATGAAAATGACTCTTGGTAACACAGAGAAAAACAGAAACAGATGAAAAACCCATTACTGATATTACTGCTGATCATCCAATTATTATCTTCTTGCGAATCAAAGAACAATGAGCCTGATCCTCTCTTCCCGGCCGGAGACGGCTTCTTCATTCTTAATGAGGGGAATTTCATGGCCGGTAACGGAAGCATCTCCTTTTACAGCCATGAGACCGCTGATATATATAACGGTCTCTTTGCATCGAAGAACGGCCGGTCACTCGGAGATGTTCCCACCTTTATGGCACAGGATGGCTCAAGGGGATTCATCATCGTCAACAACTCCGGGACCATAGAGGTTATTGACATGAAAACCATGGAGAGCCTGGCGACAATTACTGGGTTGGATTCTCCCCGCCGGATGGTCATTGACGGAGAAAAAGCGTATGTGAGCAGCCTTTCATCGGATGAGATTACAATAATTGATGTCGGTGACCTCACCGTTGACGGAACCATAGATGCCGGATGCTGCACGGAGGCTCTTGCTGTATCAGGGAACAGGCTGTTTGCCTCTCACTGGGCCGGGGGGAACAGCATCAGGGTCATTGACCTGGAGACGGAACAGGTTATCAGGACAATCACAACAGGACTTGAACCTGAAAGCATGGTTCTTGACTGCAACGGTAAGCTTTGGGTATTATGCACGGGAGGTTACATGAATGAGGAGGTGCCGGGGATGTACAGAATTAACACAGCCACCCTCGAAATAGAGGCAATGCTGCCGTTCAGGACCCTGTTTGACAATCCTTCCTCGCTGGCAGTGAATAAAGGAGGCGACACTCTGTTTTACATTGATGAGGGGATAAGGAGAATGCCGGTTACAGATGTGGAGTTACCATCTGCACCCTTTATACCTTCTGACGGAAGGCTTCTGTATAAGCTGGCAGTGTCACCATACAACAGCATGATATGTGTAACTGATGCCATCGATTACCAGCAGAAAGGTGACCTGCTTGTATTCAGCAGCAAGGGGATACTTGTTGACACTGAACAAGCAGGCATAATACCGGGTTATATGTATTGTGTGAGCGATTAAGTACTTTTTAAGTAAATTTATCGCAGAAATAAGAGCATTGACCGGGAGAGTATATATAGCGACCATTGCCCTGCTGTTTTCAGCAGCGCTGTACAGCCAGACTGAGTTCCCTGCCGGTGAACCGCTTTTCCCGGATATCAGCCAGTGGCATGAGGTGCCTGTTGATCCTGCGCTGGTGGAAACTATGCGTTCGATAGACCAGCCCAAGGATCAGGCCTATCAGTTCGCAATACCTGTGGAGGTGGCGCTCACTCCGGAAAATTCCGGAATGATTGTCACAAGGGGTAACGAGACCATTTGGGTGCTGCCTCTGTCATCGAAGGGAGCGCTGTCACTTAACCTTATACTGTCACCCTTTAACCTGCCGAAAGGTGCCTATGTCTACATATATGACAATGAAAGGAGGGAGGTAAGGGGTGCCTTTACAAGCGAGAGCGGAGGCAATACAGGGGTAATGCCTCTTCTGCCGGTGCCCGGAGACAGGATTGTCCTTGAGTGCCATTTCCCGGGGAAATCGTTTCCACGTGGCATGATCGGAGTGAAGCAGCTGGGACATGACTTTGCAGGGTTCTTCAGACTGGCAGGGGACAAAGACGCTCGATATGGGTTATCAGGTGACTGCGAGGTAGATATAAACTGCTCAACAAATGCCAATTACCTCAGGGCAGCACGCTCAACAATGAGACTCTTAGTTGACGGTGTTGAACTATGCAGTGGTGTCCTTGTAAATAATACCGGGACAGACTATAAACCCTATGTTCTTACGGCACAGCACTGTATAGAGAATGCCTCACAGGCTGCCAACACGATATTCGTTTTTAACTACGAGAGCCCGTGGTGCGACGGCCCCGACCTGACAAACCAGCATTCGATTTCCGGCTCGCTGCTGCGAGCCTCCAACCCTGATGTCGATTTTACTCTTGTAGAGCTCACTTCATTCCCTTCACTGGTCTTCAGGCCTTACCTTGCAGGGTGGGATATCACAACGGGTGCACCGGTAAATACCTATTGTCTTCATCATCCGGAGGGCGATGTCATGAAGATAAGCATTGACAGCAACGCTCCGGTATCGTCTGACTTCCCAACCGGGTATGCGTCAAACAGCTTCTGGCGAATACTGAAATGGGAGATGGGTACTACAGAACACGGTTCCTCAGGTGCGCCTCTCTTCGACCAGAATGGCAGGCTCCGCGGAACCCTCACCGGAGGTGCGGCAACGTGCGCTATCCCTGAGAATGACTACTATGCCAAACTCTTAAGGATGTTCAACATAACAACTATCTCTTCCACTCACCTGAAGCCATGGCTCGATCCTCTCTCAACAGGGGCCACCGTGGCCAGCGGCCGCGACCCGTATTCGTGGAATCTTTCAAATTCAGATACGCTGCAGAACATTCCGCGAAGTGATGCCGGGCAGACTGATGCATATACCGGTCCGGGTTTTGGATATTCTACCGGACACAACTCAGACAGCCTGATCAGGTATGCTGAATATATCCCGTTCTCAGGCATAGGTGAGATAGCATGGATAAACTTACGCATTGGTTCAACCTCATACCTCACAACCGGTGATTCGGTCCGCATTTATGTCTGGGCAGGCGGCGCTCAGCCAGGAGCTGTCATAGCGTCAAGGAAGATAAAACTCACCGAGGTGAAGAATAATTTCGATCTGGAGGTAGACTTCGGCAGAACAGTAGCAGTGACGGGTCCATATTATATAGGATATACAATATTTTATAAAAGTAAGATCACCTCCCCCCAGCCTCA
>Ga0209450_10000300_pt1 | contig 26564 bp, 35 predicted proteins | sample FrelakmetLWP11LW_FD_187149 | JGI IMG/M metagenome (GOLD analysis project Ga0209450, IMG submission 187149) | Freshwater lake sediment microbial communities from the University of Notre Dame, USA, for methane emissions studies - LWP11 LW (SPAdes)... | ecosystem: Environmental > Aquatic >...
AGTCTTAATTTACCGTTGGGTTTCGGCTAAAGCCAAAAAGACAAACCCGCCTATTCACTCGCACTGAAGTGCGGAGACTTGCGGCGGGTTCTAAGATCGGTCAGCTCTTTCTATATATATCCAGATGATTACTTACGATGCAGATAGGAGCACTGCCTCAATCACATAAATGAGACCAATGGAGGTTTCAATATCTGTGATAATCACTTAAATGGTTTTGTAAAAAAACTTACCAATCTTCAACTTTAATCAAGATTGGAGCACCTTATAGAGCAGTTGCGGAGACCAACGTTACAACGTCAGCAACCGTGACCTTTCCGAGAAAAACTTTGTAAAGCAAGATGGAATTTAGTTGTTCCAGGTTCTCAGGTATAAAAAGACTCTCGATAGTCCCAGCAGGAAGCTTTGCTAAGGAATAATAAGACGGAGCAAAGTGAGTGATGGACTTTCCCCCTTGAGGGTTTCAACCAGACCCGCTTCCTCATGAGCTGCTGCAAGGGTGGCAAATCGATCATCCGGTGATTTTTGCTTTGTGGTTGCAGATATGTTTTTCTAGTGTCAAAGGAGTGGATGAGAAAAAGCTTGTGAATCGAGTTCTCGATCCCTTGAAATACCGTTACACTATGATTGCCCAGCATGGTTATCCCTCATTACCCATTGAAAGAGTCATACAATCCCAGCTGCTCTTTGATTGACTTTTGCAGCTGATAATCAAATAAGTTCCCGAAAGTGCGAATCCTCTCCCCGCTATTGTTATCCAAACGCCAATCGCTATCAATGTTTCCTTTGGGGGACGCACGCTTGCCCTGATGGCAGTTCCAGGAAAAACTAAGGAAATTGGGGCTTTTGGTTTAAACATGCACCAATTCCTTGAAATATTTGTTTTCGAAATATTTACTTTGTTAAAATACCATAATGTTTTTTTTTGAAGATATACCACAAATATCAACCCAGTGATTTCAATGCAAAATATCAATAGTGTTATTATTTAGGAAAAGATAATAAAGCGAATTTTTAAGGATTAATAATAAAGATTAGGGATTAGAAGCCTATAAATTGAACTTATATCCACTTCCAGCGAGTCCGGGCAATGCTTCGGCCTTTCCATACAGCACGTCCCCCAAGGTTATGCGCAAACGACCGGATGGCAATTCCAAAATTCGCAATGGTCGAAATAGGATATAGGATTGCAAGAAAGACCGGGATTTTCATTTCGCCATAAGGAATAAACCACAAGAGGATGGAGAGCCCCAGGCAGGCAACAACTGCGGTAAATTGGGCTTGAGTTACCAATCCGGAGATCACTAAAGCCAACATGATCAGAGGTTCCCAGAACATCAACATAAGCCAGATAAAAGCAAAAAAGAAAGGAAGCAGCCGATAATCGAAGGCAGCGAACAGATTTTTTGTAAAACCATCAATCGCTTCCTGGCTTGAATGGTACATTCTGCAAGACACTAAATCGGCGATATAGGCTACCCGCCAGTTGAGTTTCTTTGCTTTAATTTGTCGGGCTAGGCTCATATCATCTACTACAGAAGAACTTATGCTTTCATGTCCACCAATCGCCAGATAAGCCTCACGACGGAACAACATCATCTGGCCTACCGCTATGGAAAGGAATGGAAGTCGAAGTCTATACGCCAACGCTAATGGAATAAAACACAGGAACGCCCAGGAAAAGAAGGGGACCAACAACCGCTCCCCCCAGGTATGTACTTCCTGCCGGGGAAAACCGGTCAATAGATCAGCCTGTTCTCCTATCAATGCGATAACGACATTTTTAAGTGTATCGGGTCTATTCAAAGTATCCGCATCAGTGAAAAATAACAGCTCTCCCCGCGCCTGGTGGGCAAGCTGGCTGCAAGCCCAGTTCTTTCCAACCTGTTCGCCGGATGGCGGTTCGCCATGCAATATTCTCAAAGCAGGGTGAGAGACCGCCATGCTTTCCAGGATGGCCCTTGTACCATCGCTTGACTGATCATCCAGGACAAGAACCTCAAAAGAGGGATAATCTTGGGCTAGGATCGAGAGAACGCAGCTGGCAATGCTTCTCTCTTCGTTGCGAGCCGGGATGAGCATTGACACCTTTGGAAATACAGCGGGGGGATTATGACGACGAACGCGGCGAATGATCCAAATGTTGCTTAGTATAACCAGCAGGATAACAGCTTGAAAGATGATAAGGTGGTAGATCAAATCATGGGTTAAATATTCAACCATCATGAAAATCAATCCTTCTTCCGCGAGAAAAACTCCATTACCCAGGGGCGCAGGTGGATTCCCTGACGCAGATCAAGGCGGTGCGTCCATGCCAGGATAAGCACCTCAGCGCACCAAACCGCAAGTAGGAGTGGGTCGGGCAACCAGATCAGTAGAACCGCCAGGATTCCACTAAGTGCGAGCATTGCTGACCAACCGGGGGGTGTGAAAAACGCGATCCCTATCGTTACTCCAATTACTGCAGGAAGAGAAAGCTTCCAGATCGTTAATCCGATCCATACGCCCAGGGCAGTGGCGAGTGCTTTTCCGCCCCGGAACCCTAGAAAGGGGGAGAAAACATGTCCCAGGATGGGTGCGATGGCTATCAGCAGCATAGGTATCCCGCGGATTTCCAGGATGAAATATGCCCAACCAACCGGTGCAGCAGCTTTGCTGATGTCAAGCAATAAAACCAAAAGACCAACTAGCTTATTCCCAGCCCGAAAAGCATTGGCTGCACCAGGGTTGCCATCCCCTAATTTCCGTACATCTACGCCAAGTAGGATTTTTCCTAACCAAACTGAAAATGGTAAAGATCCAGACAAGAATGCGAGTGGTATTAAGGCAAATGGAAGCATAAAGCCTTATCTGCCCAGTTTGACTTTCTTTAAATCTTTGATCACCCGATCCGCTGCAACTTTCCCGGTCAAAAATGCAATGGGAAGACCTGAGGGGCTGTAAGTCCAATGACCTGCCTGGTAAATACCCGGGATTGACGTTTTGATTGAGTTCATAATCTTTGGCAATCTGCTTTCCGCCGGAACCGGTCGATTGGTGAATGACCACCCGGTTATTGCGCCTTCGTAGTTGCCGGTAAGTTTTTCAAGTGTCAATGGTGTAGACGAAAAAACGTGGTAGATAGAGTTCTCAATCCCGGGAAAAATTGTTGCGTTCAGAACCCCCAGCATGCATTTCTCACAATATTCTTTGAAGGAGTCATACCATCCCTGCTCTTCGATCGACTTTGCCAGCCTGTAATCAAACAAGACACTTATGATCAATCCGGTTTTTCCTGAAGGTGCCATCGTGCTATCTCTCAAAACAGGGATGGAAATTTCGTAAGTCGTGAGTACAAAGAATTGGTCCAACCATTTTTGAATAGTCTCACGGTCTTGAATTACAGGGACAGGTCCGGCGCTAGATTGACCAGTCCGGCTTGGAGTATAGAAAAAGTGGGCGGTACACTTACTGGCAAAATAATCCTTATCAAGATTAGAACCAAAAAACATTGTGTAGACTGAATCATTCCCCGATTTATTTAATAATCGCTTTTGTTTTTCGACAATTGCTTTCCTTGTATTACTATCCACCGTCTTTTCGGGATTTAACAAGCGGTAGAGTGTTTGCTGGTCTGCTGCCCAAATCAGCCTGCGGTAATGAATCGTTTGACCTTGGGCATCCTTCACAAATTTCTTTTCCACATCTATCTCAACGATTTTGGTATTGTTACGGATCACACCATGATTAGCTACTATCAGGTCAACTATTTTTGAAATGATTTTCCCGGTACCACCCAATGGATAATGGTATTCCAAATATAGTTTCAGGTAACTCAGCGCAAAAAATGCGGGGGTTTCCTGGAAGAAATGCTGGGTGATAATATCAAGCAAACTTGGATCCTGAGTATAACGTTTTAGAAAATCTACAACGGGCGCATTCAATTTTGAAATTTTGGGGGCTGTTAAAGCATATTTGAACATCCAGGGGAAGATCTCTCTCATCATGTACTCTCGATCTTTCTTCATATCGAGAAACATGGGGTTATCGATCCCATACTGGACATCCATGTAATGCATAATTTTCCGGATCTGTTTGATGATCTGTTTAATATCATCACTACGGCTAGGGTAAAAATTTTGCAGCAGTTTTTCGTACTCTTCCACGCTATTGTCAGAATCAACAGCAATGACCTTGTCTTCGATTCCAATAGAGATCTTATTAGGAACAAAGTCTAGGGAGATTCCAAGTTGCCTGAGCATAGGGAAAAGAACCCCGGAGTTTTCAAGAGCGCGGATACCGCCATCGTAAAAAAAACCATCTCGCTCAAAGGTATTAACTAACCCTCCGCATTTCTCTTCTTTTTCGCAGAGAAGAACTGATTTTCCGGCTTTTGTAAGAAAAGCTGCTGCAGTCAGTCCGGTAATTCCTCCACCAACAATAATGGCATCATATTCCATATCTCACACCTCAAAGATCAGTTTTGTAACAAAAGTGGTATTTGCCCAATGCTCAAATGCATCAGGAAAGACCAGCCAGGTTCTCACTGATTTGCCAAACTCTTTTTCCTAGTGTTCTATCCAAAGCATGCGCGGCGGGTTTTTCAGGGATCGTCAGGTTAAAGAACACACCACTGGTTGCGGCTATCTCAGGAGCAGCCGCGGCATAATAGATTGCATTTCCAGAGATGATCGGATCTTTCAGAAACCATGAGATGACGCAGCGGTTGTAAAACCTGTAAAGAAATTCGTTATTCATCCCAATATTGGTTTTAACTTCTCCCGGATGCACGGCATTGATTGTCACACCAGTTCCCCTAAGCTGGTCTGCCAATTCCCAAACGGTTAGCAATTGCGCTACTTTTGAAGCACCATACCCTTGAAGACCTTTATATCGGCGATTCTGCCAATCGAGATCTTCGAGATTCAATCCTCCAAAACGGTGCCCCTGTGAATTGACCTGGATGATACGCGATGGAGCGCTTTCGATCATGCGATTAAGAAGTAAACGTGTAAAGAGGAAAGAAGACACATGGTTTACGGCAAACACCTCTTCAATCCCATCTTCAGTTAGAATGCGGTGTGTGTTATGGATCCCCGTGTTGTTGATCAGCACATCTATATGAGGATAGGTCTCCAACAATAATTCGGCGGCCTTTCGTACATCAGAAAGCCTAGAAAAATCCGCTTCAATAATGTCTACCCGGGTGCCATAGGTGCTTTCCAGTTCTTGTTTCACCTTGTTAGCTTTTACGCTGTTGCGACAAACGATGATGTTAGTTGCTCCCCTTTGAGCAAGCTTTTTCGCAGCTTGGTATCCAACCCCGGAAGTAGCTCCGGTGATCACGCACACACGCCCATCCATCCTGACGGATGTTGTCTTCTGAGTCATTCGGCTGTTGGGAATAAAGATAAGTTCATCAGGCCATTTCATTACTGCCTCTGTTAGCCGAAATGCTTCACTAAAAACCTGCGGTATGGCTTTCGGAAATATGGAATGCCGTTGAAAATGTCCCCCCACATATCGAAGTAATCCCGCTGATGAATAATCCGCCCGTCGTCGCCAAATGTAAGCTTTGTGCAGCCAAACAAAGGGGTACTTGGGTATTTATTGAACCGCATTATCATTTTCCATTGCATGAAAACAATATTCGTGTCTTTTACGATGGACTGAATTTCCATGTTCAATTGTTCACAACGATTAGTCAATCGGGAGCACAATTCCTTGAAATTGTCAATTCCTTCGATCCTTTGAATGCTGTCTTCAAAAACAATATTTTCATGATAGTAGGGAAAAATATGGGACCAGTCGGGCTTCCCATCCTTATTGTAGGTTTTTGTCCATAATTCCCTTATAAGCTCTGTTGTTACCGTTTCTAGAAGTAGAGGTTCAATTAGTAATAAATTTTCCATAGCCTACCTATAATCGAGGTTTTCAAAGAATGAGGTTCGCTTTAATTAAATTTCCAAAAAAGAATTAACCAATTATATCTCATATGATTCTCAGTAAAAAAATTTTAAATCAGGAAAGTATACTGCTGCCTTTGTGTATGTTCCTCTTCTAACTTTGTAACATCCGGAATAAAGTGAGATACTATTCCTTAACTCTGTATTTTTTAAGAATTTCGATTACTGCAGCAAGGATTGATATACCATGCCTGGTTTAGCGTCAAAAATTATAATGCTCTTTCTCCGCGCTCAACTTTCTGGCTGGTCTGAAGGCACAATCATCGAGCAGCGCACCAGGCAGGAAAAATCTGCCAGGATTTTCCATATTCCTAAGCATGTTCGCAGCCAGCTCATTAACATTGATGGGATCCCCTCCGAATTGATTGAAAGCCCTGACTCTAATGCTGGAACAATTCTTTACCTTCACGGTGGGGCATATGCATTGGGGTCCATAAATACCCATCGTGAATTGGTTGCGCGGCTTGTGATTGCAACAAAATACAACGCACTTGCAATCGACTACCGCCTTGCACCGGAAAACCCCTTTCCTGCTGCCTTGGAGGATGCTCTGCTTGCTTATAAATGGATCCTTACAAAGGGGATCAACCCATCCAATGTCATTATTGCAGGTGATTCTGCCGGGGGAGGATTAGCAATCGCCACCCTTATTGCACTACGCGATAAAGGAATCCCATTACCTGCAGGAGCCTTCTGCTTTTCACCCTGGCTCGATTTGACGCTCAGCGGTGATACGATCGCGAAAAACGGAAAACATGATCCGATCCTGAGTTCCTCGATACTAGAAATGTATGCCCAATACTATTCTGGTAAGAACAAAGCAAGTAACCCCCTCATTTCGCCCTTATTCGCAGACTTGAGAAACCTACCTCCAGTATATATTCAGTCAGGGATGAACGAGATCCTTTTAAGTGATTCCCTCCGTTTTTGCGAAAAAGCACAGCGTTCTGGTGTTGATGCCACTTTAGAAACCTGGGAAGACATGTTTCACGTTTTTCAGCTATTCTCCTTCCTACCTGAAACAACTGATGCCATAAAGCATGTGGTAGATTATTTGAATAGAATTAGATAAAAAAAACAATTTGAAGTTCAAAAACAGTATGGTAAATAAAACACCTACCAAAAAGGCATGTTTATGTTTTAAATAGTAAGCCAATAAGGAGAAAACCCTGTATAAACACTTTAATGATTTGGTGAAAATAGCTGGAAATCAGGTGTTGAAAAATATCCTTACAATCTCCCGCTGCCTGATGAGATCAACAGAAAAGATGATTTCTTGTAAATAGTTTTTGAATCCCACCGCATCAAGTGATGCTTCACAAAGGGTTGCCATCAACTCTATGTTCGTCCCTTTATTCAAAAAATAGTTTTATTTTTCGCGAACTCCATAATAGACCACTTCGAATAAAATACGGTCCGGGCTCTCAAACATTACCTGGTAATAGGTTTCTTCTGTGATACCGCAAAACTCCGGGCGGTGCCGCGGTGTCTCAAAGAGCATTTCGATGTTGTGTTTCTGCAGGTAGGCAACGGTTTCATCCACAGAAGCCTGGTTCGGTACAGAAATGGCCAGGTGATTCATCCCGATGCCATCATAATCATTGATCACATCTTTGATCGGTTCCTGAAACCATAAGCTGCCTTTGTTCCCGTCTTCAATCCCAAGTGCTTTTGGATGATCCATAAGCACTCTCCAACCTAAAAAGATGAACAAGTCCTTGTAAAAACTCAGGTTTTCCAGCTTAATATTGACCAACATGTGACCAAAATTTGATTTTTCCATTCGCTCCTCCAGATTATGAAAGGATAAGTGCAGCATACCCGTTTGTACGGTTCAAGGTTTTGTGAGTATGGGTTAATAGATCATTGGGATCATTTTTTTTGTCCGGTTCTGATAATTAATATAATTTTCTCCCATTTGCTCAGTCATAAATCTTTCCTCTACTTTTATTCGGTAAAGGTATCCGACAAAAACAGGAATCATCATGGCTAAAATTGATAACCAATTGGATATTGAAGTTGAGATTCCCAGGAAAATGATCAATTGACCAAGATACCCAGGGTGCCTGATGAATTTGTACAGGCCGGTTTCAATAATTTGGTGGTTCTGCACTTTTGCGACTGAATATGTAAAGAATTGTCTAAGAGTCAGTATGGAATGAATTCTTATAATCAATCCTATGACAAACAATGACATTCCAATTGCAAAAAAAGTATTCCAGTGATAAACCCTGCCCAGTTTTGTTACTCCTATTGCAAACGACAGAAAGTAACCAACTGTAATTAGCCCATATAAAAACCTTAGACTGTTTTTATCGTTTGAAGTTGTCACAGTGCGTTTTCTTTTCTGTCTTATGTTCAAAAACAGTTCAAAGAACCCATATAAATAGGAGACGGCAATAATGATTATTATTTTGGGATCCATTGTTCCCTTTCTAGATTTACTCTTCAACCACAATGCGGTCGACCAGAATCTGAGACCCATTGTAGTCAGGTACATTACTAAACAATGTGCCATAAAGGTGAACAACCTTGCCACTGTCGCGTAGCGCTTTGATCTGGGATTTCACAGCCGAGTCCATGGCATCAATACCGAAGTAGATGACCTGCCCGTTGGTCCACAACTCAAAGTAGTCATCATACTGTGCGCCGGTAGGCGTACTCTTGATGACGCCCCGCCAATTTGCTATCTCGTCCGTTTTACCGGGTGGCATATAACTGCCTGCGTCTTCGACTCTTAACTCGATGCGATCCACTTGGATCTGTGATCCGTTGACGTCAGGCATGTTGCTGAATAATGTGCCATAGAGATGAACGATCCTGCCGCTATCACGCAGTGCCACGATCTGGGCCTGGACAGCCGGGTCCATGGAATCAATGCCAAAGGAGATGTAAGTCTGTCCCAGGTCCTGTCTTTCAAAATAGTCATCATACTGCGCGCCAGCCCCCGTACTCTTGATGACACCCCACCAGTCAGTAACCACGTCTGTGCCAGGCTGTAAGGAACTTTCGGGGGTTACCAATACCTCAGTCGGTTTTAATGAATCGCCCACTTTGCACTCCCCCCTGAAGTAAGCCCATTCATCGCATTCACTGCCGTCCGAGAAGAGACAGAAACCTGCTACACCACCATCGGCTGCCTGTCGATTTTCCTCGGTGCCACCATTTTCTTTACAGAAGACAGAAGCAGGATTTGGGATTTCATTCGTAGTAGTTGGCGCAGGTGTTTTTGTATTACAGGCTGTTAATGTAAGTACTGCACTTACGATTACGATCATTGTGATTTTTACTGATTTCATGTTTCCCTCCGAAATAATTTGAAAATTGATTTGATATTATCCAGACGCTGCACGTCAGATTGTCGTTCCTGAAAATAAATGAGAGTTTATTAATTTTGGGCAAATGAATCCTTCAATAATTGTGGTCAAATTCTAAATATAGTATTTCTCCAACACAATAAAAATCAACGAAATAATGTAGCAAAAAGATACAAGAATAAACGCGGCCAGCATCCCGTATTGGAGGAGAGGGCTGATTGAACCTTGCGGGTAAAATAGTTGAAATGACAACCTTGTCAGCCACAAAATACAGGTCGCGACCAATAAAGCAATAATCGAATATCGATTTGCGTTACCGCCAACAATGAACAGGATATTTAATGCACCAAATAAAACCAACGATAAAGAAAAGAACACATTGATCGCCCGAACGGCAACGATCAGTTCTGTCGCATTGGGATCGATATAGGAATTCCAATTCCAGAGTTTAGGTACAAAAAAGTGCCATACACCAAATCCGATTGAAGCGCTGCTTGCAATAGTCACCAAAATCTTTACAAGATAATTCAAGTCAACCTCCGGTAAGTAAAAAACCGATTCGCAGCGAGTTTATGCAAGTGGTGTGGCTGGGTGCGACTGATTATGCCGCCACTTTCCTGAGACCGAAGACAACATTAACCACGGTTCGATGATGGTATTAATCAATATGTGTGCATAAATACAGGGACCCAAATTTCGACCGCCCACGAGATAGTTGAATGCCAGAAGAATCCCTAATCCAGATGTGGAGAGAATTGCAGGAAGGGTAAACTTAAAATCCCCCTTTGCGAGGATCCAAATCGTGTGGGCCAGTCCAAACGCAACACCGGAAATGATGACCTGGAGGACAGGGGATACACCTCTCGACATGAGCATATCCATGAGCCATCGTCGAAAGAAGACTTCTTCGACAATACCGCCGACCAGTGCCGATAGAATCCCCAGGAGTTTAAACAGCGATATTTCCTTCTGTTTAGCGAAAACCAAAGGGATGACTTTCATTGTGTACAAGATATAGGCAATTGCTGTGATGGTGGCGATTATCCAGGCTAATGGATGAGCTATTGAACCTCTATCGAAGCCAAGATTTTGGAAAAGGGGGATTGGGCGCCAAAGAATACTCATCGCCAAAGGGCTGAACATAAATAATGAGGTCATGCTTAAAATCAATGCGGTTTTTCTTCGATCTGTCATTTTTTTCCACTTCTTAATTCATTATGAAATTGTGTAATTTGCTCAAACTTTTGAGCAGTTGATTTGCCCAACCTGGCCTAAGCCAGGTTGGGCATGGTTTTCTATGGATAAGGCTGGTTCAGCCAGAGTCTGGGAAGTCCATCACCCATTAACCACATGTTAGTGGAAACAAAGATATCCAAATCACCGTCTCCATCCATATCGGCAATCGCCACTCCAGAGCTGTTGAGTGAAGTCAGCTTGATCTTACTATCTGTGAATTTCCCTTTGCCATCATTCATCAAAATTTTGGGACCCGTTTTCCAGCTGCCGGTTACTACATCCAGGTCACCATCCCCATCCAGATCAGCCAATGCAGCAGTCATGCTATAGAGTGTGCCCAGGTTCTGTCCGCTGTCGGCAAAAACACCTTTGCCATCGTTCATCCACACTTTATCGGCTGGGTTGGCACCATTGTGGCTTGAATTGGCAATGAATGCATCCAGATCACCATCTCCATCCAGGTCACCCAGGATCGCGGCATAAGCGTTGGTGAATCCCAGTCTTTGGGTGCTGTCAGTGAACACGCCTCTGCCATCATTCAACCAGAGAACCGGGGCGTTGTCTGTCTTCTCACCGTTATTGGCAACTAATGCATCCAGGTCACCATCTTTATCAACATCGCCAAGTGACACGGCTGCACCAAACCAGTTGCCCAGCGTTTGACCACTGTCGGTAAAATTGCCACCTCCATCATTCAGAAAAACCTGATCGGGATTGCCATTCCAATTGGTGACGAAAGCATCCAGATCACCGTCGCCATCCAGATCACCCAAAGCCACTGACGAACTCTCATGGCTAACCAGGTTTTGGTCACTTGTACTAAAAACACCTTTGCCGTCATTCAACCAGACCTCGTTGCTTGTCTCTTCGGTGATAAAGATATCTGCAGATTTATCACCATTCAGGTCTCCTAAGGCTGCGCCAGAGCTGGGCTTGAATTCCTGGTCACTCTTTGCAAATTTACCGGCACCGTCATTCAACAGCAACGTGCTGTTCTTATCAGCATTGCTGATCAGAGCGTCCATATCCCCATCACCATCCACATCTCCAACGACTACAAAGGCACCATCGCCCAGACCAAGATCCTGCCCGCTGTCAATAAAAGTAAACGGCGCTTCCGGTGTTGCGCTGGGCACTGGTGTAGCGACTGGCTTGGGTTGACAAGCACTTACCAATACAAGGGTTATTACTAAAAAGCAAACTTTTGATGCAGTTTTTCGAAACATAATTCTCTCCTTTTGTGTGTTGCCTGATATTTGAATCACTTCTGATATACAAAAAGCTATGATTGCCGAATTGCTTCCAGTATTTTTCTTGCGGCTGTCGCCCAATCACCATACCCATCTTTTACCATGTTCTCATACTGTTCTTCCAGCTTTAGGCAGGGGTACTCCTCGCATTGAGCACAATTGGCAGTGTTGTATTCCCGGTTGCAAAGCCTGACAATACAAGTCCCGCAATAGTCCGCGCAGGTAGTGCCCAGGCAACCTTCAAGACACTCTTTTTTATATAAGGGGCATTGAGTGCAGTCGTTGCCGCAACAGGCAATGTAATGAGTAGTCATGTTTATCGGGGTCCTTTCTTTGGAAAGTATTCATCAACACCTTGGCTGATGTTTCCGTCTTCCAAAAGATCGCCTATTAAAAGCAACTCTACTCGATTTAGTTTTTCAATTTCGCTTGTCAACTCCAATTCCACGCATACCAGATCGTGACCACATTGAACCCCATGTTCACCGCCAGCAGGAATTTGTCATATAACGATGGATAGGTGGGCAAGCCAACCAGGTTGAACAGGAAAAAGAAGGCGGCCACGATGATATTCACCCAGCGACTCACAGACTGGGGCATTACCAGAGGCAGGAAAACCATCAGGATGGGCGTCAACATCAGAACCGCGATCCCCAGCCAAATGAACTGGTTTAAATTCTTGTCGGCCATTGGTTTTTTTGCCAAGTCGCCGCTGCAGATGCGCAAGACATCGCCATAAAGATAAATTAGCGTGACGACCACCCAGGTTGCGGAAAGAATGATTTTTGTATCCATTGTTTTATTACTCCTGTACTGAGATTGTGATGACCACTTTGCCTCGGGCGTGGCCTTTTTCAAAATACCGGAAAGCTTCAGCTGTTTTACTCAACGGGTAACTGGCATCGATCACCGGCATGACCTTTCCAGCTTCGAGGAGTTCCTTTAAAAAGACAAGATCCTGTTGGTTTTGCACAATCGATAAAACGTGGATCTTCCTGCCACCTTTTTTATCTACTTGCTTTTCGAGGGTTCCAGCCTGAATCAACTGGCGCAAAGAGCCTCCCGCAACCACATAACTGCCTTCAGGTTTTAATACGCTTAAATAATCGGATAGCGGACGATAGCCATTCACGGCGAGGATAAGGTCATATTGCCATCCGTTTTGGATAAAATCTTCCACCTTGTAATCGATGACATGATCTGCGCCCAGCGAGCCCATCAATTCCAGGTTTCTCGTGCTGCACACTGCGGTCACCTCGGCCCCCAGGGCTTTGGCGATCTGCACGGCAAAGGATCCCACACCGCCCGACGCACCATGGATCAGCACCTTTTGCCCGGGTTGGATGCTGCCCTTGTCTCGCAGCCCCTGCAGCGCGGTCGCCGCCGCCAACGGCACGGCTGCCGCCTGTTCAAAGGAGAGGTTGGAGGGTTTCAAGGTGACAAATCTTTCACTTGCGCACACGTACTCCGCCAGGGTGCCGCGCCGGGTTGCGCTGGGCATGTACCCGAAAACCTCATCGCCTTGGTGAAATTGGCTAACACCTTGCCCAACCGCCTCAACGACCCCGGCGAGATCAGCGCCAAGGATCTTGATCTTGGGGCGGAAGAGACCCCCCGGCATCAGCCGCATAATAAATGGATTCGCACGGAGTAAACGAAGATCACGCGAATTGAGAGAGGCGGCATGAATTTTTATTAATACCTCATCCTCAAGCGGCACAGGTTTCTCCACCTCCCGGAGCTGAAGAACATTTGGGGAACCATAACTTGGGCAGATAATTGCTTTCATATTTCAACCTTTCTGTGTTGCTTATCAAATAAACAGCCAATCACCAAAGCAAGTGCAAGAAACCTTGGAGCATTCATGCCCGTTTCTAGTAGGAGAAAGATAGAGGCATGCGCTGGGTCTCCAATTGTTGAAAGGACTTCGATTGTTGCCATGGCAGTAAAGCTAAGGAGTATTGCCTTGATTTTGGAATTCTTGCCGGGGATCCTGTCAAAGAAACGCAGTAGGACCAAACTGATAACAAATGCTACTACCAGGCCTCCAGCCAGCGCTTCAAGCAGAGCCGCCGGCAGCGAAGAGATCGAGAACGCGGCTTTATAGGTTACGGCAATTGGGGAAACTGCAATCACGAAATCAGTGATCCAGAATGCCGCTCCGCCCGCGACTGCTAACTTAAGCAGTATCTTTGAGAACTCTCGGGAAGACTCCTGCTTGTGAAGATCTGTGACCCTGGTTTGCATGACTGTTTCCTTATTCCAGCCCGGCAGGGCTGGCTGTGACAACTGATGATTTAACTTCCCTGTGCTGCCACTTACTTACATAACCAATCGCGACGCCCAGGGCAGTGATGCGGATCACGTTAAATACCGTGCCGATGATGAAGTACCGCAAGACATTATTTGTTGCAAAGAAACTTGACGGACCGCCGAGCAGGATCGTGACGATTAACAGCGCAAGTGAGCTCAAGAGGACTGATTTAAGCATCGGGTCCTTTACAGGGATCCTGTCATAGAAACGCAGCAGAGGGAAACTGACCCACAACCCGATGATCAAACCGCCGACCAGGGATTCAAGCAGCATTGGATAATAAGAGATGGACATGGCAGCCCTGTAATCCGCGGCGTTTGCCGTTCGCGAGATCGCAAAGTTTGTCAGCCAGAAAGCCAACCCTCCCACCATGGTTAGCACCAACACCTTTTTCAAGATTCCTTTTTTGTTATTCATCTTTATGCTTCTCTTCATTCCGGCTTCACGGACAACCGGGGTTTGACAGCCTTGATGGCAAGCCACAAAGCCAAGGAAACTTCGGCAATGAAACTGATTACCATGCAGGGATATGCGATGACAGCGAGATCAGGAAGGATCAACCGCTGGCAGACATACACGAATTGGCAGATACCATCCGCGATCAACAATATGCCGAGGACCTTTGGAAGGAACTTGGATTTAAGAACCAGATAACCGAGGGGAAAGAGCCAGACCCCGTAAGGCACCTGGGTAATAAAAACCCCGGTTTTATATAAACCGAAGAAGAACACCGCCAGCGCCTGCAGTTGATCCGGCTGGAAGGCTTGGATTGCTTCTGGCACGTTCAAGATTACCAGACTGCCAAAAAGGCAGAGAGAGCTGAATAACCAGACGGCAAAACCGGTAACGTTGAACAGCAGGAAAAGCAGCGCCAGGTCTTTATTCACCGGTTTCAAAAGCACAAACAGAGCCCATGCAGCTATTAGGAAGACAACAACTGAGAAGAGGTTGATGACAAAGCCAATGCGGAACTGCGTGGCATGGGTCAGGATGTGATCAATCGTGACAGGGGCTTCCACGAACACGAATTTCCCGAATAGATTGGCTATGACCGAGGTGACTATGTAGAACAGGTAAAGCAGGCCGGCGGTCCTGGCAATTTTTGTGGTTGAATTCATTTTTTACTCCTTTTTATCTGACAAAATATTTACATTGAAAAAACAGAATTCACGAAAACCCACAAGTCACTCGGATTGGCACTAAAACTATCCTTAAACAAGATGGTTATCGTTATAACAAATATGAAAAATCCAATAACAACCCCTTTTTGCAGTAATGACGTTTTCTGGATCTCCTGTTTTGTCTTAACCTCACAAACGTCACCGGAGCAGTATTGAGTTTTTTCTTTATAGAACAGAGGATAAAATTTGCATCCCAAACAAATGCCGAACACAGCTTCAAAGAATAAAAAGATAAGGCAGATCTGGCATATGATCCCGGTAATGATGCTGGTTGAATTCATTACAACCAATAACACGAATATGATCGTCGCTAACACCAGTCCAATCGTCCAGGCAAACTTTTTTGGAGCTGCACCGACATATTCGGGGGTTTGCTTACCGACAAACAAACGTCCAATTATTAATGAAGGAGAATATTTAGGGCTGATAAACATCCGTATGATGAAATCTATAAGGAAGATCGTGTTGACTAACTTGATCATGAAAAAATTCTCTTTAAAAATGACCAGCATCCAGGCGAAAAACATGAAAAAATAAAGAATTCCTGCAGATGCTCTTATCTCACGTTCATTTAAAACAGGAATGTTATAACCTTCTACCGTTTCCCCAAATTGCTTTGCTTTGTTCATTTTTTACTCCTTCTTCCGATCCACTTTTGGTTTAAACAAGCTGACTATGTCTGTTTATGATTTGATTGAGAGAGGGAAGGCTGAAGGTCCTCCCTCTCACTTCGTGTAAATCTATGCCACACCCAAAATCTCGGTAGCCGCTGCCTTGACCGGATTGCTGCGCAGTAGAGCAATTCCCATCCAGATGAACCAGCCGATTTGACCCAGGCCAAACACAGCTACCAAAGCGTTCAGCGCCGGGATGATTGTGATAATGCCCACTGCGCCAACCACCAACCCAAGAATATTCAGCCCCTTGGGAAGTTCACCAGCCCGCAGTGCAGCCAGGCTGATCAATAACGTCATCAGACCACCAAGTATTTCACCATTGGCGTTGCCCAGTCCGTCAATTGCGGGTTCAATTCCCTGCCAGGTCAATGCAGCCTGGGTTGGGTCAGTAGCATTGAGCGCTACAACTGAGGTAAGTGCGGCATTCGCGACCATACCGCTGGCAATCAATGATCCAGCCCAGATGATCCCTATTGCGGTAGCCACCTGCATCAGCGCTGGCGCGCCAGCTTTCAATCTGTTGTATAAAGCCAGTGAAAAAACAATCAGAAAAAAGCCAAAGAAAACATACATGAGCAGGTTGGTTGAAAAAACGACCGCCTGGTTGGCAACATTCACGGCAACCTTCTGAACCAAATCAGTGATGCTGATGTAATCCAGAATGACGATGAAGATAATTAATCCGCTCAAGTGCGCCAATGCCATGTAAAGTGCTGCAAAACCACCAAATTTCTGTAAAGATTTCATCTTTTTCTCCTTTTTTCTATGTTCAAATAAGTTCAACTACTGGCTTCCATTTCCATGCATTCCAAACAACCAGCAAGATAAACACAAGTTGTGCAGTTGACCAAACGAACTCATAACTAACAGATTGAAATACAAAACCTAAAATCCAAAATGCCAGAATAATCACAGCATAGAGTATCCCTATGATGCGGTTTGCCCAACGACTCGCGGGAGCCTTCAAAATCAGGGTTAAAGCACTCATAAGTATGGGAAACACAAATATTATCGACATGACTAACAATAATTCTGGGGTTAATTTGATAGATCCAGAATTTTCAAGTAAAGACTTTAGTGCAACCGAATCACTTAAGCGGTACGTATCCCCGTTTAAAGAACTTAATACTTCAGCTATCCATAGCACTGCAAGGACTATCCTCACATCCAGAGGATTTTTTGTTTCTTTATTTTTCCCAAGGGGACTTTCTATGGTTGAATTCATTTTTTATCTCCTTCATCGAACGATATTTACGATTATTACGATTTGATCCCTAGCATGTCTACCAAGTTATGCTTCAGGGTTGTGCCACTTCCAGGCTTTCCAGACAATGAGTAAGAGAGCCGCAATTTCAACCGTGGAATAAAAAATATACATAGGTGATGGGACTCCAAGAAACAATGAGCCGATTTGGACCACAACTAATAGTGTTCCTGTAATGATGTTTACCCAACGATTAGTGCGATATTTTAATACCCAGGACAGGACAATCATCAAAAATGGAATCTCGAACATTACTGCGGTTCCCAACAAGAATCCTTCAGTGATTTTTACCGTTCCACCCCCTGTGACCCCCGACATTATCTCTTTCAAAACCCCAGGCTCCAATTTTGTGAGGGTATCGCAATACATGAAATTCACCGTATAAAACACCCACAATAGGATCAGCAAGATTTTCGGATTCATTATGGTGCTTGTTATGTTTGTATTCATTTATTACTCCTTTTTTAGTAAATACTGATGAGTTTCATTGGATTAGATTTGACGGATTGATCTTTGAAGTGCCTTCCGCTCTGGGCTCGACGGTACAGACCGAGATCAACGGCAAACCTAAATCACGCACCTTTTTGAGCAATCCATGCAGCGCCGCCTGGTCAATCACCGGACCGGTTAGTAGCGTGTCGCCATTGTCTTCCAACGTGATGGTCAGCCCTTCAAACCATTCTGTCCACTGGGAATCCAGTTGACCCTTGATCCTGATTCGATAGATCGTTGGTTGACTTGGATCTGTTTTTGAAATAATTTTGTTTGACAACTCCCTTCTCCTTTTGAAGCCAGTTATTAAAGTCCATTCCACTTGCTCTTGATACAGGTATCATATCGGCAGCGTGGTGTTGTCGAATAGACACTTTGGTGTGGTGCGGAGTGTTGTTTTAGATTATTGGATAGAAATAAGGAAGACGTTGGTGCTTAGAACAAGCCCCTCAACCGAATGTTGAGGGGCTTGTTGTTTGCATATTCGGTTTTTTCATTTTTGCTTCAAAGCCTCTATTCGGTCATTGGTGGAGTGTGGAACGAATTGTCTGCGGGGCGGTAGTCAGTCATCAGGGAATGTGGAGCGAATTATCCACTGGCATGCACTGATTCTATTTGACATAAAGGCCGACGATATCAAGATTGGAATCCATGGTGATCGTAAACACAAGGGTGCTTTTCTCATATTTCCCGACCAGGACAACTGTTGCATAATCCTCACCGGACGTTTTACTTTTTTGTCCAAGAGTGGTTATTGATGGATATTCAATAAAAGCTCCAGCCTCATCCAGCTTTGCTCGTATCACATCCTTTAATTTGCTCGCAGTAAGTTGGTCTTGAAGATCATCCCTTATCTCAGCATTCACTTTATCGTAGTCTTGTGAGTTAATCATCTCAACAATCTCTTTTGCACGCCCGGTTACGATATTTTCATCATAGATATCAGCAAGTTTTACCGAGTTGCATGCAGCCAGTGTGATTAAAAATACTAGCAAAATGAAGAGAATTCTGATTAGTTTCATTTTTTACTCCTTCGTTATCGTTTTATTAGCGAATAAGAATATCAAATTTGAAAAAGCAGGTAAAGTTCATATCGCATCAACTGAATTATCTCTGTTTGGATGCATTATCTTGATTTATTTTCATAAAAAACTCCCTTTTACTTAATTACTATGGCGTCCACTACAGATTCTGATACCTGGAATCATCCAGTTCTTTATTGGTTTTTTCCTCATCGGAGGCATCGTGAATTTGCGCCTTTTCAGTATGCAACTCAGCCAGTTCTGCAGCGTGTAACTCACTCATCGTTGCCCGTTTCACAACACTCCACTTACCGCAATGCGGGCAGGGAGTCAATTTTCTCCCGAACATATGAATGCCGAGGAGTTGAAATCCGAATGGGCGTGTGCATTTGGGGCATATTCCTCCTCCAAATGAATAATTGCGCGCAGCGCCTGCCGGCAGTTTTTTTCCTTTACGCACATTGACCATCGAAGTGATTGCAGAAATTGCCATGGCGCAAAAAACCACCGCAAGGATTGGCACGACCATCTTAAGTGATACAGCCGAAGCTTCTTTTTTCGACATAAAAACTGCACTAATCGTTTTTGAGCCGATCTGCTTGCCATCTGCGATAAAACCGACTGCGGTAAAGACATGAGCACCGATTGGGTAATTATCGGTAACAAATTGGATGGCAAAAGGAGCTTCGGTATCTTCACCTAATAACGTGTCATCCAGGAAGAACTGCACCCGTTCCAGGTTGGCAGGTCCGCTGGCTTTTACTGTAAAAGTCCCCTGGATATCTCCATTGAATCCGTCAGATCCAAAATCTTTCGAAAGGCCAAGGGTTAATCCTTCTCCTTGCGCAGATGCAGCCGAAATAATTACCAGACTTACAAGAATTGTGATAAGAATTACAACCGAAAATTTTTTCATCATCTCACCTCCAACGGGTTAAAAATGTATAGGCTTCTTTTGCTGTTTTTGAATTTTTCACTTCAGGTTCCTTGATATTTAAAATGCATTACATGCAACCCTAATTTACCCAGGCTCAGACCTCACTGACAGACACTTTGGTGTGGTGCAGAGTGTTGTTTCGAGAAAACTTGCGTAAGGCTATGAACATCTTGATCCTTTTTCTCACAAAAATCTCAATGTTCAATTTCATGGGTTATTTACCTGCATCTACTTTTCGCTTCCTATTGCTAAACGAGTAAGTCGTTTCGGTCCCCTAATAATCAATACAAACAACGCCATGATCACATAGGGTAAATACTCCAACCAGTTATAAAGAGGAGACCGGATTACCCCGGAAGACACCACCTGTGTAGCGTAAGTAAATAACCAATGAAACAGGATCGCGGACCAGAGGCTCTTCTTGGTGTTGTTATACAGCCACGTGTAACAAACCGAATTTGCCATAAAACCAACCAGAAAGCCAATGAACAGGAGCCCTAATTCATGCTGTAAAGTGCCCACCATAAAAAACAAAGGCAGGTGCCATAATGCCCAAACCACACCGATCATCAATGAAGAAGCCAGGCCATTCCAGCGCGTTTGAAGTCTTCCCAGGGCATATCCACGCCAACCTATCTCTTCTGACAGTGGACCAAGGATCAGCAATGGTAAAAAATTACCCAACTGTGCCAAGAATAGGCTCCCGGGGAAAGTATTACCGAGGAGTTTGTTAATCGTTAATTGCCCTGCTGTTCCAGCTATTACGATCAGGAAGGTAAACATGTACCAACGCCAGCCAAGCTTGAATTGAAGGATGCGCCGGCCTAACACGCGTAATCCAGATACCCCTTCCTATTTCCAGGTCAGAAAGATCGCCAACAGAGAGGGTATAAAACCTCCGGTGAGGTATAACGCGATCGCCCAGGTAGGGCCTTTAACATTACTCACGAAACTTGCAGCCGGGACCTTAAAAAGGGCAAGGGGTCCCCAGAAAACGAACCAGGATAAGGCAAGAGTTAATCCCAGAAATACAAAAGCCTCCTTCACTGTTTTCGTAGTTTTCACTTTAATCTCCTTTCTTCCAATTCGACGTTAAAGAGGACAGCCTGCGGGTAATTGGACAAGACAACATTGGCATCAAATACTGGCTCTGTAAATTGATAATGGATCGGGAATAAATAGGTTGCTCCGATGTCATGCTTGAGCAGATCTCTAATCCCGTCATCCAGAAGGTGGAAATGTTGGATGAATGCCATATCAATGTATTTATCCGCCAGACGATATTGCTCAACATCTTGCAAACCAGCGATGTCCCCGGTGTGGAAAAATGTTGTCCCATTGAGGGTAACTATATATGCGTTATTGAAGATTTCTTTGGGATCATTCGGGGGATAGCCGTGACTCATGTAGATGGCTTCCACCTTGATACCATTTGGTTCCAAGTAGACAGGCAAAGATTCTACCGGGTCTGCGGCTATGACCCGCTCGCCAAAGCCTGGAAGCTGGCTTGTTGCCTGCGTGGTGGAAACGAAGACGGTATTCAGACAGGATTGCAAGTATTGCCTTACCATGGCTGCGTTGAAATGGTCGCCGTGAGCGTGGGTGGCAAGGATCAAGTCCACGTGATCGAACGGGGGTTGGGCTTTGACAAGCAGATCCCGGACATTGGCCGGGAGTGTATATCCCGGTGGGAATCCTTCGAAGAATGCGTCTATGAGCACTTTACTGTCTCCGGCAGCGATGAGGAAACCGGAATTGCCAACGAATGTCACTTGTACCTGGTCGAAGAAAGATATGTTTTGAGTTGTACTTTTCACTTAAGTTTCCTTTATGCTTGGCTTGTTGTGCATAACCGAATCTTTTTTTTTTACTTTGATAAGAAATGCTACTCAAATAACTTGATTAATTAGGGTTTCTTAAATCAAGTCATTTTCGTAATAAAAACAATCGCTGTAATAAGATCCACGAGTTCCCAAGAATGTGGACAATCATCCCAATGTAGATATTCTTCTTTTTTACTACAAAAACCAAAGGCAATAACCCCAGAGTCCTCGTAATGATCATCCAGGGTGTAAAGACATGAACAGCTGCAAACAGGAAGCTATGGAATAAAGTAGCGAACTTCCCTTTGATTCTGGGTAGTAAATATCCACGAAAATATAATTCTTCTACTAAAGGAGCTAAAAACACATTGAATATTAAGAACATCGAGTAAGTGACGATAAGTATTGTCCTGGAATAATTACCATCTAAACCGTAATTTGGTTCCGGAATCCAGAAAAACAGCCTCGATTGTAGAAAAGCATCAACAGGTTTTAACAACTTGAATATGGCGCCAATGACTGGAACAGTAACAATTGGCCAGACAAGGTATTGCCACCACGGGATTGGATTTTGAAAACTGATGATTCCCCGCAGTGTAAACCGGCCGGATTTTTTCTTCCCCTGGAATAAAAGAAATCCGAGTTCCAAGGGAACAAGAATAATGGCGAATGCCAAAAGAAGCGCAAAAAATGAAGGATAGCCCATTTTGGCAACTGGCTTAAGGGCGAGGAAGTAAAAAGCGCCGACCAGGATTCCAGGCAGTAAATGTAATATGACTGATTGAACTGTTGAATGTTTTACGATTTGATCTTGATTCATCTTATTATGTCCTTTTTAATTCAAGTGATCATTCTCTGAAATTTGAGTGCATGTTAAAAATACAAATGGGAAATATTAACTTCCTGAATTCACTGTTATTACAACATTTCCTTTTTTGTGTCCTTTTTCGACATACCTGTGAGCTTCAGCGATCTGTTCCAATGGATAACATCGATCTATGATCGGTTTAAGCTTGCCTGCCTCGATCAACTCTGTGAGAAATTCAAGATCATTGATTTTCTCACTTGCAGGTCTCAGACCCGCGGCCACAAATCTGACCTTTTTGTCGCTGCTTTTTGCATACAATAACGCTTGGAGCATCATTATGGGCGTAGGGACCGTGGCTAGATAGATTCCTTTATCTGTCAGCGAACCTTTGCACCCTGAAAACGAACGCTTGCCCACAGTATCATAAATGATGTCATAGGTTTTACCATTTTCGGTAAAATCTTCCTGTGTGTAATCAATCACCTGATCTGCGCCTAGAGATTTGACCAATTCCAAATTCGAGGTACTGCACACCCCGCTCACCTCTGCACCATAGTACCTGGCAAGTTGCACCGCAGCGGCACCTACCGACCCAGAAGCGCCATAGATCAGCACGGTTTGTCCATTCCGGAGCTTGCCCTTATCTCTCAGAAAAGGCAGCGCGGTTAAAGCTCCATTCGGAATGCTGGCAGATTCTTCGTAGGTCAGATTGACCGGCTTGATAGCCAGAGCCCCGTTTTCAGGCATACACTTGTATTCAGCATACGCACCGAACATATCTATTCCAAATACCTGGTCGCCTGGCCTAAATCGGGTAACATTTTTACCTATTGATTCGACTTCCCCCGCCAGCTCTTGCCCCAGAATCGAGTTTCTGGGTTTCAGAAAGCCGTTAAAACCTGGGGAAGCTCGCATGTCCGGGTCTTCTTTAACAACTGAGGTCGCATATATTTTTATCAACACCTCATTATCTTTGGGTGTGGGTTTTCTTACCTCTTGGAGTTGAAGAACATCCGGTGGTCCGAATTTTGTGTATACGATCGCTTTCATATCTTCCTCCAATATTGCCTTACATTTGTTGCGCATGGTTTGCAAGGTTGGCAATCCTGCATCATTTTCAGGACTGCCAGCCCTCAAGTGCGTCAAATCAATCTGCTATTCTGTTTTCGCAGACAGGGCAGCAATTGCCTTGGGATTGAATCCCTTCACGATCAACCAGACTGCAAAGACCATTTCCTGAATGGCAAGAGGTATCATCAAGAACCCCAGACCCGAATCTAAAGATAGAATCTGCTGGGAGCTAAAAATTCCTCCGATGTGGGCAATAAAATACAATATTGCACCAATAAAACCCCAGCTTGACAGCCATCGAGGAACGAGTCTTGTTTGAAAAAACAGAATGTAGATCATCATCCCGCCAATACTGAAAACGAGACCCAGTAGAAGTGACGTCCAATCCCCTGCGGAGATGAGTGAAGCCCCCAGTATTTTTATAGAAATTTCCGCTGCAGCAGTTTTTTCATAAACCTGGCTTACATTCAACAGCAGAAAATTACAGATCACCATACCCATATAACAAACTGCTTCAAGCACTCCCCTGAAGACGATTGACCCGAGTGCCAGGACTTCATTTTGTTTTTTTAAGATCGGGTATAAGAATACCGGTACCATTGCCAGGGGGAACCCCATCAAAAGGATCAGTAGCGTCCCGATGATCCAATGGGTTTCACTTGCAGATATATTGAGTGGATAAGTCGATCCGGCCATGATCGGGCCAGTAAAAACACTTGCCAGGATACCGGAAACCGTCCCAATGATGAATAGGATTCCAACAATTACAGCAGTCTTTCTGTATGTGTTCATTTTCAATTCTCCTATTTTTAAACGATATGAATGACTTTCATTGATCCTGTTATTCGAGATCAATAGCGTGACAAATCACAAATTTATTTGGATAACCGGGTTATCTGGTGTAACCATCCTTATGTTTCTTTTTTACTTTTATGCCTTTTCACTCCTTTGTTAATTCTGGTTGTACGTACTCTAGCGTTCCCACATTGTTTAGCAATAAACGCTTAATGGTTGAAGAGATCCACTTTCTGTGGAAAATCAGGTGAACGATAAACCCCATCAACCAGCAGATGCAAAGAACCACGTGCAAGCGGGAAAAAATATTCACCTGGGATTCGTTCTTTTCTACAACCCAGCCAAGGATGCCAAAAACACTGGCGGCAAGAAATGTGATCCAAATAATTCGATTTACCACCCGGTTGGCTTTGATCTTGCGGGGCAGGGAAGAGGTGGGGCGATTGCGGAGGGCTTTCAGCCACGCTTTATGCCATGCCACGTGAATTGCGATGCCTGCAATGCTTACGAGGCTTGCGTAACCATGAATTGTCAGCCATAGATGGTGGTCAAGTCCGAGGAAAGAGCCAGCGGATTTAAAGGGGACAACCAGCCAGAGAATAAATCCGGTAAAAACGGTCAATAAAAAAGTCACAAAAAGACTCAAATCCAGCCAGAAGTTCTGTTCAGTCTGTTTCATGTTAAATTGTCCTAGATTACTGCAGCGATCAATCGGATCCCATAGGGGATCATGGACACTGCTATCAACACCGATGCACTGAGATTGATGATTTCCACCCCATCGGGTGTGGCGATAAAAATAACGCCGATCAGGAATAGGATGCTTTGCCAGGTATGCATCACATTGCTCTGAAGGAGCCCGATTGCTTGTAGACCAAATCCAAGGGGAAGTAGGACCATTCCCCAAAGAAGTACCATCCAGCCTCTTTTGTTAAACATTGCCAGGAGCCCAGGCATCATTTTTTCGAAATCGTTGTTAGATAATGTATCGAAAGCACTCATGGTCAGACAAAACGCACCTTTATCCGCTGCAAGGATAACTGTTCCTAAAACTGCTAGTATGGCTCCAATGAAACCAGCCCAGCCACCGCGACCCTGACTCAGAACATGCATGAAGTGAAAAGCAACCACAACCATAAGCCCGGTACAAAGAGTAACCAGCGCATGACCGAAATGCAGTAATTTATTACCATGTGCCCGTCGAATTATTCCTTCCGGAGGGAGCATCCGGGGTTTGAATAACTGGGGATGTGCGGAAAATGCAAAAACAAAGATAAGTGGAAAAACGATGAATGCGATGCCGGTTCCGATTTGAACAACCTGTGAGAGTAAATTCTGGTTCATTACGTAACTCCTTAGCGCAACCTGTTTTTAATTTGATTTCCAATTTTCTAAACTAATGTCTTAATCGGTATCTTCCTGTTGTAGCGCTACTATACCTGCGCCAGAGCGTCACATATAGACACTTTGGTGTGAGGGAAAGTGTTGTTTTAGATTATTGAAAGGTGAAGCGGGGGAAGGGGAAGGTTAGATCAAACCCAGTTCGCGGGCACGGGCAATGGCTTCGGTGCGGCGATTTACTTGCAATTTTTCAAATATGCGGCGGTTGTGACCTTTTACAGTATCCAGCGCCAGGAAAAGCCGCTTTCCTATCTCGTGGTTCGAGAGTCCCTGGCTGATGAGCTGCAATACTTCCAGTTCGCGGGGGCTCAGAGGTTCTATTATTTCGGAATTCGATTTGGTAGATGACGATTCTGATATCGTTTCCGGTGTTGAAAAAGCGGCCAGGATTTGATCCACATACCCCTGCAGAGGATAAGTGCGGTCCCCGGACTGCTTCTCAATCCACGATCTAAAATCCACAAACAACAATCGCATTGGCTCGCCGTGGTCCACAAAGAGACGGATGTATCCACCCGGTTCAGCCAGAATCAGGGCTTCAGTTAAAACCTGCCTGGCTGAGTCTTTTCCACCCAGCATATGAAGCGCGAGAGCCTGCAGCACCATGGTGTCAAGCAAACTATCTACCCATCCCTTTTCTTCCAATTGCTTACGATGCGGCACCAGCAAAGCCAGCGCAGCAGATGGGTTCTCTTGGGCGATAAGGGTTAGAGCTTGGGTGGGTGGACTGTTAGATTTCTGTGCCATTTGAATTGCTGCATTAATGTTGCCGTTGAAAAGATGGATTAACACATGGTGGGCGGCAATATCGGGCAGGCGTACGGCAAATTCATTTTGATATGCATTTTGTTCTGCCTGAGACTGGAAGCGGGCTGCGCCTTCCACGTCTCCCCGGGTTAATTTCAGGCGGGCCATGAGAAGCTCACTTGAGATTAACCTGTCAATCACCTGAACACAAAGTTTTGCCAATTGGATACTCTGCTCCCCGTACTTTTCAGCAGTATCTAGATCATTCCATTGATAGTGAATCC
>Ga0209450_10000301_pt1 | contig 26543 bp, 25 predicted proteins | sample FrelakmetLWP11LW_FD_187149 | JGI IMG/M metagenome (GOLD analysis project Ga0209450, IMG submission 187149) | Freshwater lake sediment microbial communities from the University of Notre Dame, USA, for methane emissions studies - LWP11 LW (SPAdes)... | ecosystem: Environmental > Aquatic >...
TTCCTCAATTTCCTCGCCAAATGCCTGGATATTTGTCAGGTTGTCCAGAACGATTAAACCATTTTTAGGCAGATAATCCAGGATCGTTGCGGGCATGAGGTGATAGAGAGGAATATTGAATTCATCCGGTTGTTCCTGCTCATTGACGATTATCTGGGTATCAGTAACCAAAAATTCCCTTGAAGGGGTAATAGTCACCTGTTCCACCGGAGATATGGTTCTTTGGGTAGTCGGATCAAATTGTCGAATGGATTCAATTTCGTTGCCGAAAAAGTCCAGCCGGACTGGAAACCTTTCAGACATTCCCCAAATATCCAGGATGCCGCCTCGTTGAGAAAATTGTCCGCGATCGAGAACAACATCGGCTGCTTCGTATCCCAACCTATGCCACGTTTTCCGTAACTCTTCAGGTGAAATCGTCTGGTTATTCTTGATGGTGTTGCTCGCGATTATGAAATCTCTACGCGGTATGGTCCTGGTCATAACTGCCCGTAACGACGCAAATATCATTGGTGAACGGTCAGGTTTTGGTCTCCCGGGGATTTGATATTCCACGAGGGCATTTAAAGCACTCAAGCGATCCTGCCTTGTTGGAGTTCCCCAGACTGCTTTTTCATAAAACATTGGTGTCGGTTCCGGAAATGATAAACGCGGGTGGTCTGGTAGCCAGAAACCCATCTCATCCATCATCAAGTTAGAACGGTCCGCGCGGTCTGTGATAACTAAAATCGGGACATTCAAGTCCAGGCTCAAAGCTGAAAGTATTGCCAGGCGAGCTGGTCTGGAGAGTCCCAAGCCATAATCGCATTGTCCGACTTTAATGTCGTCCAAAACCTGAATATACTTAGACTGCTTACGAACGACGTCGAGCATGTTAAATTTTTGGATTAAACCGATTCATGGCAGTATCTAACCCGTCAGTGATAAAACACTTTGCGGCATCACTGGCACGCTCAACGAATTCTTTTAATACTTGTTCATCGGCTTTATCGAAGGGTTGCAGCACATAATCAGCCGAATCCATTCGCCCAGGCGGCTGACCTATTCCCATCCTCAACCTCGGAAAAGCTTTGGATCCCAATTTTTGGATGGTCGATTCCGCCCCCTTTTGACCGGCAGAACCTCCACCAGGGCGCATGCGAATCTGACCAAACGGCACATCCACATCATCATGGATCAAAAGTAATTTAGATAAATCCACTTTATAAAACTTAAGCAAGCTCGATACGGAAGTACCGGAAAGGTTCATATACGTTTGCGGTTTTGCCAGTATCACTTTTATTTCTCCCAGTTTGCATGTCCCGATAATAGCCTTGTTTTGTACCTTGGTCATTGCGCAAGACAAATCAGATGCCAACTTGTCTATAACCATGAACCCAATATTGTGCCGGGTATTTCGATAGTTCCTGCCCGGATTTCCTAATCCGACAATGAGAAAAGTCTCAGGAGCACTGGTTTGTTGAAGATTTTCAATTTGAATACTCACTTAATACATCCTTTTTACATTAATCGGTTTCTTTGGTTGAGATAACGATAGACCAACAAGCCCAATAACACGAGAAGAGTCAAAATTACGCCGATGATTATGCTTTGAATTATTCCAGCATCCGATGTGGATGCCAGGTTTTTTGGAAACGGCGTGGCAAAAACTGGTCCAACTGTGGTGGGTGATTTTACTCCATCACCTGCCGGTACATCGCTTGTTGGAGCTGCCACCGTGGTAGGTTCGATGGAATAATTCCGCACGTAAATGGGTGCGACCGTTACCTGTTCAGAACTACCATCCTTTTTATACATCACTAGCTTAAGTTGGTATTCTCCATCAGTAATTGTTGTTGTATCCCAACGGGCTAATTGTCCATTTTCAACGGGTTGTTCCAGCTTGGTTATAAGAAACCAGTTTTCAGTTTCCTTATTTGCATACCCAAAATAGATTTCGGCAGAAGAGTAAAAATCTGAAATGACTGTCCCCTTGATCTCGACCACGCCCTGGACAGAATCGCCTTTTGCCGGATAACTAATTACAATATTCTCGGGCAGCACAACACCCGAGGGTGAAGCAAAGAAGAGCGCGAATAAACCGACCAGGATTTTCGTAATCATAGCAACTGTTAAGTTTAACACACGCTGCCTTTCACTGCAAACTTCCAAGTTGATTGTTTGGCATACTTCCGCACACTTAAAATAAAACTGGATATGCTATAATGACATCACTATGGAAAAAATGATGGAACAGGAACCTGTTGAGTCCTTCTCTGAAATGGTTAGTGAACCAACCAAATCCAAAAGTAAATTGTGGATAATTATCCTTTGCGCAGTAATACTGCTTGGTTTGATCATAACCGGGATCTTTTTCCTTGCTCAAGCTGGACCTTCAGCCACCTCGCAGGTACGCGATATTTTTATCATATTCCTGACTCTCGAATCGCTCGTTATTGGGGTTGCCCTCGTGATCCTTGTCGTGCAGGTTTCTAAACTGGTAAACCTGGTTCAAAATGAGATTAAGCCAATACTTAAATCAACAACTGAAACAGTAAATACGCTCAAAGGAACCACACAATTCTTAAGCCAAAACCTTGTCGATCCTGTAATAAAGGTCAACAGTTATACGGCAGGGATAAAACGATTAGTTGATTTGGTAAATATCTTTAAAAAATAAAGAACGCATACTCGAAAGGAGTAAACATGTCTGATAGAGATAGTTTTGGATCGTTTCTTGTAGGGTTTCTGGTTGGTGGAATTGCCGGCGCTGTTGTGGCACTCCTCTATGCCCCTCAATCTGGAGATGAAACACGGGTTCAGATCAAGGATAAAGCGATTGAATTGAAAGACAAAACCACAGTCGCATTAGATGAAACCTACCACAAGGCCGAAGGACTTGGTAAAGAAGCCATAACAAAAGCCCAGGATTTAATTAAAACTGCTCAAACAAAAGCATCAGCAACATTAAAAAAAGGACAGGTTGAGCTTGAAGAAAATCTTGTCCCGGTAAAACCAAAGAATAAATAGCTTTGTTAGGAGTCAATAATAACCCCTTGTATTTCAAGGGGTTATTTCATTTCACTGATTTATTGCATTTGGAATGAATTCCAGTATATCGTCAATTCCGATGCTTCGCTCATTACCCCATTTAGATGCTGCAATCAAACCTGCACTGCCGTGGATCCAGACTCCCATGCAAGCAGCATCAAATAGGTCAACCCCCTGGGCAATTAATCCTGCAATCAATCCAGTAAGGACGTCACCGCTGCCCGCTTTTGCCAACGCTGAACTGGCTATTGGGCATATGCCTACTCTGCCCTCCGGTGATGCCACGACAGTTTGGGCTCCTTTCAGAACTACCACCTGGTGCCATTCAGCAGCAAATCGCCGGCAAATTTCGATTCGATTCTTTTGAATCTCATCAATAGGTAGTCTCGTAAGCTCGCTCATTTCGCCGGGATGAGGTGTCAGGACAAACTTATGTTTAATAGTGGAAAACCAATCCGGCATTTTTGCCAGCAGGCGTAATCCGTCAGCATCGATAACTACTGGACAAAAGGAACCAGGTTTGGTTGTTTTTAGAGAATTCTGGCTTTGCAGGAATCCAACGCCACTCAAATTCCCATTCCCCTCAGAATTTGTTAAGCTCTCCTTGAGAAACCGGAAAGTAGTTTCCTCGGATCCCATTCCTGGTCCGAATGCCAAACAACTAATTTTGTTCAATTCCTTTTTTATTACTTTAGCCGCGGATTCGCTGATCACTCCTCGTTCATCGTCCAGAACGATCCAGGTTGATATAAGGCATTGACTGGCAGCGATGTCATAGATACGTTCAGGAACCGCGGTTTTCACCAATCCAGCGCCGATTCGATAAGCAGCCCGCGCGGCAAAGACCGGCGCACCCGGATAATTCACGCTGCCGCCGCACACCAGCACTGTGCCAAAAGATCCTTTATGGGAATCCCTTTTCCTTTCAGGCAACACTCGGGTCACAAACGACTTGTCAATTACCAGGTCTTCCACATCTAATTTTCGATGTAGTTTCTTGAGTATTCCGACATCTACAGTACAGATTTCACCTGTATATTCAAAAGCCGGAAATTTCATTAATCCAGTTTTCACCCCCTCCATACACACAGTTAGATCGGCATTAAGCGTAGATTGCTCCACGGTTCCGGATAAACAATCGGTGCCGCTTGGGCAATCTACAGCTATGACCGTCTTAGCCTGGCAATGTGTCTTCAGGAGCTTCATTTTTTCAGCCAATTCGGATTGTAAGGGCGGGGTAAACCCGATACCGAAAATCCCATCAAGAATCAGGGAGGACTCATTGATAATCTCAATCAGATGGTGCGAATCCTGGTAATCTTCCAATAACCTTCCAGTATTTTTGTATTCCTCAACAATCCATTCAGGCAGCGCAGAGGGAGACATTTTTATGGCATAGGGAATCCACCCAAGGGAGTGCAAATGGGTTAAAGCAATCAATGTGTCTGCACCGTTCTTTCCACCGCCGATCAATCCAGTAACAATCTTTTTGGGAAGATTCAGCCAACGCGCATGGATCATTTCAGCCAGACCATTCCCTGCTGCTCGCATCATCTGGTCAAATGAGAAACCCGCAGCATCTGCCTGGTTTTCGTATTCCTTTAATTTTTCGGGTGTGATTAATAACATGTGGTCTCCATGGTTAAGATTATACATCTGGCTTCCTTAAGCAACTGGATGGGTAAGGTATAATTTTCTGAATGAAAAAATTCCTCCTGGTCACAGTTTTTATTTCCGGTCTTGTTTCTCTGGCAGTCGAATTCGCCGCCTCTCGTTTGCTTGGAAATTATTTCGGCACGAGTAACCTGGTTTGGGCTAGCATTGTCGGTTTGATCCTCATCTATCTCACATTAGGATATTTCATCGGCGGTTCCTGGGCGGATCGGTCTCCAAAATTCGAAACGCTATTCAAAATCCTCGCCTGGGCAGCGCTGACGATTGGGCTCATTCCCATAGTATCCCGGCCAATACTGCGAATTGCCAGCCAGGCATTTGATACTCTTACGTTGGGAGCGCTTTTTGGCTCGTTTACAGTCGTCATGATTCTTTTCATCATCCCCGTAACCTTGCTTGGCATGGCTTCTCCATTCGCGATCCGCTTGTCTATCGATGATGCACAAAAAGCAGGCAAAGTATCCGGAAGGATCTACGCAATTTCAACACTGGGATCATTTATCGGTACCTTCTTACCGGTACTGGTTCTGGTGCCCACGGTTGGAACTTACCGGACATTTCTTGTTCTAGCCGCGCTGCTGTTAATTTTTGCATTAATCGGTTTGTTTTTGGTGGGCCGCTTCCGATTGCTTCTCAGATATTCATGGATGGCTGTCATCATCCTAGCCCTTTTTATTATTGGCGTACAGGGATTGGATAAGAACTCTGAAGGCTTGGTATACGAAACCGAATCCAGCTACAACTACATCCAGGTGCTTAACCAGGATGGGTATACCCTCCTCAGGTTGAATGAAGGACAGGGCGTTCATTCCATTTACAAACCTGATCAACTGAACTTCAATGGACCCTGGGAGCAAGTGCTCTCTGCCCCTTTCTTTAACCCTTCTCCAGTAAATCCAGCAGAAATTAACCGCATTGCTATTGTCGGGTTGGCTGCTGGGACAACAGCACGTGAAGCATTGGCTGTATTCCCAAACGCGATCATTGATGGGATTGAGATTGACCCCAAAATCATAGAGGTCGGTCAAAAGTATTTTGCCATGGAAGATGACAGGTTGAATGTTATTGTCCAGGATGGGCGATGGGCGATGACGAACAATCCAAATCAATATGACATCATCAGCGTCGATGCATACCGCCCGCCCTATATCCCCTGGCATATGACGACAGTAGAATTTTTCAGTACTTTGCAATCACATCTATCCACCAATGGGGTCGTAGTAATTAATGTCGGCAGGGCTCCAGAAGATCGACGTCTGGTGGATGCGCTTTATACAACCATGAAACAAGTTTTTCCAACCGTTTTTATCACTGATCTTTCAGAATCCTTTAACACGATACTCTATGCAACCAATCAACAGTCCACACTGAAGAATTTCACCGATAATTACCTTCAACTCTACAACTTAACTACGACTCCCCAGTTATTATTAGATGTCATGGCGTCAACTTACGCTGGTTTACAGGAATCCCCCACACCTACAATAATTTTTACAGATGACCTGGCTCCGATCGAAGGGATCACCAATTCGATGGTGCTTCACTTTCTCTTATCGGACCAGCTGGAGACAATGCAATGAAAAAATGGATTTGGTTGCCGGCTGCGCTCGTTTCGATCCTGGTTCCAGTTATTTTGGTCCTTTCTTCCATCTGGATTCTCATCCATCCTGCATTCCTGAATTACGAATATAAGCTAAAAAATTTCCCCCCTGATGAATATGGCTTTACCACCGCTGAACGGCAACTGTGGGGAACGCAATCCCTGGTTTACCTGATCAATTCTGAAGGCATTTCATTTCTTGAAGAATTGAAATTCGACGATGGTACTCCAATATACAACCAGCGCGAATTAAGCCATATGGCAGATGTCAAGGTTCTTGTTCAATTATCGATAAAAATCCTTATCGGTGCTTTACTATTGTTTTTGGGATTGACCTTATTTGGATTTTTCGCAAAATGGATGCGAAAATATTGGAAAGCCATTGTCACAGGCGGTTGGCTCACACTCGGGTTAATTGGTTTTATTCTTGCTGGGACGCTCATTAATTTTGATGAGCTATTCACGCAGTTCCATCATTTGTTTTTTACCGGGGATACCTGGCTATTCTATGCTAATGACACATTGATCCGTTTATATCCTCTCAAACTCTGGTCAGATGCTTTCATTTTTATGGGGGTTGTTACCCTGATTGGGATTTTGTTGGCAATCGTTGGTGGTACCCTGGCAGCTAAACGTGTAAAATAAAAAAACGGCGGAGATTTTCCGCCGTTTCATTTACTTTGCTTTTGCCTGGTTGGCAACTGCATCCGCTTTCCTCTTTGCTTCTTCCGGATCACCCAGATAATAATGTCTGATGGGTTTCAACTCCTCGTCCAATTCGTAAACCAGGGGAATGCCCGTCGGGATATTTAGTTCGACAATCTCGTTTTCCGGAACATTGTCCAGGTATTTCACCAGCGCGCGTAGGCTATTACCATGGGCAACAATAATCACTTGTTTTCCTGATTTGATAGCAGGAGCTGCCATTTCGTGCCAGAAAGGCAGGAATCGGGCAACTGTATCTTTCAAACATTCGGTAAGGGGCAATTCTGCAGACGATAAATCTGCATACTTTTTTTCTTTTCCAGGGTATCGTTCGTCATCTGGGGTAAGGGCAGGCGGCTGAATATCATAACTACGCCGCCAGATAAGTACCTGTTCATCTCCAAATTTCTGTGCGGTTTCGGCTTTATTCAGTCCCTGTAATGCGCCATAATGGCGTTCATTTAACCGCCAGGTTTTGAATACCGGGATCCACAGGAGATCCATCTCATCAAGTGCCAGCCATAGTGTTCGGATTGCCCGTTTCAAAACCGATGTGAATGCAACATCAAAGACAAAACCAGCCTCCTTCATCAGTTTGCCAGACATTGAAGCTTCAGCAATTCCCTTTTCAGAAAGGTCTACATCTGTCCATCCGGTAAACCGGTTTTGTTTATTCCAATCGCTTTCACCATGTCTTAAAAGTACAACTTTATACATGCCATACCTCGCTTTATTTATTTTCAAAAATGTAGCGCAAGATTGCTCTTGCGCTACAAGTTATTGATCAATATCGCTTACCGGACTGCAACAGGATTCTCAGCGTCTTCGGTTGGATCGAAGATATGGCTATTATCCATGTTGAATAAGACCTGAACTTTATCGCCGAAGGAGTAACGCGATCGGGGATCAACACGGGCAACAATAGAGTTCTCTGAACCAGTATTAAGGTAGATCAGGATCTCATTACCCATTAACTCTGTCACTTCCACTTTTGCTTCCACTTTTTCGCCATGAATATCAGAAGGAGAAAACTCGGGGTTGTGGATATCATCCGGGCGGATACCAAGGATTACGTCCCTGCCAATTAACCTTTGTACTTTTTCTGTCTTGGCAGGAGGCAATTTCACCTTTAATTCCTTATTCACCGCATAGATGGCATCACCGTCTTTTTCAAGTTTTACCTTGAAGAAGTTCATGGCGGGTGTCCCGATGAATCCGGCAACAAAAAGGTTATTGGGTTTATCGTAAAGGTTCTGTGGGGTATCCAGTTGCTGAAGAATACCTTTATTCATCACTGCGATGCGGGAAGCCATGGTCATGGCTTCTGTTTGGTCATGGGTAACGTAAACAAAGGTAGTCCCCAAATTATGGTGCAGCTTACTGATCTCAGCACGCGTTTGAACACGGAGTTTTGCATCCAGGTTGGATAATGGTTCATCCAGAAGGAAAACTTTTGGTTCGCGAACAATGGCACGGCCGAGCGCAACACGCTGACGCTGACCACCTGAAAGCTCGCGCGGTTTCCTCTTCATCAAAGCTTCAATACCCAGAATCTTTGCTGATTCTTCAACGCGTTTTTGAATGGTGGCTTTAGGCAGGTGGCGTAACTTTAAACCAAATGCCATGTTGTCAAAAACGGTCATATGCGGATATAGCGCATAAGACTGGAATACCATGGCGATGTCGCGGTCTTTTGGTGCAACATCATTAACTACCTTCTCACCAATTAGAATCTTACCTGCAGTAACTTCCTCGAGACCAGCCAGGCAGCGTAGGGCAGTTGTTTTTCCACAGCCTGACGGGCCTACGAGCACCAGGAATTCTTTATCCTTGATCTCGATATTCAGGTCGGCAATTGCTGTGAAATCACCAAATTTCTTTGCTACATGTTCAAACGTTACACTTGCCATTGTTTCCTCCTCCCGGAACGAATATAGTGACATAATTATAGAACATAATGGATAATAAATACAAGTGTGTAGATTTTATTTCTGTAGATTTAATTTCCAATCTTTGGAGGAAAAATGCCTGAAATACCAGAAATTACATCCCGTGCAAAAGAAATTAAACAGCATTTAACTGGAAAGAAAATCATTAATGTGGAGATCCTGCAGCCAAAATGCTTGAATGTTACACCCGAAGAATTTCAATCAGGTTTGACGGGTGCAACAATACTCGATTCCACCCACCGGGGTAAATGGGTCCAGGTAAAACTTACTTCCGGATGGCTATTGCTTAATCTTGGGATGGGTGGAGACCTGTTGCTTACGGACAGGGATCATTTACCTGACAAATATGTCATAGTAATCGACTTCAATGATGCAACGTGCTTAACCATCCGGTTTTGGTGGTTCGGGCACATTCACTTTTGTTTCCCCGAAGAACTTGCAAATCACGCGATGACTGCAAAACTGGGTCCAAATGTCCTTGATCTTTCAGAAAAAGAGTTTACAGATTTGATCAAATCCCAAAAGGGAAAAGTAAAATCGATTTTGTTGGATCAAAGTAGAATAGCTGGGATTGGCAATGCTTACGTCCACGATATCCTTTTTCTGGCTAAATTACATCCCAACCGGTTAGTTCAAAAATTGAATGAACAAGAAATATCCAATCTATACAAGGCTTGCCGTGATGGTTTGCTTCCCAGCCTTGAAAAAGGCGGTGCATTTTATGAAAAAGACCTCTTTGGAAACAAAGGGGGATTCACGATGGATGAAATTCTGATTGGCTATCGTGAGGGATCTCCATGCCCAAATTGTAAGACACCAATAATCAAGATTAAAACTGGTGCCACCTCTTCCTTCATTTGCCCGCACTGCCAACCGGAGGAATGAACCGGTATATTTTAATAATTTGCATTAATCTCTAATTCATCTATAATGAACACCCTTTATAATTAAAAGGTTGTTCATTTTCTTGAGGAAAACCATTGGATACATCATCAATAATCTTAGATTATGACCTTCAAAAGACGATTTCAAAGAATCGTCTGGTTGGTCTATGGCAAATGCTGACAGGCTTTCGCCTAAAATACGTTGGAGCAGTTGGCAGCCTTGGTATATCAGCCATTGCAAAAACCTTAACCTATATGCTGCTGCGTTACTTTGTAGATGCTTATTTTGTCAATGATATTCACACTGTAAGTTTGCCAGTCATAGCCCTCGGGTTCCTGGGGTTGGCAGCCGTGGAAGGCGGGTTCACCTTTTTAAGCGGTGTGCTGGCTTCTAAGACCGCTGAAGGCGTGACCAGGCGTCTACGCAACTTTCTTTACGACCACATCCAGCACTTATCCTTTACATATCATTCAAAAACCCCCACAGGTGATTTGATTGAACGTTCCACTTCAGATGTCGACGCGATGCGGCGCTTTTACTCGGATCAAGCGATCAGCGTTGGCAGGATCATTCTCCTTTTCATCATCAACTTCATTGCATTGTTAAATTTAAACACAAAGCTGGCATTGATCTCAATCATCGTCATACCATTGGTTTTAGTGGTTTCCATTATTTTATTTAAGAAAGTCAGCAAAAGCTACGAAGCCTATCAGGAACAGGAAGCTACGCTTTCGACCCGGCTGCAGGAGAACCTTGCTGGTGTTAGGGTCGTAAAAGCCTTTGCCCGCCAGCATTATGAAATGGAAAAGTTCGAAAAGGATAACTGGGAGAAGTTTGTCCGCGGCCGCAAATTGACAATCATGCATTCTTTGTTTTGGCCATTATCTGATATCCTCTGCGGTGCCCAGTTGTTAGGTGGTTACCTGGTGGGTGCGATGATGGCAATCAATGGTCAGATCAGCGTTGGCACCTACCTGGCTTATGCAGGCATGGTCATTTACATCATCTATCCCCTGCGTAACCTTGGTCGGGTGATCGTGCAAACATCAACTGGAATGGTTTCATACGGTCGTGTTATGGACATCATCAAAGAATCCCGTGAGCCTTTGGAACTTGGGGATTACCTGCCCGAGAACAACGTTAAAGGGGCTATTTCCTTCCAAAACGTAGCTTTTGAATACGAACCTGGGGACCATACCTTATCGAATATTACATTCGATGTAAAACCTGGTGCGGCGGTTGCGTTGCTGGGATCCACTGGATCCGGTAAATCCACCCTGGTCAATCTTCTGCCAAGATTTTATGAATATACAGCCGGCAAAATTCTGCTTGACGGTGTGGAATTGAATCGTTACCCTCGAAAATACCTGCGTCAACAGATTGGCATCGTTGAACAGGAACCTTTCCTGTTTTCCAGATCCATTAGAGAAAACATTACCTACGGCGTTGGCCGCGAAGTGAGTGACGAAGAAGTTGAAATTGCAGCCCGGGCAGCCGCCATTCACGACGTCATCATCACGTTTCAGGATGGCTACAAAACCCTGGTTGGAGAACGTGGGGTGACCTTATCCGGTGGACAGAAGCAGCGCGTCACCATTGCCCGCACCATCCTTAAGAATCCGCGCATTTTGATTCTCGACGATTCGACCTCCTCGGTTGATACAGAGACCGAAGCGGAAATTCACGAAGCTTTGCAAAACCTGATGAAAGACCGGACCACCTTTATCATCGCACACCGCATTCAGAGTATTACAACCGCGCAGCAAATACTGGTAATGGATAAAGGTCAGATTATCCAACGCGGCACCCATAGCAGTCTGGTAGGGCAAAAAGGTGTCTACCAGCAGATCTTCAATATTCAAACGCGCATTGAAGATGAACTGGAGAAGGAGCTCACCAATGCCGGATAATTACTACGAGGAAGAGGAGTTCCAATCCAAGTTTGATGGAAAAACACTTAAACGGATCCTTGGATTGACCAGACCGCATCTCAAATGGGTGATCGGTTTTCTAATCACCATTTCGATGGTGGCTGCACTGGATGCAGTGTCAACTTACATAACTAAACGTATTGTCGATGATGGAATTGTTGCGAAAAATACCGCAGTTCTGATCAATTCATTAACAATGTACGGCACGATCATCATCGTGCAGGCTGCCAGTGTCTTCCTTTTTATCTACTTTGCTGGCATTCTTGGTGAGCGAATTCGCTATGACCTCCGTCGCATGATGTTCAATCACCTACAGGGTCTTTCATTAAATTACTATAGCAAGACACCTGTTGGATGGATTATGGCGCGTGTTACTTCCGATTCAGAACGCGTGGCTGACCTTGTCACCTGGGGTATGGTGGATACAACCTGGGGTATTGTAAGTATCCTAATTTCTCTTGGTTTTATGTTTTTCCTAAAATGGCAGTTAGCCCTAATTGTGCTGGCATTGGTTCCCATTCTAATTTTCACTGCGTATCAGTTCCGTAAAAGAATCATCGGTGAATACCGTAAAGTCCGCAAATTTAATTCAAAGATCGTAGGTGCTTACAACGAAAATATCACCGGAGTACGCGTTATCAAGGCATTAGGCAGAGAGAAAGAAAACCTCTCGGAGTTTAAAGGTATTAGTAGCGATATGTACCACTCAGCTTACCGTGCCGCATGGTTGAGTGCACTCTTCCTGCCGACCGTACAGATTATTTCTGCCCTGGCTGTTGGAGCAGTCGTGTGGTTTGGCGGAGCTCAGGCAAGCACTGGTGGCATGTCTATCGGCAGCATCCAGGCATTTGTTTCTTACATCACCTTTATGATGTGGCCAGTCCAAGATATTGCCCGGGTTTTTGCTGAAATGCAGCAGGCAATCGCCTCCGCAGAACGTATGTTTTCGCTCATCGATTCAAAACCGCAAATTGAAAATCGACCGAAGGCAATTGATCCAGGCACTATTCAAGGCGATATTATTTTTGACCATGTAAATTTCAAATATGAAGACGATGAAAAGTCTGTGCTTTCTGATTTTTCTTTGCATGTAAAACGCGGAGAAACCATCGCGCTGGTAGGTCCTACTGGAGGTGGAAAATCCACCATCGTGAACCTTTTATGCCGGTTTTACGAACCCCGGGGCGGTAAGATCTACATCGGTGGTCGCGACTATACCACCCTCTCTTTACACGCCATCCAATCCAGGGTTGGGGTTGTGCTGCAAACGCCGCATCTCTTCAGCGGCAGCATCCGAGAAAACCTGCGTTATGGCCGGCTAGATGCCACCGATGCAGAAATCGATGAAGCTGCCAAAGTGGTCGGCGCATTCGATTTCATCATGCATTTCGAAAAAGGTTTCGATACTGAAGTCGGTGAAGGCGGAAATCTACTCTCCGTCGGTCAAAAGCAGCTCATCAGCCTGGCGCGCGCTGTCCTTGCCCGCCCGGAGGTGTTTGTGATGGATGAAGCTACCAGCTCTGTCGATACATTAACAGAAGTATTGATCCAAAGAGGCATGGAGCTGCTGTTGGATAAGTGTACAAGCTTTGTGATCGCTCACAGGCTTTCCACCATTCGTAAGGCAGACCGCATCCTGGTGATCGAAGAGGGGCGCATTGCTGAAGCAGGAACACATACGGAGTTGCTCCGAATGAAAGGAAAATACTACCAGTTGTATACTCGCCAATTCCGCAGTCAGATGGAAGCACAATTAAATATATTTAACGAAACAATTTCGCAAAACCAGGTAGAACCTGCTGTTAATTAATAAGAGCATTACTTAAGATGAATCAGGACCCAAACAATCAGGAACGACCGAAATTACGAGGCCGGCAGCACATCCGGGCATCTGACAACATAGCTTTGATTTTTCGCATCCTAAAAGGATCTCTACTCACGTTCACCATGACCAAGGGGGCGGAAGCCTCAGCAGCATTAGCATATTACACCTTATTTTCTTTATTCCCTCTTTTGCTGATAATCGTGTCAGTCGGCTCCTTTTTTGTTGATAAAGTGATTATCGAACAGCGGTTAATTGCGCTTCTACCTGAGGTTGTGCCAGTTTCTCAGGATTTCATCATTGCAAACGTTCAGGAAGTGTTTGTCAACCGCGGTGCCATAACGATCCTGGCGTTCCTCGGCCTGATTTGGTCTGCAACGGCGGTATTCACCGTGATCATGCGAAATATTAATTCTGCCTGGCCCGATGCAGCTCCACGCAGTTATCTGCGTATGCGCTTGCTCTCATTAGTCCTGGTTATCGCTTTGGCAATCCTATTAATCTTTTCAACATTTACGATCACATTCAAGCAATTGATTATCGATCTTGGATTTGGATCGACAGTGGAAAATGTCTCGTCGCTTTTCTCTACAAACATCGCACGCATAATAATCTACAATTTATTGCGGATTTTCCTTTTTTTTGCCTTGTATTATTGGACGCCACAGATCAAAGTAAAAAAGATTGCGGCAATCACTGGAGCCGTGGTAACTGCCCTCCTCTGGCAGCTGCTTTCTACTTTTTTCAGTTCCTATCTTAATAGCGGTTTGGCTAGCTATGATATCGTGTACGGTTCATTAGGAAAAATCGTGGCTTTATTAGCCTGGATTTATTTCAGCGTATTTATTGTGCTTTGGGGCGCACATTTGACTTCAGCAATAGACAGGCACACCTAAACCAGGTTATTTAGTTTTGTGAAATTTCTCTCAGCTTATTACAATTCTTTATCGAGAATTCTGTCCTGTTAATTTCAATGATCCCGCTGTCTGAAAACTTATGCAAGAATCTGCACACTACTTCCCTGGTGGTGCCTATTCTGGCTGCCATTTCATCCAAAGTAAGATTCCTCGCAATTGGAACATCGTTATCATCACTAGAAATACTCATAAGAAATTTCGCTAACCTGACCTCAACCGTCTGGAAGGTCATATCACCAATTTTTTCACTAGCTTGTAGAAGGCGCTCGACTACTAATCGACTTAATTGCCAACTGACCGAACCATTCTGTAAAATGAAGGGTAATAAAGTGTCCCGATGCCATAAATACAAAATGGAATCCTCGAAAGCGACCAATGCAGCTGGCATGATATTTCGTTCATCAAAAAATGTTACTCCCCAAAAAATATCACCTTTGGTAAAAGTGGCTGCAACCAGCGAACGCCCCTCAATCGAATCTTTAATCGCATTAATACTGCCCTTGTTCACCAGAAGAAGGTAAGGCCATTGTTGGCCTTGTGCGACAACATACTCAGATTTGGAAAATTTCCGTTCTAGTGCCAATTCACAAATTTTTTCAAGGGTCCTGGCAGGGAATAATGAAAAAACTGGGGATGCTGCGAGTTGTTTCTGTAAAGATTCCATATGAACCTCCATCAATACCTGTGTCCCTATTATATGTGTTTCTGATGTTAACTTAAGGCAACGTAAAGATGATCAAAGATTGCAATACTTGGATTGAATAAAATCCACTATTTATACGGAGGGAAAGAATGAAGAACACTAAATTGGGCGGAATACTTACGTTGATTGGTGCCATCATCGGCATAATTGGTCATTTCGTTTTATTTTTCCAATGGTATCAGATTGGAATGCACGCAGAGTCTGCTGAGCCTGGTTGTGAAATTCTACTTAAGTACATCCATCCGTTCCTATGCGATTTAGGTTTGCTGGCTGCTGCACTATTTGCAGTAAGCTCATACGGTTATTTCACTAAACAAAAATGGTCGTCTTTGCTTGCAATAATTGGAATTACATTGGCTTTGCTTGCAAGCTTCTTTGTAAATATTCCATTTATGGCTGCTGATCTTCCGCCAGTCTATATGACACTATTCGTTCCTTACCTATTACTTTATTTTGGATTATGTATATTTGTCGAAAAGATCTCCTGGCGGCGAACCCTGGTCGGACTGGCGACAGGTATTGCCTATATTTTCTGCTGGATGAACGGTGTATCCTCCACCAGCCGCATCATCACAACTGGTGCGGATATTTTTGTCCTTGTTCAACGACTACACTGGATTGCCATGATTGGATGGGCTATTGTGACAGCGGTGATCTTGCTCAATCCCAAATCCTGGATTCGTCCCCTTGTACTTGCTTCAGCGTTGATCGAGTTAATCGTGGGAATTCCATTGACAATAGTCACAGCTCAGAGCCTTGGTCGATTCTCAATGTTCGCTCTTGCCCCAATCGCATCCCTGGCATTATTAATCGTGTTCTTCCTCCCTAAATTCAGGCAAAATTGGGTTGAGATAAAAGAGTAAAAAAGCAAAAATCCAAAGAATTAAATACATGTCACTGCCCTTAGTCCTATTGGGCAGTGACATGTTTCGATTTATTTAGTTAACTCAGATTATTTAGTTATTGAATATTTTCAGACTTATATTTCAATATCCAAGAACCATGAACGCATTAGGAAAAGGTATTCACCATCTCTTGGCGAATAGGCATGGGATTATTTGCTATTTGCAGAAGAGACACACCGGAATCCAACATCTTTGCTGCTGTTGAAGTCCGGATCAAAACTGCGGCTGGCTGTGCGCTGGACCACCCAATTGCTGCTCCAACCTCCACCGCGCAGAACCTTATATGTGGTGCTGGCTGGTCCAGTCGGATTTTCAGAAGGAGATTCATTGTAATAGTTTTCTGAATACCAGTCGCTTACCCATTCCCACACATTCCCTGCCATATCCATTACGCCATACTGGCTTGCGCCATCCGGATAGCTGCCCACTGCACTTGTATCTCCTACGCAATTACTGGATGCGACATTGTTGTATACATTTGCAAGTGTACAACTTGGATCTTCATCTCCCCACGGGTAGCTGATTACTTTCGATCCTCGCGCTGCTTTTTCCCATTCCGCTTCGGTTGGCATGCGTTTGCCTGCCCATTTGCAGTATGCTTCGGCGTCATTCCAGCTGACGTAGACCACCGGGTAGTTTGCGTATGATGGATTGTCGAAGTAGGATGCTTGTGTTTCTGAAGAAAAGTCACTTGGGGATTCGCAAGCTCCAGCCTTAACGCACTCTGCATACTGGACGTTGGTCACTTCAAATTTATCGATAAAAAAACCATCAAGTTTGACAGTGTGGAGGGGTAATTCGTCAGGAAGGCAGGAGAATCCGCCATTGTGATCCGAGTTGCAGCCCATTTTAAAGTTACCCTCAGTGATAAAAACCGTATTATAGAAGGGACTTGTCACATCAGTTGTGTCTACCGTTGATACTGATCCGCAGCCAGCCAGGATCACAAATGAAAGCGCGAAGAATAATATTTTTTTCATAGTGAAACTCCTTTCGCTTGCTATCATAAAGCTTGAACAAGTCTTGCAACGCGATAAAAAACTACCAAAACAAATAAATCTTAACTATCTCAGTCAATTAAATTTTGTATTGCCACCAATAAAGGATCATATTAATATTATAGACAATCCATGAGAATTTGATGAGTGCTTAATAATTTGCCCCATTAATTCCGAATAGAGAACCTATCTAGAATCTGGTCTTTGTTTTAGAAAAATGGAACAAATTGTAAAATTTCTGTTAAAAGGGTGTTCGATGTATATTAAAACAGTTAAAAGTAAAAATCCTCTTTTCCAGGTTCACCTGATAAGAATATCAATGTAAACCAAAGATTTGCAGCAAAGTGGCATGTTCAGAATCACTTGCCGATAGCTATAATGATCAATAAACCGGGAGGCAGGAAAAAATGAAATGCGCCATCGGTCGATCTTTGATGATTTCGCCCTTAATCGTCCTTTTTATTTCCGGTTGTGCTTTTTTTGCATCCGATAACGCAAATCAAACAGAGATCGCAAAAAGCCAAATCGCGCAAATTACCAATACCCAGGTATATACTGTTACACCTGCTCCAACTGTCACGAAGGATGTAAGCGTTACTATAACAGCCACTGCTGGTAACATTATTACCACACCTACATCAAGCCCATCTTCCTTTAGTTTTGTAACATTGAGTGACGCACAGGATAATGGCATAAATTTACCTGCCACGGCTGACCAAGCTCTTGCTCTAAATCCGAATTTTGGGATTTTTATCGGAGACCTTGAAAGCGAAGGAGTAACACAAATAAGGATGGATGAATCAACAACTGCTTTTGGCAGTTTATATCCGAAGTTGTTCATTGTGAGGGGTAACCACGATGATTTAATCCCCGGCAGTGCACACTTGTGGGAAAGTTATTTCACCAGTGCCAATAGGCCATTGCCGGCAGGCATCACAAATTATGCAGCTGTAGATACTACTTCAAATTATTTAAATTATTCGTTTGATTATGGGAACTCCCGCTTTATTGGGTTGGATGTGCCCTGGGGTGCAGAGGTGTTAACCACATCTGAGCTGAATTTTCTGGACGCGCGTTTAACCGACGCCGAAAGTAATGGCCTAGTGCATGCTTTTCTCTTTTTTCATGTACCGCCGTATTGCACTGAAGGAAACCATTGTGCTTGCACTGCCAAAAGCGATTCCAGTTGTACTCCTTCGGCATTGATTGCAATCATCAACCAACACCCAATCGTGGACGCGGTATTTAGTGGGCATGAACATCTATTAGCCTGGACTCATATGGATAATACTCGGGTAGCAGATCTTACCCATCCCTACGAGCAATTTCTTACTGCCCCTTCTGGTGCCAATACCTACAACGATGTTCTGTATCCTGATAGAGTTGATCATATAGAGTTGCAGGACGGACAGGCTTTTGGCTATGTCACCGTAAATGGAAGCTCTTTTACGGTTAATTTCTATAGGGTGGGAACTTTGGTGCCTGTTTGGACAAAAACTTTTACAAAATAGACTGGTAAACCATCCCCAAACACGAACCAACAGGAAGTGGAAGCCTCAAGTAAAAATGAAGCAATGATTATTAAATTCGCTTTATCATTTTCATTCTTTTTTCCGGAGATTCGAATTGAATCTTTTGGTTTCTATTTACATCGATTACCAATTAATAATCCTTTTTCCTTTCTTTATAACGAATTACTCGTTTCTTTTCGTTCCCTGGTTCAAGCAAATTCGTTTTCAACGCTCATATTCCTTAAAATAAAATCACCTATCGTTTTTTTATCAGCGATTTTTCATTCGAAAATAGGTGGAGAGAGTGGGGATTGAAAAAACGATAAGTGAACTGTATTAAATTGAAAGTGGCGAGGGTGGGATTTGAACCCACATCCAATGGCTTATGAGTCCACTGCTCCACCGTTGAGCTACCTCGCCAACGCCCAAAAGTATACTTTAACCAGTTTGTTTTGTCAACAAAATATTCTCAAACAATGGCTACGCGAAGCTTAACCCGCGTTCCTTCATGGAAACATACGTTCCTCTGCCTATCACCAGGTGGTCAAGCACTGCAATATCCATTATCTTCCCCACCTCAACCACTGCGTGCGTCAAGGTTGCATCTTCCGGTCTGGGCGTGGGGTCTCCGCTCGGGTGATTATGCGCCAGGATGATAGAGGCGGCATTCCGCTGGATGGCTGCCCGGAACAACTCCCCTACCCGCACCTGCGATGAATTCAGCGAACCTTTATAAACCTCTTCAATATGGAGCATTCGGTTCCGCGTGTCCAGCAGGATCACCCAAAGTTCCTCCTTCTGCAGCGCCTGCATTTTGTAACGGATCAGGTCTGCTGCGTCCGCGGGTGAACTGATTCTGTCTTTCAGTTCGGGGTTTTCTTTAAGCAGCCTGTAGCCTAATTCAATTGCCGCTTTGATCTGTGCCGCTTTGGCTTGTCCAAGCCCATGCACCGCGCAAACCTCCTGGAAATCCGGCCGTTGCAGACCGGTTAACCCGCCAAATTGCTCCAACAGGCGGCTGCCTAACTACACCGCATTTTCCCCTTCCACACCCACACGCAGCAGAATGGCCAGAAGCTCAGCAGTGCTGAGCGCATTCGGACCTTTTTTCTGCAACCTCTCTCGCGGACGTTCGCCAATCTCCAGATCAGTGATGCGGTAAGCGCTTGAATTCTCTTTTACCATCTGTAATAGATTCCCTTTCAATCAACAATGATGTTCACCATTAATTGTATACCGCATTATATTTTTTATTCCTTTGTGGTTTTTGCAATACGCATCCATGCTATAATCCATCTTGGGAGTGAAATTATGAGCCTGGATCCGACTGTCCTTAAACAATTATCTCTGTTTGCCACCGGTTTTTCGGTGGCTTTCCTTGCTGCATTGTGGTTAAGTCTCATCTTCTGGGCATTCCGCGATATTCGCAAGCGCACCCGTGATCCATTTATGCGTATCCTGGCAGTCGTTGTGGTGGCTGTTCTCTTCCTGCCCGGAATTCTCATCTATCTCATCCTTCGACCCCCACGGACACTCGAAGAGGAATATCAACAGTCTCTGGAGGAAGAAGCCCTATTGCAGACGATCGAGGACGCCTCGATCTGCCCCGGCTGCAACCGGAGAATCGAATCCTCCTGGCTGGCTTGCCCCAACTGTCACACCCTCCTGAAGAAACAATGCAAGACTTGCGGTAAAGTGATTGCTTTGCCGTGGAACCTTTGCCCTTATTGTGCAACTCCGGTTGAAGGAACGCAAAAAGACCAAACAAATCCATCTGATGCGGAACAACTCTCATTGGATGATGATTTCTTATCCCAATCATAAGTTGGAACTATAGACGAATGAATGAATTAGCTACAATTGCGCCGGTTGATTATTTAATAATTGGTCATATCACACAGGATATAACCCCCAATGGATTGGTTATTGGCGGGACTGCTTCTTATGCAAGCCTGACGGCAAAAGCCTTTGGAGTCAAGGTGGGTATTGTCACTTCCTGCCGGCGCGATCTTGATCTCAGTCAACTGGATGGTATAAAGATTATCCGAAAAGACTCTTCTTTTACCTCCACTTTCGAAAATATTTACACACCAGCAGGTCGTATCCAGCATGTGCATCACGTGGCGGATCAAATTTCTCTGGATGATATTCCCCCAGCATGGAGGAATACGCCGATTGTTCATCTTGGACCAATCGCCCGTGAAATATCTCCCGAAATAGCTGCATCCTTTCCGAACTCACTTCTTGGTGTAACGCCTCAGGGTTGGTTGCGAGAATGGGATGAAGAAGGCAATGTCGCTTTCTGCAACTGGCCAGACGCTGAAAGTGTACTTTTACATGCAAATATCGCTGTTATGTCAATTGAAGATGTTAGAGGCGATGAAGAAGTTGTCTGTGAGTTTGCGTCAATTTTACCAATCTTGGTCGTAACCGAAGGTGCAAAGGGGTGCAGAGTCTATTGGAATAGTGATGTGCGCAACTTTAGACCACCGCTTGAAAAAGAAATCGATCCGGTCGGCGCAGGGGACATTTTTGCGACTTCCTTTTTTATCCGTTTTAATGCCACCAAAGACCCCTGGGAATCTGCCAGGTTTGCCACCCTGGTCGCAGCTAATTCAGTCACGCGAAAAACAATTGAAGGTGTCCCGACTCCTGACGAAATCAGGCATTTCCTCACCGAGATTATCACCCAAAAGGTATTATGACGCGCATCTATACCCTCGTGAATCAAAAAGGCGGTGTCGGGAAGACAACAACTGCCATAAACCTGGGAGCCTACCTGGCGCAGTTTGACCAACGCGTCTTGTTGATTGACCTTGATCCGCAAGCCAATGCCACTTCTTCGCTTGGAATCAATAAATATTCTGTTAAAAGCGGCACATACGAGGTATTGATTGGGGCACAACCCATCAGCCCGTCGGTCTTGCATAATCCAAAATTAAAAATCTCTTTACTCCCCTCCTCGCCATCATTAGCCGGAGCAGAAATCGAATTAATTGACCTCCCTGAGAGAGAATTCAAACTGCGCCAGGCGATCAAACCAATCGCTGACCGTTTTGATTACATCTTGATCGATTGCCCGCCATCTCTGAGCCTTTTAACTGTTAACGGTCTCCTCGCTGCCCAGGATGGGATCTTGATCCCTGTCCAGTGTGAATACCTGGCGCTTGAGGGGATTGGTCAGCTAACACAGACCTTAAACAAGGTACGTAGCGCACTATATCCTGAAATGAGAATTCGCGGCGTGATTCTGACCATGTATGATGGCAGGACAAACCTTTCAACCGATGTTGTGGCTGAAGTTCGTAAGTTCTTCCCCAGTCAGGTGTTGAATTCAATAATTCCGCGGTCAGTAAGGTTGGCAGAAGCGCCATCATACGGTTTGCCCATTGCTAATTATGCACCTGAAACATCTGCTGCTAAAGCATATGCTTCCCTTGCGAGAGAGATACTCATCCAGGACGGCGTGAAAATTGATACAATGACTCTACAGGCAGGCTAAAAATGGCAAAGAAAAGTGGTTTAGGCAAAGGTTTGGATGCACTCATTCCAGGAGAATTCAACATCCCGGTTACGCCAGCAGAATTATTCGTCCCCATCTCCATGATCGTACCAAACCCGAGTCAGCCACGCGAGAGCATGAACGTAGAAGATCTTGAGGATTTGGCGAATTCCATCCGTGAGCATGGGATTTTGCAGCCGCTAGTGGTTACGCTTGAATCTCACACGGGAATTTATACCCTCATCGCCGGGGAACGCCGTCTCCGGGCAGCCCAATTAGTCGGTCTCGATAAAGTACCGGTAATCGTGCGCACTGCCAGTGACCAGGAACGCTTGGAATTGGCATTAATTGAAAATGTTCAGAGATCGGATCTCTCTCCCCTGGAGACTGGAGCAGCCTTTCACAAGCTGTCAACTGAATTCAATTTGTCGCACGAAGAAATCTCACACCGCGTTGGTAAAAGCCGGGTATCCGTGACCAATACGTTGCGCTTGCTGTTATTGCCGGACAAAATTAAAACTGCTCTTTCGAGTGGAGAAATTACAGAAGGTCATGCGCGGGCAATTTTAGGTCTGCAAACAGAACAGGCGCAATTGGCAGCCTTGCATACCATTTTAAGTAATGGGTTCAATGTTCGGCAAACCGAGGAACTTGTCCGAAAATTATCAGGGGTCAAACCCCCTCAAATAACCCAAAAACAGATTGATCCAGTCGCAAAAGAGATTGAAGATCAACTTAGGAATAAATTGGGGACAAAAGTGTCATTAAAACATGGAGAAAATGGCGGCACTCTCACCATTCATTATTATTCCAACGAAGAACTCACTCAGATATTAAAGGTCATTTTGAAAGACTAAGGATGGATCTTTTTTTCAACGGGGTAATTGATTCGCTGAACACAAAGACGACTGCAATGGCAGTTGATGGCATCAAAATCGTTGCCATTGGCAGCGACGTTGACATACTGAATCTTGAGAGTCCGTCCAGTCGAAAATTCAATTTAAACAAAAAAACCGTATGGCCCGGGCTTATCGATTCCCATTTTCATTTTGATATGTATTCACAAAGTCTCGCCCAGGTGAAATGCGAGACCAACACAATCGAAGAATGCTTAACCCTGGTCTGGGAAAAAGCAAAGAGCACACCTCCAAGCCAATGGATCACAGGACAAGGATGGAATCAGAATACCTGGGGCAGCTTTGGCAATGTTTCTCAACTTGATTCTGTATCTGGTCAGCATCCGGTTTTTTTGGCTGACAAGTCCATTCACGCTGCCTGGGTAAATTCAGCCGCTCTGAAGATTGCTCAAATTGATAAAGACACACCCGATCCGGTAGGTGGAAGCATCCAGAAGGATCCGGAAGGAAATCCCACCGGCATCCTTTTTGAAAACGCTGTAAATCTTGTTGAAAAATATATACCGTTGATAACCAATTTGCAACGATTGGACTACATGCTCAATGGTCAAAAATCCCTGCATCGGTTAGGGCTGATTGGAATACACGATTTTGACCGCTCGGATTGCTTTTCAGCCCTTCAGGAAATGCACCATGCAGGAACGTTAACCTTGCGCGTTACCAAGAGTATCCCAATTCAAGAATTGGACAATGCCATCTCCATCGGTCTGCGCACCGGTTTTGGGGACCCTCATCTTCACATGGGATCGGTGAAATTGTTTGCCGACGGCGCACTTGGACCTCAAACAGCCGCCATGCTGATGCCCTATGAAGGTACTTATGATAATTTTGGTACGTTGTTGCTGAAAGCTGATGAAATTTTCGAAATTGGATTGAAAGCAACGACTCATGGCTGGAGTTTGGCCATTCATGCTATTGGTGATAAGGCAAATAATGAAGTCCTGAATGGACTCGCGATGATACGGCAATTTGAAATAGCCAATGGTCTCCCGCAACGGCTCCACCGAATCGAACATCTCCAACTATTACATCCTGATGATGTGAAAAAAGTAATAGATACTGGGGTTATTGCTTCCATGCAGCCAATCCACATACTTTCGGATATGTTTACAGCCGACAAGCATTGGGGGAAACGAAGCCGGATGGCATACGCTTTTGGGTCATTACTTAAATCAGGTACCCATTTGATTTTTGGATCTGACGCACCTGTAGAATCACCAAACCCGTTTATCGGCATCAGCGCAGCCGTGACCCGAAGAAGAGAAAATGGTGACCCCGGATTATCTGGATGGTACCCTGAGGAAAGAATCTCAATCGGAGATGCAAAAAAAGCATATAGTGAAATTCCAGCATTCGTAAGTGGACAGGGCAATCGATTTGGTCAATTAAGTGCTGGGTTGGCAGCTGATTTCATCATTCTCCCACATAACCCTTTAACTGTTGATCCAATGGAATTGAGCCACTTACTACCTGAACAAGTCTTCGTGGATGGAAATTGTGTATTTGAAATTGGTTAGGGTTATCGAGGAGATTAATGACGCTCACACCTGAAGTTCTTGTACCCAGAATTGGCGATGTTCTTGTTGAACAAAGCTTGCTCACTACCGAAAAACTGAACCTCGCCCTGCGTATTCAGGCTGAGGAGCGCATAAAAGGAAATTCAGCATTGATTGGTCAAATTCTGGTAGAGCATGGGTTTATTACTCAAGATATCCTTACCCAGGCTGTCACCCAACAAATACTCCAACTCCATAACGCTCTTCGCCAGGCTAATGCAACCCTTGAACAGAGGGTAAAAGACCGAACCCGTGAATTGGAAATTGCTTATTCAAAATTGAGTGAACTTGCAACTCTTAAAGCCAATTTTATTTCTAATATTTCACATGAACTTCGAACTCCGCTCACTCATATAAAAGGATACATAAATCTTTTACTTGAAAACGACCTGGAATCATTTCAGCCCGACCAGCAATATGCACTGCAGGTGATTGAAAAAGCCTCAGAACGACTGAGTCGGTTGATCGAAGATCTTATTCTCTTTTCTACTTCTGAAACCAGTTCACTGCAAATTACCAAGGAGTGTTTTGATATTGTCCAATTAGGACAGAAAGTACTAGAGCAAAATCAAGTCGGAGCAAAGGCAAAAAATATACTTCTTTTGATGGATATCCCGGAGACCAATTATATTGTCCAATCCGATCAGCAAAAGATTCATTGGGTCATCAACCAGTTAGTGGAAAATGCAATTAAATTCACAGCTCCCGGTGGGAAAATTTCCCTAGACATCCACTCTCTAGAAAATAATGTTCAAGTCTCAGTTCGCGATTCTGGTATGGGCATCCCTTCCGATAGATTAGAAGAGGTTTTTGAGCCATTCCATCAATTGGATGAATCAACCACCAGGCAGCAAGGCGGAACTGGTTTGGGGCTTTCTCTTGCACGTAAAATCATTGAAGCACTTGGCTCTTCTTTGAACGTCACATCTTCATTGGGTCACGGCAGCACATTCACTTTCTTGTTAAAGGAATAATTATATATCGTATAATTTAATCATGAAAACCATTGGTAATTTTCAGGGGAAGGAAGCCATGGATTTTTTTGAATTAAGTAAGACGACCACCACCAGCGAACCCTGGAAAAATAAACTGGATAATTTATTTGCTCTAGCCAGGCATTCGTTCATTTATGATAACCTGGTGATTTTTGGACCTGGAACCGAATCGAGCCCGGCTGACGTTATTTACGCCCGTGCTGTTGGTCGAGGAAAAAACGCCGAGGCTGATGTAACCTGGGGTTCAACTGTTGTTTTGCGTGTTTTGAGTGAAAAAAAGCGCGTTATTGAAACGCCACAGAACCCTGTCCAAAAAGATCGCTTGCAGCAAGCTCATGTCCTGGGTCTACCGGTGAGTGTGACGGCAACAATCACATCCGCATTAATTTTCATACGTTTTGGTGGACCTGCTTATTCTGAGAGTGATCTATCATTTGCTGGTTTGCTTTCAGACCTCGTTTCTTCAATATTACGGCAAAGGTACCTCTCAACTTACGCTGAAATGCTGGAAACTGAAAAGACTACCTCCAAGCTTCAATACGATTTTGTAAATACCATCTCCCATGAACTGCGCAGTCCTTTAGGGTTTATTAAAGGATATACAACTACCCTTTTACGGGATGATGCCCAGTGGGACCGCACAACCCAGATTGATTTTCTGCAAATCATCGAGCGGGAAACGAACAATTTAACTGAATTGATTGACAATCTCCTCGATTCATCCAGGTTGCAGAGTGGATTAATGAAGTTTAACTTTCAGGCTGTTCGGATAGATTCCCTTTTAAGGGATGAAATAAACCGTGCTCTTATTGCCGAACCTGGGCAGACGATCGAATTGATCTGCAACCAGGAAACTCCAACTATTCAAGCTGACGCCCGGCGCCTGACGCAAGTATTTGACAATTTACTCTCAAATGCGCGAAAATATGCACCACGCACACCT
>Ga0209450_10000302_pt1 | contig 26528 bp, 23 predicted proteins | sample FrelakmetLWP11LW_FD_187149 | JGI IMG/M metagenome (GOLD analysis project Ga0209450, IMG submission 187149) | Freshwater lake sediment microbial communities from the University of Notre Dame, USA, for methane emissions studies - LWP11 LW (SPAdes)... | ecosystem: Environmental > Aquatic >...
CCATGTTTCCCGACCCTCAGGATCCGGGGCCCCGTCGCACTGATCGGCATCTCCACGGCCCGGCCCACGCGACCCTTGTCGGCCGCCGGCAGCATCGGCGCCTCGCAGCTGGCACGTTGCGCCGAGGTGTTGTCCGAAACCGCCCGCCGCAACCTCTACCGCGTTCTGCTGATCCACCATCCGCCGGTGCCGAACGCCGTTTCCCCCCACAAGCGACTGACGGACGCCGAGAGCTTTCTGCCACTCCTCCGCCGGCACGGCGCCGAGCTCATTCTTCACGGCCACTCCCACCGCCGGTCCCGCGCAGATCTGCCCGGCCCTTCCGGCAGCGTGCCGGTGCTGGGCGTATCTTCGGCCTCGGCGACCAGCCGGGACCCCCTTCATCGGGCTGCCTTTCGTGTCTTCCGCATCACCCCGACCTCCGCCGGCTGGCTCACCACCTGTCAAGACCACGCCCTGGATCACGACAGCGATCGGTTCATCCCGGAATCAGAAATCCGAATCTGATGCTAAAAGGCTTTGCGGAGGAGTCTCAGCGCCACCAGCAGAATGACGCTCACCGGGCCCAGCGTCGTGACAAGGGGGGGCAGATCGAGAATCAGGCCCACGTGCCCGACGATCTGGTTGGTGAGATAGAACACCACCCCCACCAGCATTCCAATGAAAATCCGCTGGCTGGCGTTGCGGATGCGTGTGGAGCCGAAGATGAAGGTGAGGGAAAGCAGCACCATGATGCCGGTGGTCACCGGAAGGCAGACCTTCTGCCAAAACGCCAGGGCATAGGCCTTCGAGTTCTCGGACCGCTGGTTGAGGCTGCGGATAAAGCCCCACAAATCCGAAAGCGAGAGGCTGTCGGGAGGTAACTCGAGGATGGACAACTGGGCGGGTGTCAGGAAGGACGTCAGCCGGTAGTGGTCCATGGGGTATACGGCAACGGTCTCACCATCGAACATTTTTGCCTGAATATCCGTCAGCAGCCAATCCTGGCCATCCTGGATGGACGCCTGCTTGGCCGCAACGAACCGCCTCAGGCGCCCCGATTCGTCGAGTTCGTAGATTTCAATATCAGCGGCGCCCCCCCCGCCGAAGGTCCGACCCACATGGACGAAGGCCTGCCCGTGGCGCACCCAGAAACCTTCCTTTTGCATGACGACCGCCTTGCCGTAGATCGCCCGGGATCGCATGAAGCGGGCGCTCTGGTCGAGCGGGGGAGCAACGAACTCGGCCAGGATGATGGCCGTCAGCATGAGCACGATGCTCGTCCCCAGCACCGAAAAGGCGATGCGCTGAACGGACATGCCGGCCGCCTGCATGGCGGTGAGCTCCTGGTGATCGGCCAGCAGGCCGAGGGAAACGATGCTGCCAAGGAGGGCCGCGACCGGCATGAGGTCGACGACGCGCTTGGGGATCGTCAGCGCCACAAACAGGAATGCGTCCGGCAGGCGGTAACTCCCTTTGCCGAGATCGTTGATCTGGATCAGCAGTTCCAGAAAACTGAAAATCACGACCAGCATCGAAAGAACCAGCAAAAACCCCTGCAGAGTGTTCCGGCCTAAATAGCGATCGATGATTTTGAGCTGTTCACTCATTTTCGGTAAAACACTTCCCCCGTCCTCCACAGAAAAAAGACGGCCAACAGCGTCAGCATCAGGGGCACCCACCATATCCCTATCAGCGGCGAAACCAGGGATTTTTCCACCCAGGTTTTTGCGATCACAAACATCTGGTAATAAAAGGCGAAGATGACGATGGCAACCCCGAGCTTGGCATATTTGCCCCTGCGCGGGTTGCTTTTGCTCAAGGGGACGCCGAGCATCGCCAGCAGAATGGTGGACAGCGGCGTGGACAGCCGCCATTGAAGCTCGGCGATGTCCTCCTGTCGCGGGGAGCCGATGAGCTGCAGCGTGGAAGCGGATTTGCGCCGATAGCGGGCAGTGTTTTCAACCGGCATGGGGTATTCCGCTTGGTCGAAACGCGTGATTTTCCCGCCCGGACCGCTGGTCGGAAACTCGTAGAGCATCCCTTCGCGGAAAAAGAGCGTACGCTGTCCATCGCGCTCTGCTTCGCCCTGGACCATCCGTTGCGCCTGAATCACCTGACGGTTGGCGCCTTCCTCGATCCGGATGAACACCTGCTGCGCCCCCTCCTGCTTGTTGCCGACCCCCTCGGCAAAAAAAACGTATTTGCCGCTTTGGACGTCGAGAAAATGATCGGCTTCCAGCCGCGAGATGTCGAATTGAGCCTGGGCCTGGTCCTGAATCTGGTAGATCTTTTCATAGGCTTCCGGGCGGATGTAAAGCGAGGCGCAACCCGCCAGGACTGCCAGCGGCAGGGACAGCATGAAGACCGGCTTCAATACATCGGCAATGCCCACCCCGCAGGCGGAAAGGGCGGTCATCTCGGAATCCTTGTAGAGGCGCCCCAGGGCGATGATGACCGACAGGTAGAAGGTGGTCGGCAGGAGGATTTCCAGCGCCATTCCGATGCGCAGCAGGATCAGCATTCCCACCGTTCCCGGCGGGAGCGAGCCGGCGACGGCCTGGGCCAGGAAAGTGACCGCGCTATAACTTGCAAAAATGATGATTAGTACGGTTAGAATGGCCGCCGCCGGCTTGAGAATCTCCGACATGATGTACCGCTGCAGGATCACCGGTTTACCTCCGTCTCTGCATTCAGCGTCCGGCCCGGGCGGCGATGGCTTCTGCGAAATGCCAGTCGCTGACCGAATCGACGTCGGCGGCCGCCTCCGGGAACGGCAGGATGACCACGCCGACCTTGAGCCCCATCCGCTCGGAGATGAGCCTCACCGCATCCTTCAGAGACAACCGCCCCAGCAGGTAGCGCAGCACCACCATCCAGCCCAAGCGGCCGATCATTTTGAGCGGCCGCTTGCGATCGTTTTCGACTTGCCGCCAGAAATCGGCTGCCGTATGGCTCTCGGCCGTCAGAAAGGCAAACAGGTTGCAGCCGCAAAACGCCCCGTCGCTGAAGCGCGTCCGGGTGCGGCGCATTCCCGGGTATTGGGCCATGACCAGCGCATGTGGGGCCAAGGCCGCCACCACGTCGCAGCCGGTCGCGAGCGCTTCACGGCCGAAATGATCGACCATCGCGGGTGTGAGAAGGGCGTGGTCAGCCGTCGTCAGAAGCACCGGGGTCCCGTCGGTGATTGAGTTGAGCGCCGCCAGGGCGCTGGTGCTGGGAGTGGCCTGGGGGGCCAGCCATTTCATGCCGGAAGCGGACAGCCGCTGCCGGACCAGCGGCGCACGATCGACGATGGCTGCCGGCGGCCCACAAACCATACAGGTGTTAACCAGATTGGACGCCTCCAGCGCATCCAGCACCCGAAACAGCATGGGGCGCCCGCCGACCGGGGCGAGCGCTTTGCAGGGCACTCCTGCCGCACGCGCGACTGGATCCTCGCCCGTTCGGTCGGCCGCAAGAACCACTGCTGTAAACGGTTGGTAGCTTTGGGTCGTCATAGTCGTTGTTGTTGATGCGGTATATAATAAGGATAGAAAATTGGCTTGGATTTGGAAAGGCTAAACTTTCTGGGTTAAAATGCCGATAGCCCTATTTTTAATAACGGTTGCATGGCTCCAGAAACCGGATCCTCGCTTTAGGGAAAACAGTCCCCGCTCGCAATGGGGCCGGCTGCGGGCTGTATCCTCCCGGCAGGGGCTCGGACGGGTTATCCCACAACAGGTGGTGCCAAACCGCGTTTGGAGGCCTCTGATCCGCCTGAGCCGTTTGGGCATCGAAGCCGCCTACGAAAACCCATTCTCGGCAAAACCGCGCTGGACGGCACTTTGCGAGCGATTAAGACGAGTGACTCTTTCACAAGTCAATGCATTTTTCAAGCTGATTTTATTTTTTAAACAATCCCTTGCAATTCGGAAAAACATGGTTTATTAGTTTGTCGCTTTTTTTGTTAGCGTTTTCAAAGTGCTCGGACTATAATCGCCATCTTGAAAGGGCAAAATAGATCCTGGGATTTGACATTCCAAATCAATTGAGATAAATCTAATGAAATTTGATTTTCCGGTTTCGGCTCCGGTGGACGAAATAGTCCAACCGGGGTTTTATATCGTCGGCGATGTAAGCGGATTGGAGCGGAACGGAATTCGAATCCTGAATAGAAACCTAATAAGGATAGTGGATTACTATGGAGGCGACACCGACCGAAAATAATTTACCTCTGAGACCCGGCGATTTCGCTACGTTGGCGGACGCACTGGATTACGCTGCACGGGGTCAGACGGGGGCGAATTTTTACAACGGAAGGGGGCAGCTTGAAGCGATTCTACCCTACGCGCTGCTGCGGGAGGATGCCGTCGACATCGCCCGCCAGCTGCTGGGGTTGAATCTGGAGCGCGGTTCCCGGGTGGCGTTGGTCGCCGAGACCTACCCCGATTTTCTGCGCTTTTTCTATGCCTGCCAGTACGCCGGGATGGTGCCGGTGCCGTTGCCCGCCTCGATCCATTTGGGCGGCCACAAGTCATATGTGGCACAACTCCGGCGCCTGCTCCTGAACTGCCGGGCTCAGGTAGCCATCGCTCCGAGCATGTTTTTATCCTTTTTAAGCGAGGCCGCCGAAGGATTGCCGCTGGCGTTCGTCGGGACTCCCGAGCAATTTTCGGAAATTTCACAATCAAACGCCCCCATATCCCCATCGGGCCCGGACGAACTGGCCTATCTCCAGTACACATCCGGCAGCACGCGGTTCCCGCGCGGGGTCATGATCACACAAAGAACCGTGATGAGCAACCTGGCCAGCATCATCCGCGACGGGGTCAAGGCGCGTCCCGGCGACCGCAGCATGTCCTGGCTGCCGTATTACCACGACATGGGGCTGGTCGGCTTGGTGCTCTCGCCGATGGCAGCCCAGGCATCGGTCGACTACCTGAAAACCAGGGATTTCGGAATGCGGCCGCGGCTGTGGCTGGCGCTGATTTCACAAAACCGCGCCACGGTTTCCTTCGGCCCGCCCTTCGGCTATGAACTCTGCGTTCAACGGCTGCGCGAAGAAACGGCCGGTCAGTTCGACCTGTCTTCGTGGCGCCTGGCCGGTGTCGGCGCGGAGACCATCCGCCCCGAGCCGCTGGCCCGGTTCGCGGACATGCTCGCGCCCAGCGGTTTCAACCCGAAAGCCTTCGCCGCCTGCTACGGCATGGCGGAGTGCTCGCTGGCGGTCAGTTTCTCCGAACTGGACCTGGGAATTCAGCTGGACACCGTCGACCCCGAACTGCTGGCGGATGAACAGAGAGCCGAGCCGGTCAATGCAAATGCATGGAACTCTTCCGGCAAGTCCAAGAATTTCGTCACCTGCGGTTTCCCGCTCCCGGGATTTGATGTGGAAGTCCGCGGCTCCGACGGTCAAGCGTTGCCGGAGCGGCATGTGGGCACCTTGTTCGTCCGTGGTCCCAGCGTCATGTCCGGGTATTTCGGCGAAGAAGCCCTGACCCGCGAAGTGCTTTCCCCCGAAGGGTGGCTGAACACCGGCGACTTGGCTTACATCGTCGATGGCAGCCTCATTATCACCGGCCGGCAGAAAGACCTGATCATCATCAACGGGCGAAACATCTGGCCGCAGGACCTGGAATACATCGCCGAAAGTCAGCCGGAAATCAGAACCGGCGATGCCTCCGCGTTTTCGGTGACGGCCTCCGATGGAGAGGACAAAGCCGTGCTGGTGCTCGAGTGCCGGGAATCCAACCTCGTCAAACGGATGGAACTCTCGACCCGCATCCAGGCCCTGATCCGTCAGGACTTGGGCATCGAATGCTTCATCGAGCTGGTGGTCCGAAACACCCTGCCGCGGACCACTTCGGGCAAGCTCTCCCGGTCGGGCGCCAAGAAGGATTTCTTGCAGCGGGTCGAAGACGGTAAGACCGAACAGCCCGGGGCAAGCGATGAGCTTTACATTCGGCGGCGCAAGGCAGGCTGAGGACTGAGGGTCGGCTTGCGCTGTCATTCGCGCAGGATTCCGAGTGCCCATTCAAGAGATATTTAGCCGGCGATCATCCCTCCCGATCGATGAAGGGGTGATCGCCGGTGTGCTATGAAAGTGCCCATACCCCGAACGCTGGCCCTGACGGGGGCCACAGGCTTCATCGGAGCCGCCCTGCTCAAACGCCTGCTGGGTGCAGGATGGGCCGTGAATGCGCTTTGTCGCTCCGCCCCGCCGCATCGGCGGACGGACCATGGCGATTCCGGGCTGCGGTGGTTTCAAGGAAGCCTTGAGGATCCGGAGAGCCTGAAACGCCTCGTCGCCGGGGTGACGGCCGTGGTGCATTGCGCCGGCGCCGTGCGAGGGGCATCGGCAGCTCAATTCAACCAGGTCAATGTCGACGGCGTGGCGCGGCTGGTGCAAGCAGCGAGGGAATTGCACCCTTTGCCGCGCTTTTTGTTGATATCGTCCCTGGCGGCACGCGAGCCGCAGCTGTCCGCCTACGGTGCCAGCAAACGCGGCGGCGAGGATGTGTTGCGGTCCGGAGCGTCCGGCATCATGTGGGCGGCCTTGCGGCCCCCCGCCGTCTACGGACCGGGGGATCGTGAAACACTTCCCCTGGTTCGATGCATGCAGCACGGTTGGGCACCGGTTCTGGGACCCCTTGCGTCTCGGTTCTCCTTGTTGTACGTCGACGATCTGGCCGACGCCGTTCGGCACTTCCTGGAAATGGCGGACTGGCCCGCCGGTCCCTTCGAGATTCATGACGGACGGACGGGAGGATACGCCTGGCAAGACCTCATCCGCACGGTATCGCGCAGCATCCGCAAACCCGTCCGGCAGCTGAGAGTACCCCGCGGATTGCTCCACATCGCCGCCTGCGTCAACCTTTCGGGCGCGCGCGTGTTCGGCTACCGCCCGATGCTGACGCCCGGCAAGGTTCGGGAATTGACTCACGCCGATTGGGTGTGCAATGATGCTCCTTTACGGGGCGCCACTGGCTGGAAACCGAGGGTTCTTCTCGACGATGGAATGCAGCGGACCCTGCAGTGCCTCAAAGACGGCAGCTGGATCACCGAGGCATGAGCCGTTATGCCATACGCTAAAACGGTCAATCGGACCGACAATAGAAACGTCGCAAAGGATCGATCATGCACACCTACGACAGCATCCTGCAGCTCGTGATTGAGCTTGTCAAACCGCTGGCCCCTGAAGGCCGGGAGGTCCGTGAGAACACCGATCTGGTGGCGGACCTTGAGTTTGACTCGCTGAAGGTGATGAACCTCATCGAACAGGTGGAGGATCGCTTTGACGTTTCGGTTCCGCTGAACATCCTGCCCGATATCCGCACGGTCAGGGATTTTTCGGTTCAGCTGCAACGCATCATCGGAGACAATTAACCATGGCCATCTTCGACAAATTCCAGCAACTGGCAGCCACCCGCCGGGCCTTGGCCGAAAGCGGAATTCAATCGATCAACGTGGTGATGGACCGAGTGGTCTCGGCCACCGAAGCGGTTGTGAACGGCCGCTCGCTCATTTTGGCCGGCACCAACAACTACCTGGGGCTCACCTTCAACCCCGATTGCATCGAAGCCGCCTGCCATGCGGTCCGCACTCAAGGTACGGGGACCACGGGATCGCGCGCGGCCAACGGCAGCTATGCCGTTCACGCCCAACTTGAGCGGGACCTCGCCGATTTCTTCGGCCGCCGGGGAGTCATCGTCTTTTCCACCGGATACGTGGCCAACCTCGGCATGCTCTCCACGCTGGCCGGACCGGGCGACGTGTTCGTGATCGACGGCGACTGCCACGCCAGCATTTACGACGGCTGCCGCCTGAGCGGCGCTGAAATCATCCGCTTCCGCCACAACGACGCCGCCGACCTGGACAAGCGCCTTAGGCGGTTGGGCGGCCGCATCGAAAACACCCTCATCGTCGTAGAGGGGATCTACAGCATGCTCGGTGACCGCGCGCCGCTGGCCGACATCGCGGCGGTAAAGCGCAGCTACCCTGGCGCATTTCTTGTGGTCGACGAGGCGCACTCCCTCGGCGTGCTCGGCGAGAAAGGCCGGGGCATGGCGGAGGAAGCGGGGGTTGAGGCCGACGTGGACTTCATCATCGGCACCTTCAGCAAGAGCCTGGGCGCGATCGGCGGCTACTGCGCCAGCGACCACCCGGAGCTCGATCTCATCCGGTTTGCCAACCGCCCCTATGTGTTCACGGCCTCATCCTCGCCCTCCATCATCGCTTCCACTCGCGCGGCCCTGAAAATCCTCGGCGCACAGCCACACTTGCGGCAACGGTTGTGGGATAACTCTCATCGCCTCTATGCCCGGTTGAGCGGGTTGGGCCTTCATCTGAGCCCTGAACCGAGCCCCATCATCGCCGTCCGATTCGACCAGCGCGAAAAGGCGTTCGCAGGCTGGACCGGGTTGATCGAGCGCGGGGTTTATGTCAACCTCGTGCTGCCGCCGGCCACCCCGGACGGCAGTTCCCTGCTGCGCTGCAGCGTCAGCGCGGGGCATACGCCGGAGCAAATCGACACGATCGGCAACGCGTTTGCCGACCTGCAAACGGCGGGCGGTCTGGCATGACGGGGCGGCGGCATTGCTTCCGAATTCAACCCGGTATCATTGAAACGACAAACCCGCACCTTCCATGAAGCTATTACTCACGCTTGCTCGGCAATATCCATGGCGCACCCTGCTGACCCTGCTGGGCATTTCTTTCGCCGGCATTTCAGAGGGGTTCGGCGTCTCGGCCCTGCTGCCACTGCTCAATACGGTTTTCAACCAGAAAATTCAGGCGAGCGGCGGCGGCGTTTCGTCGGAACTTACTTCGCTTCTCGACCAGGTCGTGCAAAGCGTGCTGGCAGCCATCGGCCTGAGCCCCACCGTGGCAGCCCTGCTGTCCCTTTTTGTCGGCTGCATCATTCTGAAATGCGTTCTGCTGTTCCTGGCAAACAAGCAGATCGGCTACACGGTCGCGCTGATTGCCACGGAAATGCGCATGACCCTGCTGCGGTCGCTTTTTGCCAGCCGGTGGGAATATTTCATCCGCCAGCCCATCGGTCAGCTCACCAACGGGATCGCTTTCGAGGCCCATCGCGCATCCACCGCGTTTCACTTCGGCGCCAAAATGGCGGCCATGGTGATCGAGTCGTTGATCTACGTCGCCCTGGCGTTTATGGTATCATGGAAAGCCACACTGCTGGCATGCGGAGGCGGATTTTTCATTCTCGTCGTTTTGAGGCGCCTGATCAAGAAAACGCGCCGAGCCGGCCAGAGCCAAACAACGCACATGCAGGACCTGGTCGTCCAGATGACGGATATTCTCATATCGATCAAGCCCCTCAAATCAATGGCCCGGGAAGAATCGGCAAGCGCAGTCCTGACCGATCGCACCCGGAAACTGAATCGGGCGCTTCAGAAACAGGTTCTCAGCAAGGCCGCGCTGGGCTCTTTTCAAGAACCGCTCATCATGGCCTTCTTGGTTTTGTGCCTTTATGCCGCCCTGTCGTACTGGAATCTCTCACTCGCATCCATCATGGCGATGATCTTTTTCATCGGCAAAATACTCAAGCAGGTCCAGAAGATCCAAAATGAATACGCGAACCTGGCCGAGTATGATTCCGCCTATTGGTCCCTCATCGGTAAAATCGAAACCGCCAGCCAGGCACGCGAGGTCCTGACCGGAAGCATTGCGCCGGAGCTCAAGGTCTCCATTCACATGGACGGTGTCGGCTTCGCCTACGATGAGCGGCGCGTGCTGACGGATGCCTGTCTTGAAATACCGGCCGGGATGCTGACTGTGTTGTGCGGGCCATCCGGTTCGGGCAAGACGACCATCGCCGACCTGCTGATAGCCCTGCTCCGGCCGCAGCAGGGGGAAGTCTGGATCGATCAGCTGCCCATGGCCCAGGTCGACATTCACCGCTGGCGGCAGATGATCGGCTACGTCACTCAGGAAAGCCTGCTGTTGAACGACAGCGTCCTGCAGAACGTCAGCCTCGGGCAGAAAACCGTCACCCAGCAGGACGTGGAAGAAGCCTTGCGAGCCGCCGGTGCCTGGGAATTCGTTCAGGCGATGCCGCAGGGCGTTTTTTCTGTTGTCGGAGAGCGCGGTGGCATGTTATCAGGGGGACAACGGCAGCGCATTGCGATTGCCCGCGCGCTGGTGAAGCACCCCAAGCTGCTGATTCTCGACGAGGCCACCACCGCGCTGGATCCCAAGACGGAAAAGGAGATCTGCGCCACCCTGCAGCAACTTCGGGGACGCATCACCATGTTGGCGATTTCGCACCAGCCGACCCTGTTGGAATGCGCGGACTGGGCCTATCAATTGAAGGAGGGGGCGGTCATCCTGATCAAACAACCTTCCGGGTTGTTCCAGCTCCGGGATCCCATCGCAGCCAGGATTTGACCTTCTGACGCGCGGCATGGAATGGCAGAGGGCGGCCGGCGCGGATGCGGAAAAATTTGAATCCACAATTAGATTTCACGTCCAAGGAGGAAATACCATGCGCAGATTAGTCATCAACGGTCAGGCGATCGACGATAGCACCGAATGTTATGCGATCGCGGAGATCGGCCACAACCATCAAGGCAAGCTGAAGACCTGCATGGAGATGTTCAAGGTGGCCAAGGAGTGCGGGGCGGACGCCGTGAAGCTTCAGAAGCGCGACAACCGAAGCCTGTACACCAAGGCCGGCTACGAGAAGCCCTACGACAACGAGAACAGCTACGGGGCGACTTATGGCGAGCACCGCGAGGCACTGGAGTTCGGGGAGAGCGAGTACAAGGAGCTCAAGGCCTACGCGAAGGAGATCGGGGTGACGATGTTCGCCACGGCCTTCGACTTTCCCAGCGTGGATTTTCTGGCCAAGCTGGAGATGCCGGCCTTTAAGGTGGCCTCCGGAGACCTGAAGAACACTCCGCTGTTGACCTACATGGCCAAAGTGGGCAAGCCGATCGTTTTGAGCACCGGGGGCGGGGCGATGCCGGACGTGAACCGGGCCTACGACGCGATCATGCCGATCAACCCGCAGCTGTGCCTGCTGCAGTGCACGGCGGGCTACCCGGCGGCTTTCGAGGAGCTGAACCTGAAGGTGATCACCACGTTCCGGGAGCGTTTTCCGGAGGTGGTGGTGGGGCTGTCTTCGCACGACAACGGGATTGCGATGGCGGTGGCGGCCTACATGCTGGGGGCGCGGGTGGTGGAGAAGCACTTCACGCTGAACCACACCTGGAAGGGCACCGACCACGCGTTTTCGCTGGAGCCGATCGGTTTTCAGAAGATGGTGCGCGATCTCAGGCGGGTGCGGGTGGCGATGGGCGACGGGGTCAAGCGCGTGTACGAGAGCGAGGTCACCCCGATGGTGAAGATGGGCAAGCAGCTGGTGGCGGCGCGGGACCTGCCGGCGGGCCATGCGATCCGGCGGGAGGACATCGCCATCAAGTCGCCCGGCGGCGCGCTGCAGCCCTATGAGATCGACAAGGTCATCGGCCGCACCACGCGGGTTGCGCTCAAGGCCGACGACGCCCTAACCTTCGAGGCCCTCAACGGAGCGGAAAACTGGAAAAAGGTCGCCTGATGGAGATCTTCAACCTCGGCGGCGAGGTCGGTGTCGTCACCGGCGCCTTGGGCAAGCTGGGGCCGATATGGGTGGAAACGCTGCTCGCCGCCGGTGCGCGGGTCTTGGCCCTGGATCGACCCGGGCAGCCGGCGTCATCTGAATTCCAGAACGTTCAGGCGCGCTTCGGGCCCGAGCGGCTGGCACTGGCATTCGCGGACGTCTGCAGCCGCCCTGAGCTTGAAGCGGCGCTCGCCCGGTGCGAGCAGCGGTTCGGCACTCCGACCCTCCTCGTCAACAACGCCGGTATCGATGCCCCGCCGGCGGCCGACGGCAAAGGCTACCGCCTGGAGGAAATCCCTCTGGACGTGAACCTGCGGATTCTCGAAGTGAATGCCGCCGGCTTGTTTCTGGTCTCCCAGGTTTTCGGCTCGGCCATGGCGGCAAAACGGCGAGGGTCCATCATCAACATCGGATCGCTCTATGCCAGCGTCTCGCCGGACGCGCGTTTCTACGACCACATCCCGAGCGACCCCCCTTTCATCAAACCACCGGCCTACGGTGCATCCAAGGCGGCCGTGGTCAACCTCACGAAATACCTCGCCGCCCATTTGGCCCCCCATGGCGTGCGCGTCAACGCGCTTTCCCCAGGCGGCGTCCTGGGCGGGCAGGATGAAAACTTCAAGCGCAAGTTCTGCGCCCGGGTCCCTCTCGGCCGCATGGCGACCGCCGATGACCTGCGCGGCCCCCTGCTTTTCCTGGCATCGCCGGCGTCCGCCTACGTGACGGGGATCAACTTGAAAGTGGACGGCGGCTTTACGGTCTGGTAAAAAATTCAAGTATCCCGGTCCATTGCCTGGGATACTTGAATTTTTTTGTGGGAGCGGCTTTCCAGCCGCGATCATCGAGGATGAACGCCTCTCCCGCAGGGTTGCAAAAAAACGACCTCATTGGAAGAGATTATCACGTTTTATTCCATGCATCCGCCTGATATTCCGCAAACGATACGCAATTGGATCGACGGTCGCGAGGCGCAAGCCTCGACGGGAGAAACGTTTGCAAAGCATTCCCCGGCCACCGGCCAAGAGACATGCCGGGTGGCGCGCTCGCGTTCCGCCGATGTCTCCCGCGCGATCGATGCAGCCGCGGACTCCTTTCCGGCCTGGTCCGCGCAAACGCCGGTCGCCCGCGGCGACATGCTGATGGCCGTCACCCGCGCCATGCGCCGGCGCCGGGAAGACATCGCGGCCATGGTCGCCGCTGAAACCGGCATGTCGATCAACGCCGCCCTGGCTGAAACCGGCGGAGCGGTTGCTTTGGGCGAGTTCATGGCCGGCGAGGGGCGCCGGCTATATGGCCGCACCACCACCAGCGCCATCCCCGCCAAACTGACCATGACGGTGCGCGACCCCATCGGAGTGGCCGGCCTCATCGTCGCCGCCAACACGCCGATAGCCAATGCGGCCTGGAAAGTGTTTCCGGCGCTCGTGTGCGGCAACACGGCCGTGCTCAAGGCGCCCGAAGACGCCCCGGCCACCGCCTGGCTGTTCGGCCGCATCGCCCATGAAGCCGGCCTCCCGCCCGGCGTGCTGAACATCGTCCAGGGGTTGGGAGAAGAAGCCGGCGCGCCTCTGGTCGCAGACGACCGGGTCGCCGTGGTGAGCTTCACGGGTTCGACCGGAGTGGGCCGCGAGATCGCGCGCATCGCCGGCTCGCGACTCGCGCGGGTCTCCCTGGAACTGGGAGGCAAGAACCCGCTCGTGGTCTGCGATGACGCCGACCTCGAACACGCGGCCCAATGGACGATTCTTTCGGCGTTCAGCAACGCCGGCCAGCGCTGCGCCGCGGGCAGCCGCATCATCGTTTTCGATGCCGTCTACGAACGCTTCCGCGAAATGCTGGTCGAACGCACCCAGCGACTGAAGGTCGGCCCCGGCAAAGACGACGACCTCGGCCCCGTCATCAACGCCAAGCAGCTTGGAAGCATGGTAGCGGCCGTGACACGCGCGCGGCAGGACGGAGCGACGGTCCTCACCGGAGGACATCGCCTCACTGACCCCGGCCACGCGGCCGGGTACTACATGGCGCCGACGATCATCGAAAATGCAGCCCCGGACGCCGAGATATCCGTGTCCGAGCTGTTCGGGCCCGTCACGTGCCTTTACCGGGTACCGGGCTTTGACGAGGCCCTCCGCCTGGCCAACCAGTGCCCCTACGGGCTGACGGCCTGTATCCACACCCGCAGCGTGCACCGCGCACTGGAATTCACGCGCCGGGTGCAGGCAGGGGTGGCCGTGGTCAACGCCGGCACCTTCGGCAGCGAGCCCCACATGCCCTTCGGCGGGGTAAAATTTTCCGGCAACGGCACGCGCGAGCCCGGCACCGAGGCGCTGGATGTGTATTCGAACCTGAAAAACGTAATCATGACGTTCGACCCGAACCAAGCTTGAGCAGTTGGCATCTCGACACCCAATAAACACCATGAACTCAACAAACCCTATGCTATCCTGCGTGGCCCTCATCCCGGCGCGTTCCGGCTCCAAGCGCGTTCCGGACAAGAACATCCGGACCTTGGCCGGTCATCCGCTGATCGCTTACAGCATTTCGGCTGCGCTGCAGAGCGGTGTCTTCGCGGCGGTCATCGTTTCGACGGACTCCGAGCGTTACGCCGAGGTTGCCCGTTTTTACGGTGCCGAAGTGCCGTTCATGCGCCCGACCGAGTATTCCGGCGACACCTCCCCGGACATCGAGTGGGTGGCATACACGCTCAAACGGCTGGCAGATGAAGGCCGCCGCTACGATTGTTTCAGCATCCTGCGCCCCACGAGCCCCTTTCGCCTGCCGGAAACCATCCGGCGGGCCTGGGCCGAGTTCTGCGCCGAAACCGGAGTGGACTCGCTGAGGGCCGTGGAAAAATGCAGCCAGCATCCTGCCAAGATGTGGGTGGTGCGCGGCACGCGCATGCTGCCGCTGCTGCCGATCGGGCCTGCCGATCAGCCCTGGCACAGCAGCCAGTACCCGGCGCTGCCGGAAGTCTTCGTTCAGAACGCGAGCCTGGAGATCGCCTGGTCCCGCGTGGTATTCGAGGGCCGCACCATTGCCGGTACCGTGCTGATGCCTTTCCTCACCCGGGATGCGGAGGGCTTCGACGTGAACAAGCCCTATGACTGGAACCTGGCTGAGCACCTCGTCCGTTCCGGCAGCGCAAAACTGCCTCCCATCGCTCAGCCGCCCCATTCAGACTGATGGCTGCCGGCGCCGACGGCAAAAGGCGTCCAGCAGCCGCGCCGCGTTCCGAAACGGTGCCGAGCGGCGGCCCCTTGGCGGCCATAGAAGGCCCCTTCATGCCGCGAATGGAGTGAGAAAACGCGGTTGCACGTGCGGAATAGATTGACAACGACGAATATGGTTTTTATAAGCCGACAACCCAACCAAATCCATCGCAGACCCACATGAAAAAATTCTTCAAGTCCTTGTTAAGCTTCATCGACTGCCTGGTCGCCGTTTTGGCGGTGATCCTGTGTTTCTTCTTCTATTTTATTTCCCTGCCTTGGGTTTGGAAGAAAAGAAAGCGCTGGGAGTCGACCGTCAAGGGGACCCCTAAAGTTCTCATGGTGCACGGGTTCAAACCCAAGGAGTTAAAAAGAAAAGGATATGAATTCCTGCTGCCGTTCCGCAACCGCCGGATCATCTGGTTTGGGATATTTGACCCGGCCAACTCCGTGAATGAAGACATCCAGGTCAGCGACGATATGGTGCTGGTGGCCCGAAAATTGCCGAAAGCGATGGCCGTCCTCACCGCTGTCGGATTGAAGGCCACTTCGACGATCTTCCGCGAATGGTATTGCGTCTACGCCATAGCCGATTTCTGCGTCAAAGAAAAAATCGGGATCCTTCGAGCCTACAAGCACAACTTCCCAGCGCTGCGGGTCTATCTCGCCTCCCGTTTGATCCGCGTCCCCTACCTCATCGATATCACCGGAAACTATGAGCTGATTCGCAGGCTCAATGGCAAGCCATTTTACTTCAGGCAGTTGACCAAAATCCCCGTTTTAGGGTTTTTCGCGCCCGCCTTGACCAACTGGCTGCTCGGAATTCCCCTGAAACATGCCCCCTACGTGCTGGGACGCAACAAGAACAACTACGAACACGCCTTCGCCCTTGGCGCCGCGGTGGAGCGCATGTCGTTGCTCAGGGTCAGCAATTTCAACCACGCCTTCAACAACTTCGACCCCGAAAAGCTGCCGCCGCCGCCCACTGACCGCCCGTATGTGCTCTTCGTCGGCCGCCTGGTCGTGATCAAATTTCCCTTCGATGTGATCGAGGCCTTCGAAAAGGCGGCCGGCCACCTGCCGGAATACCGGCTGGTCATGATCGGGGACGGCGCCATCAGGAGCGAGGTGGAGCGCAGGATATCGGTCAGCCCATACCGGGATCGAATTCTTTATTTGGGGCCGTGCTCGAGCGAGACGGTCTTCAACTGGACCGCCCATGCCAAGTTGGCTCTTTGTCCGTTCTCGGGCTATACCCTAGCCGAGTCGATGCTGTGCGAGGTCCCGGTCATCGCCTACGACGTCGAGAACCACAGCGAGACGGTGATCGACGGCTACACCGGTTTTCTGGTGCCGTTCCGGGATGTCGACGCCATGGCCAGGGCCATCGTCTCCGCTGCGATTGACTATGAGGCCGCTAGGGCGATGGGACGGCGGGGCCGGGACTTGGCGCGCGTGGCCTACGACAAGGAAGCGATTATGGAAAAAGAGGGAAGGGTTTACCTCAAGTTGCTCGATCCGGCGTCCGCATCCGAATCAGTCGGGCCGGCACCCCCGCCACGACCGCATACGACGGAACATTAGCGGCGACGACGGCGCCGGCCCCGATCTGGGCGCCCTGACCGACGCGGATGCCGGGCAGGATGACGGAACCGATGCCGATATCCGCATCGTCCTCGACCACGACCGGCGAGAATTCGATGCGGCTGAGGAGGATCGGCTTTTGAATACCCTCCTCCGCGTGCGAGGAGGTGATGATCTTCACCCCTGGCCCGATCCCGACGTTCCGCCCGATGGTGAGATCGCCGGCGCTATGAAAAAAGCACTGCTGCCCGATCCACGTCCCGTCTCCGATCACCATCCGAGCGCGATAGTACCCTTTAAGGATGGTGCCGTGGCCCACATAGACCCCGTCTCCCAGCTCCACGGTTTCGGGGTGAAAAACCAACACTCCGGCTTCGATGATTACGTTCTGGCCGATGCGTGAAAACTGGGATCGTTTGAACCGGCCGGAACCGTGGCTGCTTCGAATGGGCGGTAATATTCCCGCATCTTCCGACATGGCGTCAAAGCTACCTTTGCCGTTCGGTAAGGCTTTGCTTGAGTTCGTCTGTCACCTTTTCCTGATCGGAGCGAGTCATATATGCGTAGAGGGGGAGCGTCAGTGATCGGGCGAAAACGCGGTCGGCAACCGGGAAGTCCCCCTTCTGGAAGCCATAGCGCGCTCGGAAAAAGGACGTCATGGGCATATTCCAGGTGCCGATGGCGGCTTCGACCCCCCCTTCCCTCAAGCGTGCGATGACATCGTTCCTGAAGGCGGAATCTTCTTTCGGCAGCAACACCACATACGATTGAAAAACCGGCGAATGGCCGGGCGGGACGACCGGAAGCGTCAGGGAGGTTTTGCGCAACAGCCCCTCGTAATCTTGTGCCAGCTTTTTTCGACTCGAGATAATATGATCCAGCTTTTTCATTTGGGTGATGCCGAGAGCAGCCTGAAATTCGGTCATACGATAGTTGAGACCGGGCAGGATGAAATCCGGAGACGGGGAATGGGGGTCCTGCCCGTGATTGCGCAAGGCCTTCAGTCGCCGAATCAACTCGCCATCGTTTCCCACGATCATCCCCCCTTCGCCCGTTGTGACGGCTTTGCGGGGATGAAAACTGAAACATCCCAATCTTCCCCAGGAACCTGCCGGTCGCCCCTCCAAACTTGCTCCCAGTGCGCAGGCTCCATCCTCGACGACTGGAATTCCATATCGATCGGCAAGCCTCAGGATCTCCGTCATGTCCGCCATCAAGCCGAAGGCATGGACCGGCAGAATCGCCTTCACCCGGCGGGCGGTTTCGCGGTTGCCCATGAGCCGTTTTAGGACCGGCTCCAGTACCGACGGGTCCATGTTAAAGGTGTCCGGCCGGATGTCCACGAAGACCGGGTGGGCCCCGCACAACTCGATCACGTTGGCGGTGGCCACCCAGGAGTAGGCTGTGACGATGACCAAGTCTCCCGCTCGGACGTCCAAGGCGAGCAACGACAGGTGCAGTGCCGCCGTGCAGTTGGATACGGCGACGGCAAAGCCGGTTCCTGCCCGCTCGGCGACGTGTGCCTCGAAGGCAGCCACTTGGCTCCCCTGCACCAAATGCCCGGAGGCCAGAACCTCCCGGACGGCACGAAGGTCCTCTTCATCGATGGACGGGATGGTCAGCCGGATCATCCTTCCGCCTCCCGATAAAAGGCAGCCGTCCGTTTAATTCCCTCTTCCAGATCGATTTTGGCCTCGAAGCCGATGAGGTCGTAGGCCTTGCGAACCGACGGAATACGCAGTTCCACGTCGGCGTAATCCTTGCGTGTAAACAGGATAACAGACTTGGAGCCGAGGACCCGCACAACGGTGTTGGCCAGGCCGTAAATCGTAACCACCGCCTTCTGGTTGCCGATGTTGATGGATTCGCCGACAGCCCTGGGGTGGGCCATCGCCAAGAGCAGTCCGTCGACCATGTCGTCCACGTAACACCAAGCCCGGATCTGTGTTCCGTCGCCATGGATTTCGATAGTCTCGTTCTTGATTCCCCGCTGGATGAAGGTCTTGAGCGCCCCTTCCCCGACCTGGCCCGGCCCGTAAACATTGAAGGGCCGGACCACCACGGTGGGAAGCCATTTTTCCTGATGATAGGCGATGGCAAGGTGTTCTTCCGCCAGCTTGCTTACGGCATAGGTCCAGCGGGCCTCGCCTACCTTGCCGGTCACTGTATTGTCCGTCTCGGAGGAACAGAAGGCATGCTGGCCGAAGACTTCGCTGGTGGAAAAGCAGACCACCCGATCGACCCTCGGCAGGCGTGAGGCCGCCTCCAACACGTTTGCAGAACCCACCATGTTGACCCGCATGGTGGTGACCGGGCTTTTGATGACGGTGTCGATGCCGGCGATGGCCGCGCAGTGTACCACGATGTCGGCGCCTTTCATCGCATTGCACAACGTTTCGAAATCCAGGACGTCTCCCTTGGTGATTTTGAGATTGGAGTGATCCCGGTATGGACGGCTCTGGATGGAATCCCGCGAAAAGTTGTCGAAGATTACCACCTGGTTCCTTTCAACCAGCCGGCCCACCAATGTGGAGCCGATGAACCCTGCTCCCCCTGTGATGAAAATGGTCTTTCCCTCAATCATGGGACGTTCTCCATTTGCCGCGTCAATTAGAGCGCATAAAGATCGCGTTGCATCCTGTATGCAGGGGATCGGACGATCGCCCCATGCGCCTGGCCGCGGAACGGGTGAGATGTTTCTTGACCAGGTGGTAGTGGTGATCCTGCAGAAAGGAGATGATGGCATCCGAATGGGGTTCGTTCAATTCAACTTGAATGCTCAAAGGGGCATCGGAGGACGTCAGCAGCGAAGTCATGCCCTGCAAAATGAGATACTCGTCGCCGTCGATGTCGATCTTAACGTGCTGAGGCGGGGCCACACGACGCGAGGCGATCAGCGCATCAACCCGCACGGCATTCTTGAGCTCTATAATCTGATCATCCGCCAGTTCCAATTCGCCATTTAAACCCTCGAACAACTGGCTGTTGGATGTGCCGGCGTTCAGGGATCGATAGCGAAATTTGAGGTAGCCGTCCGTATTGTGCAATGCAAAGCTGCATGGGACCACGACATCCTGCAGGCGGTTGATGGCAATGTTGTCGCTCAGTCTTGAAAAATTCGGCCCGTGGGGTTCAAAGGCATACACTTTACCGCCGGGCGAAACCCGCCGTGCGGCAAAAATAGTGTATACTCCTATGTTCGCACCGATGTCGTAAAAGACCTGGCCGGGTTTCATTTCAGACTCAATCCACTCTATGGTTCCCGGTTCCTTTGAATAGAGCTTGAGGCAACGGTTGAATTCCCTCACGGTTCCACATCGGAATCTGTAGACACCGGACTTGTCGGTAATTTCCAATTCACGGGCGAGCCAGTTTCTCAATTCAAGGATTTTTCGATGCAACCTGCGCAGGTAGCGGCGAGGCGGCCATGAGACAGCATCCTTACGAATCATTCGAAAATCTTTCTTGTTGGTTTTTTTGGACAAAATTTTTTTTACCTTGAATGCCTCTAATTGTCAACGAAATGCCCAATATTTGCCCGTTGATCAGGGCGTCAATTGGATAAGCGCACAGGAAGAATCAAACACAGGCACGAGCCGGCACATGAAGCCGAAAAATGCCTTTGCGAAACGTTTTATGCAACGCTTTTATTGACATTCAATGCCTATATGGGCTATTTATGAAAATTTAAAATTTAATTATCCTGCAGCCATCTGTAAGGAATTCGACCCGACGGGATTAAATCCTGACCCGTTGCGTCGCATGCTATCCACAGTGAACGCGAAGAGGTAATCCTCATATTCGGAGACGACCCGGCCCATGTCGGCCTCAAAACCATTGCTGTTGATCCCGGTCGAAAACCAGGTCCGAGAGCTGGACCCCAAGTTGCTCCTCGCCTGTGTGGCGGCTCGGCGCGGGTTTTCTTCCGTCATCGGTTCCCGCCGCGAAATGGAGATGCTCATCGACTCTTTTCCCCGCAGCATCTACCTCTCCAAGAGCATGACCGTACGCAGCCTTCTGTTCTTCTGGGTTGCCGCCAAATACGGCCACGACATCATCACATGGGACGAGGAAGCCCTCGTGCATCTGCCGCCGGAGACCTACTTTTCGCGGCGACTGCATCCTGCCGCCATTCGTTACGTCAATCATCTTTTTGCCTGGGGCGAAGAAAATGCCGACCTGTGGCGCCGGTATTCGCATCTGCCGCAGGAGATTCCGATCCATGTCACCGGTAACCCGCGCAGCGACCTGCTGCGGCCGAACATGCACGCCTACTACGCCGCCGATGTGGAAAAAATCCGTAGCGAATTCGGAGACTTCATCCTAGTCAACACCAATTTCAACCATGTCAACGCCTTCGGGCCGGACATGAATCTCTTCAAACCCGTCAAAACCCCCGGTGAGACTCCCAAGTTCGGCCGGGCCGCGCGCGGCATGAGCCGGGAGTACGCCGAAGGACTGAGAGACCACAAGCTGGCCGTGTTCGCCGATTTCCAGCGCATGATCCCTGAGCTGGAAAAGAGTTTCCCTGACCACACCATCGTGGTCCGGCCCCATCCCACGGAAAGCCACGAGGCCTACCGCCGGATCGCGGCGGAATGCCGCCGGGTGAAAGTCACCAACGAGGGCAACGTAGTCCCCTGGCTGCTAAGCGCGAAAGCGCTGATCCACAATGGTTGCACCACGGGGGTGGAGGCTTTCGAATTGCGGGTGCCGGCCCTGAGTTACCGCGTGACCGTCAACGAAACCTACGACGCCGGATTCTACCGCCTGCCCAACACACTGAGCCACAATTGTTTTTCCTTCGATGAGCTTCGAGACACCCTGCAACGCATTTTGGAAGGAACGCTCGGCGCCCCGGACGGCGAAAACCGCCGTGCCCTCGTCCGGCACCACCTGGCGGCGCAGGATGGCCCATTGGCATGTGAACGCGTGGTGGACGTGCTGGAGCAGATCGCATTCGACCAGGCTCGCCCCATGTCTCAGGCCGTGTGGCGGCGCTGCGAGCGCTGGCTGACATCCCAGGGATTGCACGGGGTGCGCAGCGTGAAATCCATGCTGCCCGGCTCCCACAACCGACCGGAATTCCAGCGCCACCGTTATCCCGGCCTGCCGCTCGCGGAGGTTTCCGAGCGCCTGGTCCGCTTCCAGCGGCTGCTGGACGATCGCACGCGCCTGGCGGTCGAACCGGTCACGGCTACCATTTACCGGATCCGGGTGGCCTGACCGGCGCAGGAGAAATCGCATGCCTTCCACAGCACCGTTGATCATCCCGGTCGAAAACCAGGTGCGTGAACTGGACCCCAAGCTGCTGCTCGCGTGCATCGCCGCCCGTCGGGGCTTCACCTCCATCATCGGCTCCCACCGCGAAATCGATTTTCGAATCGCCTCCTTTCCGCGCGGGCTTTACCTGAACAAGAGCATGACCGAGCGCAACCTGAAAATGTTTCAGATCATGCACCGGATCGGGCATGCCATTCTGACATGGGATGAAGAGGCGCTGGTCCATCTGCCGCCGGACATCTATTACTCGAGGCGGCTGTCTCCGGTGGCCATTCGCTATGTTTCGCATCTTTTCGCCTGGGGAGAAAACAATGCGGACTTGTGGCGCCGCTACCCCCAGCTGCCGCAGACCCTGCCGATCCATGTCACCGGCAACCCGCGCAACGACATGCTCCGACCGGAACTGCATGCGTTCTATGCGGACGAGGTTCGAACGATTCATGACCGGTACGGGGATTACCTTTTAGTCAACACCAATTTCAATCATGTCAATGCATTCTTCCCGGCCCAAAACCTGTTCAAGCCGGTGAAGCACCCTGGCGAAACGCCCCAGTTCGGCAAGGCCGGGGTCGGCATGACCCGGCAGTTCGCCGAAGCCCTGCGCGACCAGAAACAGGCGGTCTTTGAGGCATTTCAGAGCCTGATCCCGGAGCTGGCGCGTGCCTTCCCCGGGGTCTCCATCATCGTCAGGCCGCATCCGACGGAAGGCCAGGACCTATACCGGCGGCTGGCATCCGGCAAGGACCGGATCCATGTCACCAACGAGGGCAACGTGGTGCCCTGGCTGCTGGGGGCAAAAGCGCTCATCCACAACGGCTGCACCACGGGGGTCGAAGCCTTTGTGATGCGGATTCCGGCCTTCAGCTTCCGCCCGTCCGTCAGCGAAGCCATCGACACCACCTTCTATGTCCTGCCGCACGGGCTGAGCCACCAGTGTTTCACGACCGCCGAGCTCATCGATGGGATTCAGCAGGTACTGGATGGAAAGCTCGGCGCCGCCGGCGGCGAAAAGCGCGCAGCCCTGGTAAAACGCTTCCTGACCGGGCAGGAGGGCGCGCTCGCCTGCGAACGGATGATGGACGTCCTGCTGGAGATCACGGAAAAGGGCCAGGGCGTGCCGGCGCCGTCACTTCCCAAACGCCTCTCCGGCATCATCACGGCGCAGACCCGTTTTTGGATCAAACGCGTGAAATCCTATTTTCCGGGGTCCCATGCACCGCCGGAGTTCCACCGCCACCGCTACCCGGGAATTACCTTGGAAGAGCTTCGCCGTCGGATTCGGCTGTTTCAAGAGATCCTTGGAGATGAAATCCCAATTTCAGCCGAAGCGATCACCCCCCAGATATTCAGCATACGCCCGGTCGGATGAAGGGGCGGCCACGCGGCGGCCATGGGGTCACGTCTTGACAGTAAAAGGGCAATTCGGATATACACTCAAGGCATCGTTGCAGGTCTATAAAGCGGGTACGGATGCAGGATCGTCCGATTTTTATTTTAGGGGCAGGCCACCATGAAAGTTTTGATTCTCGGACTAGGCAAATCCGGCACCACGGGCATGGTGTACAAGGTAGCGGGAGGGCTTCCGAACTGCCATGCCTTCTCAGGCGGAAAACCCGGCAAGTACACTGGCAAATACGAAAATGCCGTCTACAAGCACACCTACGAAGAGCGAAAAGGCAAAAACTTCGAGGTCTACAAAAAACACTTCGCAAAATTTCAGTACGACCGCAAGGTCTGGATGGCCAGGGACCCGCGGGATGCCGCCGTCAGCCGCATTCTTTACCGTTTTCACAAAGGAATTCTGTTCAACCGGAAGCAGTATGAGGCCTACTTCGACTTGATCCTGAAGAAGGAGAAGGCTCCGAAGTCCCTGCCCTTCATTGAGATTTGCCGGCATGCCGGCCATCTCGACTGGCCGGTCAGCCGCGAGAAAGTCATCGAGGAGGAACGGGTGCGCTACGAACGCATGCGGACGTTTGTGAAAAACCTCGGCAGCGAGTGGTTCCTCTTCAAATACGAAGACATGGTGACGGGAAAATTCGACGAAATCAACCGCTATCTGGGCTTCGACCTGAAATCCGACGCCGAAGTGCCCAAGGGCACCGGCAAGGACAAGGTCATTCGCAAGAAGGCCTTCGGCGACTGGCGCCATTGGTTCACGGAAGAGGACGTCGCGCTTTTCAAACCGGCCTACCTACCCTACATGGAGGCGGCCGGCTATGATTGCAATGACTGGGCTCTGGCGCCGGACCCGGTCATCGAGCCCCAGTTCTCCTCGGCGTACGTGAAAAACCTCGCCGACAAGGGGCACTCCAACATCCTGAAACGCTTCTACGACAATCTCACACAGCGCTATTACGCGCGCAATTGAGTACCCCACACCCCGACGGGCATCCGCAGTCTGGCTGCGGCGATTGGCCCGCCTGTATGCCCTCTGATATGAAACGCCGCCGGCCTCATCCGGCGGCGTTTCATTTGAGGTGAATTTCCTTCAGCCTCATTTCCACCCCACCGATCAGCGGCAGCTCGCAGCTCGCCATCAGGGGCAGACTTCCGTCGAGGCTCAAGACCAGCAGAGTTCCGTCTCTGAAGAAATCTTCCACTTGACCGCGGTAGGAACCGATCGGCCGGGATTCAAGCCGGATTCGGCGCGCCGGCGCCGAGCCGGATCGTCTGGCTTCGCCCTCCCCTTTCTTCTCCAGATAATCAAAACCGGCCGCTGCCACCGGCGCGGCCTGAAGGCTCACGCGGTGAAGTTGCCGTTTGTGGAAGACGCACAGCGGACCTGTGTCGTAGGTTTCCTTCGCAGCGGCCGCTGAGAGAAGGTAAATCAGCGTCGAGGTTTCCAGGACGGGACGGCAGCTCGTTTCAACCGGCGGGGTGGCGTAAAAATTCTCGCCACGCTTGGTCCAGGATTCAGGCGGCCGGGCAGCCTCGGCAGCGGAAGCGGGCTCGCACTGGCGACGGAAAACGCCTTCCTGGGTGAAACGGAACTGCTGGTAATAATCGTCGAGGCCCCGGCGGGTGCGCACGAGGAAAAGCGGTGTGCCGTCCCGTGGATCAAACCAGATATGGTTTTCCACCTTAACGGGTCCCCGGCCGATGATCTCGATCCGGATGTGAATGGAAAGCTTCACCACGTCCGGGCCGGAACTCCGGAAAGGCACCCCCCGGGGGCTGGATAAAAAGGCGGCCTGCTCGGCTGCAACGGTCCGCGGGGCGATCCGGACGTCTGCAGTGACCTTGCCCCCCAGAGGTTCGGCCTGAAACGACGCATACGACCAGGCCGCTGTCCGCGCGGACACCCCGCCGGAGGCGATGTCGGCTGCATCGGGCTGTCCGCTCAGGGCCAGTACCGCTGCGGCGATGCCGAGCCACACCGTTCGTTTCCTTAACGCGTTTCGGCCATCCGCAATCGTCCGCCGCATGCAGGAGTCCTTCCGAGATCAGGCCGGGGCTGTCGAAAACTGGTAGTTCCCCCGCATGAACTGCTCCACATACCAGTCCACCTGGCGGTCCTCAGCCAGGTGCATGTCCAGCAGCCGAACGGTGCCCAGCAGGCGGCCGAGCAGATCGAGCTTCTCCACCAGCAACCCCTCCTGGTATTTCTTGATTTCCCCGCGCACCATGTCGCCTTTCTGCTCGACCTTGAATCCCAGCTGTTTGAGTATCTGAGAGATCATGAGCGCCCGGCGCGACCGTCGGCCGATATCGGCCGCCCCGCCCTTGAAGTAGAAGGTGATGTAGTTGTCGTTCACCTCGGGCCCGCAGAACGTGTCGATCGTGGTGAAGTGGTAGCCCAGACGCGAATTGAAGTTTAGATAGCGCCCCCCGAGCAGGGCGTAGCTGGGGGCGCCCATGCGGCCCTCGGTCATGGGGTCGCGAATCGCCGTCTGGGCAATAATGGAGGCGAACCCGCCCCAGCTGATCCCCGCGTCTCGCGACCAGTCCACCCCCTCGTGTTTCATGCCCTTCAACAGGGCGCGGAACGGGATCGAGGTCACATCCTCCAGTTCGGCATGGGCGGTGGTCCGGCCCGGGCGCAGGCCGTTTCCCAAATCCACCGCGAGGATTTTCATCGGCAGATAGGCCCGCACGGGAACCGCCGCGCATTCGTTCGGCGCCAGATGGTCGCTGATCCGGAACATCTCCCGCATGGAAATTTCGTGTGCAAAGCGGACGATGTCGTGCAGCGTCCGGCAGCCGTTCGGATGGAAGTTGTCCTTCTGCGGGTCCGTCAAATTCAGCGGGGCAATGCGTTTGAGAACGGATTTCATGAGGTTGTAGGTGGGGCTGTCCCGCATGGGATTCACGGCTTTCTTTTCTGTCAAAAGCGCCTCCACCCGCCCCCGGTAGACCACGCGCTTGGAGGCGTCCACCGTGATCTCGTCGCCGTGGGAGATCAGCGCCGTGCCGTTGCCGACGCCGACCAGCGTGGGAATTCGGAATTCGCGGGCGACGGAAGCCATGTGCCCCGTGACGCTGCCGACGTCGGTGATGAAGGCCCGAATCCTTCCCATAAGCGGGACGTAGCGCGGCGAGGTCTGGCGCGCCACCACGACGGCCCCCTCGGGGATGTGGTGCAGCATGTGATCCGACTGAATGATGTAGGCAAATCCCGAAGCGGCCCCGTCGCTGGCGGTCTGGCCACCCTTGAGGATGACCGGTTGGGAGATGGTGACGGCCGGTTCCTGACCGGCATCGGAGTCGGCCGCTTCAGTCCCATGTTGCCGTGACCGCCTCAAGGGACGCGCCTGCAGGATGTACAGCCGGTCGTCCTGGCCGATGGCCCATTCAATGTCCAAGGCATAGCCGTAGTGCTTTTCAAGCTTCAAGCCGTAGTCGGCCAGCAGCCCGATTTAGATCGG
>Ga0209450_10000303_pt1 | contig 26484 bp, 25 predicted proteins | sample FrelakmetLWP11LW_FD_187149 | JGI IMG/M metagenome (GOLD analysis project Ga0209450, IMG submission 187149) | Freshwater lake sediment microbial communities from the University of Notre Dame, USA, for methane emissions studies - LWP11 LW (SPAdes)... | ecosystem: Environmental > Aquatic >...
CAGGGATCACCCCTGCAATTTCCAGTGGCGCTGCTGATACATGCCTGGAAGCCATAAAGGCCGCAAAGAAATCAGGACTTACAATTTCATGTGATCTGAATTTCAGGAAGAACCTCTGGAAATGGGGTTCCTCTGCCAGAGAGGTTATGCCGGAGTTGGTCAAAAACTGCGATGTTATACTTGGTAATGAAGAGGATGCGGAAAAGGTGTTTGATATAAAACCCGAAAAAGGCGATGTGTCGTCAGGGAAGGTTGAAAGCTCAGAATTTGAAACTGTTTGCAGAAAGCTTAAAGAAAAATTCCCGGGAGCAAAGAAAATAATTATAACCCTGCGCGGATCTATAAGTGCAGATCACAATACATGGTCGGGCATACTTTTCAACGGAGAAAAATTCTTCAGGGCGCCGGTATACCAGATAACCCATATAGTTGACAGGGTAGGCGGAGGCGATTCATTCATGGGCGGACTTATTTATGGTCTGCTGAATTACAGGGACGATGATCAGGAAGCACTCAATTTTGCTGTTGCTGCATCATGTCTGAAACATACCATCCATGGCGATTACAACCTTGTGACTGTTTCAGAGGTCGAACAGCTGGTGAAAGGTGATGCTTCAGGCCGGGTGATCAGGTAAGATTGTCTTTACTTCTTTTCCGGATTATCGGGATGATCCTCTGCATATGGTTTTGCATAGAGGTCTTCAACCTGAACTTTGTCAGGCTCATTAGTACCAGCAGAAGGTGTCAGTTCTTCATTCTCCCTTGATCTTGCATTGAAGTAGATAATCGCTCCATAGATAAGCATCACTGGTGCGAACAAAGCGCTTGCCAGTGCAGAGAGTATAATAAACCACGGATTTGATATAAAGCTCATTGCTTGCATCGCCTCTTCAGGATTTGTCAAAATCTTGAAGAATTTTGGTGCGAAAGGAATAAGGATCAGCGATGACAGAACAAGCGTTCCTACAATAATAATAAGCAGGATTATTGCAGTCCATCCGAGATTCGGTCCGAAGCGCCTGTGCGACAGTATAAATGTTCGGCCAATTGCTGTGCCTATATTATTCCCCTCAGTCATAAGTATCGGAAGGATGAATACATAAATCATATAGATATACAGGATCGAAAAAAAGACACCGACAAAAAAGACAATAAAGCCAGCGATCATCGCGATTGAAGCGAAAATCATGAAAAGGATCATCATTAATATATAAGTGATCAGATACTTCAGCATCTTGTAAATTGAGTTAAAAATATTTACTGTGCTGTCAATCGGTTTGTAAATTATGTAATACTGCAGTAAAACCATCATCAGAAAGCTGATGACCATCATGCCAGCCATCGGCCAGATCCATTTTTTAACCACTGAAAGCATTTCAAAAGGATCAGTTATTGAAGCTAACTGAGCGAAATCAATGCTTGAGTACAGGAATCGTGCTGCCAGGTTAAATACAAATGAGGTTAAGAACAAAACAAGGAAATGCTTCACGTAAAATGACCATAACGAGCTCATTACGCTGTCAAGATCGTGCTTCCTGTATAACGGGTGGCTGCTGAACTGATCCATATTCTTCTAATTTAGTTTTATCAAATTTAATTATTTTTTTAAAACTCGAAACTCTAGTCACTCTAGTCACTCCAAACTACTATTTACCTTTCCTCCATTCCCTGAGTATGTTTGAGAAGGGGAATAATGAATTTCGTTTTCTGGAAGGAAATATTCCTTCATTGACGGCCCTCACATCCTCAATGGTGTAGAAAGCTTTAGGGTTGAACTGATCTATGATGCTAAGCACCTTCTGAAGTTCTGTCCTCTGAACGATAGTATATATAATATATACTTTTTCCTTTGCACCATGAGCTTCCACGCTGGTTGCACCAAAACCGCCGTTGTTAAGGTCCTGTACAAGAACCTGTCCGTCCTGATAAGTGATTATCCTGATCATCTGAAATCCCACAGCCAGCTTCTCTTCAATTAACATCCCTACAAAGTTCCCTGTCGCAAATCCGGCAGCATAAGCCACATAATTAACATAATTATCAAGGTTTTGCATTATCTTGCTTATAGCTGTTATCCATATCAGGACTTCGAAGAAACCCATTATGGGTGCAATGTACTTTTTGCCCTTAGAAACAAAAATAATACGCATGGTTCCTATCGACACGTCGCATATACGCGCAAGGAAAATCAGTAAAGGCATGAGTCCGTAGCTGAAGACGTCGGAACTGAAGAATGATGTTTCCATGTTTTTGAATTAATGAAAGCCAAAGATATGAAGAAAAAAATCCCGCAGCTAACGCCGATTAACGCATATTAAATGCGTCGATCTGCGGTATCTGCGGGAACTAACAGAAACAATCAGCTAGCTGGCTGGGACAAGATCTTTAGTCTTGATCTTTGCCGGTGTGAAGATCCCGATAACGCCCTTCAATCCAACACTCATTACAATATTAAAGAAGAAAGAAAGGAATCCGATAAGTATCAGCGCTCCGGATAATGCGGCGAGTATCATATAGATGTTAAACTCTCCGTTGACATACAGTGATCTTCTGAGCATCCCGTTCAAGCCTGCCATTCCCATAAATGCGCCCATGCCAATCCCTCCGAGCAGATGACACCAGAAATGGATGTTGACAAGCTTATGGCTGTACATTTTGGCACCGTTTGTAACTATCGGGAAGAGTAAGTAAATAGCAGAATATAGTGTCATTGTAAGCCCCACAAGAATTGCAACATGAACATGCGGTCCTACTACCCACTGGGTGTTGTGCAGTATTCTGTTCAATCCGACATCAGCCTGCATTATGCCGGCAGGAACTGCAAGTGCAAATCCAAGAAGTCCGCCGAGGAGGAATTTCAGCGGATTAGTCATCTTAAGAGGACGGGCACTCCATAGCGTGGCAAGCGTAATGAAGAAGGCAAGTCCCTGGGTTATCAGCTCGAAGGCAGTTACCATTTCACCTGAGAGCACTTTCAGCATATTTGGCTGTGCCTGGTCGGAAAGCAGGTGATGTGACCAGACAGTCCATGAAACAATCAGTTCTACAAGCAAGGCTGCCCTTGCTATGTTTTGCATAAAGAGAGGTTTTCCGGTTATCATCATTGCAAGAAGGTACCATGTGCCTGCAACAAAAATCAATACCAGCCCGTCGGCAATTAGGTCGAGTCCCCACCAGAACCAGTTCTTGTAAAGAAGGGCATCGATAGCCGTTTCCTTGAGGTCAAATCCGAGGATGGCGGCTACCATATAAACCAGGATGAGCACTCCGGTAAATAATATCGTTGCCGTATTGAGTGCCATATCTATACTTCCCCTTGCGACAGCAGCAACAGGAAGCGGTACAAGATGCTCCTGCTTTCTTTTTCTGAAAAGGTTCTTCAATGCGGGAATACCGAGCGCAGAGGAAAGAAGTGCACCTGATGGCTGCTTCTCCCATCCTTCCGGAGTATAGGTTATCGTTTTAAAGATATTAATTATGAACATGGCTGTTCCCACCATCACCAGTGCAATCCCCAGGATGAAGAATGTCCCTCCCCATACGCTGAATTGCGTGAAGTCGGCCGGTAACGGCCAGTATAATGTATAAAGTGGTGAATAATGGCTCAGGAAGCCTGCACCCCAAAAGACAAATGTGCCTATGGCAATCAGCAGAAAGTTCCAGTTACCAAGTTTAATGCTCCACAGGGGCTTCTTCATGAGGAACGGCACCAAAAAAAGAAAAGCACCGCAGACAATCGAATAGGTTGATCCGAAGATTCCAACAAGCGGATGTGCAGTCAGTATTGCAAAGAACTGAGGTTCCGTGATGAAAGACACAGGCTTGACTTCATAGATGCGCATCAGCATCCCTTCAATTACTACAAAACCGAAGTAGATAAGGCCGACAACAACAAAACGAAGTGTAAGTTTCTGCATAGGGGTGAGGGTGTCTGACTTGAATAGCCCTTCTTCCCCGTCTATAAGTGTTTTTATAAAACTCATATCTGTAAATATAAAAGTTTAAAATCAATCATTATCAGTTTGTTGTGCTGGCCGGTACAACATGTACCGCATCCTTAACGATCATATGGACCCCCTTTGGGCCTGAATACTCTGTTGACCTGATTGTATAAACCCCTTCACGGTTAAAATGCCACAGCAGGTCATTTTTATGACCGGGAACGACTTGCATCTGGAAGAGCATGCTGTTATCGCTCCTGAAGAGGCCGAAACCATATGTCAGATCCTCGGATCTGACATCGAAAAGGACAATATCGTTAACGTTAATGATCATCTCTTCCTCAGGCATAATGAATTGATGGTTTTTAACTGTAATCGAAAAGGTTTTGTCGGCCTTGATATCCGACCTGTTAAGATCTATTTCTGCCCATGGGATTGTATTGTAGGTGATAATATGCAGTGAAACACCAAGCACGGTCAGCAGTCCTATAAAAGTATAGAACAGCGCCGGTCTTACAGTGCTTCCTCTGCCTTTTCCCGTTACCCTCCATGAGAACCAGGCTACAGTAAGTATTATCGCAAGGCAATAAGCAGTATACGCTATTGTCTGACCCGTAAGAACCATAGTCGAATCAACCATAGAACCTCCTTTTTAATTAGTTTCTGTTTTTGTTTTCAATAATTCATAATTGATACATAAACATAACAATTTTAAATAATATTAATAGATGTCAAAATATTTTACTAAGAACCTTAAAACTGCCACACCTTAATGCCGTAATGCCGTAACACCGTAAAACCCTGAAGCCTTTTTACTATCTTTACAAATTATTATGTAATCCCACATGTCCCGATTTAAACTTACACTTGAATACGAAGGAACGCGCTACACCGGCTGGCAGATGCAAAAGGGTGGAAAGAGCATACAGGGAGAGATTCTCGATGCTTGCAGGGAACTATTTGAAAATGAGACTCTCGATATTTACGGAGCCGGCCGGACAGACGGCGGTGTTCATGCACTCAGGCAGGTGGCTCATCTTGATGTAAAAACCGATCTTGAGCTGCTCCGGATCAAATATGGCATAAACGACAGGCTTCCTCCTGATATCTCTATTATTAATGTTGAAGCAGCAGAGGATCATTTTCATGCTCGTCATGATGCCGTTGCGCGGAGTTATATTTATCAGATAAGCAGGAGACGGACTGCCTTCGGAAAAAAATTTGTCTGGTGGATCAAGGATGAACTGTCGGCTGAATTGATGAACAAGGCAGCAGGTCATTTCATCGGACTGAAGGATTACAGAAATTTCACCGATCCTAAACAGGAGCAGGCATCCACGAAGACTGAGGTGATGCATGCTGGAGTGAAGGATTTTGGAGATCTGCTGGTCTTCCACGTAATTGGTTCTCATTTCCTGTGGAAACAGGTTCGCAGAATGACAGGCGTTCTGGTTGAGGTTGGTCGTGGTAAATTATCTCCCGACGATGTTAAGAAATTATTCAGGGAAACAACAGATATACCTGCAAAACTAACTGCACCTCCAAGCGGTTTGTTCCTGGATAGAGTCTATTATCAGAAGAACGATATTGTCTTTGAAACCAGGCCTGTGTTTAATATATAAAGAGCATCAGAATTACTTATCCTGTTTATCCAGGTAATCTTCCTTGTATTTTTTGGAATACCAGGTCGCAACAAGCTTCTGATTCATATAATAGATGCTTTCCTCATCAGGGTTATTGCTATCCATGTACCAGGGAAGGTGGACAGCCATATATGGAAACCCTGTCCGGTACATTTCAATATAGTAATTGCCATGAATCCTCTTTGCCCTGGGTCTGTAAAGAGCGAAAGTAGTTGCAATAGGCGCCCAGTAGAGCAATTCACTATGCTGGTACCGGAAATACTTCTGTTCTTCAGAAATCACTGTATCCTTCATGGCATAACAGTCGGGAATATCGTCGATCTTCAGTGAAAAGCCAACTTTCTGGGCCAGCCTGTGCTTTTTTAATGTTTGAAGAAAGAAATCAAGAAAATCATCGGGGCATTCATCGACCGGGAGCATATCAGAATCAGTATATACAAAATAGTCGCTTCTGAATTTTTTGATTAGTCCCGAGCCCCAGAGGGCATTCATCCCGATATTTCTGTTTAGCCTGAATACGGTGTACTTACAGGTATTATAATACTCAAGCAGGGGAGGATAAGTAGACAGATTATCAATAATGAAAATATTGGTGTAACCTCTTTTTTCTAGACTTTCAATAAGCTGCCTCATCGAATCGAGCCTGTTGAAATTATTAATTATGATCGGGATTTTCCTGTAATCAGTTATCTGTGAAGGTCTTAATAATTCGACCAGATAATTGAAAGAAGCCAGTATACGGTAATAAAAGAATTTTATCGGATTTTTTGGTATGAATTTGGGCATCCGGTCGTTGTTAAAATTTCATTTTGCATATTTCAAATGAAGATCAACGATATCGTCATGAATATAATAACACGGGTCGTTGCACTTTTCCTCTTCATATTTAACGCGTGGCATTACTGAGTTCACAACAACATATTTCCTGTCACCTTTAGGGTATTCAGCAGTCAGGGTATATGATTTATTAAGAGGAGCCTTCTGCATGAAAACTTCGGTATAAGTTGTAAAATTCATAAATATAAGATTGTCCTCAGGATTGCCTAAATAAATGGTTACCCGGGCTCCTTCAGCGTTTTGATCCAGCCTTATTTGGAGATATGCTTCTTTAGGTTCTGTAAGTTCGCATTCAGTACAGTCGACAAAAAATATCTCTTCGCAGGAGAAAAGAACCGACATCAGTATGAAGACCGCTGCTCCGAGAAAGATCCTAATGAAATCTTTTAATACCATTTTATTATCTTGACAGGTGTCTTGCCAAATTCAAAATCAAAATTATAAGAAAACCCGGCCCGTAACCAGATTGGCCATAACTTATAAAAATCCGTGTTCATGTATTCAAGCTCTGCGAATAATGAAAAACTATTCTTAACCCATTTGAGTCCTGCTGCAGGCAATATCATGAATTTACTCTTAGGTGCTGTTGAAGTTCCTTTAAATTTATTGCCGAACCAATAACCTCCGGACAGGGATCCCGAAAAGTAGAAATTGCTTTTTAACGGATTGTCAGTCAGCTGTATATCCTTAAAAATACCGGCATAGATCAGGGAACTCTTGTCGAGGTACTGGTAATACAGGTCTTCGTTTATCTCCAGTATAACTTTTGTATACCAAAGCTTGGTGTCAAATCCGCCAATAAAGCCGAATTTCTTTCTTGGCTCCCTGAAGATGAATTTCATTCCGGTATAAATATCCTTAGGATTTAATTTTGCTGAAAGTGATACCTCAAGCTGACTGATTTTTGGTCTGTATTTATTCGGGAAATTATACTTTTCAAGCATTTTATAAACCTCGTCTCTTCCATATCTTGCTGCAACATTGTAATGGTTCATACCCGTCCTTCCGGAATCGTTCCATTTATCGCCGGACTTTATAAGCATCTTTATCGCTTCCTTATGATTATATTTAATGCAAAGGCTCAGGGCATCCCATCCATTTAGGCATTTCTCGTAGATATCGACACCTTCTTTTATGAGATATTGAAGCATCAGTGTGTCGCCGTTTTGTGCTGCAATCAGAAAGGGAGTGAATCCCTGATCGTCCCTTGCTTCCAGGTTGGCTCCATTCTGAATCAGCAGGTCAGCAACATTGGCATAGCCTGTCCAGATGGCCGACATTAACGGAGTAGTGCCGTTAATGTCCTTTTTATCAATATCAGCCAAGTAGTACAGGAGCAGATCAGCAAATCTGAAGCTTCCGTATGCCGCAGCATAATTCAGCGCAGTAACTCCTTTAGGATCCTGATAGTCAATATTGGCTCCATATCTTATAAGGGATTCTGCAATTTCAAGGCACCCAGTCTCCAGCGATGAAGAAAGAGCATTAGTCCCTGCTGATTCAAGATCAACAAGCTTTCTCAGGGCTATAATCAGCGGCGACTCGAATTTGGCGGTCAGCTTATTGGGATCAGCACTATAGCTGAGGAGGATATTTACCGCACCGGGCTTGACACCGGAAATTGCATAGATAAGAGGTGTTGCTCCATCCAATGCCTCGGCATCGACTTCTGCGCCCCTGAGGATGAGCCTTTCAACCTCCGTATCGAGCCCTTTTGACGCAGCGATCATGAGATTATATTCCAGTGCATTGTCGACATACTCAGGAAGATATTCTGCAGTGTCTCTGCTGGTTACCTGGGCATGAAGCTTAAATGTCATGCATAGGATAACAACTATAAAAAGGATTTTATTAAATGAGACTTCGCGTGACGACATAAATACAAATTTAGCTTTAAATTTTTTATACAAATCTGAAATTGATTGTTTTTAAAAAATATTGAATAATACGTAATATAAATATTAACAGTTTTCTGGTGGATAGAGTTGAATACTTTATATTTTTGTCTCCTGAAAAATATCTTCTTTTGACGGGGAAAAGGAAAATACTGCTTGTTGCGCTTCTGGTGATGTTAGTAAGCTATAATCCCGGAGCTGTTAAAAGAAATAACTTCGTCACCGATAAGCTTGCGCCGGAAAATGTTAGGCTTTCAAATTTGAATTCATCTGGCAGGGAGTATGCCCAGGTCGAGAAGACGATCAGCTCCTTTATGCGTAAATGGTCTATTACAGGGGCATCAGTTGCGGTTTCAATAGATGGAAAGCTTATTTATGCAAGGGGATTCGGATATGCTGATACCCTGACATGGGAAGAAGTTCAGCCTTACAGTAAATTCAGGATAGCCAGCATTTCAAAACTGATAACCGCAGTTGCAATAATGAAGCTTGTCGAGGAAGGAAAGCTCTCATTGAATGACAGGGTTTTCGGACCCGATGCCATATTGAATGATCCATATTTCAGCAATCCGCGAGACAATCGTGTTTATGATATTACAGTTACCCAGCTTCTCAGCCACGAGGCAGGATGGACTCAGCGCTGGGGTGATCAGATGTTCATGCCAGTCCTGATCGCCGAAAATATGGGTGTAAAACCTCCGGCTGATACGCGAACAATAGTAAGGTTTGCACTTGATAAGCGCCTTCATTTCAAACCGGGAAGCGGAAAGGCATATTCAAATCTGGGATACGCGATCCTTGGACTTGTAATTGAAAAAGTTTCCGGGATGTCCTATGAAGAGTATTGCAGGAAAGCAGTTCTTGAGCCAGTTGGTATATATGACATGACGCTGGCTCACAATCTTAAGTCTGAAAAAGCTCCATTTGAGGTTACATATTATACTCCCTCAGATGTTCTTCCAAAGCCATCAATATACGGAACAGGGGAAATGGTGCCGCCAAGCTATGGAGGAAATGATATTGAAGCTCTCGGTGGTGCCGGCGCCTGGATCGCGACAGCCCCTGACCTAATCCGCCTGATGCTGGCAGTCGACGGGTTGAATTCCAGGAAGGATATTTTGTCAGGACAGAGCATTGAGTTCATGACTGATAATGGGAATGGTTTTGCGCCAATAGGTTGGAAGACAACAGTCTATAACGGCACATGGTGGAGAACAGGTTCATTTCCGGGTAGTGCCGGAGTAATGAAGAAACAGCCTGACGGTTTCGGATGGGTTGTCCTTTTCAACACCAGCGCCTGGAACGGCCCTGAAATTTATACATCGATTAACAATATGATGTACAAGGTGCTGTCACAGGTTAAACACTGGCCCGACCGCGATCTTTTCGACTATTCGCTTCCGGTGCCATTGAAAAACAGCCTGGTTGATTCATCATCATCAAGATAATGTGCTTCACTGTTAATGTAAATCTTGTCAAGGAGGAGATCGAGGAAAGATACGGAGTGACTTTTCCCGGGAAATACCGCTATGAGCCCAGCTACTATTATCATGCTTTCGGGCTTCCGGAGCTGCCTGCCATATGTTCTGGAGATCCTGGATCTGTACGGCTTCTTAAATGGGGTCTGATACCTTCCTGGGTCAGGACTGAGACTGATGCAGAGGAAATACGGCTGAAGACATTCAATGCCAGGGCAGAAAGCATTGAAACCAAGCCATCTTTCTCTTCTTCATTCAAAACAAGGAGGTGCATAATACCTGTAAGAGGATTCTACGAGTGGCAGCATACAGCCAAAGGGAAAATCCCATGGTATATCTGTGGTTCCGATGATGAAATAATATCACTGGCCGGACTTTTCAGCGAATGGGTCCGCTCAACGACGGGAGAAGTGCTGAGCACATTCGCAGTAATTACCACTGATGCCAATAATATGATGGCTGAGATACACAATTCAAAGAAAAGAATGCCGGCAATACTCAGCAAAGAGGATGAGAAGAGATGGATCGACCTGTCACTTCCTTCTTCAGAAACTCTTGGTCTGCTTAAGCCGTCACCGGAGGAGATATTGAAAGCTCATACCATAAGCCCTCTTGTGAACAACCGTAATGCCAACCGCAATACACCCGAAGTCATCAGACCATATATTTATAAAACTGATACTTTGTTTTCGTGAAAGTAATTGTTTTACAGGTCTTGCCAGTCCTGCAGGTCCCGCTGGTCTTGAAGGTCCAGTATAATTAAGCGACATGCATGACTTGCACGACAATTATTGAGCCACAAACTGGTAGGCCAGTGTACCTTGTTGAAGCTTCGAGGCATTGATATCAGCGTTGAAACGTGAGATCAGAGCTGTGTTAACTGCAGTCTCAATCAGACATATATCTGTAATAGTACTCTCTTTCTCAATAACTTTTGCTTCTTCAACATATCCTTTCTGGTTAACCTGTATCAGGAGTACCACCGTGCCTGAACCCTGACATTTATATACGGGGATTGGAAGGTAAGTGTGGGTTCGTCCGTCAAGGTCATAATAGATTCGTGTAGGACCCTGGTAATTTGCGGCCATCTTCTGTGATTCGGAAGGTTCGTTCTCCTTTTCTGTTGTTTCCGTTTTATCTTCCATGGCAAGGTTCTCATCACCATTCATCTCGTTGAGCCTTTTTTGTTCATCTATATAATTGTCGGCCCCTAGCTTTCCGTCTTTGATCAGCTCATCCTTAACCATGTCGATATAATCGGAAGCATCTACTTTTTCCTCCGGTTTGCTTGCAAGATTACGCGCAATATTGAGCAATTCCTCGTCGCCCTGCAGTATTCTTTCGATGTTTGAAGTGGGAAGCTGAATAAGCTTTTGCTCTGTTTCAGGTTCTTCGATCTGAACAAATTCTACAGTGAACTCTTTTGAAATATCTCTGTTCAGGGTTCTCAGCTGAAACGACATAAATATGATTGCTGCAACAAGATGAACTATCACAGTTCCGAGAATGCCGACCAGTTTGCCCTCATACTTTCTCATACGCTGCGAAGTTACAAAATAGGGCGATTATTTCCTTCCGGATTTTTTCTTCTTCTTTACTACTTTCGCAGGCTCCGGTTTTTTGAATGATTTGTTTTTCAGAAGGCCATTCCTTACCTCACTCACGAATTTTACCCAGGCAATTGGATTAAGAAGATTGTTGACCGGAAACATATTGCGTGTCGACATGGCTGAGAAATTCTGCTCCATTGCATACCTGTACCCTGCCTCGGGAGTTATGCCAACACTTATATCATTTGTTATTGCTACATAAATCGATGCAAGGTTTTCATTCATATATTCTATGGTCGGGTCCTTAGGCTTCTCTCTGGTAACATCTGCAAGGAACTCACTGTATGTGCGCCACGGCAGGATTTTTACCTCCGCAATAGGAATCGTATCAGTTTCAAGAACAATGTCAGCCTTGCAATGCTTATCCTCATAATCTGCAGGAATAACTGTGTGATACCTTTTAAATCCTACTGCCCTGAAAAAAACAGTATCCCCGGGCGTTGTTGTAATTGAATAAATTCCGGTATTTTCACTTAAGGAAGCTCTGTGGAGCTTCCTGGAAATTACTGCGACACCCTGAACCGGCGTGCGGGACTTATCTGTTATTATACCGCTTAACTGTACGAATTTCTCATATCCGGTCACCTGGCTTTTAAGAGGTATAAGGGGAAGCAGAAGAAGTAATGCAGTATATATGAACTTGTTCAATAAGATTATATAACTGGTCCTGTAAGTATCAAGTGTGCAAAGTAAACATTATTGATAATAACAGTAAAACATTTAACCAAATTTTAATATATTTAAAATGATTTAAAAAAAATCGGCTCACATGAACAAGATACTTCTACTTGGAGATGAAGCAATAGCTCAGGCTGCCATTGATGCTGGTCTTAGCGGAATGTATGCCTATCCCGGGACACCCTCCACAGAGATAATGGAATACATTCAGTCTTCGCGGACTGCTGCAGAAAGAAATATACACAGGGAATGGTCGTCGAACGAAAAAACGGCAATTGAGGCTGCACTGGGTATGTCGTATGCAGGCAAAAGAACTATGGTGGCGATGAAGCATGTAGGTCTGAATGTGGCTGCTGACGGATTTATTAATTCAGCGCTTACAGGTGTCAATGGAGGACTTATTGTCGTATCTGCTGATGATCCCTCTATGCATTCATCACAGAATGAGCAGGATTCAAGGTTCTATGCAAAGTTTGCGTTCGTACCCTGCTATGAACCTTCAAACCAGCAGGAGGCTTATGATATGGTTTTTGATGCTTTCGAGCTTTCGGAAAAATACAAAACCCCTGTTCTGCTAAGAATTACAACGCGACTCGCGCATTCAAGAGCAAGTGTTGAACTGACCAGGCATCCTTCACCTCAGAAAAAACTTGCTCTTCCGGAAGATCCGGTTCAGTTTGTTCTTCTGCCCGCACTTGCAAGAAAGAAATTCAAGGCACTGCTGAAATCATATGATATGATCAGATATGATGCTAGGCTTGAGAAATATAATTCCTTCCACGATGGAAAAAACAGGAATCTCGGGATAATTGCCTGTGGGATAACCAATAATTACCTGCTGGAGAATATAAGTGTAAGCGCGGATGACTATCCCATCCTTAAGGTGACAACATATCCATTCCCCGACGACCTTATGAAAAACATTGCAGGGCGATGCAGGGAGCTTCTAGTACTTGAAGAAGGATATCCGCTTATTGAAGAGGGACTTAGAGGATTTCTCAATAGTGGGATCAGGATACTCGGCAAGCTTGACGGCACCCTTCCCCGGGATGGCGAAATGACTCCGGCCATTGTAGCTAAAGCTCTTGGAATTGAAGCATCGTATGGCGAAGAAGTTCCAGACATTGTCAGGATGAGACCACCATCTTTTTGCAAGGGATGCGGTCATGCCGACATGTTCAATGCTCTTGTTGAAGCTGTGAAGCCATTCGGACCCGGACATGTTTTTTCGGATATAGGATGCTATACGCTTGGTGCTCTTAATCCCTATAATGCAATTAATTCCTGCGTCGATATGGGTGCATCAGTCACGATGTCGGTGGGTGCTGCTGATGCAGGATTGTTTCCGTCAATTTCTGTTATAGGGGATTCAACATTCACTCATTCAGGTATGACCGGTCTTCTCGATGCTGTTAATAAGAATTCTCCTGTCACTATTATCATTTCCGATAACTCTACAACTGGAATGACCGGAGGACAAAAATCACAGGCTGCCGGACGGCTTGAGCAGATATGCTCAGGAATAGGTGTCAGTCCTGAACATATAAGGACAATTGTCCCGCTGCGTAAAAATCACGAGGAAAATATACAAGTCATGAAGGATGAGTTTGCATATCGGGGAGTATCTGTAATTATTGCATCAAGGGAATGCATTCAGACTGCAACAAGGAGAAAAAAGACAGAATCCTCAAATGAGTAAAAACTGAAGAAACATGAAGAATGACATTATATTATCAGGAGTGGGAGGACAGGGAATACTGTCGATAGCAGCGGCGATTGGTCTCGCCGCAGTTGAAAATAACCTATTCCTCAAACAATCAGAAGTACACGGCATGAGTCAGAGAGGAGGTGATGTCCAGTCTCACTTCCGGCTTTCCGACAAACCGGTGGCTTCAGACATTATTCCGCTGGGGAAGGCTGACCTTATTATCTCTGTTGAACCAATGGAATCGCTCCGTTATCTGCCATGGCTTTCCAGGCAGGGATGGCTGGTTACCAACTCAGTGCCATTTGACAACATACCCGATTATCCTCCTATCGATGATATACTTAACGAGATAAAGAAAAGAAAGAACCATATTATTGTCGATGCCGATTCAATTGCCAGAGAGGTCGGATCTGTACGTTCTGGCAACATAGTAGTACTTGGAGCAGCTTCCCCATTCATCAGCATGCCTTTCAATACACTGGAAAAAGCAATCCGAAAGCTTTTTGAACGGAAGGGAGAAGATACTGTGGAGGTAAACATAAAAGCCCTGAAAGCAGGACGCGATTTCACAGGAATCAGAATTTGAACAATGCATTGACAAAAATCATATCAGTTCCGATATTCTCTGAGGAATACGGATACCTGCCCTGGTAATTCAAGGCTATTTTTGCATATGGCGACATGATATATTGCATACCTGCAATTGCGAAGCTTCCGTCCTTGCGATAGTTCCACCTGAGGATATCGTTACCTATAACAACCGAGGAGATATAATCATATCTTGCAAAGAATTCAACCTTGTCTGTCAGGTTGATGCCTCCGGTTGAAGATATTCCCCATGCATGATGTCCCTCCACAAGGTCGATGTTTGATTTATAGCTTACCTCTGCACCAATTGTTATCAGATCATTCTTGAATCCTGCGAAAGCTACAAGCACAGGCTGCCATAATCCCTGCATTTTTTGAATATCTCCGTAAAACTTTAATGCTACAGTCTGTATGGGAGTAATGGTCAGTCCCAGGGAAGTTTTTACATTATCGTCCAGCTGAAGGTCTGAATATCCTTCACCGTTCATAACTGACAGGTCAGCTTTCAATACATCACTGAACTTGTAATCGATTACGAATCCGAGGTCAGCAATAAAGCCGTAGCCATTTATAGATTGGTACGTGTTTGCAACATATCTTTTTCCCCAGAATTTCTGTTGAAATTCAAATATTCTTGTTCCGGTTAATCCCAGGGAGATGGTCAGCTTATCATCGCTCCATATCAGCGATGCTTCCCTGCAAAATGCATATCTGCGATGAGTCGAGCCTTCAGCAAGGTCCTCGGGCGAACCTATATTGATAATGACCTTTCCGGATATTTTGCCTCCCGGCATGAAATGATAGCCGAGGTATGCCCTGTTGAGATCAAAGCCGGTATGTTTGGCAGTATCATTGAAATTTACATGAAAATCAGTGAATATCTCAGCTATAGGTTTTCCATATGATTCAGTGGTCTGACAATATGCTGAACTAAGATGCAGAGCCATTATAAGCAGGAGAAGCAGATTATTTTTCATGTCCGATCAGGAATCAGGGATCAGGGATAAAAGCCAGATAGCAGAACAAAAATATAATTATTTTAATTTACTTTGAAATATGATTAATAAGAAGTTTTGAATATGAAAAGATTAATTCTCACATCCGGCTCTATAGCATTGATATTGGTTATGTCGAGGCTTGCCGCTTACGGCCAGGAAGCAAAAAAAATATATGATCCGGCCCTTGACGGCATGAAGCAAATCAAAGAAGCTTCGGCTACAGCAAAGGCTTCCGGCAAGCATGTTCTTATCCAGTATGGTGGCAACTGGTGTCCATGGTGCATCAAGTTTGATGCCTACAGCAAGGCTGATCCTGAAATATCAAAGCTGATAACCGATAATTATATTCCGGTTAAGCTGAATTACAGTCCCGAAAATAAAAATGAGACTTCAAATGAATATCTGGGCAATCCAACACGGTTTGGATTTCCTGTTTTCATTATACTTGATGGAACAGGTAAGGTTCTCCATATTCAGGACAGTGGTTTGCTTGAGGAAGGAGATGGTTACAGCCAGAAAAAGGTAACAGGCTTCCTCCGAAACTGGACCGTTACATCACTTGTTCCCGCAAAGCCAAAAGCGGAGATTAAGAAGTGAAAAGAGGCTGCCGTATCAGGCAGCCTCTCGCACGAAATGCAGCGAATGCGGAACCGACTATTCTTCCTCTTTGCTGCTTACTTTCCCTGATCTCAGGAGAAGCAGGTCATTCAGAACAATATCAGTTACATTTTTCGTTGCCCCAGTTTTGTCTTCATACGTTCTGTATACGATTCTTCCCTCTACAAGAACCTCATTGCCTTTCTTGAGAAATTTAGAGGCTACTTCTGCAACACCGTTCCATGCTACGATATTGTGCCAGGTAGTTTCCTTTACCTTCTGGCCATCAGAATTTTTATAGTCCTCTTTTGTGGCCAGGGTAAAATGCACCACTTTCTTACCGCTTTCGAGCGTTTTCATCTCAGGGGTCTGACCAAGATTTCCTACCAGAATTACTTTGTTTCTAAGTGCGTTCATGACTTAAAGTTTTAGTGAGACATAAATTAATTTTCATGACAAACATAAACCAATCTTAAAAGGCGTCTCGGTAATTAATTGCTTATACACGTTACTTAATTATTTATACTTAATTCTATCCGTTTGAAAACGTTTTGTTGTTTCTATATCAAATACATATACACTATTCTTATTTTTTGTATCTTTATCAAAACTTTAGTGCTGTGGAAAAGAAATGTCTCGACTGTGGAGAACCAATCCATGGCCGTACCGATAAGAAATTCTGTTCCGACCAGTGCAGGAACAACTATAACAATAGGCTAAACCGCGATACGAATAATTTTGTGCGGAATGTTCATGGTTTGCTCAGGAAGAACCGACGCATTCTCGCCGACCTTTTTGCCGAGGGCAAGGTAAAAGTGCATAAGGATGCACTTTTCGCTCTCGGTTACAACTTCAGTTTTTTCACGCATGTAATAGAATCATCCGGGGGCCAGAAGTTCCATTACTGCTTCGAATATGGCTATTGCGACACCGGGAACGACTTTGTTGAGTTAAAACAAAATAGTCAATATCTTGATTACCAATAGATATCTTCGGTAGTCAGCGAGATCAGCGGGAAAATCAACTTCTGCAGATTTGCGCTGATTTATTAAATAAAAACGGGAACCCATTTCTGAAGTCCCCGCTTTCACGTAATAAAACAAAGTATCAGCCTTTAATCCGGCATAAATCCGGGATTATTTTAATTCTCCGTTTGCAATGTCCCATAGCTGCAGATATCCGAGTCTGATTATTTCCAGCATCTTGTTCCAGTTGACAAGGCTGGCTTCATCTGAAGGCATGTGGTAGTCGGAGTGCATTGCAGCCATCCACTCTACTATTGGGATCTTATTAGCTGCAAAAGCTTCAAAATCACTGCCTCCCCTTGGCTGTTCTTCACTCTTTATATCGAGCTTTAAGTTTATCTTATAATTATCAGCATTTGTTCTGGTTATCTCTTCGATTTTAGGATATGCTTTGGTATAAGTGAAGCCTGCCATATTCTTTTCCGTGTCGTTCGTTGCATCCCTTGATATCATATCGAAATTCAGATAGAACTTATAATCTGATATCTTACCAATGGCAGGATAAATTGTATAGTACTCAGAGCCGAGCAATCCCTCTTCTTCTCCTGTCCATGCACAGAATACTATACTCCTTTTTGGTTTTATCCCGCTGGCAATAAATGCCTTAGCCAGTGTCATAACAGCAACAGTGCCGGATGCATTATCATCTGCTCCGTTCCATATCTTGCCATCATACATCCCCATGTGATCCATATGTGCGCCAACCGCCACATATTCATTTGGGTTCTCGCCTTCAATTATTGCAATGACATTTCTTGAATTAATTCTTTTTGTATTAACGCTTACAATAAGGCCGGCAGTAAGACCCGGAAGCGGTACAGGCTTGAATTTCAATGTTCCTGTGGCAGCATCCTTTTCATATTTTACAATATCCAGTCCTCCCTCTTTTATAAGGTAGTTGGATACACGCTCAGTTAACGTGACACTTGCCGGATTGGAAGTTACCTCTTTACCATCAAGTCTCATGGATACTCTGCTGCCGCGCTGACTGATTTCTGCAGGAGCCATAATATTATCGAATTTGTACGTTCCCCATCTTTTGGCAGCATCAGTGTTGTTTGTTGTCAATTCAATGACTCCCAGAACACCGAGATTTGTGATTGCTTCAGATTTTTTTCTTTGTATTTCGAACTGGGCACGCCTGTTATCGCCGACAAGTTTCTTGTACATTGGTGATGTATTGTCAGCAAAGCCGGGAAATCCTGGTAATCTGATAATTACCTTACCTTTTACATCAACTCCTGCAAAATCATCGATTCCGTTGGGCTTATCGACTATCCCATAGCCTACAAATACGACCGGAGCATCAAATTTCACGTCCATTGTCGCTCTTGACAATGAAAAATCAATCCCTTCCTTGAAAATATATTCCTGTCCTCCTTTTTTAATAGTAAGTATTGATCCACCAGCTGGCTGGCTCTCAATGAGTGTAAAATTCTGAAAGTATGATTTAGTTGGTGTGAACGATTGTCCGGCAGGAAAACCTGAAACACCCGGGTTCAATGGACCTCCCTGAACAACAATTACCTTAGTTGGTTGATTAGGTGCTGGCGGATTTGCAGCGGGGGCGGCAGGCTGAGCTGGTGCAGCCGGAGGATTCCCAATCATAATGAATCTTCCTCTTACTCCCATTGCCGCATCACCTGCCGGAGCAGCTCCGAATACCCTGAACATGCTGGCTACATAATCTGATGCAAGGTAGAATCCCCTTTCGCCGGTGGCTCTTCCTTCCATCCAGTCGGAAGATAGAAACTCAAGCTGCCCCCTGATGGCATCAAGTGTGATTGCCTGGAGACCCTTCTCCTTTGGTGATAACTGAGCCTGGGTGGTGATTGAACAAATAGTGCCAAGAATAATCACCGTGAGTACAAGTTTTTTCATACGTAATTTTATTTTATAGTTGTTTTTGTGATTAATTCCCAATATTAGATAATTATCATTTGTAATCCGGAATCTGAAGCAAATACTTAACTTAATTTAACAGTTTAATATTTATATATGACATCTGAAATAATATTTTCATTCCCCGGTCACTCTTCGTATCTACCTTCGATTATTTAAAATAATGCTTAAATTCATGCGTTAATTCAATATCAATGTCAATAAAAAGATAAACGACTCTGCAACCTTTTTACTGTATTTACCGTTATATATAAATAGGATTAATTATTTTTTTGTACTAACAAATTGATCTGTAGAAACTTAAAACTTGAATTATGAAAAAACTATTAGTATTGTTATTAGCAGTTTTCATCACACTACCGGCTATTTCACAGGTAAAATTTGGCTTGAAAGTCGGGGCTAGCACCACTTCAATTTCCATGGATGACGCCAAAACAATAACCGCAACAGGTGGCGCCAAATACTTGTTGGACAAGGCTGAAGGAGCAAATTACGGATTTCATGCAGGAGTTTTTCTGAGGGCAAATATCTCGAAGCTCTATATTCAACCGGAAGTACTTTTTGCAACAAGGTCGAATGAATATACCTTGTCAAAAGTTAATTCAGTGACTGATTCTGTGTCTGTAAAACAAGTTTTCAATAAGCTTGATATTCCAGTCATGATTGGATTGAAATTTGGTCCTGTCAGAATTAATGCGGGTCCGGTCGGGTCAGTTAGGATAGGTTCCCCAAAAGAACTTATAGCTGATCCTGATGTTAAGGCAGTTTATGCATCAATGACTTTTGGTTACCAGGCTGGTGTGGGACTTGATCTTTTAAAGAAACTTACAATCGACCTGAGGTATGAAGGAGGTCTCTCTAAATATCAAAATAAGCTGCAGAACATTGCTCTCGACGACAGACCGAATGCATTTTTGCTTAGCGTAGGCTATATGTTCTAAGAAAGTATTGTTTTATATATATCAAAAGAGACACCTGATCCGGGTGTCTCTATTTTTTTATTTCCAGAACAGCATCCTGGCTGCAACAAGAAGCAGAAGAACTCCGAATATCTTTTTGAGTACTGGCTGGGGAATGTTCAACGCAAGCTTAGAGCCGAAGTAGGATCCGACAATAAAAGTAACTGCAAGGATTATTGCTATCCTGAAATCAACCTGCCCTGCCTTCCAGTAATTGTATGTGGCAAATATCCCAATCGGGGGAAGCATGACTGCAAGACTCGTGCCCTGAGCCATCTGCTGGCTGAATCCCAGAAAGAATACTAGAGCAGGGATCATTATTATTGCACCACCGATACCGAGCATGCCGGCTGTCACTCCGGTGATTACACCAATTATTATTATGATGATCAAAGTTGAAACTGACATATTCATTTTGTTTGGATTTATTAGTAATTCATGTTACTCCGTAAAATTATGAATATTTCAGTAAATTTGCTCTTCTTTAAAAACAATGGAAAAGAGAAAACTGATACCCACCCTTCTGTTTTTTGTTTTAGTCATAATCCTGTGTATTATATATATATACAGGCTTTTTTTCGGACTTAACCTTAAGACTCAGGGTGAAAAAGTAGCACTTTACTTACCTGAAGGATCGACCTATATCCAGGCAATGGACTCCATCAGAGCACATTTTAAAATACCAAACCCCAAGGCATTCGGATGGGTCGCGGAAAAGAAAAAATATCCTGCCATGGTAAAGCCTGGAAGGTATATCATTGATTCAGACATAAGCTATTCCGGACTCATTAATTTGCTCAGGTCAGGTCGTCAGAGTCCAATAAAGGTCACTTTCAATAATATCAGGTCACTGAATGAGCTGGCAGGTAAGATCGGAAAGCAGATAGATGCCGACTCTGTTGAGCTCATAAATTTTCTGTCTGATCCCGAAAACTATTCTAAAGATGGTTTTACTCCCGAAACTGTGATCTCTGTCTTCATCCCAAATACTTATCAGATTTTCTGGAATACAGATGCGGAAGGATTCTATTCGAGGATGCTGAGGGAATATAATAAGTTCTGGAATGAAGAGCGGCAGGCAGAAGCTAAAGCCAAAAATCTCACAAGGATAGAAGTGGCAATTCTTGCTTCAATAATTGATGACGAAGTGAGGAAACCCGATGAAAAGCCAAGGATAGCAGGCGTTTATCTTAACAGGTTGAGAAGGGGAATACCCCTCCAGGCATGTCCAACCATTAAGTTTGCAATGAATGACTGGACTATCACTAGGGTTCTTACGGCATACCTTAAGGTTGATTCTCCGTACAATACCTATAAGCATTATGGTTTCCCTCCCGGTCCAATTGGTTGTGCTTCTATTGAAGGTATTGATGCTGTGTTGAACGCCGAGAAGCACGATTATCTCTATTTCGCTGCAAAAGCTGATTTCTCAGGGTACCATAATTTCTCACGAACGCTTTCAGAGCATAACAGGTATGCGGCTGAATATCAGAGAGAGCTCAACAAAAGAAAAATTTACCGATAATTCAGATTACTTCGACCTCTCTCTCGAGCTCAATCCCAAATTTCTTCATGATTGATTTCTTGATCTCTTCAGAAAGCTCAAATATTTCTTTACCGGTTGCTTTGCCGTGGTTGACAAGAACAAGCGCCTGCTTTTCATGGACTCCGGCATCGCCAAATCTTTTTCCTTTCCAGCCGCACTGTTCTGTAAGCCATCCGGCTGCCAGTTTTTTATTGCCGGAAGGATCTTCATAAATAGGTATTCCGGGAAATGCTTTTAAAAGCTTCCCGGCTGTGGTTTTGCTTACAACAGGGTTCTTGAAGAAGCTGCCTGCATTTCCAATAACATTCGGATCAGGTAGCTTACTCTCTCTTATTTTTAATACAGCTGTTCTTATATTCTTTAAGGTCGGTCTGCCAATCTTACAAACTTCCTCTTTAAGTGATCCGTAACTTAGGCTTGGATTATGGTTTATTGCCAGTCTGAAGTATACCCTTGTAACCAGATAACGGCCTTTCTCAGATGTCTTGAAAATGCTGCTTCTGTAACGAAAATTACATTCAGCATTACTAAATATCCTTAGCGTGCCGTCACTTATGCTGATAGTCCGGATCCGTGTAATTGAATCACCGGCTTCAATCCCATATGCGCCGATATTCTGGACCGGTACTGCCCCCACATTTCCCGGAATACCTGATAGATTTTCAATTCCGCTGAAACCCATATCAACACACCATTCAACAAGCTTATCCCATTTAACACCTGCGCCGGCCGAAATAGTCACGTATTCGCCTTTTTGCTCTTCAATCTTTATTCTTCCGATTTCAGGATGAAGGATTGTTCCAATGAAATTCTCAGTGAAAAGAAGGTTGCTTCCTCCTCCAAGTATCAGCAAAGGATTTTTCCATGAAAGTTCTTTTCTGAACAGAATCCTTGCTTCCTTTTCAGTCCGGATATGGATCATAGTTCCAGCCAGGTAATCGAGCGCGAAAGTATTATAAGGTTTAAGATTAATGTTCCTGCAGATGAGCATGTAGATTTTTTCGTAAATGTAAAGAAATTTAACTAGTCGAATTACTGCAGACGATAATGTTACTATTCAATTATACCAATCCTGATTTCCAATAAATCATATCTTTGTTTTCGGATTATTATCAGGAGATGAACATTATTGAACTGAACCGAATCACAAAAAGCTTCAACTCTCATATTGCTGTTGATAACCTATCGCTTCAGGTTCCGAAAGGAAGCATCTATGGCTTTATCGGTCCCAACGGCTCAGGAAAAACCACCACTATAAGGATGATAATGAATATATTATATCCAGACAGTGGTGAGGTAAGAATATTCGGCAGGGAACATCTGGGAAGCCACCTTAACAAAATAGGATATCTTCCGGAGGAGCGTGGGCTTTATCGGAAAATGAAGGTAAAAGAACTTATATGCTTTTACGGGGAACTCAAAAATGTACCTAAGCCTTCCCGCGAAGCCGACTTCTGGCTGGAAAAATTTGATCTTGCAAAATGGTACAATAAGAAAGTGGAAGCTTTAAGTAAAGGTATGAGCCAGAAGGTGCAGTTTATTATAACTATCATTAACAGGCCTGATATTATTATTCTTGATGAACCTTTCAGTGGACTTGATCCGGTAAATGCAGAGATAATAAAGGAAGTTATTCTTGAACTACAGGATAAGGGAGCCACTATTCTATTCTCAACACATGACATATCGGTTGCCGAAAGAATGTGCGATTTTATTTTCATGATATACAAGGGGAAAAAAGTCCTGGATGGAACACTGGAATCAATACAGAAAAAATATGGACAGGATACCGTACGCATTCAGTCCGATGGATCGGTGCATGAACTGGAAGGCATTCCGGGAATTGAGAAGATAAATGATTTTGGGCAGGTCAAGGAACTGAGAATGATCACAGGAACTGATCCTCAGCAGGTCCTTATGGCTGTGATGGCAAGAATGAGGATTATGAAATTTGAAATTGCTTCTCCTTCCCTTAATGATATTTTTATCAGGATTGCAAGACCTGAAAAAACTGAAACAAATGAATAAAGCACTTATAATTGCAAAACGCGAATATAAAGCAGCAGTCAAAACTAAGGGATTCCTGATCTCAATACTGCTTCTACCGATCTTTATGGGTGGAGGGATGCTGATCTTTACCCTGCTTAAGGATAAGGTGGATATTTCAGATAAGAATATCGCAGTTATTGATTATTCCGGAATTTTCAGGGAATATCTTGTACAGACTGCTGAGTCATGGAATCAGAATGACATATATAATGAAAGAAAAGAGCAGGTTTATCCTTCATATCATATTGAGCTTGTAAATCCTGATACTGGCGCATCTGCAGCAGCAAATCAAAGGCTCTATCTAAGTGAACGGGTGAGAAAAAAGGAAATTCATGCATTCCTTCAAATAGGGACAGATGTAATCCATCCAAGAGAAGGAGAAGAGCAATCGCGGATTTTATACTATGGCGAGAATGCTGCCCTTGATAATGTAAGAAGCTGGTTTAATAATGTAATTAATAACAAGATACGGGAAATAAGAGTACTTGAGCTCGGAATTGATCAGTCAAAAGTAAAAAACCTGTTTTACTGGGTTAATGCAGAGGGGATGGGACTGGTCAATGTTGATTCAAAGACTGGTCAGGTGGTCGAGGCCAGGAAGTCAACTGAAATGCAGACTATACTTGTTCCTTATATTCTTCTGCTGCTTATGTTTATGATGATCATGATGTCCGCTATTCCACTTTTGACAACAGTTATGGAAGAAAAGACGGAAAGAATTGCTGAGGTCCTCCTGGGGACAGTCACTCCGTGGCAGTTCATGATCGGTAAAATATTGGGAAGTCTTGGCGTCTCTCTGACTACTTCAGCAATATATATAATAGGTGCGGTGTTCACATTAAACCGTATGGATATGTCTCACATTATCCCTTATGATGTGCTGCCATGGTTCTTTCTTTATATGATATTGGATGTAATTATGATAGGTTCCATAATGGCAGCGCTCGGTGCGACATGCAACGATTCAAAGGATGCCCAGGCGATCCAGTTCCCTGCAATGCTACCTATAATCATCCCCTTGTTTCTGATGATGCCCATAATACTCGATCCTCTGGGGAAAATGGCAACCGGCTTTTCTCTCTTCCCGCTTTGGACTCCGATGCTGATGCTCCTCAGACAATCAACATCAGTTACTATTCCAATCTGGCAGCCAATTACAGGTCTTATTGGTGTTGTGATATTTACAGTTTTGTGTGTCTGGGCCGGGGCAAGAGTATTTCGCTCAACAATCATCCTCCAGGGGAAAAGGCCAAAATTCGGCACCTTGATAAAATACATTCTAAAGGGATAATATGCCGGCATCTCCCAATAAAATGCGAGTTGCCTTCTCGGTGACTAACTGCATCTGCTTCGACCAGCGGGTACAGAAAATTGCTGAGACTGTAAGAAGCATGGATTATGAGATTATGATCATCGGGAGGCACCTGGGTAATTGCTGCGATTCAGGCTCTGTCCCGTTCAGAACAAAGAGATTCAAAATGGCTTTCAGGCGAGGCTTCCTCTTTTATAAATTCATTAATATCCGCCAATTTTTTTACCTGCTTTTTCACAGGTTCGATATTCTGGTCGCCAACGATCTGGATACCCTGCTTCCAAATTACTTAATATCAAAATTAAAGCGACTGCCTCTTGTCTATGATGCGCATGAATATTTTACAGGTGTCCCTGAGTTACAGAACAGGCCTTTCGTAAAATGGGTTTGGACAACTATTGAAAGAAACATATTTCCACACCTGAAGAGAGTAATGACCGTAAGCGATTCAATAGCAGAGCAATATGAAAAACAATATGGGATAAGGGCTATTGTGGTCCGCAACTGCGCCAAATCATCAGGAGAAATAAAACTATTATCCAGAAGTGAACTTGGTGTTCCGGAGGATTACCTTCTTCTTATACTTCAGGGTGGGGGGATCAATATCGACAGGGGAGGAGAAGAGCTGATTGAGGCAGTCAGCACACTGGAAAAAGTATTTCTTTTCATTGCAGGTTCGGGAGATGTCATTGATATCCTCAAAGAAAAAGCAATTACCCTTAATGTTTTCGACAGGATCAGGTTCATTCCAAAGCTCCCCTGGGACGAACTTATGGAATATACAAAATCTGCTGATGCGGGACTGACCCTGGACAAGGATACTAATTTTAATTATCATTTCAGTTTGCCAAACAAGCTTTTTGATTACATATCTGCAGGAATTCCTGTAATTGCAGGCAATCTTCCGGAAATTAAAAGGATCCTTGAAGAAAGAAATTGCGGGATCATCATACCATCAGTAACACCTGGAGAAATCCGAAAAGCTATTATAAAGTTAAGAGACGACAGAGCTCTTCTGAACAAAATGAAGCAAAATGCTGTTAATGCTTTCGAATCATTGAGCTGGGAAAATGAATCTGGGAAAGTTATCGGATTCTATGGTCGGCTTATAGTGCAAAACGATTGCACGATTGCATAATTGCACGATTGCACGATAATTACATAATTATGGAAATATTAAAAAGGTTTAAACTGATTCTGATCTTCGGAGCTGCCGGAGCTTTAGGAGGATTTCTCTATTGGAAATTTATAGGTTGCCAGTCGGGCACTTGTCCGATCAAATCCGTCTGGTACTGGAGCACCCTCTATGGTGCATTGATCGGAATGCTTGCAGGCAGTATTGTAAGGGATTTAATAATCAAATTCAGAAAAAAAAGTAATACTGGCGGGGATTCCTCTGATAATTAAAAAAATATTAATTTGCGGCGGATAAACCTAAAAAACCTCACCTATGAAAAGCAACCGCCGCGATTTTCTGAAAACCGCAACATTTGCAGGTGCTGGTGCTGTAGCTGGCACTATGATCTCAGGTTGTGCTCCTAAACAGCCTGTTTCGAACCTGGCGGGCATCCTTGATGCTGTAAAAAGATCCCACAATCAGAAATTCAATATGTCGGGTTATGGCGCCCCCGTACTTCCAGTGGTCAGAATTGGTATTATAGGACTTGGAGACAGAGGCAGTGGTGCCGTTGAACGTCTTTCTTTCATAGAGGGAGTTG
>Ga0209450_10000304_pt1 | contig 26433 bp, 26 predicted proteins | sample FrelakmetLWP11LW_FD_187149 | JGI IMG/M metagenome (GOLD analysis project Ga0209450, IMG submission 187149) | Freshwater lake sediment microbial communities from the University of Notre Dame, USA, for methane emissions studies - LWP11 LW (SPAdes)... | ecosystem: Environmental > Aquatic >...
TTCCACGCGGTGCCGGTCTTGCCGGACACGCGATAGCCCATGACGCGCGCCCGGCGCGCGGTGCCCGCATCGCTCACCACGGCTTCCATCATCGTGACCAGCTCGCGCGCGACGTGCTCGTCGAGCACCTGCTCGCCCGCAGTCGGCGCATCGAGCTTGCGCAGGCTCACCGGCCGGCGCACGCCGCGCGCCGCCAGCACGGCGTACGCCTGCGCCAGCTGCAGCGGGGTCACCGACAGCCCGTAGCCGTAGGACATGGTTGCCTGCCCGATCGGGCGCCAGTGCTGCGAACTCGTGAGGATGCCCGCCGACTCGCCGGGAAAGCCCGAACCGGTCACGCGCCCGAAACCGAACTGGTCGAACGCACTCCACATGTCCTGCGGCTTGAGCGACAGCGCGATCTTCGCCACGCCGACGTTGGAGGACTTGGCGAGCACCGTGGTCACGTCGATCGTGCCGAGGTTGTGCTTGTCCTTCACGGTCTTGATGCCGACGCGCATCATCCCGGGCCCGGTGTCGATGAGCGTGTCGGGTTGATAACGGCCGCTCTCCAGGCCGGCGGCGACCACGAACGGCTTGATGCTCGAGCCCGGCTCGAAGAAGTCGTTGGTCGCCCGGTTGCGGTAGCGCGAGGCGGCGTACTGCTCGCGGTCGTTCGGGTTGAAGGCCGGCTGGTTGACCATGGCGAGCACTTCGCCGGTCTGCACGTCGAGCACGACCACCGAGCCGGAGCGCGCGTGGTTCGCCTGGACGGCCGCCTTGAGCTCGCGGTAGGCGAGGTACTGCACGCGCAGGTCGATGCTCGTGTAGAGGTCCTGGCCCGGGCGCGGCGCGCGGATGCGCTCGATGTCCTCGATGGTCCGGCCGAGGCTGTCGCGCATGACGCGCTTCTCGCCGGGCTCGCCGCCGAGCCACTGGTCATAGGCGAGCTCGAGGCCCTCCTGCCCCACGTCGTCCACGTTGGTGAAGCCGAGCAGGTGCCCCGTCACCTCGCCGGCGGGGTAGTAGCGGCGGTATTCGCGCAGCGTGTCCACGCCGGGAATGCCGAGCGCCTTCACCTTCGCGGCGTCCTGCGGCCGCATGTGCCGCACCAGGTAGATGAACTCGCGGTCGAGGCTGCTCGTGACGCGGCGCGCGAGCCATTGCGGGTCGCGGTCGAGCGCCTTGGCGAGGCGCGGGAACTCCTGCGGCACCTGCGCCAGCTTGCGCGGGTCGGCCCAGACCGTGTCCACCGGCGTGCTGACCGCGAGCGCCTCGCCGTTGCGGTCGAGGATCATGCCGCGGTTGGCCGACAGCTTCGCCGTGCGCAGGATGCGCGCGTCGCCCTGCTTCTCCAGGAACTCCTGGTCGATCACCTGCAGGTAGATGGCGCGGGCGACGAGCGAGACGCCGCACAGCGCGAGGGTGACGAGGACGAACCAGTGTCGCCAGGCGCGATGGCCGGTGTCGTCGCTGCGCTTCTGGCCGTGCTTCATGGCTGCACGATGCGCAGGTCGCTCGCCTGCGGAATGACCATGCGGAGTTCCTCGCGCGCCACCCGCTCGACGCGCCCGTGCGTGGCCCAGGTGCTCTGCTCGAGCTGCAGCTGGCCCCACTCGATGTCGAGGTCGTCGCGCACCTTCGTGAGCTTCTGCAGCTCGTTGAACCTGCTGCGCGCCTCGTGCTTGGCGTAGACGACGCCCAGCGCCGAGCCGAGCACCGCCACCCACAGCACCGCCACGGCGAGGCGCCAGCCGGCGGTACTCATGCTGCGATCCTTTCGGCCACGCGCAGCACGGCGCTGCGGGCGCGTGGGTTGGCCGCCACCTCGGCCTCGCCGGCGGTGATCGCGCCGCCGACACGCGTCAGGCGCGGCCGGGCGTGCGGTGGCACGTCCGGCAGCCCGGCGTACACCGGGTCGCCCTGTGCCTCGCGGCGGATGAAGCGCTTGACGATGCGGTCCTCGAGCGAATGGAAGCTGATGACGCAGAGCCGGCCGCCCGGCGCCAGCAGGCGCACGGCCTGCGGCAGCGCGGATTCCAGCTGCTCGAGCTCGCGGTTCACGTGGATGCGGATCGCCTGGAAGCTGCGGGTCGCAGGATGCTTGCCCGGTTCGCGCGTCGGCACCGCCGCGGCGATGATCGCCGCGAGTTGTCCGGTACGCACGATGGGCTCGACCGCGCGGGCAGCCACGATGGCGCGCGCGACACGGCGCGCGAAGCGCTCCTCGCCGAGCTCGCGCAGGACGTCGCCGATCTCGCGCTCGCCAGCCTGCGCCAGCCACTGCGCCGCGCTCTGCCCCGCCTCGTTGTCCATCCGCATGTCGAGCGGTCCGTCCTGCATGAAACTGAAGCCGCGCCCGGCATCGTCGAGCTGCGGCGACGAGACCCCGAGGTCCAGCAGCACGCCGTCCAGCTCCCCTTCCAACCCCGCCGCACGCACCCGCTCTTCGAGCGGGCCGAACGACCCCCGTACCAGCGTGAGACGCGATTCCCCCTCAAAGCGCCGCCGCCCCGCCCGGATCGCCTCCGGGTCGCGGTCGATCGCCATGACACGGCCGGCCGGCCCGAGCGCGCCGAGGATCGCGGCGGTGTGGCCGCCGCGCCCGAACGTCGCGTCGCAGTAACGCCCGTCGGGCCGCATCGCGAGGCCGGCCAGCACTTCGTCGCGAAGTACCGGCGTGTGCTCCGCCACGCCTGCGCCTACAACGACAGCTGGCCGAGCTCGGCCGGCAGTTCGCCCTGCTCCTCGTCCACCAGCAGCCAGGCGTCGCGGCGGTCGTTCCAGTGCTGCTCGTCCCACAGCTCGAAACGGTTGCCCTGGCCGATCAACATCGCCTGGCGCGTGAGGCCCGCGTATTCGCGGAGCTTCGGCGGCACCAGCACCCGGCCGTGGGAGTCGAGCTCGAGGTCGGTCGCATGGCCGACCATCAGCCGCTGCAGCCGCCGCGCCTGAGGGTTCAGGGTCGGCAGGCGCATGAGCTTGCGCTCGATCTCCTCCCAGTCCGGCAGGGGGTAGACCAGCAGGCACCGATCGGACCGATCGACGGTGGCCACGAGGCGGCCCTCGCTGCGCTCGACCAGGGTGTCCCGGTATCGCGCAGGCATGGCCATCCGCCCCTTGGCGTCGAGCGTCACTTTGTTGGCGCCACGAAACATGTTCAGGTTGCTGACGGGCCGGCGGCCCATTTCATCCCACTTTGTCCCACTTCGCGGCACTATAGGTCGCGCCCGCGCGGGGAGTCAACGGCTGCGCCGAAGATTTTTCTATGGCGCACAGCAACTTAGGCACGGATTGGCCGACCGGGGCCGGGCCAGCCCAGGCATATAGCCATGTCAATCAATTGGTTACCGAATTTTCCTGAAAACGACCTTAGAGACCGAAGGTCGTGGGATTTCGGCGCCCGATGGCCGCTCGGGCCGACCAAGTGGTGTCCGATCGGGTGTCCGATCAGCAAATCCCAGGTTGTACAGTGGGATACAGCCGGGCAGCCGGCCCAGAACCGACGCCCCGGTCAGGGGACCGGCCACGGTGGGATGAAGTGGGAGTCGGCCGATAAGCCGGGTTCTGTCGTGGACAACCATCCATCTGGGACGCGCGTCGCCGCGCGCCTCGAGCGACCTACCCGGAAACTCCCGCGGGCCGCGGGTGCGGGCCCTGCGGCCCGCGTGTTTCCCTATTTGGTCTTGCTCCAGGTGGGGTTTGCCGTGCCGCCGAATGTTGCCACCGGCGCGGTGCGCTCTTACCGCACCCTTTCACCCTTGCCGTCGCCGCATCGCTGCGGCGCTTGGGCGGTCTGCTCTCTGTTGCACTTTCCGTGGGCTCGCGCCCCCCAGGCGTTACCTGGCACCTTGCCCTGCGGAGCCCGGACTTTCCTCTGCTAAAGGCGCAGCGGTTGCCTGGCCGACTCCCGCCCCGATTATACCGGTGTGCGCAGCCGCAGGGCGCGTTCGTATAGTTCCTTGCGCGGTCGGCCGGTGATCTGCGCGGCGATGCGCGCCACCTGCGAGACCGGCAGGTCCGCGAGCAGGATTCTCAGCACGCGCTCTGCCTCCGCATCATCGGCGTTCGTTTCGCTCGCGGCCCCCTGCACCACCAGCACGATCTCGCCGCGGACCATGTCGTCATCCTGCGCGGCCTGCTGCGCAAGGCTGCCGAGCGTGCCGCGGTAAACGGTCTCGAATTTCTTGGTCAGCTCGCGGGCCACCGCCGCGCGGCGTTCCGGGCCGAAGACCGCCACAAGGTCATCGAGCGACTCACGCAGGCGATGCGGCGCCTCGTAGAACACCAGCGTGCGCGACTCGCCCACGATGCCGCGCAGCCTGTCGCGACGCGCGGCGGTACGTGCGGGCAGGAATCCCTCGAACGCAAAGCCGGCCGCCGGCAGCCCGGCCACGGTGAGGGCCGCAATCGCCGCGCACGGCCCGGGCACGGCAACGACTTCGATGCCCGCGGCGACGGCCGCGCTCACCAGTGAGGCGCCCGGATCGCTCACCAGGGGCGTGCCGGCGTCGCTGGCGAGTGCGACCGTTGCCCCACCCTGCAGCCGCTGCACGAGCGCGGGGACCCGCGAGCGCTCGTTGTGCTCGTGCAGCGACTCGAGCGCGCCTGCCGGTCGCTGAATGCCGCAGGCGTGCAGCAGCTGCGCGGTGTGCCGCGTGTCCTCCGCAAGCAGCAGATCGGCGTCGCGCAGCACTTCGCGCCCGCGCGGCGACAGGTCGCCCAGGTTGCCGATCGGCGTCGCCACCAGGAAAAGTGTGCCTGGCCGCAACCGCGCTATAGAATTCCCACGGTCTTCCGCCACACTCGCCCTCCTCGGTCCTCCCATGCTGCACGCGCGCCTCAGCGGCCGGCAAGTTCAACGATGGATGCTCGCCGCCCTGCTCGGCGCGGCGCTCGCGTGGCTGCCGGCCACCCCGGCGGCGGCCGCGCGGTCCGACGACCTCGCGATGGCCGACACGCTCGCGCGCAGCGGCCAGCACGCCGAGGCGGCAGCCCTGTACGAGTCGCTGGCGAAGCGGGCGTTTCGGGGCTGGGACGCGCGCCTTGCGCTGCTCGCCGCGCGCGAATATCAGACGGCGGGGCAGCTCGACGACGCAGAGCGCATGCTCGACCGCGCAACGCCTCCGGACCGTCCGGACGATGTCGTACTGTTCGCGAGGGTGAGCGCCGAGGTCGCGCTGGCGCGCGGCCGGCCGGAATCCGCGCTGGAGGCGCTGCAGCGCGTGCCGGAGCCGTGGCCGACGCCGCTGGCTGCGGAGCTGCTCGCACTGCGCGCTCGTGCCGAATTTTCCGCTGGCCGCATGCTCGACGGCCTGCGCACGACCGAAGCACGGGCACGACTGCTGAGCGGCCCCGAGCAGCGCCGCGAGAACTATGCGCTGCTGGTGGACGCGCTGCTGGAGGACCCAGCGGCCACGGCGCGGGTACCCGCTGCAGCGACGCCTTACGAGCGGGCGTGGTTCGAGCTCGGGCAGCTGCTCGCCCCGTCGTCACAGGCAGACGCGGCGACGCTCGCGAGGCGCGCCGCAGACTGGCGGGAACGCAACCCGAATCACCCGGGTGCCGATTTCCTGCCCGAGCCGGCGGTGGCAACCCGACTGCAGGCCGCCGGGGCACTCGACGCCACAGGCCCCGTCGATGTCGTCGCATTGCTGCTGCCGATGTCGGGCCGTCAGAAAGCCGCTGGCACGGCGGTGCGTGACGGCTTTCTCGCAGCGGCGCTCGACCAGCCCGCGGAGCGCCGGCCGCGCATCGAGGTGTACGACACGGCCTCGCTGGGCGCCGCGGCGGCCTATGCGCGCGCGCTTGCGGCCGGGGCCAGCGCGGTCACGGGGCCGCTCCTCAAGGAGGACGTGGCTGCGGTCGTTGCAGCCTCGTCGCTGCCGGTGCCCACCGTTGCGCTCAACTCCCTGCCGGGCGACGCACCGCCGTTCCTGTTCCAGTTCTCGCTCGACCCCGAACAGGAAGCGCGAGCCGTGGCACGCCGCATCGCGGCAGACGGCCACACCCGCGGCATCGCGCTGTTTCCGCGCAATGCCTGGGGCGAGCGGCTGCAGGCGGCGTTCACCGCCGAGATCCAAGCAGCCGGCGTGCAGCTGTCGGCGGTGCAGCCTTACGACCCGGGCGCGCACGACTACTCCGGGCCGCTGCGCGCGGCGCTCGGCCGCTTCGGCGGCGCCGGAGATCGCGACACGACGGGCGCACTGCGAAAGCGTGACGGGGCGGCTGAGGCGCTCGCAGGCCCGCAGTTCGCTTTCATGGCCGCGACACCCCAGGCCGCCCGTGCGCTGCGCCCGCAACTGCGATTCCAGATGGCTTACGACCTGCCCGTGTACGCCACCTCGGACGCCTGGGATCCGGGTCCACGCGCTGTGCCCGACCTCGACGGGCTGGTCCTGCCCGAAATACCGTGGATCCTGAACGCCGGCAACGGCGCGCCGTTGCTGTGGGAGGCACTACAGGGCGAATGGGCCGCCGCCGGCCGAGGCAGGCTGCGCCTGTATGCATTCGGCTACGACGCCTACCAGCTGCTGCGCGGCCTCGAGGTCGCTTCGCGCGGCGCTGCGGTCGACGGCCTGACGGGCCGGCTCACGCTCGATACCGGCGGTCGCGTCCAGCGCGAGACGGATTGGGCACAGGTGCAGGGCGGGCGCCTGCAACCGGCAGGCGCCATGCCGCTTCTGCCGCCACCCGGTGAGCCCTGACAGCACGACGGCGCTCGGCCGGCGCGCCGAGGATTTCGCCTGCCGGCACCTCGAGGCGCAGGGCCTGCGCCTGCTCGAACGCAATTACCGCTGCCGCGCCGGCGAACTCGACCTAGTGATGCTCGACGGCGGCACGCTCGTGGTCGTGGAGGTGCGCTCTCGCTCGACCTCCGCGCATGGCGATGCCGCTTCCACCGTCGGCCCGCGCAAACAACAGCGGTTCATCCGCGCCGCCCGCCACCTGCTGCTGAGCCGGCCCGATTACCGGCGACTGCCCGCGCGCTTCGACGTCGTCGCGATCGATCCGGGCGCACCGGGTGCGCCGCCGACGGTGACGTGGATCCGGGATGCGTTCCGGGTGCGGTGAGCCGAAGAGAGTGATCACTGATCACTTTCTACTTCACCACCTTCAGCTTCGGCCGTCCGCCGCCTTCCTTCGGCGCTGGCTCCTGCGGCGGCGGGCCCGCCGGCGGGGGCTGGTCGCCCTCCTCCGCGAAGATCATGCCCTGCCCGGTCTCGCGGGCGTATATCGCCAGCACGGCACCGATCGGCACGCGCACCTGCATGCTCGCGCCGCCGAAGCGGCCACTGAAACTCAGCTCCTCGTTGCCGAGCTGCAACTGCGCCGTCGCGCTCCAGCTCACGTTCAGCACGATCTTCCCGTCCTGCACGTACTGGCGCGGCACCTCGACGCCCGCCGCGCCGGCGTCCACGACCAGGTGAGGCGTGCACTGGCTGTCGGAGATCCACTCGTGCATCGCGCGCAGCAAATACGGCCGGCGCGACTTCACGGACGCATGTCCTGCTCCGCCTCCGAGAGACTGGCTCGGAAGGCGGGATGCGCGAACGCCCGCTGCGCATAGCGCTCGAGCGCCGCGACCGTCGCGGGCAGCACGACGCGCCAGCGTGGCAGCCGCCAGAGGATCGGCGCGACGGCGGCATCGAGCAGCGAGAAGTGATCCGACAGGAACCAGGGCTTGACCCGGAACAGCGGCTCGGCGGCGAGCACTGCCTCGAGCATGAGCCGGCGGGCGCGCTGTTCGTCGCGACGCTCACCGCCGCCCTCGAGCGCCAGCACCAGTGCGTACCAGTCCTGCTCGATCCGGTGCAGCGCGACGCGCGCCTGCGCGCGCCCGGCCGGGTCACCCGGCAGGAGCGCCGGTGCCGGGAAGCGTTCGTCGAGGTACTCGGCGATGATGCCGGCGCCGTAGACCACGAGCTCGCGGTCCACCAGCGTGGGTACGGACTGGAACGGGTTGAGGTCGATCAGGTCCTCGGGCGGACGCGCCGGGTCGCACTCGACCAGCCGCGGCTCGAGCCCCTTCGCCGCGAGCACGATCCGCACGAGGTGGCTGTGCGGATCGTCCCGACGGGAGAAGAGGGTCATCACGTTGCGATCACCCTGGCAGAGGGGAACGGGGGCATTCTCCGTTCCGGCTCGCCGGAACGGAGAATGCCCCCGCGGGCAGCCTTACTTGACGTCCTTCCAGTATTCCTTCTTCATCGCGTAGGCGAGCAGCGTGAAGAAGATCAGGAACGCGACCACCGGCGCGCCGAGCGCGCGGCGCTGCAGCTGGGCGGGCTCGCCGATGTACACCAGGAAATTGACCGTGTCGCGCACGAAGTTGTCGTACTCCTCGGGCGAGAGCTTGCCCGGCGTCGCGAGCTTGAACTCCTTGAACTCGTGCCTCACGTCGCCCTGCGCGTTGGGCTCGCCCGCCCACACGGCTTCCTGCACGCCCTGCAGTTCCCACAGCACGTGCGGCATGGCGGTGCCCGGCAGCACGAGGTTGTTGGTGCCGGTCGCCTTGGCGGGGTCGGCGTAGAACGAGCGCAGGAACGTGTAGAGGTAATCCGGGCCGCGGCTGCGCGCGATCAGCGACAGGTCGGGAGGCACGACGCCGAACCAGCGCTTGGCGTCATCCGGGCGGATGCCGACGCGCATGGTCTGGTGCGGGCTGTCGGCCGTGAACATCAGGTTGTCGATCAGCTGCTGCTCGGTCAGCCCCAGGTCGGCCGCCATGCGGTTGTAGCGCACGTACTGCGCCGAGTGGCAGCCGAGGCAGTAGTTGACGAAGTTCGCCGCGCCGCGTTGCAGCGACGCAGTGTTGGTGACGTCGACGTTCGCATGTTCGAGGTGCGCGCCGCCGCCGGCCGCAAAGGCCGCGACGGGAGCCACGGCCGCAGCAAGGACGAGGAGCTTAGTGCGCATGGTAGGTGACCCTCGTGGGCACGGGCTTGGTCTTGTCGATGCTCGAGTACCACGGCATCAGCAGGAAGAAGGCGAAGTACACCACGGCGAAGAAGCGCGCCAGGTTGGTGTAGAGCGGGGTCGCGGCCTGCAGGCCTAGCCAGCCGAGCGCCACGAAGCTGATGGCGAACGAGAACAGGAAGAACTTGAACAGCGGCCCGCGGTAGCGGATCGACTTGACCTTGCTGCGGTCGAGCCACGGCAGGAACACGAACAGCACCACCGCCGCGCCCATCAGCAGCGCGCCCATCGACTTGCTCGGCACCGCGCGCAGGATCGCGTAGAACGGCGTGAAGTACCACACCGGGGCGATGTGCGGCGGCGTCTGCAGCGCATTGGCCGGCTCGAAGTTCGGGGCCTCGAGGAACAGGCCGCCCAGGGTCGGCGCGTAGAAGATGATCAGGCTGAAGATGATCAGGAACACGCCGACGCCGACGATGTCCTTGACGGTGTAGTACGGGTGGAACGCAATGCCGTCGAGCGGGATGCCGTCCGGGCCCTTGACCTTCTTGATGTCCACGCCGTCCGGATTGTTCGAGCCCACCTCGTGCAGCGCGATCAGGTGCGCGATCACGAGGAACACCAGCACGAGGGGCAGCGCGATCACGTGCATCGCGAAGAAGCGGTTCAGCGTGATGTCGGAGATGTAGTAGTCGCCGCGGATCCACTCCATCAGCGAGTCGCCCACGACCGGCACGGCGCCGAACAGCGACACGATCACCTGCGCACCCCAGTAGGACATGTTGCCCCAGGGCAGCAGGTAGCCGAAGAACGCCAGGCCCATCAGCACGAAGTAGATGAGCATGCCGAAGATCCACAACAGCTCGCGGGGCTTCTGGTACGACCCGTAGAGCAGGGCGCGGAACATGTGCAGGTAGATGACGACAAAGAACGCCGACGCGCCGGTGGAGTGCATGTAGCGGATCAGCCAGCCCCACTCCACGTCGCGCATGATGTACTCGACGGAGCCGAACGCGTCGGCCGCCGAGGGCTTGTAGTTCATCGTCAGGAAGATGCCGGTGAGGATCTGGATGACCATCACCAGCATCGCGAGCGAGCCGAAGAAGTACCAGAAGTTCATGTTCTTCGGCGCGTAGTACTCGGAGACCTGTTCCTTCCACATCTTGGTCATGGGGAACCGGTCGTCGATCCAGCCGGTGAGCGCCGCGAGGCGCCCGCCGCCGGCCTTTGCAGTCTGGCTCGTGCTGCCCATCACGCCTTCTCCGCTTCTGCGCCGATGAGGATGCGCGTATCGCTCACGAAGCGGTACGGCGGCACCGGCAGGTTGGTCGGGGCCGGGACGTCCTTGAAGACGCGGCCCGAGATGTCGAACTTGGAGCCGTGGCACGGGCAGAAGAACCCGCCTTCCCAGTCAGCGGCCACGGTCGCGTCGCCCGGCGTGAACCTGTCGAGCGGCGCGCAGCCGAGGTGCGTGCAGACGCCGACCAGCACCAGGTACTCGGGCTTGAGTGCGCGCGCCTCGTTCCTGGCGAACTCCGGCTGGTCGGACTCGTTCGACTCCGGGTCGCGCAGCTTGCCGGTCACGCCTTCGAGCAGCGCGAGCATCTGCGGCGTGCGGTGCACGACGAAGACCGCCTTGCCACGCCACTCGACCTTGAGCATGGCGCCCGGTTCGAGCTTGGAGATGTCCACTTCGACCGGGGCGCCCATCGCCTTGGCGCGCGCACTCGGCTTCCAGGACGCCAGGAACGGGACGGCGACGAAAGCGGCGCCCACCGCACCGGTTGCAATGGTCGCGACGGTCAGGAAGTGACGCCTGCCGGTATCCACTTGTTCGGTCATCCAGCGCTCTCCTCGACGGATTCAGGTGCTCGCTAGTGGCGGTCCTGGGCGGCCGCGGGCGGGCAACAACGCATTATAAGCAGTGCAGCAAGTCCGGATAAAGCAAGCGGATGGCGGATGACGGTTAGCGGTTAGCGGTTAGCGGTTAGCGGTTAGCGGTTAGCGGTTAGCGGTTAGCGGATGGTGGGGCGGCAGGTCGGACGGCAGTGATCCAGGTCAATGACAAGGTACGTACTTTCCGAAGGCCCGCCCCTCCGGACTAACCGCTGGCCGCTACCCGCCAGTCACTACTCGACCACGCGCCGGATCTGCGCACCGAGGCCCTGCAGCTTCTCCTCGATGCACTCGTAGCCGCGGTCGATGTGGTAGATGCGCTCGATCTCGGTCGTGCCGTCGGCCACCAGGCCAGCCAGCACCAGGCTGGCAGAGGCGCGCAGGTCGGTCGCCATCACCGGCGCCGCGGTCAGGCGCGCCACGCCCTTGATGATCGCCGTGTTGCCCTCGAGACGGATCTCGGCGCCCATGCGCCGCATCTCGAGCATGTGCATGAAGCGGTTCTCGAAGATGGTCTCGACGATGGTGCCGACGCCCTCCGCAACCGTGTTGAGCGCCGCGAACTGCGCCTGCATGTCCGTCGGGAACCCCGGGTGCGGCGCCGTGCGGATATCCACCGACTTCGGCCGCCGGCCCCGCATGTCCACCTCGACGAAGTTCTCGCCGCGGATCACGGTCGCCCCGGCTTCCTCGAGCTTCGCCAGCACGGCGTCGAGGTGTCCGGCGCAGGCGCCGCGCGCCCGCACGCGACCGCCGGTGATGGCGCCCGCCACGAGGTAAGTGCCGGCCTCGATGCGGTCCGGCAGCACCTCGTAGCTGGCGCCGTGCAGCGACTCCACGCCGTCGATCACGATGGTGTCGGTGCCGTGGTCACTAACCTTCGCGCCCATGGCGTTGAGGAACAGCGCGAGATCCACGATCTCCGGCTCGCGCGCCGCGTTCTCGAGGATGGTGCGGCCCTCGGCCAGCACCGCCGCCATCATCAGGTTCTCCGTGCCGGTGACGGTGACCGTCTCGAGCACGATGCGTGCACCCTTGAGCCGCCCGGCGCGGGCCTTGATGTAGCCGTTCTCGATGTGCACTTCGGCGCCCATGGCCTGCAACCCGGCCACGTGGATGTTCACCGGCCGCGCGCCGATGGCGCAGCCGCCGGGCAGCGACACGTCGGCGGAGCCGTAGCGGGCCACGAGCGGGCCGAGCACCAGGATCGCGGCCCGCATGGTCTTCACCAGCTCGTAGGGCGCGAAGGTCTCGCGGGTGGTGCGCGGGTCGACCTCGATGCGCATGCGCTCGTCCACGGTCACGCTCGCCCCCATCCGGCCGAGCAGTTCGATCATGGTCGTGACGTCCTGCAGGTGCGGGACGTTGCCGATGGTGACCGGCCCGTCGGCCAGCAGGGCGCCGGCCAGGATCGGCAGGGTGGCATTCTTGGCGCCGGAGATGCGCACCTCGCCGTCGAGGGGCACCCCGCCGCGGATCTGCAGCTTGTCCAAGTACGGTGCTCCGTTCAGCGCGCGCCGCCCGCGGCGCGCCACTCGTCCGGCGTGAACGCCTGGATCGACAGCGCGTGGACCTCGCGGCCCATGCGCGGCCCGAGGCCTGCGTACACCATCTGGTGCCGTTGCAGCGTGCGCTTGCCCTCGAACTGGGCCGCCACCACGACGGTCTCGAAATGCGTGTCGTCGTCCGTGCGCACGTGGACGTCGGCACCGGGCAGGCCGGACAGGATCAGTTGCGTCACCTCGGCGGCGGTCATGGGCAACTCGCTGGGGGATGGGGAATGAAGACCGCCAGTTTACCCCGCCCGCCCACCACTATCCGCTATCCGCTATCCTCTATCCGCTGCGCCAACCCCTGAAACCCACCCCCGCCACCTTCCGCCATGCCCTCCTCCGACCCGCTCATCGCCCGTGGCCGTCGCGTGCTTGCGACGGAAGCCGAGGCCGTTGCCGCCCTGGAGCACCGCCTGGACGAGCCGTTCGCCGAAGCGTGCCGCCTGCTCCTGCGCTGCGAGGGCCGGGTGGTAGTCACCGGCATGGGCAAGTCGGGCCACGTGGGCAGCAAGATCGCTGCGACGCTCGCGAGCACCGGCACGCCGTCGTTCTTCCTGCACCCGGCCGAGGCGATTCACGGCGACATCGGCATGATCACGGCCAGGGACGTGGTGCTGGCGCTGTCGAACTCCGGCGAGACGGAAGAGCTGCTCACCATCCTGCCGGTCATCAAGCGGCTCGACGTGCCGCTGGTCGCGCTCACGGGCAACGCCGGCTCGACGCTGGCGCGCTACGCGACCGTGACGCTCGACGTGAGCGTCCCGGCGGAGGCCTGCCCGCTCAACCTCGCCCCGACCGCAAGCACCACGGCCACGCTGGCCATGGGCGACGCGCTGGCGGTCGCGGTGCTCGAGGCGCGGGGCTTCACCGAGGAGGACTTCGCGCGGTCGCACCCGGGCGGCAGCCTGGGCCGGCGCCTGCTGCTGCACGTGGACGAGGTGATGCGCACGGGCGACGACCTGCCGGCGGTCGGGCCCGACACGCTGCTCAGCGCCGGCCTGCTCGAGATGAGCCGCAAGGGACTCGGCATGACCACCGTCCTCGACGACGCGCGCCGCGTGCTGGGCGTATTCACCGACGGCGACCTGCGCCGCGCGCTCGACAAGCAGCTCGACGTGCACGCGACGCGCATGCGCGACGTGATGACCGTGAATCCGAAGACCTCGCGGCCGCGCATGCTCGCCGCCGAGGCCGTGCACCTCATGGAGGCGCACCGTATCACCGCGCTGCCCGTGGTGGACGAGCAAGGCAGGCTGGTCGGCGCCCTCAACGTGCACGACCTGCTGCGAGCGGGGGTGATGTAGCCATGGACGCCGTGCTCGAACGCGCGCGACGCATCCGGCTGCTGGTCCTCGACGTGGACGGCGTGCTGACCGACGGCCGCCTGTACATCTCCGCCGGTGGCGAGGAATTCAAGGTATTCCACGTCCGCGACGGCTCCGGCCTGGTTGCGATCCAGCGCGCGGGCATCACCGTCGCGATCATCTCGGGGCGCGACAGCCCGGCCGTCATCCACCGCGCGAGAGAGCTCGGCATCCGCCACGTCCGCCAGGGAGTGGCCGACAAGGGTGCGGAGCTCGACCGCCTGCTGGCCGAACTCGGCATTGCGGCCGAGGAGACCGCCTGCGTGGGCGACGATACGCCCGACGCGCCGATGCTGCGCCGTGCCGGTCTCGCCATCGGCGTGGCCGACTCGCACCCGGCACTGCTCGCGGCTGCGCACTGGACCACCAAGTCGAACGGCGGCCAAGGTGCCGTCCGGGAAGTATGCGATCTGCTGCTCAGCGCGCACGGGTCCTGAAGCGGGACCTGCTGGCCGCGACCGCAGTCCTGGCGGCCATCGCGCTCGGCTACGGCCTGTTCGCCGGCGAGGAGGACGCGATCGAGGTCACCGCTGAAGATGAGGATCGCGGCTATTACGTCAACCGGGCGACGCTCACCGAGTTCGGGCCGGACGGCGCGCCGCGTATCGTGCTGCACGCGGACTCGATCGAGCAGCGACTGTCCGACCAGAGCGTGCTGCTCTCCCAAATCATCCTCGATTACACGACCACCGGGTCCGGCCCATGGACGATGACCGCCGACCAGGGACGCATGCCGCCCACGGCGAAGTCACTGCTGCTCTCCGGCGACGTGGAGGTGACCGGCGCGCAGGAGCGTGGCGGCGCGGTGATCCGCACCGACCAGCTCGCGTACGATACGACCACCAGCGTCATCCAGACCGCCGAGCCGGTCTCGGTGCAGCTGGGCAACCACCGGCTCGAGGGCCGGGGACTGCGCGTCGTGTTGAACGACGGCACTCTGAGGCTAGAATCGAACGTCCATGGCCGCTTCGTTCCATAATCCACGCCGCGTGCTGAGCGCGGCGCTGCTGCTCGCCGCGCTGCTCGGCGGCGGCCCGGCGGCGGCCCAGTACGACGCCCAGGCGCCCATCAACCTGGAGGCAGCGTCCTCCGACTTCGACTATCGCAACAACACGCTGGTGTTCCGCCGCGTGAAGATCTCCCAGGGCGGGATGCAGGTCGAGGCGGACGAAGCGCACGCCACCGGCCTCGAGTTCGTCAATTCGCAGTGGACGCTGCGGGGCAACGTGCGCATCACCGTGCCGGACGGCAAGCTCGCCTCCGACACCGCGACGGTGAGCTTCCACGACAACCTGATCTCGCGGGCCGAGATCCGTGGCGCGCCGGCGTCCTTCGAGCAGCGCCTGAAGGAAGACCAGCGGCTCGCCCGGGGGCGCGCCGAGTCCATCGAGTACGACGTGCGCAAGGGCACGGTGCAGCTGGTGGGCGACGCCTGGCTCAGTGACGGGCAGAACGAGATCCGCGGCCGCAGGCTCATCTACGACATCGCGCAGCAGCGCGTCGCGGCCAATCCCGGCGACACCGAGCCGGGCGGGGTGAAGATCACCATCAATCCGAAGGAGCTGCCGTCGAAGGAGCCGGTGCGCCAGCAGGCGCCGCCGCCCGCCGAGGCGCCGCCCCGATGAGCCGCCTGCGGGCCGATGCGCTCGGCAAGAGCTACCGCTCGCGGCAGGTGGTCGCCGACCTGTCGCTGCACGTCGAGTCCGGCGAGGTCGTCGGCCTGCTCGGCCCGAACGGCGCCGGCAAGACCACCGCCTTCTACATGATCGTCGGCCTCGTGCCCTGCGACTCCGGGCGCATCTGGCTCGACGACCGCGAGCTCACCTCGCTGCCGATGCACCGGCGCGCGCGCCTCGGCCTGGGCTACCTGCCGCAGGAGGCCTCGGTCTTCCGCAAGCTGAGCGTCGAGGACAACATCCGCGCCATCCTCGAGACGCGCGACGACCTCGACGAGGAGTCGGCGCGGGAGGCGGCGCTCGAATCGCTGCTCGAGGAGCTGCACATCGGCCACATCCGCGGCAGCCCCGGCATGTCACTGTCCGGCGGCGAGCGTCGGCGCGTCGAGATCGCCCGCGCACTGGCCGCGGAGCCGCGCTTCATCCTGCTCGACGAGCCGTTCGCGGGCGTCGACCCGATCTCTGTGGACGACATCCAGCGCATCATCCGCCACCTGAGCGCGCGCAACATCGGCGTGCTGATCACCGACCACAACGTCCGTGAAACGCTCGGCATCTGCAGCCGCGCGTACATCGTCAGCGCCGGAAGTGTGATCGCCTCCGGATCGGCGGACGACATTCTTGCCAATCCTCAGGTGCGTGAGGTCTACTTGGGTCAGGATTTCCGTCTCTGACCACGGGGGGCAACCCCTCCCAGGCCCTCACCCGCGATGCTCAAGCCGGCCCTGCAACTCAAGCTCGGTCAGCAGCTGACGATGACGCCTCAGCTCCAGCAGGCCATCCGGCTGCTGCAGCTGCCCGTGCTCGAGCTGCAGGCCCAGGTGCAGGAGGCGCTCGAGAGCAACGTCATGCTCGAGGCCGAGGAAGAGCAGGACGAGCACGTCGAGCTCGGCTCCCTCGACCAACCGGCGCCGCAGGGCGAGGACGACGACAGCGAGCGCGCGGAGGCCGAGGAAGTCGTCGTCGAGATGGAGGACCCCTGGACGGAGTCGTCCACTCCGTCCGGCGACGGCCGGGCGCGGGACGACGATGACCGGCCGTTCGAGGTCAGCGACGAGCGCGGCCGCGACCTGCACCAGCACTTGGTCTGGCAGCTCGAGGTGAGCCGGCTCGACCCCCGGCAGGTGTGGATCGGCGAGGCGATCATCGACGCCCTGAACGACGACGGCTACCTCACCGAGTCGGTCCCGGAGATCGCCCGCAGCCTGAGCGCCGACCTGCCGGTCAGCGAGCAGGACGTCGAGCAGGTGCTCGCGTTCGTGCAGACGCTCGACCCGACCGGGGTCGGGGCTCGCACCGCCGCCGAGTGCATCTGCCTGCAGCTCGCACAACTCGATCCCGCGACGCCGGGGCGCGAGCTCGCGCTGGGCATCGCGCGCGACTACCTGCAGACCGTCGCCGACCGCGACCTCGCGGCGCTGCGCCGGCACTTCGACGCCGACGAGGATGCGCTGCTCAACGCGCTGGCGTTGATTCGTGCCTGCAATCCACGCCCCGGTTCCGCGTTCGAGGGCGCACAGCCCGAGTACATCGTCCCGGACGTGTTCGTGCGCCGCACCGACCAGGGCTGGTCCGTCGAGATCAACCCCGCGTCCGTGCCGCGCCTCAAGGTGAACCAGGGCTACGCAAACCTGGTGTCGCGCGCGGCGGACTACGCAACGCTGCGCGCCCAGCTGCAGGAGGCGCGCTGGCTGATCCGCAGCCTCGAGATCCGCAACGACACGCTGCTCAAGGTCGCGCGCACGATCGTGCAGCGGCAGGCGGCCTTCCTCGAGCGGGGCGAGGAGGCGATGCAGCCGATGATCCTGCGCGACGTCGCCGAGGCGGTGAGCATGCACGAGTCGACCATCTCGCGCGTCACCACCGGCAAGTACATGCACACCCCGCGCGGCATCATCGAGTTTCGCTACTTCTTCTCGAGCCACGTGTCGGGCGCGGGCGGCGAGGAAGTGTCCTCGGTGGCGATCCGTGCCCGCATCCGCAAGCTGATTGCGGACGAAGATCCCGGCAAGCCCCTGAGCGACGCACAGCTGGCCGAGGTCCTCGCGCGCGAGGGCGTGAAGGTCGCGCGGCGCACGGTGGCCAAGTACCGCGAGTCGCTGGGCCTCGCCTCGTCCAGCGAACGGCGCCAGGCGCTGGCGCGCGCGTTCTGACACGGGAGGGCGGATGCGGCTGGTCATCGTCAGCGGACTGTCGGGCTCCGGCAAGAGCGTGGCGCTCGCCATGCTCGAGGACCTCGAGTACTACTGCGTGGACAACATCCCCGCGGGGCTGCTGCCGGGATTCATCGCCTACACCGTCCGCACCAGCGAACCGGCCTACCGCCTCACCGCGGTGGGCGTGGACGCGCGCAACCGGCCGGAGGACCTCGCGGACGTGCCGCGCCTCGTGGCGGAGCTGCGGCGCAGCGGGATCGACTGCGAGATGCTGTTCCTGCGCGCCGACAACGACACGCTCATCAAGCGCTTCAGCGAGACGCGGCGCCGTCACCCGCTGAGCCGGGCCGGCCTCGGCCTGCAGGAGGCGCTCGAGCAGGAGCAGCGCCTGCTCGCGCCGGTGGCGAACGCTGCCGACCTCACCGTGGACACTTCGCGGCTCTCCGTGCACGAGCTGCGGGAGCTGATCCGGGAACGCGTCGTGGAGCGCAAGTCGAGCCACCCGTCGCTGCTGTTCCAGTCGTTCGCCTACCGGCACGGCGTGCCCGACGACGCGGACTTCGTCTTCGACGCCCGCGCCCTGCCGAACCCGTACTGGGAGCCGTCGCTGCGCGACTGCACCGGCCGCGACGAGGCGGTGGCGGCCTTCATGTCTCGCCACGAGGAAGCGAGCCGCTTTCTCGAGGACGTCACGGGCTTCCTCGAACGCTGGCTGCCGTCCCTGGTGCGCTCCAACCGCAGCTACCTCACCGTCGCCGTAGGCTGCACCGGCGGGCAGCACCGCTCGGTCTACCTGGCGGAGAGGCTCGCCGCGCACTTCAACGGGCGCTACGGGCGCGCCCTGATACGCCACCGCGACCTCGCGAGCCGACGGCACGAGTAGTTCCGTCTGCGCGCCCGGGTCGGGGTAGTCGTCTTCCAGTCCTTGTCGAGCGCCGCGGCGACGTCGTTGGCTCGAGGCGTTCACGACTGCCAGGGGACCACGGGTGGCATGTCGCCTCGAGACCGACGGCGCAAGGTGTCGCCGAAAAAGTCGGGTTCCTGCCCGACTTTTTCGAAGCGCGCGAGACCAGGACTGGGAGACGACTACCCCGACCCGGGGGCGCCGGCGTACAGTGCGCGCGCAATGAACGCCGAACTGCACCCCCACCGGCAGACGCGACTCGAGGCGCTGCGCGACGCGCTCGGCCAGGGTGCCGGCCGCCAGGTGCACCGGCTCGTCAACTCGATGCACCCGGCCGAGATCGCTTCGCTGCTCGAGTCGCTGCCGCCCGCGCAGCGCGAGGTAGTCTGGGATCTCGTGGATCCCGAGGTCGAGGGCGACGTGCTCGTCGAGCTCAACGAAGAGGTGCGGGCCGACCTCATCGAGGACATGGAGGCCGAGGACCTCGTCGCGGCCGCCGAGAGCCTGGAACTGGACGACCTCGCCGACCTGCTCGGCGACCTCCCGGAGCACGTGCACCAGCAGGTGCTGCGCTCCATGGACTCGCGCGACCGCGAGCGCCTGAATGCGGTCCTCGCCTACCAGCCCGACTCTGCCGGCGGCCTGATGAACACCGACACGGTCAGCGTCCGGCCGGACGTGACGCTCGAGACCGTGCTGCGCTACCTGCGCATGCGCGGCGACGTACCCGACAACACCGACTCGCTGTTCGTCGTGAACCGCCACGACCGCTACCTGGGCACGCTCGACCTGGCGCGCCTGCTCACCGAGGATCCGGAGCGCACCGTCGGCGAGGTGATGGTGGCCGAGGCGCCCGGGATAACGCCGGACACGCCGGCCACCAAGGTCGCCAGTCTGTTCGAGGACCGCGACCTGCTGTCCGCCGCCGTCGTGGATGCCGACGGCCGGCTGCTCGGCCGCATCACGGTCGACGACGTCGTGGACGTGATCCGCGACGAGGCTGAGCATTCGGTGATGAGCATGGCGGGCCTCGACGAGGAGGCCGACATGTTCGCGGGCGTGAGGCAGAGCGCCCGGCGGCGCGGCGTGTGGCTCGGCATCAACCTCGCCACCGCGTTCCTCGCGGCCTGGGTGGTGGGTTTGTTCGAATCCACGATCGAGGAGATCGTGGCCCTGGCCGTGCTGATGCCGATCGTCGCCAGCATGGGCGGCGTCGCGGCCACGCAGACCCTGACGCTGATCGTGCGCGGCCTGGCGCTCGGGCAGGTCGAGCGTGCCAATGCCCGCTGGCTGCTCAACCGCGAGTTCGCCGTGGCCATGCTGAACGGGGTCGCCTGGGCGACGGTCGTGGGCGTGGTCGCGTTCCTCTGGTTCCGCAGCTGGAAGATCGCCGTCGTGATCTTCGCCGCGATGATGGTCAACCTGGTCGCTGCGGCCCTGGCGGGCGTGCTCGTGCCGCTCGCGCTCAGGCGCTTCGGCGTGGATCCCGCCGTGGCGGGCGGCGTCGTCGTCACCACGGTGACGGACGTCGTCGGCTTCGCGTCACTGCTCGGGCTCGGCACGCTCGTGCTGCTGTAGCCCGTCGCCGCCTACCTGAGGAATGCCTCGATCCTGCTGCGCTGGGCCGTGGCGTCGGCACGGCCGAGCGCCATCAACTCGGACGTGTACGGCGACTCGAACAGCAGGTAGCTGGCGAGCAGGCCGCCGCGCGCTTCGAGCGCGCCGATCATGCGCAGCAGCGTCCGCAGGCTGCGCGGCATGGCGTTCAGGTGGCGCCGCGCAATGGCCGTCGGGTCGTCGCTCGGCTCGATCACCAGCACCTCGATCGGCCGGCGTCCCGGATCCTGGCCGATCGCATCGGCCGAGATCAGGTCGTTGATCTGTCGCAGCCGCTCGACGTCGATCGACAGTCCGTCCGTGAACAGCGAATCGAGCGCGAAGCCGAGCAGGTGCCCCGGGCTGGGCGGCGAGCCCATGCCGCTGTCCGCGGGTGTCAGGGCGGCATCGGCGTCGGCCCGGGTGCCGACGACCAGCAGGCGATTGGCACCGAGGTGCACGGCCGGGCTGAGCGGCGCAAGCTGGCGCATGGCGCCGTCGCCGTAGTAATCGCCGTCGACTCGTGCCGCCGGAAAGAAGAACGGGATCGCCGCACTCGCCATCAGCACGTCGAGGTCCAGCGTCCGGCGCACCCCGGCACGCCGCACGCGCTGCCATTCCCGCGTCGTCGGCTCCGCTGCGAAGAAGGCGACGGCCTGCCCGGTGGTGTAGCTGGTGGTCGCCACGGCGAGGGCCTGGACCGGCCCGGCGGCGATGCTCTCCGGGATGCGTTCGAGCGGAATCGTCGCCGCCAGCAGGTCGCGCAGCGGCGTGGTATCGAGCAGGGATCGCGGGGGCGCGAGCAGCCAGCCGCCGGACAGCAGCGACACCGCCCAGTGCAGTCCCGCCCGCAGCACGGTGCCGGGGTCGGTGCGGACGACCTGGTCGAGGTGGAATCCGGACCAGACCCGCTCCAGGATGCCCACGGCGTCTGCGAACCGCCGCCCTCGGGCGGCCAGCGCCGCGGCGTTGATCGCACCGGCGGACGTGCCCACCAGCACGCCGAACGGGCACGGTGCGTCGGCGGGCAGCCACCCGGCGATCGCCTGCAGCACGCCCGCCTGGTAGGCAGCCCGCGCCCCGCCGCCCGACAAAACCAAAGCGGCGCGGTTCTCGAAGAAGCGATAGTCGGTGCCGGTGTCCGACGAGCCCAAGACGTCTCCCTCGCTCACTGCCCGCGGCGGGGGCTAGTATGGCACGCTCCGCCGGTACGATCGTTCGATCACAGGAGCCACCATGCTGACCGCCGTCCGACGCGCCGCCCTCGCTTCACTCGCCCTGCTGGCCGTGGCCGGCAGCGTACTCGCCGACACGCCGACGGTCGGCCAGCCTGCGCCCGCCTTCAAGCTGCAGGACCAGGGCGGCAAGTGGCATTCACTGTCCGACTACCGGGGCAAGTGGGTGGCGATCTACTTCTACCCGAAGGACGACACGCCGGGCTGCACGACGCAGGCCTGCAGCTTCCGCGACAACATCTTCGCCTTCAACAAGGAGGGCGCGGTGATTCTCGGGATCAGCGTGGACGACGTCGCCTCGCACAAGGCGTTTGCCGAGAAGCACGGCCTGCCGTTCCCCCTGCTCGCCGATGCCGACAAGGCGGTATCGAAGAGCTACGGCGTCCTCAAGACCTACATGGGCGTCATGGAGATGGCGCGCCGCGACACGTTCATCGTCGACCCCCAGGGCCGCATCGCCAAACACTACGAGTCCGTCAAGCCTGAGGGCCACTCCCAGGTGGTGCTGGACGACATCAAGGCGCTGAAGGCCAAGTCGTCTGGCTGACGCCGCCCGCGCCGGCGGCGCCAGTCATGCGAAGAACGACCATCGCCGCCGTCTTCGCGACCCTTGCCTGCCCGCTCGCTGCGACCGGGCAGGCCGCTGACTCCCCCGATTCGCCAGAGCCCGGGCCACGTCGCGTCGAGTTCTCGGCGCTGTATACGGCGGACGCCCTGTGGAACGTGCACGGCGGCCTGCGCGAGGGCTGGGCCTACCTCGACTACATCGAGCTCGCAGCCGGCGCCAATCTCGGTCGCGTGCCCGGCGGGGGCGATCTGTCGCTGTACGCCAGCGTCTTCCGCCGGAACGACCCGACGTTCAGCGAGCGCTACGTGGGTGACTCCCTCGTCGTGTCGAACATCGACGCGACCAGCCCCATGCAGGTGCTGGAGGCCTGGGCTGACTGGGGCTTCGAGGCCCGCGGCCGGGGCTCGCTGCGCCTCGGCATATACGACCTCAGCTCCGAATTCGATGTGCTCGACTCGCGCGCCGTGTTCCTCAACTCGGCCTACGGCATCGGCCACGACCTCGCGCAGGCCGGAGCCAGTGGTCCGTCGATTTTTCCTGACACGGCCCTTGGCGCGCGCCTCGCCTGGGCGCCAGACGACGCCTGGTTGCTCAAGGTGGCTGTCCTCGACGGCGTGCCCGGTGACCCGGAGGATCGGGGCCGCTCGAGGCTGCACCTGTCGAGCAGCGAAGGCGCGCTCTGGATCGCAGAGGTCACCTCCGGCGGCTCGCAGGTGCGCGCCGGTGCCGCCTACTGGCGCTACACCGCAGCCTACCCGGTGCTCTATCCGCTCGACGCGGACGGTACACCGGACACTCGCAACGACAACGCCGGCGGCTACCTGATGGCCGAGCTGGCGTCGGAGCCGGCCGACGGCACGAGCGAGCCGCGCTGGCTGGCGTTCGCCCGCGCCGGCACCGCGGAAGAACGCATCAACGTCTTCAACCGCTTTTATGCCGCCGGCCTCGTGTATCGGAGCACCTGGCCCGGCCGGTATGGCAGCTACCTCGGCCTCGCCGCGTCGGAGGCGCGCGTCGGCAGCGGGTACCGGGAGCGGCGCGCGGCTGAGGGCCTCGCCACGGACGGCTTCGAGCGCAACGTCGAGTTGACCTGGCGCCTGCTGCTCGGCAGACACGCGGCCGTGCAGCCCGACCTGCAGTACGTGCAGAATCCGAGCGGCGATCCGCAGATCCCCGACGCATGGGTGGTGGGCCTGCGGCTCGAGCTGTTCTTCGCGAAGTGAGCGCGGATCGCGGCTCGGGTGGTCAGGCCTTCAGCGCCTTGATGGCCCGGTCCAGGCCTTCGATGGTGAGCGGGAACATGCGGTCGTCGAGCAACTGCCGGACGATGCCGATCGACGCGGTATAGTCCCAGCGGTTCTCCGGCTCCGGGTTGAGCCAGACGTGCTTCGCGAAGCGCTGCGTGATGCGCTGCATCCAGACTGCGCCCGCCTCGTCGTTCCAGTGCTCGATGCTGCCGCCCGGCTGCATGATCTCGTAGGGGCTCATGCTGCCGTCGCCGACGAAGATGACCCGGTAGTCCGGCGGATAGGTGCGCAGGATCTCCAGCGTGGGCGTGCGCTCGCCGTGACGCCTGCGGCCGTCCTTCCACATCGACTCGTAGACGAAGTTGTGGAAGTAGAAGTACTCGAGGTGCTTGAACTCGCTGCGTGCCGCCGAGAACAGCTCCTCGCAGACGCGCACGTGGCTCTCCATCGAGCCGCCGACGTCGAGAAACAGCAGCAGCTTGATCGCGTTGTGCCGTTCGGGCTGGAACTTCAGGTCGAGCAGGCCCGCGTTGCGCGCGGTCGAGCTGATGGTGCCGTCGAGGTCGAATTCCTCCGCCGCACCCTCGCGCGCGAACCGCCGCAGCTTCCTGAGCGCGACCTTGATGTTGCGCGTGCCGAGCTCGACGGTGTCGTCGAGGTTGCGGAAATCGCGCTTCTCCCAGACCTTCATTGCGCGACGGTTGCCACCTTCGCCGCCGATGCGGATGCCCTCGGGATTGAAACCGCCGTGGCCGAACGGCGACGTGCCGCCCGTGCCGATCCACTTGTTGCCGCCCTCGTGCCGACCCGTCTGCTCCTTGAGGCGCTCCTCGAGCGTCTGCATGAGCTTGTCCCAGCCGCCGAGCGCCTCGATCTGCGCCTTCTCCTCCTCGGTGAAGTGGCGCTCGACGAGCTTCTTCAGCCACTCAGCCGGAACTTCGCCGCCGAGCAACCCCTGGAACGCCTGCTCGATGCCCTTGAAGTGCGCGGCGAACGCGCGGTCGAAGCGGTCGAAGTGCTTCTCGTCCTTCACCATCGCGGCGCGGGCGAGGTAGTAGAAGTCGTCGACGCTGTACTCGGCCACGCGCGCCCTGAGCGCCTCGAGCAGCGTGAGATGCTCGGTCAGGCTGACCGGGATGCCGGCGTCGCGCAGCGCGAAGAAGAAGCGTGTCAGCATTGCAATGCCGCCGCCGACGTCAGTCGCGCTTTCGCGCCCGACCGGAAGGGTTTGGCCGGGACGCCGTAAACCCCTCCATGGGGGCTCCGGGCGCGGCGTCCATGCCGCGCACGGCCCGGCCAAACCCTCCCGGCCGGACGCTGCGCGAGACGGACAAGGCTGGCTGCACGTTGGCTGACGCGGTTCTTTGGCTGACGCGCTGGAGTGGGTGGTTCATCCGATGGCGGCGGCAAGACGCGCGACGGCGCCAAAGGCGCAGCCGCGACACAGCCCGGAGATGCGGCCTGTCGTGGGCATCGGACGCGGGCGTCGCGCCGCATGGACGCGGCGCGCGAGCTCACAGGGATGTGTTCACGGCGTCCCGCGGCCGATGCCCACGACAGGCCGCATCCCCGGGCGGGCAGCAAGATTGCCCGCTGACGCGTCATGACCGCGACTGTTGCCGCCGCTGCAGGAAAATGAGCTGCTCGAACAGGTGCATGTCCTGCTCGTTCTTGAGCAGCGCACCGTAGAGCGGCGGCAGACTCTTGCGCGGGTCGTCGGTGCGCAGCGCCTCCGGCGGCACGTCCTCCGCGAGCAGCAGCTTGAGCCAGTCGAGCAGCTCCGACGTCGAGGGCTTCTTCTTCAGCCCCGGTACGTCGCGCAGCTTGTAGAAGGCGTTCAGCGCCTCCGATAGCAGTTCGCGCTTCAACTCCGGAAAATGCACCGCCACGATGCGGGTCATCGTCTCGGCGTCCGGGAAGCGGATGAAGTGGAAGAAGCAGCGGCGCAGGAACGCGTCCGGCAGCTCCTTCTCGTTGTTGCTGGTGATGACCACGATCGGCCGGTGCCGCGCCTTGATGAACTCGCGCGTCTCGTGGACGTAGAACTCCATGCGGTCGAGCTCGAGCAGCAGGTCGTTCGGGAACTCGATGTCGGCCTTGTCGATCTCGTCGATCAGCAGCACCGACTGCGAGTCGCCCTCGAACGCCTCCCACAGGCGGCCCTTGACGATGTAGTTGCGGATGTCGTGGACCTTCGCCTCGCCGAGCTGCGAGTCGCGCAGACGCGACACCGCGTCGTACTCGTACAGCCCGTGCTGCGCCTTGGTGGTGGACTTGACGTGCCAGCGGTGCAGCGGCTTGCCGAGCGCGGCGGCCACTTCCTCGGCGAGCTGGGTCTTGCCCGTGCCGGGTTCGCCCTTGACGAGCAGCGGCCGCGCGAGCGTCACCGCAGCGTTCACCGCCATCATCAGGTCCTCGGTGGCAACGTAACGCTCGGTGCCGGTGAATTTCTGGCTCACGCTTCGACCCTCAGCAGTTTCATGGTGTTGGTCCCGCCCGACACGCCCGACAGCTCGCCGAGCGTGAGGACCAGCTCGTCGCCCGCCTTCACCAGCCCTCGGTCGAGCAGTTCCTTGGAAATCGCCCGGTAGAGGCCCGCCGGGTCGGTATGCGTGATGTCGAACGGGATCGGATAGACGCCGCGGTACAGCGCCACGCGCCGCCGCGTGCGCTCGTGCCGGGTGAAGGCGAAGATCGGGATGTCGGAACGGATGCGCGACATCCACAGCGGCGTCGAGCCGGACTCGGTGAGCGCGACGATCGCCTCGACCTGCATGTGGTTCGCCGTGTACATGACGGCATGGGCGATGGCCTGGGCGAACTGGTCCACCGTACCCTCGAAGCGGTCGCGGCCGCGCTCGCGTGCGAGCTGGTAGGTCTCGGCGCCCTCGATGACCTCGGCCATCGCTTCGACCGCGCGCGCCGGGTACTTGCCGACCGCGGACTCGCCGGACAGCATCACGGCGTCGCTGCCGTCGAGCACGGCATTCGCCACGTCCGACACCTCGGCGCGTGTCGGCACCGGGCTGTGGATCATGGACTCCATCATCTGGGTCGCGGTGATCGTCACGCGATCGAGGCTGCGCGCGAGCAGCAGGATGCGCTTCTGCAGGCCCGTCAGCTGCGCGTAGCCCACCTCGACGCCGAGGTCGCCGCGCGCCACCATCACCGCGTCGCTCGCGCGGACGATCTCTTCGAGCCGCGGGATGGCTTCGCTGCGCTCGATCTTCGCGACGATGCGCGCCTCGCTGCCGGCCGCCGCGAGCAGCGCCCGGGCCTCCTCGACGTCGGCCGCCTGGCGCACGAACGACACGGCGAGGTAGTCGACGTCGAGCTCGGC
>Ga0209450_10000305_pt1 | contig 26356 bp, 22 predicted proteins | sample FrelakmetLWP11LW_FD_187149 | JGI IMG/M metagenome (GOLD analysis project Ga0209450, IMG submission 187149) | Freshwater lake sediment microbial communities from the University of Notre Dame, USA, for methane emissions studies - LWP11 LW (SPAdes)... | ecosystem: Environmental > Aquatic >...
TCCGATCTGGGGCCGGCTGGCGCGATGGCCTGCTGGTTCTGCCCGTGCTCACGTCCCTGGCGATCGTGTATGCCAACTGGCGCATGGCCCAGGTAGGACGTGCCGGCTTGATCTGGTTCGGTCAGCGCACGACAAGCCTTCAATCTGGACGGCCGGCAACCCGCCGTCACCGCTCCCTGCTAGCTGGCCGCTGATTCGCCAAGGACGGTTTTGGGGGAAGTCTTCTGCCATGACCACCCTGACTTGCGTTGCTTGTCAGGCAAAACCCGCCTCACACCTTACTTGCGTACGGTCGCTTCGCGCTGCCGCTCGTGCGAAACCAGCTTCGCCAGTTCGGTCAGTTCCTCCGCCAGCAGGCTCAGCAGGTCATCCAGGGTAAGGATGCCGACCAAGGCCCCCTCGCGATCCACCACCGGCATGCGCCGCACGCCCTTGTCGCGCATGTAGCGCAACGCCTCGAACAGGCCTTCATCCTCGCGAATTGTCGCCACCTCCGGGCTCATGATGTCGCCCACCTTGAGCGCTTCGGAATTCACTCCGGCGGCCACCACCTCCACTACGATGTCGCGGTCGGTGAGGATACCGACAGGAAACTTGCGTCCAGACCTGTCCTCGACGACCACAAGATCCCCGACGTGATGACTGCGCATCAACTGGGCAGCCCCTACGACCGAAAACGATTTCTCGGTGATCACCACTTCCCTGTTGCATACACTTCCGACTGCCATTTCGCTCTCCTCTTGAGTTAACCAACCGTTCACTATTCAAGATAGACGAATCCGCTCAATCAATCTGCCCTGACCCGATCCTGTAGGCACGGGGATCACGTAATTGCCCAGTCTCCTCTTTGCCGAGTCGCTCAGCCGCCATTTCGTGCATGAGGAATTTCTGCTGTTGGAACGCTCCTGGACACATCACGTCATCACGCTTGCCGGGCAGCCCGTGCATAATCCTTTGCAGCATTTATTCATGGGTGAACGTCATGCTGATCGGACTACCGAAGGAAATCAAAAACCACGAATACCGGGTGGCCTTGAACCCGGAGAACTGCGCCCAGCTCGTCGCCAGCGGACACCGGCTGCGGGTCGAGCACGATGCCGGACGCGCCGTCGGTTTCGACGATGCGGCCTATCGCGCAGCAGGCGCAGAGATCGCCGGCGATGTCGCCGAAGTCTATGCCGCCGATCTGGTGGTGAAGGTGAAGGAGCCGCAGCCATCCGAGGTCGAGCTGTTGCGCGCCGGGCAAATCCTGTTCTGCTACCTGCACCTTGCCGCCGCGCCGCAGCTGGCGCGCGAGTTGATGGTGCGCGGGGTGTCCGCCATCGCCTACGAGACCGTCACCGACCCGCGCGGCGCCCTGCCGCTGCTGGCGCCGATGTCCGTCATCGCCGGGCGACTGGCGCCGCAGATGGGAGCGCTGGCGCTGCATATGGCCAACGGCGGCAGCGGCATCCTGGTGACCGGCATGCCCGGCGTGCCGCCGGCCCAGATCGCCATTCTCGGTGCGGGCACGGTCGGCATGAACGCCACACGGGTGGCGGTGGGCCTGGGGGCGCGCGTCACCCTGCTGGATCGTCGGGCGGAAAAACTCGCCCCTGCCGAAGCGGAGTTCGGTGCACGCGTCGTCACCCGCTTCTCGACCCCCGTCGCCATCGCCGAAACCCTGCAGCGCGCCGACATCGTCATCGGCGCCGCACAGATTCCCGGTCGCCACGCGCCACGCCTGATCAGCCGGGAGCAACTGAAAACCATGCGCCACGGCAGCGCGCTGGTGGACGTTTCCATCGACCAGGGCGGCATCGCCGAAACCTCCCGCCCCACCACCCACAGCAACCCCTTCTACGTCGAGGAAGGCATCGTGCATTACTGCGTCACCAACATGCCCGGCGCGGTGGCGCGCACCGCCACCCTGGCGCTGACCCACGCCACCCTGCCCTACGTGCAGTCGCTCGCCAGCGAGGGACTGGCGGCACTGGCGGCCGACCCGGGGCTGAAATCGGGCCTGCAGGTGCATGCCGGGAAAATCACCCACGAAGGGCTGGCGCAGGATCTGGGGTTCAGCTGATTCAGGCGGCAGGCGTCGGGGCGGGCATGTTCAGCCACTCGTGCCCGAGCACCGAAAGATCGGACCCGAAGCGGTAGACCAGGGGAACGCCGGAGGGAATTTCCACGTGCTCCATCGCTTCCGCGCTCAGCTGGTCCAGATGCATGACCAGGCCGCGCAGGGTGTTGCCGTGGCTGATGACCAGCAGGCGGAGGCCGGCACGCAGCCGCGGCGCGAGGACCTCGTGCCAGTAGGGCAGCATGCGCATCTGGCAGTCGCGCAGGCTCTCGGCGGCCGGCAGATCCGCGGGGGGCAGCGCCGCACACAGCGGATCGAAGCGCGGGTGCCGGGGATCGTCCGGGTCAAGCGGGGGCGGCGGTTCGAAATAGCCGCGCCACCAGCGGCGCGAAGCCTCTTCACCCCAGGTGACGAATATCTCTTTCTTGTTCATTCCCTGAAGCGCGCCGTAGTGGCGTTCGTTGAGGCGCCAGGTCGCGAACAACGGCACCGCCGGCGTACCCATCGCCGCCAGCAGCACCTCGGCGGTCTGGCGGGTACGCTGCAGCGCCGAGATGTGCACCTCGTCGAAGCGATAGCCGGCGGCCGCCAGGCGATGCCCCGCCGCCGCTCCCTCGGCCAGCCCCACCTCCGTCAGGGGAATATCGGTCCAGCCGGTGAAGCGGTCGGTGAGATTCCACTCGCTGTGGCCATGGCGCAGGAGCACCAGCGCATTCTCGCAGGGCGGTGCGCTCATTCCGGCGTCTCGACCAGCACCTTCTCCAGGTGATGGCGGTCGGCCCAGGTTTCCAGATGCCAGCCCTGACCGTCGAAGTGAAACCAGTTCAATGCGCAGTTGGGAATGACGAAATCGCGCGGCGTGTGCAGTGGCCGCCCGGTGGCCTTGCGGTACAGGATGTCGAGCACCCCGGCATGGCTCACCGCCGCGATCGTCTGCCCGCTGTGGTGCCGCACCATCCAGTCGACTGCCTCCGCCACCCGCGCGGCGAAGCGGAGCAGGCTCTCGCCGGTCTCGAAATCGTAGTCGGGATCACGCGCCATGTAGTGTGCGTGCGCCTCGGGATAGCGTAGCGCGCCCTCGGCGGCGGTAATGCCCTGGAAAATGCCGTAATTCCGCTCGCGCAGATGCGGCAGCATCTTCACCTCCAGCCCCTCCCGAAGCGCCAGGGCGCGCGCTGTCTCCTCCGCGCGCGCCAGATCGCTGCTGTAGACCGTCCTGAAACTGACATGCGCGGCATTGAATGCCATCGCCAGCGCCTGCGCCCGGCCGACCTCATTGAGCGGCAGGTCGAGCTGCCCCTGGATGCGCTTTTCGACGTTCCAGTCGGTCTCGCCGTGGCGGACGAAGCAGATGCGCGTAATGCTGGGTTTGGACAGGTGATGCATTCAGAATGGGACCGAAAAAAATCAGGCGCCAATCTGACACAAAATCCGTTCAGCGTCAGCCTTCGACCGGAGTTTCATTCTGCAATCCCCCATCTGGCACCAACCCTAATCAATCGCGGCCAAGCCGGGCGGCTGACTTCGACCTGCGTGACGGCGGCACAGTCATGCTTAACGATAAAGGCCGCCGCGCTGTCGTCACTGCCTGCGCCCGGGTCACGCGTTTTAAGCGCCGGGGCGTCCATGCTGCCGAAAGGTTCCCCCCATTACAGCCATTCTGTCTAGAATTGCCCACCGCCCAACCGGGCCATCCCGCCGCATACAGAAAAAGTCGATGAGCGCCCGCCATACCCAGAACGACGATTCGCATAGCAACAAACTACTTACCCTGGCCCTTGGCGCTGTCGGCGTGGTTTTCGGGGACATCGGCACCAGCCCGCTGTATGCGCTGAAAGAAGCCTTCAACGGCCCGCACGGGGCGGACATCAATCCGGGCAACATCCTCGGGGTGCTATCGCTCATGCTGTGGGCGCTGATCCTGGTGGTGTCGCTGAAATATGTGATCTTCATCATGCGCGCCGACAACAAGGGTGAAGGCGGCATCATGGCGCTGATCGCGCTGACCCAGCGGCTATTCCATGCGAATTCGCGGCGCAAATGGGCGCTGCTCACCCTGGGGCTGTTCGGTGCGGCGCTGTTCTATGGCGACAGCATGATCACCCCAGCCATCTCGGTGCTGTCCGCCGTGGAAGGCCTGGAAGTAGCCGCACCCGGCTTGCATCGCTTCATCATCCCCATTGCATTGAGCGTGCTGGTGGCGCTGTTCGTGATCCAGAGCCGGGGTACAGCGTCGGTGGGCACACTGTTTGGTCCGGTCATGATTCTCTGGTTCGGCGTATTGGGGCTGCTGGGCGTGCTGAGCATTTTTCAGACGCCCGGGGTGCTGGTCGCGTTCAATCCGCTGTATGGGGTCGCTTATTTTCAAACGCACGGCGTCACCGGCCTGATCATCCTCGGTGCGGTGGTGCTGGCCGTCACCGGCGGCGAGGCGCTGTATGCCGACATGGGTCACTTCGGCAAGCGCCCCATCCGGTATGCCTGGCTGGGCTTCGTCTTTCCTGCGTTGGTGCTCAACTATCTGGGTCAGGGCGCGCTGCTGCTGCGCGACGCCAGCGCCACCAAAAATCCTTTTTATCTGCTGGCACCGGAATGGGCGCTGTTTCCGCTGATCGTGCTGGCGACGCTGGCCACCGTCATCGCTTCTCAAGCGGTGATCTCCGGCGCATTTTCCGTCACTCGGCAGGCTATTTTGCTGGGCTATCTGCCCCGCATGCAGGTGCGCCACACTTCCGATCAGGCCATCGGGCAAATCTACATTCCCTTCATCAACTGGACGCTGCTGACGGGTGTCGCGTTACTGATCCTGGGTTTCAATTCCTCCAGCAACCTGGCGTCGGCCTATGGCATCGCCGTGACCGGCACCATGGCAATCGACACCATTCTGGCTTTCACCGTGGCATGGGCCTTATGGAAATGGTCGCTGCCTGCGGTTCTGGCCGGTGCCGCTTCTTTCCTTGTGATCGATCTCGCCTTCTTTGGCGCCAACGTGCCCAAGATCATTCATGGCGGCTGGTTTCCGCTGGTCATCGGGTTGCTGGTGTTTACCCTGCTCACCACCTGGAAACGCGGCCGCGAACTGCTTTTCCTGCGCATGCAAAGCGACGACATCGATCTGAACACCTTCATTGAAGGCATTGCCGCCTTCGAACACCAGCGCGTGGCGGGCACCGCCATCTTTCTGCACGCCACCGGCAAGGGCGTGCCCCACGCCCTGCTGCACAACCTGTCGCACAACAAGGTGCTGCACGAACGCGTGGTGATCCTGCGTGCCATCACCGAAGAAGTACCCAGCGTCCCCGACGCCGAACGCATCCGCCTGACCGAACTGGGCAGCGGCTTCTACCGCCTGGAAATCCACTTCGGCTTCCGCGAGGAGCCGGATATTCCCAGGGCGCTCCAGCTGTGCGATGCCCTCGGCCTGCATTTCGCGATGATGGAAACCAGCTTCTTCCTGTCGCGCGAAACCCTGATCCCCACCAAGATGCCGGGCATGGCGCTGTGGCGCGAAAACATTTTCGCGGCCTTGGCGCAAAACGCCGAATCGGCCATGCGGTTTTTCAAGCTGCCGGTCAACCGGGTGGTCGAGTTGGGCACGCAAATCGAGATTTGAAGGCTCTTTGATCAATCCCGGTTTCGTCATTCGGCTTTCCCCCTTAAGGGGACAAGAGCCGGAATGACGGACTCAGATCCCCGTGCCACCTTAATCTCCGTCAAATACGCTACGCCGACAGGGTTGAACCCCACCGCCACATCGGCGGATAATGCGACATTCCACCGGATCGCCTGCTTTGGAAACCTACCTCCTCATCCTCATTTCCACGGTGTTCGTGAACAACATCGTGATGGCCAAGATTCTCGGCCTGTGCCCCTTCATGGGCGTGTCGAAAAAGCTGGAAGCGTCGATCGGCATGGGCCTGGCGACCACCTTCGTGTTGACGCTGGCGTCCGGCGCAAGCTATCTGGTCAACGAATACCTGCTCGGCACCGAACTGTTCTACCTGCGCACGCTGTCGTTCATCGTAGTGATCGCCGGGATCGTGCAGTTCACCGAAATGTTCATCCACAAGACCAGCCCGGTGCTGTACCAGGTGCTGGGGATCTATCTGCCGCTCATCACGACCAACTGCGCGGTGCTGGGGATTCCGCTGTTGAATGCACAAGAACAGCACGGCTTGGTCGAATCGCTGTTCTTCGGCGCGGGCGGCGCGCTCGGCTTCACCCTGGTGCTGATCCTGTTTGCGGGCATCCGCGAGCGGCTGGACACCTGTGACGTGCCGTCGCCGTTCAAGGGCACCAGCATCGCGATGATCACCGCGGGCCTGATGTCACTGGCCTTCATGGGCTTCTCCGGACTGGTGAAATAGTGCTCACTGCGATTCTGGTAATGGTCGGCATCGCTGTCGCGATCGGGCTGGTGCTCGGCTGGTCAGCGATCCGCTTCAAGGTGGAAGGCAATCCTCTGGCGGAAAAGATCGACGCCATCCTGCCGCAGACGCAGTGCGGCCAGTGTGGCTTTCCTGGCTGCCGCCCCTATGCCGAGGCCATCGCCAAGGGCGAGGCCGACATCAACCAGTGCCCCCCGGGCGGTGAGGAAGGGGTGAAGAAACTCGCCGATCTGCTTGGGATCGAGCCAAAATCACTGGACGAAACCCACGGCACGCCCAAGCCCAAGTCGGTCGCCTTCATCGACGAACAGCTCTGCATCGGCTGCACCCTGTGCATCCAGGCCTGCCCGGTCGACGCCATCTCCGGCGCGGCCAAGCAGATGCACACCATCATCGCCTCCGAGTGCACCGGCTGCGAGCTGTGCCTGCCACCGTGCCCGGTCGACTGCATCTCGATGGTGCCGATCGCCGAAGACCTGCCGCACTGGAAATGGAAACATCCGGTGATCATGATGAAGCAGGTTTCTGCCGGAGCGGGCGCATGAGCCGCGAACTGTTCAAATTCAAGGGTGGCGTCCATCCGCCCGAGCACAAGGCGGAATCGAACGGCCAGCCGATCCATCCCCCGCCGCTTCCCAGGAAGCTGGTCATCCCGCTGCGCCAGCACATCGGCAACCCGGCCAAGCCGGTGGTCAGCGTCGGCGACCATGTCAAGAAAGGCCAGATGATCGCGGAAGCCGACGGCTATATCTCGACGGCCGTGCACGCCTCCAGCTCGGGCATCGTCACCGCCATCGACATGCAGCCGGTACCGCACATCTCCGGTCTGCCCGATCTGTGCATCACCCTCGAAACCGATGGCCGCGACGAATGGATACCCCACGACCCGCTCGATTATCAGGCCATGGCGCCGGCCGACCTGCGCATGCGCCTGCGCGACATGGGACTGGCCGGCCTCGGCGGGGCGGTGTTCCCCAGCGCGGTCAAGCTCGACCCCGGCGCCGCGCAAACCTTCCCCACACTGATCATCAACGGCGGCGAATGCGAGCCGTGGATCACCTGCGACGACGTCCTGATGCGCCACCATGCCGACGAAACCCTGCAGGGCGTGGCGATCATGCGTCACCTGCTGGGCAGCACCGAAATCCTCATCGGCATCGAGGACAACAAGCCCGAAGCTATCGCCGCGATGCAGGCCGCCGCGGCAAAAGTGGATTTCGCGGTGGAAGTGGTCATGGTGCCCGCACGCTACCCCGGTGGTGGCGCCAAGCAGATGATCCAGACGCTCACCGGCAAGCAGGTGCCCTCCGGCAAGCTGTCGAACGACATCGGCATCCAGGTGTTCAACGTCGGTACCACCTACGCGCTGGCGCGCGCGGTGCATCACGGCGAGCCGCTGATCTCGCGCCTGGTAACCGTCACCGGCCACGTGCTGCGCCCGCAGAATGTCGAGGTGCTGATCGGCACACCGATGCACACGCTGATCACGCTGGCGGGCGAACGCGACGGCACCACCGGCGTGCTGATGGGCGGGCCAATGATGGGCGTGCCGATGCCCAACCTCGACGTGCCGGTGGTCAAGGCCACCAACTGCATCCTGGTGAAATCCGCCGAGTTGTTCCCGCCGCTGCCGAAGGCGCTGCCATGCATCCGCTGCACCCGCTGCGCCGACGCCTGCCCGGCCGAACTGCAGCCGCAGGAACTCTACCGCTTTGCCAAAGCCGCCGACTTCGGCCGCGCGCAGGAATATCACCTGTTCGACTGCATCGAGTGCGGCTGCTGCAGCTACGTCTGCCCCAGCCACATCCCGCTGGTCGATTTCTACCGCTACGCCAAGGGCGAGATCTGGGCACGCGAAAAGGAAAAGCGCGCCGCCGACCTGGCGCGTGAACGCCACGAGTTCCGTCTGTTCCGGCAGGAACGCGAGAAGAAGGAAAAGGCCGAGAAGCTCGCTGCCAAGGCGCAGGCCAAGCGCGCCGAACTCGCCGCCGCCCCTGCGGCCGAGGGTGCTGCCGCCAGCGCGGCCGACGCCAAAAAAGCGCTGATCGCCGCCGCGCTGGCACGCGCGCAGGCGAAAAAAGCCGAGGTCACGCCGAAAAACGTCGACCATCTGCCGCCCGACACGCAGCACGAGATCGAGGAAATCGAGGCGCGCCGGGCTAAAATCCGCGAACTGGCGCGCAAGCCGCTGGAACCCGAAGACAAACCCTAAGGCGCTGCCGCATGCCCTCCCCCTTCATTCTCGACCGCACCAGTGTCACCCAGGTCATGGCCTGGGTGCTGGTCGCCCTGCTGCCAGGCATAGCGGTCTACGTCTGGATATTCGGCCCGGGTATCCTCATCACCCTGGCACTCGCCACCGTCACCGCGCTGGCGGCCGAGGCGGCGATGCTGAAGGCGCGCGGTTATCCGGCCAAGCCCTTTCTCACCGATCTCTCCGCAATCGTCACCGCCTGGCTGCTGGCGCTGTCGCTACCGTCGCTGGCACCTTGGTGGCTGATCGTCACCGGCACGCTGTTCGCCATCGTCGTCGCCAAGCATCTGTACGGCGGGCTGGGGCAGAACATCTTCAACCCGGCGATGGTCGGCTACGCGGTTCTGATCGTGTCTTTCCCGGTGCAGATGACGCAATGGGCGGGTCCGCTCGAACTGACCTCGACTCCTCTGACCCTGGCGCAAAGCGCGACGGTGATTTTCGGTGGCGACATTGCCAAGTCCACGTTCGACGCGGTGACCATGGCGACGCCGCTGGATGCCCTGCGCACCGGTCTGCTGCAGCAGCACACGGTGGACGAGATCATGACGCAGTCGATCTTCGGCCACTATGGCGGCGTGGGTTTTGAATGGCTGGCCGCAGCCTTCCTGCTGGGCGGAATCCTGCTGTGGGCGCTGCGCATCATCAGCTGGCATGTGCCGCTCGCCTTCCTCGCCGGCATCTGGCTCACTGCCGGCTTTCTGCATTTCTTTGACGCCGGACGCTTCGGCGCGCCATGGTTCCATCTGTTTGCGCCGTCGGTAATGCTGGGGGCCTGCTTCATCGCCACCGACCCGGTGTCGGGTGCGACGACGCCGCGCGGCAAGCTGATCTTTGGCCTCGGCGCAGGCTTTCTCACTATCACCATCCGCACCTGGGGCGGCTTTCCCGATGGCGTGGCATTTGCCATCCTGCTGATGAACCTGTGCGTGCCATTGATCGACCAGTACACCCAGCCGCGCATCTACGGCGGCGCCTCCAAACCCAAGGAACCGCCGGCATGAATCGGCAAATTCAGGTTGCCCTGAAGAACGCGCTGCGCACCGGCGGCATCCTTTTCGTGTTCGCGCTCGTCGGGACAGCCATGCTGGCGTTCACCCACGACCGTACCGAGCCCGTCATCACCCGCGGCCAGCTGGAGCAGAAGCGCGCCCTCCTGAGTCAGGTGCTGCCCGCCTCGCTTTATGACAATGACCTGCTTGCCAGCCAGCAGAGCGTGCCGCCCGATGACCTGCTGGGCACCCGGAAGCCTTCGGCGCTGTGGCTTGCGCGCCGCGGCGGCGTGTTCAGCGGGGTGGTGCTCGAAGCCGTTGCGCCAGATGGCTACAGTGGCGACATCGCCCTGCTGATCGGGATCGATGCCAGCGGGACCGTGACCGGCGTGCGTGTTACCGCCCACCGCGAAACGCCCGGCCTGGGCGACTACATCGATCGTGCCAAGAGCGCCTGGATCGACCAGTTTGCCGGCAAGTCGCTGAATGCACCGGAAGCCAAGCACTGGAAGGTCGCCAAGGACGGCGGCCATTTCGACGCACGCGCCGGCGCCACCATCACCCCGCGTGCGGTGGTCAAGGCGGTCAAGAGCGCGCTCGATTATTTTGCGCGGCACCGCGCGGCGTTCGCCGCGCCGCCCGCCGTAAAGGAGACAGACGCATGATGACGATGAACGAATTCCGCAGCCTGTTCCACAACGGTCTCGTCAAACAGAACACCGGCCTGGTGCAACTGCTTGGCCTGTGCCCGCTGCTGGCGATCAGCAACAACGTCGTCAACGCGCTGTCGCTGGGGCTGGCGACGACGATGGTGATGGCGGCATCGAGTGGCGCGGTATCGGGCGTGCGCCATTTCGTTCCGAACGAAATCCGCATCCCGGTGTTCGTCCTCATCATCGCCGCGCTGGTCACGGTCATCGACCTGGCGATGAACGCGTTCGTGCATCCGCTGTATCTGTTGCTGGGGATTTTCATTCCGCTCATCACCACCAACTGCATCGTGCTGGCGCGCGCCGACGCCTTCGCCGCCAAGAACCGTCCGCTGCACAGCGTGATCGACGCGATCGCGATGGGTCTTGGCCTGACCCTGGTACTGATCGTGCTGGGCGCGATCCGCGAACTCGCCGGCCAGGGCACGCTGCTGTCAGGCATCGACCTCGTCTTCGGCGAACAGGCCAAACAGCTCGTGCTGCACGTGCTGCCGGATTACCAGGGCTTTTTGCTCGCCATCCTGCCGCCCGGCGCCTTCATCGCGCTGGGCCTGTTGATCGCCACTAACAACTGGTATAAGGCGCGCGCCGAACAGCGCGCCCGAGCCGCCGTGCCGATGCCGCTTGCGACATGAAGCCTCCGCTGAAGAAACGCGTCCCGAAACCGCGCAATCCCTATGTCGCCCTGGTGATTGCCCGCAAGGCGGGCGCACACGAGAAACCGTCCGGCTCGAAAAGGCAGGCCGAAAAGCAGGCAATGAAAAAGCGCCTCAGCGAGCAGTGAACACGCGACGATGAACCCGACCAAACGCCGCGAAATATTCAGCCGTCTGCGCGCGGCCAATCCGCACCCCACCACCGAACTGGAATACCGCACGCCCTTCGAACTGCTGGTGGCGGTGGTGCTGTCGGCGCAGTCCACCGACAAGGGGGTGAACCTCGCCACGCGCAAGCTTTTCCCGGTCGCCAGCACCGCGGAAGCGATCCTTGCCCTCGGCGAGCCAGGCCTGATCGAATTCATCAAGACCATCGGCCTTTACAAAAGCAAGGCCAGGCACCTCATCGCCGCCTGCCGCATGCTGGTCGAGCAGCACGGCGGCGAAGTCCCCGCCGAGCGCGCGGCACTCGAAGCCCTGCCCGGCGTCGGCCGCAAGACCGCCAACGTGATCCTCAACACCGCCTTCGGCCAGCCGACCATGGCGGTCGATACCCACATCTTCCGCGTCGCCAACCGCACCGGACTCGCCCCCGGCAAGACCGTGCTGGAGGTCGAAAAAAGGCTGCTGCGGGTCGTTCCCGCCGAATTCGTCATCGATGCCCACCACTGGCTGATCCTGCACGGACGCTACGTGTGCCAGGCGCGCAAGCCGAAGTGCGGCGAATGCCTGATTGCCGACCTGTGCGAATTCAAGGGCAAGATTTGGCCTGCCGCCTCAACTGCTACCGCGCAAAAAAACGAGAAAAGTGCTTTGCGGGCAGCCCTCTCCCCAACCCTCCCCCCGAGCGGGGGAGGGAGCAAACGCTGAGTTCATACCGATCGATGTTCAATCCCAGTCGCGATCAGGTGCGCCGGTTTTTCTTCGACGTCTGGGCCAAGTACCGCGCGTCGCAATCCCTGGCGGGCGCCGAGCAACCGGCCCTTGATGCTATCCTCGCGCACCCGGAATACCATCCGATGCTGAGCGACCCCGGGCGCTACCTGGAGCGCGATTACCCGCCCGAGTTCGGTGAAACCAATCCCTTTCTGCACCTCGCCATGCACCTCGCCCTCGCCGAGCAGCTTTCCATCGACCAGCCGGCCGGCATCCGCGAGCGTTTTGCAAGGTTGCTCGAGCAGTGTGGAGAGGCCATGCAGGCGCAGCACGAAGTGATGGACTGTCTGGCGGAAATGGTCTGGCAGTCCCAGCGCTCGGGTCGCCCCTACGACCCGATCGCCTATCTGCACTGCCTGGACAAAAAGACGGGGAAGGCCTGACCGCCGACCCATGCCCGCTCACGATTCCCGCTCATGACATTCATTGCCTCTGCTCCCTCGGTCAACCCGCCCTGCGCTGCGCCAGATCGCGCCGCCACGCCGGCGTTCGAGGCGGAAGATCTCTGCAAGACCTACAAGGGCGCGCACAAGCCTGCCCTGGACCATGTCACGCTGGCCATCCCGCGTGGGGTGATTTTCGGCATGCTGGGGCCGAATGGTGCCGGCAAGACCACCCTGCTCTCCACCCTGTGCGGCCTGCTCAAGCCGTCCTCCGGCCAGGTCCGGGTCGACGGCAGGGACGTGCGGCAGGAGGCGAAAGGCATCAAGCGGGTTCTCGGCGTGGTGCCGCAAGAACCGGCGATCTACCCGACCCTCACCGCACGTGAGAACCTCGCCTACTTCGGGCGCATGCAGGGCCTGTCGGGCGATCATCTCGAAACTCGCATCCGCGCGTGCCTGGAAATAGGCGACATGGCCGCCTACGCCGACGAACCGGTGGGGCGTTTCTCGGGCGGGTTCAAGCGGCGGCTGAATCTGGTCATCGGACTGATCCACGAACCGCAGCTTCTGATCCTCGATGAACCCACCGTGGCCATCGATCCCCAGTCGCGTTACTTCATCCACCAGAGGCTGCGCGAGCTTCATGCCGCCGGCGTGACCATGATCCTGTCCACCCATGTCCTCGAAGAGGCGGAGCAGTTGTGCCAGGAAATCGCGATCATCAACCAGGGCAGAATCGTGGCACAGGGTCCGCTCGACACCCTGCTCAAGTCGCAGCCCGGCAAGACCATCCGGGTTCGGCTCGATTGCGATCCGCCGTCCACTCTGGCCGATACCCTGCGGCTCATTCCCGGCGTGCTCGCCGTGCACCTGATCGGGCGCGAACTGCGGTTGGCCACCGACCGTCCCGCTGATGTCGTCGTACCGATGACAGTAGCCATCCAGGCCAGCGGCATCGCAATCGTGTCGCTGAGCTTCGGCACCGCCACCCTGGAACAGTTTTTCCTCTCCCGCACCGCTGACGGAGGGCCGCACTAGCATGGAAAATCTCGCCAAGCTTGCCACCAGCGTGGTCAAGGAGAGCCGGATCATCCTGCGTGATCGCCAGGCCCTGATCCTGTTTTTCATCATGCCGGTGCTGTTCGTCCTGATCCTGTCGCTCGCACTGCGCGACGCCTTCGGCGACCGCCCCGGGGCGACCTTTGCCGTGCTGGCGGTGGACGAGGACGGCGGCGAGGTCGGCGAGGCGGTGGTTTCCGCCTTTGCCTCCAGCCGGCATTTCAGGGTCGAGCGGGTTAGCCGGCCGGCGCCTGACGCGGCTGAGCTGGAACGCGCGATCCTCGATGGCCGCTATAAATTCGTCATCCTGATCCCGGCAAAGGCCAGCGAGCAGGCCCGGCGTCGGGTGGAGGAACTCGCCTCCAATATCCCTCCCGACAGGCTCATGAACCGCCCGGTGGAGCTGCGCTTGCTGGCCGATCCCACCCTCCGCGTGGATTACCTCACCATGGTGCGCGCCGGCCTGATGGGTACCCTGCGGGGCCTGGAAATGAAGCTGCTCGGCAAACAGCTCGAGCAGAACCTGAAGCTCCTGGGCCTGCCGATGGAATTGCCCCACGACCTCAATGGCACCCGCATTTTCGGCGAGGTGCGTGAAGAATCCCTGCACACCGGCGAGAAGCACATCATTCCCTCCTCGGTACAGCAGAATGCACCGGCCTGGACGCTGCTCGCGATGTTCTTCCTGACCGTGCCGCTTTCCGTCTCCTTCATCAAGGAGCGCGAGCAGGGCAGCCTGTTCCGCCTGCAAACCATGGCGGTTCCCGGCTGGGTGGTGCTGGGCGGCAAGACCCTGCCCTATTTCATCATCAACCAGATCCAGATGGCCTCGATCCTTCTGGTCAGCGTGTATGTCCTGCCCATGCTCGGCGGCGACCGGCTGGACATCGGCAATGCTCCCCTGGCGCTGATCGTGCTCGGCGCCTCGGCGAGTCTCGCCGCCATCGGCTTCGGCATCGCGGTCGCCCTGTTCGCGCGCACCGCGGAGCAGGCCACCAGCTTCAGTTCCGCCGTCACCATGATCATGGCGGCGCTCGGCGGAATCCTCGTACCGTTGGCGGTGATGCCGCCGCTGATGCAGCACTTCGCCATGGTGTCACCGCTGGCATGGGGGCTGAACGGCTTTCTCGATGTCTTCGTCCGCGGCGGCGGGGTGAGGGAGGTCCTGCCCGAGGCCCTGGGACTGCTGGCTTTTTCCGCCGTCTGTCATGCGCTGGCCATCATGCGCTACCACGCCCGGGTGTAAGCACGAACGGCCGACGGCTTTGATATGATGGCGGCATCGCAGTAGTTCATTCGTACCCCATCTGAACGCATGGCCGCTCCAGGAATTCAAGCCGCTTCCGGCAACGCTTCGCTGCTTCGCTATGCAGCGCTTCCGGTTGCCGCCCTGATCCTGGCGACGCTCTACGGAATGGCGAAACCCCACGAACCCGCGGCCGGCGAGATGTCGGCACTGGCAGATCGCTTTCGCTTCACCCGCATCGAATTGCCCGGGCCACCCGAGCCGGTGCGCAAGGTACGCGCCGTTCATCCCAGCATGGAAAGGATTTCTGCCTGGGTTTCGGCGATGGGTGCGGCCGCCGCGCTGGGCGACGCCGACGGCGATGGCCTGCCCAACGACCTGTGCCATGTGGAGCCGCGCACGGATCGGGTCAGCGTGATGCCGGTGCCCAGCACAGGCGAGCGCTATGCCCCTTTTGCCCTCCACCCCGCGCCCCTGCGCTATGACGCGACCATGGCACCGATGGGATGCCTGATCGCCGATCTCAACGAGGACGGGGCGATGGATTTCCTCGTCTATTACTGGGGCCGCACTCCGGTCGCCTTCCTGCGCAAGGCCGGCGGCGACACCCCTGCTGCCGCTCGCTACGCCGCAGCGGAAATCGTGCCGGCACGGGAACGCTGGTACAGCAACGCCGCGACCCTCGCCGACCTCGACGGCGACGGCCATCTCGATCTGGTGATCGGCAATACCTATCCCGACGGCTCGCGCCTGCTCGACGCGCAGGCGCGCGGGGTCATGACCATGCCGGACACCAAGTCCCGCTCCTTCAACGGCGGCCGCAACCGGCTCCTGGTGTGGGCAGGCGGGCAATCCGGCGAGCGCCCATCGGTGCGCTTCGACGATGCCTCGCAGGCGCTCTCCGAGCCGATCGCGCGCGGCTGGACCCTGGCGGTGGCCGCCGGCGATCTGGATGGAGATGGCCTGCCGGAAATCTACTTCGCCAACGACTTCGGCCCCGACGCCCTGCTGCACAACCGCTCCACCCCGGGCAGGCTTCGCTTCGAACCCTTGCGGGGCGAGGGCGGCTTCAACACCCCGAAGTCCTTCGTACTCGGCCAGGACTCCTACAAGGGCATGGGCGCCGACCTCGCTGACCTCAATGGCGACGGTCTGATGGACATCTACGTCAGCAACATCTCCACTCCCTGGGGCCTGCAGGAGGGCCATTTCCTCTGGCTTTCCAGCGGCCAGCCCGAGCGCATGCGCAACGGCATCGCTCCCTATGTTCAGGGCTCCGGACGACTGGGGCTGGACCATAGCGGCTGGGGCTGGGATTCCCGGCTGGACGATTTCGACAACGACGGCGTGGCGGAAGCGATCCAGGCCACCGGCTTCGTCAAGGGCCGGGTCAACCGCTGGCCGGAATTGCAGGCGCTGGGCACGGCCAACGATGCGCTCCTGATCGATCCGCGCAACTGGCCCAAATTCCAGCCGGGCTCCGACATCAGCGGCCACGAGCCGAATGCGTTCTTCGTTCGCGATTCCTCCGGAAAATATTGCGACATCGCCAAGCAGATCGGCCTCGGGCAGCCGATGGTGACGCGTGGTGTCGCCATCGCCGACGTCGATGGCGACGGCGACCTCGATTTCGTCTTTGCCAACCAGTGGGAAAATTCCTTCTTCTACCGCAACGACAGTCCGAATATGGGCGCCTACCTGGCTGTCGCCCTGCGCCTGCCGCTGCAGGACCCGGCCGCGCCCCGGGTTTTTCCGGGTCAGCCCGGTTCGAGCCTGCCTCTGAGCCGACCCGCCATCGGCGCCCGGGCGACGCTGGTTCTACCCGACGGACGGCGCATGAGCGCGCTGGTCGACGGCGGCAACGGCCATTCCGGGAAGCGCGCCCCCAACCTCCACTTCGGTCTCGGCGCGCTGAAGTCGGATCAGCCGCTGAAACTCGAAGTGAATTGGCGCGACCGCCAGGGTCGTGAGCAGCAGCGCAGCTTCGACATCAAGCCTGGCTGGCACACGGTCGTGCTGGGTTGAAGGGGGAAAAATCCATGGCGCAAATGATCAACGCAACCCTGTTGTTCTACCCGCAAGGCGATCAGGCAAGAAGGCTCGCCGCCCTGTGGATGTTCACCGGACTGCTGTCCGCCTGGATCCTGCTGTTCGGCCACGCCGTGCTCGGCTTCGAGCAATCCTGGAGCTACCCCCTGGTGGGCGTCGGCACGGCGATCGTGGTGCAGATGCTGCTGGAATGGGTCGATGCCCGCGCCAAGGGCAGGCCGCTGCGTTTCGCGGGAAGCGTGAGCAGTTTCGTCAATTTCCTGCCGCCCGCCATCATTCCGGGGCTGGCCCTGTCGATGCTGATCTTCCCCGGCGAAAACCTCTGGCCGCTGGCCTTTGCCGCCGCCCTGGCAATGGCGTCCAAGGTGCTGTTCCGCGCCCCCGTGGCGCCCGGCGTCACCCAGCACATGTTCAACCCGTCGAATCTGGCGGTAGCCGTCACGCTGCTGCTGTTCCCGACCACGGTCGGTCTTTCCCCGCCTTACCAGTTCACCGAAAACGTCAGCGGTCTGTGGGACTGGGGGGTGCCGATGTTCGTGCTTATCAGCGGCATCGTCATGCACAGGTATTTCACCGGCCGCTTCCCGCTGATCGCGGCGTGGATCATCGGCTTCCTGGCGCAGGGGCAGATTCGCGCCTGGCTGTTCGACATCCCGTGGATGGTTCCGATGCTGCCGATGACCAGCGCGGCCTTCATCATTTTCACCCTGTACATGATTCCCGACCCCGCCACCACGCCACTGCAGCCGCGCCAGCAAATAGTATTCGGTCTCGCGGTGGCTACCGTCTACGGCATCCTGCAGGCGCTGCACGTGGCATTCGGCCTGTTCTTCGCCCTGGTCCTGGTGTGCGGGGTGCGCGGGCTGATGCTCTATCTGGCTGCCGCGCGGCGCCCTGGCCTGCCTGCCGTGGCGGCCTGAGGCGGATAGGCCGGCTTGCGCAACGCTGCGCAAGCCGGCGGTCAGGCCGCCACGCGCTGACCGGCTTCCTCGCCCAGGTAGTAGCGGGCGAGGACGCGCAAGGCGTCGTCGAATTCGTATACCAGCGGCACGCCGGTGGGAATGTTCAACGCCTCGACCTCGACGACCGTGAGGGCATCGAGATATTTCACCAGGGCGCGCAGGCTGTTGCCATGAGCGGCAATCAGCAGGGTCTTGCCGGCCTGCATGTCGGGCAGGATGGCCTCGTGCCAGAGTTCCAGCACGCGCTCCAGGGTATCGGCGAGGGATTCCGCGGCCGGCAGGCGCTCGGCCGGCAGATTGCGGTAGCGCGTGTCGAAACGCGGGTGGCGCGGATCGGAGGCGTTGAGTGCGGGTGGCCTGACCGCGAAGCTGCGGCGCCACAGGTGTACCTGCTCGTCGCCGTAATGCTCTCCCACCTCGGCCTTGTTGAGCCCCTGCAATGCGCCGTAGTGGCGCTCGTTGAGCCGCCAGTCCTTGACCTCCGGGATCCAGATCTGATCCATGGCCTCCTTCGCCAGCCACAGGGTGCGGATCGCCCGCTGCAGGACGGAAACGTAGGCGCCATCGAACACGATTCCCTCGTCGCGCAGCAGGCGGCCGGCTTTCGCGGCTTCCATCCGCCCCGTCTCCGACAGGTCGGCATCGGTCCACCCGGTAAACCGGTTCTCCCGGTTCCACTGACTTTCACCATGGCGAAGCAGCACAAGTTTGAGCATGATTTTCCTTGCCTCTCCGGGGTCGGCTTGTTCATAAGAGACCCGCATGCAAAAGCCAGACCAGCTCGTTCCCAGATTGTTTCGGCGGGTGCCGGGGAACGACAGGCAACTTGTGCAACAGACTGGTGCGGCGATGCCTCCCGATGGTGCAGCGGACGCAGCACAAGCATGCCTTGAAAGGGTGCAGCCACTACGTATCAAAGGCATTCGCGGCGAATGGCCGGTCGCGGGAAGCTGGCATCCGGATTGCTGGTAAGCAGTAAACCACTGACTGCGCCGCCATGAACACACCGGTAGAACCTGAAACGCGTTTCCGGGCAGAAACAAGTCGCACCGGCCTGTCGAAGTCGTGCCTGCAGCGCGCCTTCCTTGACAACCTGTTTTTCGAGCTGGGTAAGTTTCCCGGTCTGGCGAGCCAGCACGACTACTACCTGGCACTCGCCTACACGGTGCGCGACCGCCTGCTCGCGCGCTGGGTGGACACGGCTGAGACCTACATGCGTCAGGGCTCGCGTACAGTGGTCTACCTTTCGGCCGAGTATCTGCTCGGCCCGCACCTTGGCAACAACATTCTCAACCTCGGCATCGAAAAGCCGATACGCGAGGCCATTGCGGAGCTGGGTCTAAACTACGACGCGCTGATCGGACAGGAAGTCGAGCCCGGCCTCGGCAACGGCGGCCTGGGACGGCTCGCGGCCTGCTTCCTGGATTCGCTGGCGACGCTGGAGATTCCCACCCTGGGCTACGGCATACGCTACGAGCACGGCATCTTCGCCCAGGACATCGTCGACGGCTGGCAGGTGGAAAAGACCGACACCTGGCTGCGCCACGGCAATCCGTGGGAAATCGTCCGTCCCGAGTGGGCAGTGGAAGTGCGGCTCGGCGGATACACCGAGCGCGTCGAGGATGCCCACGGGCGCGAGCATGTGCGCTGGGTTCCCGGCCGCAGCGTGCTCGGCGTGCCCTACGACACCCCCATCCTCGGTTATCGCAACCACACCGCGAACACGCTGCGCCTTTGGTGCGCCGAGGCGGTGGAGTCGTTCGATCTTTCCACCTTCAACCGTGGCGACTACTGGGGCGCGGTGTACCGCAAGATCGAGTCGGAGAACCTCACCAAGGTGCTGTACCCGAACGACGAGCAGATCCAGGGCAAGGAACTGCGACTCGCACAGCAGTACTTCTTCGTCTCCTGCTCGCTGCAGGACATGCTGCGCATCATGCGCGTGCAGGGCATCTCGCTGACACGCTTCCACGAGAAGTTCGCGGTGCAGCTCAACGACACCCACCCGGCCATCGCCGTGGCCGAGCTTATGCGGCTGCTGGTGGACGAGCACGGCATGGCCTGGACCACCGCCTGGGACGTCACGCACCGCACCTTTTCCTACACCAACCACACCCTGTTGCCCGAAGCGCTGGAACACTGGCCGGTGAGTCTGTTCGCCAGGCTGCTGCCGCGCCATCTCGAAATCATCTATACGATCAACGCCGGCTTCCTCGACGGCATACGCTGGGCCTGCCTCGGCGATCCCGCCACGGTCGCGCGGCTGTCGCTCATCGGCGAAGGCGAGGAGCGCCACGTGCGCATGGCCCACCTGGCTTGCGTGGGCAGTCATGCGATCAACGGCGTGGCCGCGCTGCACACCGAGCTGCTGAAGCAGGACGTGCTGGCCGACTTCAATGCCTTCATGCCGGAGAAATTCACCAACAAGACCAATGGCGTCACGCCCAGACGCTGGATGGCGCTGGCCAACCCGCGCCTGGCGTCCCTGCTCGATCGGCGCCTCGGCCAGGGCTGGCTGACCGACCTGACGCGCCTGCGCGAACTTGAGTCGCTGGTGGAGGACGCCGACTTCCGCGCCGAGTGGCGCGACATCAAGCGCGCCAACAAAGTGCGCTACGCCGATTACGTGCGACACGTCACCGGCACCGCGCTCGATCCGGACACGCTGTTCGACGTGCAGGTCAAGCGCATACACGAATACAAGCGCCAGCACCTCAACGTCCTGCACATCGTGGCACGCTATCACCGTCTGCGCATGGATCCCGCCCTCGACCTGCCACCGCGCACCTTCATCTTCGGCGGCAAGACCGCGCCGGGCTATTTCATGGCCAAGCTGATGATCCGCCTGATCACCGCGGTAGCGGATGTGATCAACCGCGACCCGGTGGTGAACGGACGCATGCGGGTGGTGTTCGTGCCCAACTTCAACGTTCGCACCGGGCAGCTGCTGTATGCCGCCGCCGAACTGTCGGAGCAGATTTCGACCGCCGGCAAGGAGGCCTCGGGTACCGGCAACATGAAGTTCATGATGAACGGCGCCCTCACCATCGGCACGCTCGACGGCGCCAACATCGAGATTCGCGAGGAGGCTGGCGCGGAGAACTTTTTCCTGTTCGGCCTGACTGCCGCCGAGGTGGCGCACCGCAAGCGCGAAGGCTACGACCCGATGTTCTACTACCACAGCCATCCCGACCTGCACGCCGCGCTCGACCTGATCCGCAACGGCTTCTTCTCGCGCGGTGACGGCGAACTCTTCCGGCCGCTGGTCGAGAACCTGATGTATCACGACCCGTACATGCTGTGCGCCGACTTCCAGAGCTATCTCGACTGTCAGATGTCGGTGGACGAGGCCTATCTCGATGTCGAGCACTGGACGCGCATGAGCATCCTCAATACCGCGCGCAGCGGCAAATTCTCCTCGGATCGCAGCATTCGCGAATACTGCGAGGAAATCTGGCGGGTGAAACCGGTTCCCATTGGGCGGGAAACACGGTTTTCGCAGCTCGCATCCTGTGAGGAGTGAGCACGCAGGTGCCCGTTCCCCGCCCCGCCGTATGCCGGGCATGGCATCGAAGGGGGCTTCTGTCGCACAATCGGAATTCTGCGCCCGCCTTACAGGAAACAAGCATGAACAGACTCAACGATTCCGGCCCGAACCCGATGAATGACGCGAAGCGCGAACAGGACAACCTGCGCCTGTACATCAATCTCAAGCTGGCCTCGTCCGGCCAGCTTCCCGTGCGCGGGCAGGAAAGCGACGAGTTCATGGACGTGGCGCACGACCTGCTCATGGCCTACCGTGCCAAGAACTGGCTGCTGTCGGGCTATCTGAGCCCGCCCGACCGGCGCATTCAGGATTTTCTCGAACGCTATCTGGAGGGCGTGGAGCACGTGCCGCAACTGCCTGGCCAGTCTTTCATTCTCGACCACGAAGGACTGGCGCGCGAACTGTCGCTGCCGGTCGATGCGGACGTCTTCAACTCGGATATCGTCTCCAGCTACCGCGTCGCCCAGGGGGTGCTGCACAATCCCGCCAGCGATCGCCGCACCACCCATGGCCTGTTCCATGTCAGCGAGGGCGGCCTGCCGATTCCCGGCGACAAGAAGGCGGTGCCGCGCGAGGTCTTCGCGAACATGCTCGGGCACGCGTTCAAGCCACCGGCGGACCTGCTCACGCTGCCGTACACGGTCAACCAGCCCAATCCCGCGCGCATGTTCGTTTCGCTTCTGATGCGGCCGGTGATCTGTCCTGCCATCCCCGGCGTGGCGCCGCAGAAGAGCATGGAGATCCGCTTCTTCGCGCCCGGCAACCTGGTCAGCAACCTGGATTTCGTCGAGAGCATCTTCGGCAACGGCGGCAATCCCTTCCTGCCGGAACACGATGCCAGCCTGGATGTTGAACACTGGAGCGGCCACACCGGCTGCGTGGTGCTGGCCCCGCACCTGGTCACGCTGACCAAGCGCGAACTGGGTCTGCCGCACTGGGATCAGGCGAACGAGCGCCAGCGCCGCGAGGGCATGTGCTGGAAGCAGCCCGATGAGCGCTACAACGACGGTCAGGCGTTCAAGCTCACCGCCCGCGACGACAGCGGCGTGATGGTCACGATCCTGGCCGACAACTACTTCGGCTACTGCAAGAAGGAGGTCAAGACCCAGATCAGCTTCGCCGCCAACCTCTACGGCCTGGCCGAGGAGGAACACGCCGGCGGGGCGCTGCTGTTCCAGTGCCGCAACCACGGCGAGGAATACGGCGTTGACAGTAGCACGCGCGAGCCGGGCTATTCGTTCCATGACATGGTGGCGCGCTATGGCCGGTTCATGCGCCTGATGCCCGAAGGCCATGCCCTCGACCTGAAGTATCCGGACATCGTCTATGTGCCGCAGGCCGTGCGCTTCGACCTCAATGCGCAGAGCATCACCTGGGAGCACGACGGCAGGACGCACCGGATACGACTCATGCCGGGCAAGCTCTACATGCAGCCCAACGGCTACAAGGTCGAGATGCGCCCGCATCCGGGCGCGCCTTCATGGCGCCTGATCGGCATCGAACCCGAGGGCACCTTCTGCCACAAACCGTGCACGGTATCCGGCGGCGGCAAGTCGGAAATTTCCAAATCGCTCGAGGATGCGGTGATCTACGGCCCGCTGTTCATCGACAACCTGGAACGTGATCTGGCCTGGGTGCGTGACATTTTCGCACGCGATTACAGCAGCCGTTTCCGCCCCGGGTTCGAGCACGAGGACCGCGACCCGTCGCGCAAGCCGCTGAGCATGGAACGCAGCCTCGGCTCCGTGATCAAGCTGCTGACGCCTTCGTCAAGCCACACCGGCGCCTACAACGCCTGGCTCGACAGCATCCCGCCGCGAATTCTGGCCCTGGTGTACCTGATCAAGCGTTTCTATCGTCCGGAGTGGGGCGACCGCTGGGACGAGCAGCTTGCGGTCGACGTGGTGGACGGCGCGCCGGGCCACGAACTCAAAATGTTCGGACGGCGCATCGTCGCCAGCTATCTGCGTGTCGGTTTCGATGCGGATGAACAGTGGCGGACCTTCAAGCTGCGCCAGGATTTCATCCCCGCCGAGAAGGTGCAGATGGAGGACGACATCACCGCCTCGGTGGTCGCCCCCGTGGCGAAGCTCGGCGGCTGCAAGCCGGGGCTGGACCCGGCAGGCAGCGTGAAGCTCACCCACAACTGCGAGCTGCGCCTGTTCCAGCGTCCGGACGATGCGGTCACACCGGGCTACGACAAGCAGACCGAAGCCGACATGGCTCTGCCAGGCAACTTCCTCGCCAACTTCGAGCCGCTGACCGCCGACGCGCTGGCCACCGAGGTCGAGAACGTCCTGCGGCTGTGTGCCTACACTCCGCCGATGCGGGATCTGCTGCTGGCGGCCGCGCGCGCCGGCAGGATCGTGGTGTCTTCCGCGTGCCCCCGGCTGGTCGACGGCAAGCCCTCGAAGAATCCGCGCTATCTGCAGGTGCGCCCCGACATCGCCCGCCCGATGCGCAAATATGCGGCGGAGATGGGCATGCGCTTTCACCGCAAGCTGCCCGCCGAGGCACCGGTATGCATCAGTGTCGACGCGGTGCTGTCCGGCCGCCGCAACAACCCGCCCGAGGCTGGGATCCGTTCGCTGGCGGTGTACAACCCCATCCACTACCAGGCCCTGCCGGAACTGTTCATGGACTACATCTGTTCCCTGACCGGCAAGTCGCCCTCGACCACCGGCGCGGGTTCGGAGGGCGCGCTCACCAAGGGACCCTTCAATGCGCTGCGGCCCACGGCCGACCTCAACAACGCCCTGGTGTCGCTGATCCTCACCGGTCATGACGGCTTCTCCACCTCCGCCGGTCATGTCGGCCCCCAGGTGCGGGTGGACCATGACATCAGCCTGCTGGTGCCGGAAATCTGGGCGCGCATGCATCCGGAGCAACGTCGTGCATCCTGGCTCATCGATCACGGCTACATGGAAGCGCTCGAGGATTTCGACTTCGAGGGCAAACGCGTGCTGGCGAGCCGACTTGGCTACCGCATCACCGAACGCTTCGTCGCGCACTACATGGGCAAGATCTTCGACAATCCGCGTGCCGTCTTCACCGAGTCCATCCTCAAGCCGGAGACCCAGAACCTGTCGGACTTCGCGGACGGTGTTCACAACATCGTCGAAGCCCAGGAGCGGGTGGCGCGGCAGTACTTCGAGGACGGCAGCTACGCCGAAGCCAGCCCGCCGCTGAAGGCGTTGCTGTCCATCATGGCGCATGGGCATTATCAGGGCATGGACGTGCACGCGCCGCAGATACGCGCCCTGTTCACGCGCGAGGCGCTGCTCGAATCCGGCTGGTACCGGCAGCGCCTGCAGGTCAAGCGCGAACGCGACCTCGCACTATGGACGCGCAACCTCAACGAACTTTCGCACTTCCGGCAAAACCGGCGCAACATCGACGAGTCACGACGTCTCGAACTCGACGCCCGACTCGCGTATGCCCAAGCACGGTTCGACGCCCTGAGCGATCCCGAATCCTGGCGCGAATTCATCGGTACGCTTGGTGCCGACCCGCTCGCGCCTGTCGGGGGCGTGAACCTCGTCGCCGGCAACGCGCCCGGCGCTTCATCCATATCGGAACAGGACGCCGGTCAGCCGAGCGGCGGTCGCCCGCTTGGCACTGTGCCGGCGAATAATGGGAGCGCCCCGCTCGAGAGAACCCTGCCATGAACGCGCCGGTTCCGGCTCCTTAAGCTGACCTCGCTGCCGGCGAGACGGCACGCTCGCCTCTCGTCTGTTGGCGATTCCTAAGGAACCCCTGAACAAGGTGATGCAGTTCAAGTCCTTCGACTACGCTCAGGAGAGCGTTCGACAGGCTCGCCACGAACGGAATCAGCAACTTGCCGTTCGTCCTGAGCTCGTCGAAGGACTTGTTCAGGGATTCCTTAAGAGGCTCGGGCCCGCTCAATGCAGTGAGAATTCAGGATCGAGCTGTCCTGACAACTTGCTCCAGCCTGCTGGCTTACCTGGAGCAGATCAGTTTGATGGTGTTCCACAAGGCGGATTTCGGTGGAATCGGCATCCATTCGCTGGCGCCTTTGAATGAATACACCGCCTCACCACTGGCCATGTTCCCGGAAAATCCGCTCAGGTCGTGAATTCGCATCCTGTCTTCCAGGCAGTCGATTTCACTTTGACCTCGCTTCGACTGGAAGCCATCCGCTTCCTTTCTGATCAAGTCCACAAGCACCGCAGCCTTTCGCAGATTGCCTTCCTTGCGAACCGTTGTTGAGTCGATGTAGACAACACTCGTGTCCGTTTTCATGAATGTCACCCATGCAGCCGCCACTGGGCCGCTGAAGGAGAAGGAGACAAGCGCAAGCAATAGCCGTTTCATGGTGTCCGTTATAGTTGCCAGAAAGACATCTCACCAGGTGTTCACGTCCTTGGCCCGGTGAAAGCCCGCGGAAACGCCAGGTGTTGCTTGCTGACCGCATCGAAATTCTTGGGCAGGGTGTTGGGAGATGTTGTTAGTGAGCCGGGGACGGTAGGCATTGATGCCCGCGTCAGCTCGCGGCCAACAAGAGACCTTCAGGGTGTTCTATGTGGAAGGCCGGTAGCCAATCCTAAACAGCCATCAACGCCCCGGTTCAGCGGCGGCGCCTGAGTGCCGTCCGCTGCAACCGGTTGTTAGCTGGCGGCTCTTACTTCATCAATTCAATCTCACCCGGCCTCCACGTCTTGTCGAACCAGGGTTCGAGCGGGCCGTAGAGGCGCAGGATCATGAACCAGCCTTTGCCGGGAATCGTCTGGACCCAGTTGCTCTCAAAGCCAGTCGGCGCCACTGGCCCAAAGAACACGTCCACCGAGCCGTCGGGGTTGGGCTTCAATCCCTTGTCTTGGCTGCTCACGCTCGGCGCCTTCTGGTCGGTCTGCACCATGGAGCGCGTCTGATTGTCATAGACAATCACCGACCAGAAGTCCTTCACCGGGACGTTGGGCGGGAGGCGCATCTTGTAGCTCTTACCGCCGTCGAAGGGGTTGCCGTTCGAGTCCTGCACAGACCACGGATACTGCGAGCCCTTGCCGACCATCTTCATCTCCATCGCCGGGGTGACGCCGGTGGCGAAGTAGTAATAGAAGATGTAGCCGTCCATGTTCGTCACGCCGGGCG
>Ga0209450_10000306_pt1 | contig 26338 bp, 26 predicted proteins | sample FrelakmetLWP11LW_FD_187149 | JGI IMG/M metagenome (GOLD analysis project Ga0209450, IMG submission 187149) | Freshwater lake sediment microbial communities from the University of Notre Dame, USA, for methane emissions studies - LWP11 LW (SPAdes)... | ecosystem: Environmental > Aquatic >...
GTTCACCTGCGTCAAGCGCCGGCGAATTGCTACCGTGTTTCCGGATTGGACGCCCGCTTCTGCGGTGCGGGCTGGCTACAGCGGCCGCACGAGCGACGGATCAGGCCGCTCTAGCCAGCGCATCACGTCGTCGGCAAAGCGCTCGCTCTCGGCCATCGCCCTTCGCCAGTCGCGCTGCCGCCCGCCATGATCGAGCCCGTAGCGGTAGAAGTCGTTGCGGTCGGGCAGCTTGCGGTTCGGCAGCCGCTCGAGCATGGCCGGTGAAGGCGAAATCACGAGCACGTTGTCGAGCCACGGATGCGCGCGCGCGTGTCTGCGCCAGGGCAGGAACTTGTCGAGCCAGCCTGCCGTGATGTGCGGCTCGAAGTGGGGATACAGGACGAACTTCGGCAGCTGCGAGTAGGGCAGCAGCAGGTGGTAGTCGATCAGGCCGCCGTCCCAGTATTCGCCGCGCGGCGCGCCTTGCGGATTGCGCACCGGCTCGCACAGCAGCGGTATCGAGCCGGAGGCGAGCAGCGCATCCTCGCTGTTGCGAGCATCGAGGGCGACGCAGTCGAGGCCGAAACGGTCGAAGGCCGCTGAGGGAAATCGGGAACCGCCGGCAGTGAACACCACGCGTTGCAGATGCGCGGCCAGCTGCGAGCGCGACAGCGTGTTGGCGAGCGCGGCACGGGCGAAGGCAGCGCGCGTGCCGCCGCGCTCCAGCGTGCCGCGCGCCCGAGCGGTGAGGATGCCGAGCGCCCGGCCCGGTCGGGCATCGATCGTCTGCGCATCGCCCAGCACGGCGCGCGCCAGTCTGCGGCACTGCTCGGCGACCTCGCGCGGCGACGGCCGGTGCGGATAGGTCTGGTCGACATAGGCCTCGGCCAGCCGGTCGAGCGCGGCGAGCGGGTCAGGCATCGCGGCTGCAGCCATGCGCCAGGCGCCGATCGAGGCACCGACCAGTTCGAGCGCCGCGTCGCGCAACCAGCCGCGCGCCGGATCGAACAGTCGCCGGTCGAGCGCGATCAGCGCCAGCCCTTTCGGTCCACCGGCAGCAGCAGGTACGCAGCCGATATCCGTCGGCGCGAGGCCGTTGGCACGCAGGTGTGTGGCTGCACGCGCGCCGGCGTGCACGGCGAACGACCGGTCGCCGCTCACGACGCCGGCGTCTTGGGCGTGGCGTGCAGCTTCATCATCGCCCGCTCGAACTGCCCTTCGATGAGTGCAGGCACGATCTCCAGCGCACGGCCGATCGATTCGTCGATGGCGGCCTCGTGCTCGCGGCTCGGCGGATGAAGCACGAAGTCGGCCACCTCCTGCGTCATGGCGAGCGCGCGCGGGTGGCCGACGCCGATGCGCAGCCGCCAGAAGTCCGGCGTCGAGAGCTTTGCCTGAATGTCCTTCAGGCCGTTGTGGCCGGCGGTACCGCCGCCGCGCTTCAGCTTCGCCGTGCCTGGCGGCAGGTCGACCTCGTCGTGCGCGACCAGGATCTGGGTCGGCAGGATCTTGTAGTACAGGGCGAGCGCGACGACCGCCTGGCCCGAGCGGTTCATGTAGGTGCCCGGCTTGAGCAGCCACAGTTCACGCCCGCCGTTGCGCAGCCGTGCCGTCTCGCCATGGAACTTGCGTTCGGCACTGAAGCCGGTGCCGGCCTTGCGGGCGATCGCGTCGACGAACCAGAAGCCGGCGTTATGCCGCGTGCGCTCGTACTGCGCGCCGACGTTGCCGAGGCCGACGATGAGGCGGATTGATGTGTCCAGGGGATTCAAGTGCGAGCGGAATGATCAGAAAAAACGGCCCGAGACGTTGCCGTCGTCGGGCCGCATTTTGCAGCAGGGGCGGGCGATCTACTTCTTCTTCTCTTTGTCGCCGCCCTTCTTCTCGGCCGGCGCGGCAGCAGGGGCGGGTGGCGCCTTCTGCGCTGTGGCCGGCACTTCGGCTGCGGGAGCGGCGGCGGCAGCAGTCGGCTCCTCCTCGACGGGGGCGCCCAGGATGGTCACCGACACCACGACCGGGTTCTCCTTGCCCTTGAGCACGGGCTTGACGCCGGCGGGCATCTTCAGGTCGCGCACCTTGATCGTGTCCTGCGCGGTCAGCCCGGACAGGTCGATCTCGATGAACTCGGGCAGGTCCTTCGGCAGGCAGGCGATGTCGACCTCCTGCAGCACGTGGCCGATGATCGCGGCGGACTGCTTCACCGCCGGCGAATTCTCGTGGCCGACGAAGTGCAGCGGCACGCGCACGTGCACCGGCTTGTCGGCCGAGATGCGCTGGAAGTCGACGTGCATCACCAGCGGCCGGTACGGGTGCATCTGGAAGTCCCGCAGCAGCACCTGCTCGTTCCTGCCGTCGAGTTCCATGTCGAGGATCGACGCGTGGAACTTTTCCTTGCGCAGCGAATGGAACAGCGGGTTGTGGTCGACCTCGATTGCCGTTGGCGCTGCGTTGCCGCCGTACAGCACGCCCGGCACCTTGTTGTCATGGCGCAGGCGGCGGCTCGCACTCGTGCCTTGCGCTTTTCGTGTGGCTGCTACGACTTTCATTGCTTTCTCCAGATTGACCTGCGGGCCGCGACCAGCCACGGCAGGCGTTATCACTCGATGAACAGGCTGCTCACCGAGTCCTCGCGCGAAATGCGCGAAATCGTTTCCGCCAGCAGCGCCGCGCACGACAACTGCCGGATCTTCGGGCTCACCGCCGCCTGGTCGGCGAGCGGAATGGTGTCGGTCACCACCACCTCGTCGAGTACCGAGGCGTTGATTCGCTCCACCGCCCGCCCCGACAGCACCGGGTGAGTGCAGTAGGCCATTACCTTGACCGCGCCGTGCTCGCGCAGCGCGGCGGCGGCCTGGCAAAGCGTGTTGGCGGTGTCGACCATGTCGTCCATGATCACGCAGGTGCGGCCGTCGACCTCGCCGATGATGTGCATCACCTCGGCGACGTTGGCGCGCGGCCGCCGCTTGTCGATGATCGCCAGGTCCGCCTCTATCCGCTTGGCCAGCGCGCGGGCGCGCACCACGCCGCCGACGTCGGGCGAGACCACGACGAGGTTCTCGTAGCTGTGCTTCCACAGGTCGCCGAGCAGGATCGGGCTGGCGTAGATGTTGTCGACCGGGATGTCGAAGAAGCCCTGGATCTGGTCGGCGTGCAGGTCCATCGTCAGCAGGCGGTGCACGCCGACGGCCTGCAGCATGTTGGCCACCACCTTGGCGCTGATCGCCACCCGCGCAGAGCGCGGCCGGCGATCCTGGCGCGCGTAGCCGAAGTAGGGAATCGCCGCCGTGATGCGCCCGGCCGACGCGCGCTTGAACGCGTCGACCATGATCATCAGCTCCATCAGGTTGTCGTTGGTCGGCGCGCAGGTCGACTGCAGCACGAAGACGTCCTTGCCGCGGACGTTCTCGTTGACCTCGACCATCACTTCGCCGTCGGAAAAGCGCGACACGCGGACGCGGCCGAGCGGCAGGTTCAGGTGCTGCACGACCGAGAGGGCCAGCTTCGGGTTGGCATTGCCCGAAAAGACCATCAGGTTGTCCGGCACCGTCGGTCCCATGTTGCGGCCCTCGAATGGCTTCACTTACCCGGCTCCGCGGATGCGGCTCCCGATGACTTCAATCCCGTTCGCGCAGCCCTTGATGCGCCTGCCCGACACGTTGCGCAGGATTCAGAACCGAATCGCCGGGAGGCGCGCTAGTGGGCGCGGTTCCCGGCGATCGTGTTCGGATGGCTGGGGAGGAAGGATTCGAACCCTCGAATGCCGGAATCAAAATCCGGTGCCTTAACCAACTTGGCGACTCCCCAGCGCGAAACCTCTGCGCCTGCGCCCGCTGCTCTCGCATCGGACGACTTTTCGGTGATTCCTCACCACGCTGCGAGCGGATGTTCGGCAAGGCTTCTCGCTGCCCAGCCCTGCCAGCCCGCTGGCAGTTCACTTACTGCTTCCTGCGCTGCGCTCTCGGACGGCAGCGCCGCATAAGCCGCCGCGCCTGATCCGGTCATCCTCGCCGGTCCGAACCTGGTTAGATGAGCGATGGCGGCGTCGACTTCGGGATAACGGCGTCGCACGACCGGCTCAAGATCGTTGGCGCCAAACAAGCCAACCCGCGCCGGGATCCCGCTGCGGACCGCATTATCCTGCAACGCAGAAAAGTCCGCGATTGTCAGGACTTTCGTGGACCGTGTCAATTCCGGCGCCGAGAAGATTTCAGCTGTGGAAACAGAGACTTGCGGATGAATAACGGCGAACCAGCGGACCGGCCAGGCGACTTGCGTCAACCGCTCGCCTATGCCTTCAGCCAGCGCCGGGCCAGGGCCGAGAAAGAAGGGCACGTCAGCGCCCAAGCGCAGCGCCAGCGCCGCCAGCCTGTCTCGCGCCCAGCCGAGCCGCCAGAGGCGGTTCAGCGCCAGCAGCGTGGTGGCGGCATCCGATGAGCCGCCACCCATGCCGCTGCCGGCGGGGATGCGCTTCTCGACCACGATGTCGACGCCGAGCGACGTGCCGCTTGCCTCCCGCAGCAGCGCTGCCGCGCGCAGGCACAGGTCGCTCTCGACCGCGCCGATCACGTCGCCGGTGCGCACGATCCGGCCGTCCTCGCGCAGTTCGAAGTCGAGCGTGTCGGCCAGCGCAATCGGGACCATCAGGCTCTGCAGTTCGTGATAGCCGTCGGCACGGCGCCCGGTCACATGCAGGAACAGGTTGAGCTTGGCCGGTGCGGGCAGGCCGAGGAAGAGGCGGCTCATGGGCGGGTTCGTTCCGACGTGTTGAGTGCGCCGCCCGCGTCGTCGAGGACCAGCCGGAGCCGCACCGCAGGCGCGACCGGGCCGCCTGCATCGCGGCCAAACGACAGGCGGCGCGGCGCTCCGCTGTCCGCGAAGCGTTCATCGATGGCGATGACCCAGCCGTCTTGTTCGATGCGCTGCGTCAGGCCGGTCTGCGGGAACACGCGCGCTGCGCGGCCGGGCGCGGCGCGACCGGCGATCCAGTCGGCCAGCCCCGAAACCGGCAGGCGATAGCCCAGCACCGACTCGGTGAGTGCATCCGGACTGTCGCCCTGCCAGGTGCCGAGCGTCCCATCGGCCTGGGGTGCTGTCAGCGTCGCGCGGCCGGCAGCGGCCTCGACGCGGGCAAGCGTATTGCCCAACGGCGAAGCGAGATCGAGTGTGGTGCGGTCCCGCGATGCAGCCAGCGTGAAGCGACCGGACACCGCTTCACGCTGTTCGTCGCGGCTGATGCTGGCGCTGAAGCGGCCGGTGTAGACCTGTGGCGCCGGTTCGATCGGCGCGAACGTCGTGCACCCGCCAGTGGCGGCGAGCGCCATCAGGGCGAGCACCAAGCGCTGCCTGCCGGATGCAGGCTCGCGGCGTGTCGATGGCATGGGTGCCGGCCGCGTTGCTCACCGCGGCGGGCTACAGCCGGACCTGCAGCCGGGCCAGCGTCGCGCTGAGCGTCTCGTTGTCCGGCTCGTCGGCGCGAACCTGTCGCCAGATGCGGCGCGCCGCATCGCGTTCGCCCATCGCCCACAGGACCTCGCCCAGGTGCGCGCCGATCTCCGCCTCGGGGCGTATTGCGAAGGCGCGCTCGAGCATTTCGCGCGCCTTGGCCAGATTGCCCATGCGGAAGTAGACCCAGCCCATCGAGTCGATGATGTGGGCGTCCTCGGGCGCCAGCTTCATCGCCTTGTCGATCAGTTCGTACGCTTCAGGCAGGCGCTGGTTGCGCTCGGCAAAGGTGTAGCCGAGCGCGTTGTACGCATGCGGGTCGTCCGGCTTCAACTGCATCATGCGCCGCAGCAGCCGTTCCATTTCATCGATGCGGTCGAGCCGTTCGGCGGCCATCGCGGTGTCGTACAGCAGCGTCGCGTCCTCGGGTGATCGCTGCAGCGCGGCGGCCAGCACCTGGTAGGACTCCTCGAAGCGGCGCGCCTCGCGCAGCACCTGCGCATCGGCGAGAGTCAACTGCTGGCGCTGTTCGTCGCTTGCCGGCGACGTGTCGACAAGCAGCTTGCGCGCCTCGTCGACGCGCTGCATCTTGGCCAGCACGATCGCCTGGCGGAGCCGCGCCGTGAACACCTGTGGCCCATCGTCGACCTGCGCCAGCCATTTCAGCGCCTGGTCGAAACGGCGCTCGTCCTCGGCGATGCGGGCGAGGTTGAGGTAGGCGGGCTCGGGGTCATGGGTGGTGCTGGCGGTCTTCTCCAGCACCTGAAGGTAGCTTTCGAAATAGCTGCGCGACCGTTTGCGCGGCGGCCGGTCGTCCAGCGTCAGAACGCCGAGCGCGAACAGCGCGTCAAGATTCCCGGCGTCCTGCACCAGCGCCTGCTCGAACTGCGTCACCGCGGCCGCGCGTTGCCCGTCGGCGAGCAGCAGGCGCGCATAGGTGAGCCTGATGTCGAGCGCGCGGGGCTGGCGGTTCAACGACTCGGCAAGCAGCTGCAGCGCCTGTGCGCGACCGGCGGGGTCGTCCTTGCCCTGCGGCCGGGCAAGAAGCTGTGCCGCTGCGAGGACAGTCTGCTGATCGTCGGGCCGCTTGGCGAGCGCCGCGCGCGCGGCCTGGACAGCGCGGTCGGGCAGGCCGGCCTGGTGCGCTCCGGCAGCAAGCGTCAGTTGGACGTCCGCAGCAAGGGCCGGCTGCTCCAGCAGCGGCGCGGCCAGGCGCTCCAGGGTGGCGAAGACGGCGGCGCGATCCTCGACCCGGGCCAGCGCCCGCTGAATCTGGGCGAAGTCGGCGGCCGGCTGCGGCGAGTCGCGCAAATTGGCGGCGAGCAGCGGCTCGGCCTCGCTCAGCCTTCCGCTGCCGGCCAGCAGCAGTGCATGCGCCTGGCGTGCTTCGCGCGACTCGGGTGCCAGTTCACTCCACAATGCCGTGGCCTCGAGCGCCTGCGGGCCGCCGCGGCCGGCGACCGCGATCTCGGCGGCGCGTCGCGCGATGCGCGGGTCGCGTGTCTGCCGCGCCACCGACAGGTAGGTTGCAAAGGCACTGCCTACCTCACCCCGCTGCAAGGCGAGTTCGGCAGCCATGATCTGGTACAAGAGCGCGCCGGTCAGGTCGACGTCGGGGATGCCTGCGGTCGCGCCCGGCTCGGCGCTGCCGCCAGCTTGCGCGAGGTTCGTCGCAGCGCGCAGGTCACTGGCGCCACCTAGAATTGCCAGCGCCAGCAGACCTGCAACTGCAGCGCGAAAGACTGCAGTGGCGGCTGAAGGCGAACAACTTCTCATCTTGAACGATCCGCATCCCGGTCGCCGACCCGCTGCCGCGACCTCACGCTGCCGATCTTATCCCGCCGCCAGATGCCTGAACTGCCGGAAGTCGAAGTGACGCGGCGCGCGCTGGCGCCGGCGGTCGAGGGTGGCGTGGTGCGCGATCTGGTTGTCCGCGAGCGACGACTGCGCTGGCCGGTGCCGGGCAGCCTCGCCCGGCAGATCGCCGGGCGGAAAGTGCTGTCCCTGCAACGGCGCGGCAAGTACCTGCTGTGGCGATTCGAGCACGGCACGCTGATCTCGCATCTCGGCATGTCGGGCTCGTGGCGGATACATCCGGGCACGGCGCCGCCGCCGGGCCGCCATGACCATGTCGACGTGACGGTCGAACAGCCGCACGGCGTGTGCGTGCTGCGCCTGACCGATCCGCGCCGTTTCGGCGCGCTGCTGTGGCAGCACGGCGGCGAGCAGGCGCTGCACCGCAGCGCACTGCTCGCGCACCTTGGCATAGAACCTTTCGATCCGCGTTTCAACGGCGCGTTCCTGTACCAGCACACGCGCGCACGACGCGGACCGATCAAGCAGGTGCTGCTGGCGGGCGACATCGTCGTCGGCGTCGGCAACATCTACGCTTCAGAGAGCCTATTCGAGGCCGGCATCGATCCCCGCACGCCGGCAGCACGGCTGTCGCGGCCGCGTTGCCATCGACTGGCGCAGGCCATCTGTGCGGTGCTCGCCCGGGCGATCGAGGCAGGCGGCAGCAGTCTGCGCGACTTCGTCGGCGCCGATGGCCGCAGCGGCTCCTACGCGCTGGCGGCCCATGTGTATGAGCGGAACGGATTAGTCTGTCCCCGCTGCGGCGTGGCGTCGGTCAGGCGCATCGTTCAGTCGGGGCGGGCGACCTACTTCTGTCCGCACTGCCAGCGCCGCTGATCGGCTCTGGCGGGCGGCGGCCGGAGGCACCGTGCTAGATTGCCTTCGCCTCTGCGCCGCAGCCGGGTTCGCCCGGCCTTATCGACTCGTTGGCTTGAGACCCGACTGACAAATGGCCGAACTCGCCGGCTCGTTCGAGCAATACGGCGCATGGCGTGACGCTCTGGCGCAGGCCATCGTCCAGTTCCGCCGCTGGCTGCAGGACAACAAGCTGCTCGACGCGGAGGCGTCGCGCCGGATCGGCTTGGCGCTCGACCGGCTCGCCGAGGACAAACTGGTCGTCGCCGTGGTCGCCGAGTTCTCGCGCGGCAAGTCGGAACTGATCAACGCGATCTTCTTTGCCGACTGCGGCCGGCGGATCCTGCCGACTTCGGCGGGGCGCACGACGATGTGCCCCACCGAACTGATGTACGACGAGTCGCTGCCGCCTTGCATTCGCGCGCTGCCGATCGAGACGCGCGCACAGTCCGGCAGCACCTCCGAGTTCCGCAAGTCCGATGCCGAATGGCGGAGCTTCCTGGTCGACGCCGCGTCTGCCGACGGCATGCTCGAGGCGTTCAAGCTCGTCTCGGAGACGATCCGCGTGCGGGCCGAGGAAGCGAAGATGTACGGCCTGTTCGACCCGGACGATCCGGATCACCAGGCCGGCATCGATTCGGACGGCACCGTCGAGATCTCGCGCTGGCGCCACGCGGTGATCAATTTCCCGCACCCCCTGCTCAAGCAGGGGCTGGTGGTGCTCGATACGCCTGGGCTGAACGCCATCGGCGCCGAGCCCGAGCTGACACTGTCGCTGGTGCCAAGCGCGCACGCCGTGCTGTTCGTGCTGGCGGCGGACACCGGGCTCACCAAGAGCGACCTCGACATGTGGCGTCACGTCGTGCGTGACTCCGGTGCCACCGAGCATCACATCGCGGTGCTCAACAAGATCGATGGGCTTTGGGACGGTCTGAAGACGGCGGCCGAGATCGACATCGAAGTGCAGCGGCAGGTCGCCCTGGTCAGCCAGCGGCTGGAACTGGACCGCAGCCGCATCTTTGCCGTATCGGCGCAGAAGGGGCTGGTTGCCAAGCTGCAGCACGATGAAAAGCTGCTGGCCGCCAGCCGCCTGCCCGAGCTGGAGAGCGCGCTGGTGAACGTGCTGGTCCCGGCCAAGCAGAACATCATTCGCTCGCAGAGCTTGTCGCTGATCGAGCGTGTCGGCGAAGAGGTGCGGCAGACGCTGGCGGTGCGCGAACGGGGCCTGGGCGAGCAGTTGTACGAGATGCGCTCGCTGCAGGGCAAGAACCAGGGCTCGATCGAGCGCATGCTGCTGCGGGCGCAGCGGGAGGCGGCCGAATTCGAGAAGGTCGCGCGCAAGGTGGTGGCGACCCGGTTCATTCTGAACAAGATTGCCTCGCAGGCACTCGCCCCGCTGAAGCGCGATGCCTTGCGCGAGGCGGCGACGAAGGCCCGCGAGCGCATGCACAAGGCATGGCTGCCAACCGCGTTTGCGCCCATCCTCGGCGAGTATTTCGACGGCCTGCGCGATGCGATCTGGCAGACCAACGAGCGCATCGCCGAGATGGAGAAGCTGATGGTCGGCGTGCAGGGCAATTTCGCGCAGGAGCTCGGCTGGAGCCTGGCGGCGCCGATGACTTTCTCGATCGACTCCTACCGTGCCGAAGTCGACCGCCTGCAGGAGGCCGCGAAGGTGCAGTTCGGCACCTTCATCGTGCTGACGCGGGGCAAGTGGGGCCTGATCGAACGATTCCTGGAAACGGTTGTTGCCAAGTCGCGCGACATCTTTGTCGCTGCCGAGCGCGACGTCGAGGCCTGGATCGGCTCGCTGCTGCCGCCGCTGGAGGCGCAGGTCCGCGAGCAGCGCGTGGCGCTGATCCGGCGCGCCGAATCGGTGCAGAAGATCCGTGACGCGCAGGAATCGCTCGACGGCCGCATCGGCGAACTCGAGGATGCGCTGCAGACGGCGCAGGAGAAGATCGAGTCGCTGAAGCAGCAGCTCGGTCGCGCCCGGGCGACGGCCCGCGGTGCCGAGCTGCAGCTGGCTGGCGCCGTTGCGGCCGCGGCGCCCGCCGTCGAGCAGCCAATGATCAGCGCCGAGGAGCTCGGGCTCGTCAGGCAGCGTGTCAGCGCCTAAAGGCGGCCGCACCTTCGCGGCGCGGATCGTCGCCTGGCAGGCGGCGCACGGAAGACACGACCTGCCCTGGCAAGCGAGCCGCGATCCGTACCGTGTCTGGCTGTCCGAGGTGATGCTGCAGCAGACACAGGTCGCCACCGTCATTCCGTACTACGCGCGCTTCGGCGAGCGGTTCCCCGATGTGACGGCCCTGGCCGCGGCACCGCTCGTCGATGTGCTGTCGCTGTGGGCGGGCCTCGGCTACTACGCCCGCGCGCGCAACCTGCACGCCTGTGCAAGGCGGGTAGTGGAGCGCTTCGAAGGCGACTTTCCCCTTGATGCGCAGGTGCTGGCGCAATTGCCGGGGATTGGCCGCTCGACGGCGGCGGCCATCGCCGCTTTCTGCACCGGCGCGCGCGAACCAATCCTCGACGGCAACGTGAAGCGGGTGCTGGCACGGCACTTCGCGGTGGAAGGAGACGTGAGATCAGCCGAGGTCGAGCGCCTGCTGTGGGACAGGGCGGCATCACTGCTGCCAGCTGCGGCCGACATGCCGGCCTATACGCAGGGGCTGATGGACCTCGGTGCCACGGTGTGTAAGCGGCAGGCACCGAAGTGCGGTGCATGTCCGCTGGCGCGCACCTGCGCGGCGCACACGAGCGGCCGCGTCGGGCAGTTCCCCGCCGCGCGGCGACGACGCGAGTCGCCGGTCAGGCGCGCCTGGGCGCTACTCGCCCTGCACGAGGGCCGCGTGCTGCTGCAACGGAGGGCGCCGGCTGGCGTCTGGGGCGGGCTGTACGCGCTGCCGCAGTTCGGCTCGGCCACGGCGCTGCGCCGCGCGGCCAGTGCGATCGACACCGGGCCGAAGCTGCGGGCGTTGCCGCCGCGCCGGCACGCATTCACGCACTTCATCCTGAGGCTGATGCTGCGACGCCTCGACGTGCGCTCGCCACCGCAAGCGCTGCGCGAGGACGACCTGATCTGGCTACCGCTGGCCGCCATCGATTCGGCGCCGCTGCCAGCGCCCATCCTTGCCCTGCTGCGCGAGATCGCCCCACCCGGCAAGACCGCTGCCGCCGATCGATCAACGGCCGCGCATCCTGGCCGCCGAAGGTCGGCCTGAGCCGAATCAGCCCGCCGGCTCGGGCTCGATGCCCAGGGCGACGAGGAAGCGCGAAACCATGTTGTAGGTGGCGATCACGCCGACCAGTTCGACCGTTTCGCGGTCGCCGAGCGCGGCATGAACGGCCGCGAAAGTGCCGTCACCGACGGCAACCTGCCGCGTCATCTCGATCGTCAGCCGCAGCGCGGCAAGCGCGGTGTCATCGAACAGGCCGGCCTGCTGCAGCGCCTGCTCGGGCTCGCGCAGCGCCTCGACCTGCTGCACGGAGCCGCCGGCGCGGAGGAACTCCGGCGCGTGGTGGTGGAACTCGTAGTGCGCTCCGTTAAGCGAGGCCACCACGCACATGGCCAGCTCGCGCAATCGCGGCTCGAGCACAAGTTCCGTGCGCACCGCCTTCAGGTAACCGTTCCAGCCGGCGGCCAGCGGCGGGCTGTGCAGCAGCATGCGGTCGAGGTGCAGCAGGCGCCCGCCGCGGCGGGCGCGGATTGCGTCGACCAGCGCCGCCGGTTCGGCAAGGTTCTCCGGTTGATAGGCGATGCGCGGCATGGTCGTGAAGTCCGCTTCAGTCGTTCGATTTCAGCACGCCGTGCTGCAGGAGAAATCGCTGCACGAGCTGAAGCCGCGATGTCGCGTCCTGCAGCTCCATCAGCTTCTGCTTGGCCCGCAGCGGGATCGGCATGAACTCGCACAGCCGGTTGCCGACCCAGACGCTGGAATCGAAGCGGTAAGGCGATTCGAAGGGAACCGAATTGATCGGGTCCTGTGAGTCGCTGCCGTCTTCGGTCCGCTGGCTGCTGACGTCTTCGATCACCCGTTGCAGCAGATCCGCACAGGGTCGGTACTGCTCGTCCAGCGGCAGATCGTCGTCCGGCGCGATCGGCTCGACGCGCGCGACCTGCAGCCCATCCGGCTGCACCTCGGTGTGTTCGATGCGGAAACGATCGCCACCGATTGCGCGAAGGTGCAGCAGTCCGAGCTGCGGCATGTCCCAGGCGGCGATCCGGGCCAGTGTTCCGACCGATTCGGTCGCCGCCGGCGTGCCCACTTCGCCGCCCTTGGTGATGAGCACCACGCCAAACGGGGTGGCTGTCTTCATGCACTGCCGCACCATGTCCATGTAGCGCGCTTCGAACACGCGCAGCGGCAGCACGCCGCCGGGAAACAGCACGGTGTTCAGCGGAAACAGCGGCAGCTGCATCAGCGGCCGAGGGTCCGGTGTCGGGTCAGCACCCGTTGCTTGCTGCGGCCGGCGAAGCGGGCGGCGAGCTGCTCGACCACGTACGGCGAGCGGTGCTGTCCGCCGGTGCAGCCGATCGCCACGGTCAGGTAGTGGCGGTTGTCGGCGTGGTAACTCGGCAGCCACTTTTCGATGAACCGATCGATGTCGTCGATCATCTGGCCGACGATGGGCGCCCGCGCAAGGTAGTCGATCACCGGCACATCAAGCCCGGTCAGCGGCCGCAGCGCGGGCTCGTAAAAGGGATTCGGCAGGTTGCGCACGTCGAACAGCAGGTCGGTCGCCGCCGGCACGCCATTCTTGAAGGCAAACGACTCGAAGGCCAGCGTCAGCGTCGCCGGGGCGCTGCCGGTGAATTGACGGACCCACTCGCGCAGCGTGCCGGGCGCGAGCCCGCTCGTGTCGACCACGTAGCCGGCCTTGTCGAGCGGGGCGAGCAGTTCGCGCTCCGCCTCGATCGACTCGACCAGCGTCGGTTCGAGCCCGCGATCGGCCAGCGCGAGCCGCCCCGACAACGGGTGCCGGCGCCGCGTTTCGGAGTAGCGGTGAACCAGCGCCTCGGTGGAGGCGGTGAGGAAAAGCACGCGCAGGTCGTGCCCGGCGTTGCGCAGGTGGCCGATGATCTGTGGCAACTCGCCCAGCGAAAGCTCCGAGCGTGCATCCACTGACACGGCGACCTCGTCCTGGCCCGCGTCGGCGAGATAGGCGGCCACCTGGGCAAGGAAGCGCGGCGGCAGGTTGTCGACGCAGTAGTAGCCGATGTCCTCCAGCAGGCGCAGTGCGACCGACTTGCCGGAGCCGGACATTCCCGTGATCAGCACCAGCCGCATCGGGCGAGGATCTCCTGAGGACGCGTGACCGAACGGCATTCATTCTGTCACGCGCGGCGACCGGAAAACAAAGGGCGCGGCATCGCCGCGCCCCGCTTGAGCCGATCGACGATCGGCGTGCCGTCATCAGCCTCCGGTGCTGCGGCGCATCGACGTGAAGACCTCGCGCCCGTCGCCTTGCAGGTTCTTGACGGGCACCTCCCTGCCGGAACTCGTCATTTCCCCTGCTGGCTCGCCGAGGCCGTCTTTGTCGACAGGCAGGTCGACATGAACTTGTTTCGCTCCTCACGCTTGAGTTTCTTGGCGGATGCCTCCTTGCTGCAGGCGGTCATCTTCTCCTGCTGGGAAGTCGGTTTCTTCTCTTCGGCGGAATGGGCCGCGAGCGGCAGCGCGAGGCAGGCGGCAAGCAACAGCTTCTTGAACATGTGCGGTCTCCTGGGTTGGTTGCGGGTGGGCCGCCGGCCTCGATGCACCGTTGCGGCCTGTCCCGGGAGGCATTTGAGCACCGCCGTACGGATGGAACTACGGACTTATCCGTTGTCGATTGCCTGCCTTTGCCGTTGCATAAATTCCGCCATCGTGTCTATGCCGCGCAGCTTCAGGATCGTGTTGCGCACCGCCGCCTCCAGCAGCACCGCCAGATTGCGGCCGGCCGCCACGGGAATGACCACCTTGTGGATCGGCAGGCCGAGCACTTCCTCGGTGGTGCCGGCCAGCGGCAGCCGCTCCATCAGCGCGGCAGCGGCCTGGCGGCGCAGTTCGACGATCAGCCTCAGCTTCATCTTCCGCCGCACGGCGGTCTCGCCGAAGATCGACTTGATGTCGAGCAGGCCGAGGCCGCGCACCTCGAGCAGGTTGGCCAGCAGCGGCGGGCAGTGCCCCTCGATCGAATCGGGCTCGGTGCGGGCGAAGTCGACCACATCGTCGGCCACCAACCCATGGCCGCGGCTGATCAGCTCCAGCCCCAGTTCGCTCTTGCCGACGCCGGACTCGCCGGCGATCAGCACCCCCATGCCCAGGACGTCCATGAAGACGCCGTGCATGGTGCAGTGCGCGGCCAGTATCTTGTTGAGGTAGACGCGCAGGCGGTCGATCACCAGTCCGGCGGCCAGCGGCGAGGCGAAGATTGCCAGCCCGACCTGCTCGGCGACGGTGGCCATGTCGTCGGGCAGCTGCAGCCCTTCGGCGACGATCAGCCCCAGGGCGCCGCCGGCGATCAGGTCGTGCGCGTAGTGCGCGCGCCGGCCGCTGTCCATGCGCGCCATGTAGCGGACCTCTGGCGCGCCGAGCACGTGCAACCGGTCGGCATGGATCAGGTTCAGGTGGCCGACGATGTCGGCCGCCTGAACCTCGGCGCTGGTCGCACTGGCAAGCGTCCGCAGGCCGCCGCTGCGCCCGGCGATCCAGGCGAGCTTCAGCGTCTGCTCGTTGTCCTCGAACAGTGTCTGCAGGGTCGGCATCGGGGCGGGCCGCGGCTGCGGCTCAACAGCAGCCTAGGCTGCCGGGCGCATCGGCTCCCACTGCGCCAGCAGGGTGTGCGCGACGCTTGGGTCGGTGGCGGCGAGCAGGTTCTCCCGGAAAGCGCGATCCGAGAGCATCTGCGCCAGTTCGGACAGGATGTCCAGGTGCTGCTGGGTGGCCTGCTCGGGCACCAGCAGCACGACGAGGATGCTGACCGGACGGCCGTCCGGCGCATCGAACGCGATCGGCTCGACCAGTCGAACGAAGGCGGCGATCGCCTCTTTCAGTCCCTTGATGCGGCCGTGCGGGATCGCCACGCCCTGGCCCAGTCCCGTCGAGCCCAGCCGTTCGCGCGCAAACAGGCTGTCGAACACGGTGGCACGGGCGATGCCCTGATGGTTCTCGAACAGCAGGCCGACCTGCTCGAAGACTCGCTTCTTGCTCGATGCCTGCATGTCGAGCACGACGTTCGACACGGGCAAGAGGCGGGAGATCTGGTTCATGGGAGACCGGGCAACTGCGCGAAGGGGCGGAGTATAGGCAGGCGAACCGGCCAGCGGTGGCCCCCTGGGCCGGCCATTGCGCCGCATTGGAGCGATGTTGCACCGCGGCAACGCGGCCGGCATGGCTCCTTCAGCGTCTTGAAGCCGGCCCGGCGCGCACGGCGGCCGAGAGCGGAAGTGATCACGGGTTTCCCCAAAGGCCAAGCGGCCCGCTGACGCGGGCCGCTGCGGTGGCGCCTATTGCTGCGCCTGTATCTGCTGGTGCTTCAGCGGATCGCGGGTGTGCGTCTTGACCCGGTCCTTGTGGCGCAGCACCTGGCGATCGAGCTTGTCCATCAGCAGGTCAATCGCGGCATACATGTCGCCGTCGGTGGATTCGGCGTGCAGGCTGCCGCCGCGCACCCGCAGCGTGATCTCCGCCTTCTGCCTGAGCTTGTCCTCAACCGCCAGCACCACGTCCGCGTCGATCACATGGTCGAAGTGCCTGCGGATCCGTTCAAGCTTGCCATGCACGTAGTCGCGCATGGCCGGAGTCACTTCGACGTGGTGGCCCTGGATGATGAGGTTCATGCTGCACTCCTGTCGTTGGGCGCCGGAAGGACCGGCGACTGGTGTCTCACGGGCTCTTGCGAAGCGCAACCGCCGGGATCTTCAGCGCCTCGCGGTACTTGGCGACTGTACGTCGAGCGACCACGAGACCTTGTTCGGCGAGAAGCTGCGCGATGTGGCTGTCCGATAGCGGTTCCCTCGGGTCTTCATCTCCTATCAGTTGCTTGATCAAGGCGCGGATCGCCGTGCTGGAAGCTGCGCCACCGGTGTCGGTAGCCACATGGCTGCCGAAGAAATACTTCAACTCGAAGACCCCGAAGGGCGTCGACATGTACTTGTTGGTGGTTACCCGGGAAATGGTCGACTCGTGCAGTTCGAGGATCTCGGCAATCTCGCGCAGCACCAGCGGCCGCATGGCGATTGCGCCATGGCTGAAGAAACTGTGCTGCCGGTCGACGATGGCCTGCGCCACACGCTGGACCGTCTCGAAGCGCTGCTGGATGTTGCGAATGAGCCAGCGGGCTTCCTGCAGGCGTGATGACCACTGGGAAGAGCCTTCCTTGCTTCTTTCCTGTTTGACCGCTGCCACGTACGCCTGGTTCAGCCGCAAGCGGGGCATCACGTCGGGGTTGACCTGCGCCACCCAGCGGTTCCGCACTTTCCTGATCAGGATGTCCGGAACGATGTAGTCAACCACCGTCGCGCTGAAGCCTACGCCCGGATGCGGATTGAGTCTACGAATCAGCGCGTGCGCCTCCTGCACCTGCTCCCCGGTCAGTTCCAGCGCGCGCGCCAGCTTCTGGAAATCCTTCGCGGCGAGCAGATGCAAGTGTTCACTGACGATCCGCTTGGCGTGCCCAATCACTTCGGCCGGGCAGGCGGGTCGGATCTGCGTGGCCAGTGCATCGAGCTGGATGGTCAGGCACTCGGCCGCGCTGCGCGCACCAACGCCCGAAGGATCAAAGCTTTGCAGCAACTTCAGGGCCGTGGCGAGATCCTCGAGTTCGATGCCAGCGTCCGGCGGGCAGATCGCCAGCAGTTCCTCCAGCGAGGCGGCCAAATAACCCTGGTCGTCGAGTGACTCGATCAGCATTTCCACCAGCACGCGATCGCGGGGTGAAGCGGTGGTCGCCGCCAGCTGGCTCTTCAGGTGCTCGCACAACGATGGCGGCGTGGACGCCCAGGCACCCGGCCCGTCGTCGTCTTCGTCGCGCTCGCCACGCACGGTGCCCCAGTCGAGTCCCGATACACCATTGGCGGCGTCCGTCTCACCTTCGCCCGCCTGCGAGTCCGAGCCGCGGCTCTCCGGCATCGAGTTGACCGGCGCTTCGCCAAGAATGGCGCCGTCGGACGAGATGCGCATCGCCGCCCCCACGGGAGGGTCGTCACATTCGAGCAGCGGGTTGTCGTTCAGCGCCTGCTCGATCTCCTGCGCGAGCTCGAGCGACGACAGTTGCAGCAGGCGGATCGACTGCTGCAACTGCGGCGTCAGCGCCAGGTGCTGGCCGAGCTTGAGCTGAAGACCGGGCTTGATGGCCATCGGCACTACATCCGGAAATGCTCGCCGAGATAGACGCGGCGCACCGATTCGTTCTCGACGATTTCCTGCGGGCTGCCCGCGGCGAGCACCTGCCCCTCGTTGATGATGTAGGCGTGGTCGCAGATGCCGAGCGTCTCGCGCACGTTGTGATCGGTGATCAGCACGCCGATGCCGCGTTCCTTGAGGAAGCGCACGATGCGCTGGATCTCGATCACCGCAATGGGGTCGACGCCGGCGAACGGCTCGTCGAGCAGGATGAATCGCGGCGCGGCGGCAAGCGCCCGCGCGATTTCGACCCGCCGTCGCTCGCCGCCGGACAGCGACAGCGCACCGTTGGTGCGCAGGTGGCTGATCTGCAGGTCGTCCAGCAGCGCGTCCAGCCGGCTGGCCACCTCCGCCGGGGGCAGCGGCTTGCCGTCGGCGCCTTGCTGCAGTTCGAGCACGGCGCGCACGTTCTCCTCGACCGTCAGGCGCCGGAACACCGACGCCTCCTGCGGCAGATAGGAAAGGCCAAGGCGCGCGCGCCGGTGGATCGGCAAATGAGCGATCGATGCGTCGTCGAGGAAGATCGCGCCGCCGTCCATTGGGACCAGGCCCACTACCATGTAGAAACAGGTCGTCTTGCCGGCGCCGTTCGGGCCGAGCAGGCCGACCACCGCGCCGGCCTCGACCGACAGCGACACGTCCTTGACGACCACGCGCGCGCCGTAGCGCTTGTGCAGATGCTCGACCCGCAGGCGACTGCCTTCGGCAAATGCGCCGCGGCCGGATTCGCTGTCGAAGGTGGAGGCCTCGGCAGCGTTCATCGGCATGTTCCCGCGGCGCGGCACATCGCGTCGTCCGGCCGGCATCCGGTTGCACCTACCATCACTTCTTGCCTGCGGGCAGTTCGGTGGCGGGGCGCAGCGGCGCCGGCGCCGCCTTCGGCGTCTCGGCGGTTCGCGGCGCGATCACTGCCCGCACCCGGCCGCTGCCCTGCTCACCGCCATCGATGCGGTAAGTGGACGCGGCGGCGTCATAGGAGATGACCTGTCCGGTGATCTCGTCGCGAACGACGCCGTTCTCCAGCCGCCGCCACTGCGCCTTGTTGACGAAGCGGACCGACTCGGTCTTCTCGTCCCACTCGATGCGCTCGCCCATCCCTTCGATGTACTCCTCGACGCCGGGCCGGACTGCATCGCGCCGCTGGCGGAACGTGGCCAGTGCATCGGCTGCTGCCGTCACGACGGCGCTGCGATAACCGTCGGGCGCGGTGCGCAGCTCCATCCGCTCGCCGGTGATGCGCATCGTGCCGCGGGTCAGCGTTGCGCGGCCGCTCACCACGTTGACCTGCTTCAATTCGTCGAAGACGCCTCGATCGGCCTCGATGATCGTCGGCTGGTCCTTGTCGGCGCGCTCGGCCAGTGCCGGCAGGCAGCAGGCGGCGAGCGCGATCAGCAGCAGCATTCGCATTCGGATCCCCCTGTCAGCGGCGGGCCGGCGCCATTTCGCCGCGCAGGCCGCCGCTGACCGTCAGCACGCGCGTCAGGTTGTCGTAGTCCATTGCCGCCCCGGCCAGGCGCGTGTCACCCTGCTCGATCAGCACCGGCACGTCCGAGGAGAAACGCTCCTCGTCCGGGATCGCCGTCATGCGCTCGGTGCGGATGGTCAGTGCCGGCCGGCCGGCTGCCGCGGCGCGTTGCAGCAGCACGTCACCCTGCATCAGCACCTGGGCGCCAGCGTTGGTGACGCGCGCACGGGCCGACGACGCCTGCACCTGCGGCTGATCCGGCAGCAGGCTGACCAGCCGCGGCTTGGTCAGGTCGATGTCGTCGTTCTCGTTGAAATACGACAGCCCCTCCGCCAAGAGCTTGTAGCGAGCGTGGCCGCGCTCGTCGAACTGCGTCAGCACGACATGGTCGACGATGAAGTCGGGCGTGCCCGGCGTCGGCGGCGTCCGCGCCGTCGGCCGGCGCATCTCGCGCGAGTACCAGTAGCTGGTGACGGTGACGACAGCCAGCAGAACCGCGGCGATCAGCATCGACAGCCGGTCACGCATCGGTGCCCCTCGCTTCGTCACCGTGACGGCGCAGCAGTCCGTCGAACCGTCCCTGCGCGCGCAGAATGAATTCGGCCAGTTCGCGAACGGCGCCGCGTCCGCCGGGCGCTGCGCTGATCCAGTGCGCGACACGGCGGACCTCGGGTGCTGCATCGGCGACCGTGGCCGCGAATCCGGCCTGCGCCAGCGCGGCGAGGTCCGGCCAGTCATCGCCGATGTAGCCGCACTGGTCAGGGCGCACCTGCAGCGCCCGCATCAGGTCCGCGAGGCCCGCTCCCTTGTCGGCCGCGCCCTGCATTACCTGCGTGATGCCGAGTTCGCGGGCGCGTCGCTCGACGATCGGCGAGCGACGGGCGGAAAGGATGGCCACCTCGATGCCGGCCTCGCGCAGCAGCTTGACGCCGTGGCCGTCGCGCACGTCAAAGACCTTCAGCGCCTCGCCGTCGGCCCCGAAGTACAGGCGGCCGTCGGTGAGCACGCCGTCGACGTCGAGAACCAGGAGCCGGACTGCAGCGGCGCGCCGCTCGGCGCTCATCACAGCACCCTCGCCGCGGTCAGGTCGTGCGCGTGCAGCGCGCCGACCAGCCGGCCGTTTTCGACGACCAGTAACTGGTTCCTGCGAGTCGACTCGATCAGCTGCGCCGCCTCGGCCGCCAGCGCGCCGGGGCTGATGGTCAGGGGGTTGCGGGTCATCACCTCGGCCACGGCCAGCTCGCGCACGCTGGCGCCACGTTCGAGCAGCCGTCGCAGGTCGCCGTCGGTGAAGATCCCGGCGACGCGGCCGTCGGTCTCGAGCACGGCCGTCATGCCCAGTCGCTTGAGCGAGATTTCGCGGATCGCTTCCATCACGCTGGCGGTGACCGGCACCGACGGGATGTCATTGCCGGTCGCCATCACGTCCTCGACCTTGGTCAGGAGCCGCCGGCCGAGTGCACCGCCGGGGTGGGAGCGGGCAAAGTCGGCCGGCCCGAAGCCGCGGGCATCGAGGCAGGCGACCGCCAGCGCGTCGCCGAGCGCCAGCATCGCCGTGGTCGACGACGTCGGTGCCAGGTTCAGCGGGCAGGCCTCCTTGTCGACGTGGACGTCGAGATGCACATCGGCGTGCCGGGCCAGCGACGAACCGGCGCTGCCGGTGATCGCCACCAGCGGCGTGCCTTCCCGCTTGAGCGTCGGCACGATGGTCAGCAGTTCGGCCGTCTCCCCTGAATACGAGAGCGCCAGCAGCACATCGCTGCGGGTGATCATGCCGAGGTCGCCGTGCGCCGCCTCGGCTGCATGCACAAACATCGCCGGCGTGCCGGTCGAGGACATCGTGGCGGCGATCTTGCGGCCGACGTGGCCGCTCTTGCCGACGCCGCTGACCACCACCCGCCCGCGGCACTGCAGCAGCAGGTCGACGGCGCGGAGGAAGGTCCCGTCGAGCCGGTCAACCAGCGCGGCGACCGCCTGCGCCTCGATCCTCAACACCGTGCGCGCCAGTTCAAGCGCATTGGCGGGGGGTGGGGCGGGGGCCTCGGCGGGGGGCATGTTCTAGATGCGGCGGGCCGACGGAAAATCGGCAGAGACGTGCGGAAATCCGAGTCGATGATACTCTGGCACCTGGTGCCTGGCACGGCTCTTGCTCGTATTAACCATTCCGGCCGATGCAATGCCGACCGCACTCGAACTGACTCTGCTTCTGCTTGCCGCCGCGGTGCTGGGCGTAGTGGCATTCCGGCTGCTCAACCTGCCACCGATGCTCGGTTACCTGGCCGTCGGCATCCTGATCGGGCCGCACGCGCTCGGCCTGGTGCCGGACACCAAGGAAACCCGCTACCTGGCCGAGTTTGGCGTGGTGTTCCTGATGTTCTCGATCGGGCTGGAGTTCTCGCTGCCCAAGCTGAAGAGCATGCGCAGCCTGGTGTTCGGCCTCGGCGCCGGGCAGGTGGGGCTCACCATCCTCGGCGTGATGGCGGCCGGCTGGCTGGTCGGCTGGTTCTGGCCGATGTCGCTCAATGGGGCATTCCTGCTCGGGGCGACGCTGGCGATGTCGTCGACGGCGATCCTGATGAAGCTGCTCGCCGACCGCCTCGAACTCGAAACGGAGCACGGTCGGCGGATGGTCGGCGTGCTGCTGTTCCAGGACCTGGCCGTGGTGCCGCTGCTGGTCGTCATCCCCGCCCTGTCGGCGCATGCCGAGGATCTCGTCGAGTCGCTCGGCTGGGCGATGGTCAAGGCGGTGCTGCTGCTGACGCTGCTCTTCGCCGGCGGCCGCTGGGTGGTACGCCGGTGGCTGCATCTGGTGGCCCGGCGGCGGGCGCACGAACTGTTCGTGCTCAACGTGCTGCTCATCGCGCTCGGCCTGGCCTGGCTCACCGAGCACGCCGGCCTGTCGCTGGCGCTGGGCAGCTTCGTCGCCGGCATGCTGATCTCCGAGACCGAGTACCGGCACCAGGTCGAGGAGGACATCAAGCCGTTCCGCGACATGCTGCTCGGGCTGTTCTTCATCACCATCGGCATGCTGCTCGACGTCGGCGTCGTGGTCGAGCACCTGGGCTGGGTGCTGCTGGCGCTGCTCGGGCCGACCGCGTTCAAGTGCCTGCTGATCGTCGGCCTGGCGCGGCGCCTCGGCGCGGCCGCCGGCACCGCGATCCGAACCGGCCTCGGGCTGGCCACGGCGGGCGAGTTCGGCTTCGTCCTGCTGGCGCAGGGCGCCCCGCTGCTCGAGCCGACGCTGCGCCAGGTCGTGCTGGCGGCGATGCTGCTGTCCATGCTGGCGGCGCCGTTCCTGGTCCAGTACAGCGATCGCATTGCGATGCGCTTCGTGGCCTCCGAGTGGATGCAGCGCGCGCTCGAGCTGCATAGCATCGCCGCTCGCTCGATGTCGGTGGAAAAGCACGTGATCATCGCCGGCTACGGCCGCAGCGGGCAGCACCTGGCGCGCATGCTCACCGACGAGGGCATCGGCTATGTCGCCCTCGACCTGGACCCCGACCGCGTGCGCGAGGCCGCTGCCGCCGGCGACTCGGTCGTCTACGGCGACGCGGCGCGGCGCGAGACGCTCATTGCCGCCGGACTCGCCCGCGCCTCGGCATTGGTGGTCAGCTACAACGATGCGCACTCGGCGCTGAAGGTGCTGCACTTCGCGCATGAACTGAGCCCGACCCTGCCGGTCATCGTGCGCACCCAGGACGACGCCGATCTCGACCGGCTGCTGAGGGCGGGCGCAACCGAGGTGGTGCCGGAAGTGTTCGAGGGCAGCCTCATGCTCGGCTCGCATGCGCTGGTGCTGCTCGGCGTGCCGCTGTCGCGCGTGGTGCGACGCGTGCAGAAGGCGCGCGACTCGCGCTACCGCTTCCTGCGCGGTTACTTCCACGGCGCCGACGACCGTGTCGAATTCGACGACGACGCGCATGCGCGGCTGCACTCGGTGGCGATCGAGAAGGGCGTGGCGGCAGTCGGACGCTCGCTCGGCGAGCTCAATCTTGCCGAGCTTGGCACCGAGGTCACCGCGGTGCGCCGGCGCGGCATCCGCGGCGCCGATCCGGCCGCGGATCTTGTGCTGCAGGCGGGCGACGTGCTGGTTCTGCGCGGTCCGCAGGAGGCGCTCGAACTGGCCGAAATGCGGTTGAGCGAGAAGTGAACTGCTGCCGCCGCAACCTGCTGCGCGCGGTGCCGCTGCTGGCCATCAGCCGCCTGGCGCCGGCGACGGCTGTCGACGATTCGGCGTGGCGAGTGCTGGCCGCCGGCGGCTGCGCCGTGCTGCTGCGTCATGCGCAGACCGTCGCGGGCATCGGCGATCCGCACGGTTTCCGCCTCGACGAGTGCTCGACCCAGCGCAATATTTCCGAGGCCGGCCGCGCCGAGGCCAGGCGGTTTGGTGCCGAGTTCTCCCGCCGCGGCATCGGCGTCGACGAAGTGCTGTCGAGCCGCTGGTGCCGCTGCCTGGAGACCGCGCGGCTTGCCTTTCCGCAGCATGAGGTGCGTGTGTTCGAAGCGCTCAACTCGTTCTTCGCTGATGGCAGCACGCGCCAGGCGCAGACCGATGCGCTGCGCGACTATCTCGCGCGACAGAGCGCGCCGCGGCGGATCGTGCTGGTTACGCACCAGGTCAACATCGCTGCGCTGACCGGGCAGTCGGTCGGCATGGGTGGGGCGCTGCTGGTCCGCATGGGCGCCGCCAATGCCGGCGAGGTGCTGAGCCGCCTGCGCAGTGCCTGAGCGCAGAGCCGCAATCCCTTTCAGGCGGCGCGGCGCTCAGCAGCGCGCGCCAGCACTGAGGCGAGGTGGCGACCGGTGTGGCTGGCCGTGTTCGCGGCGATCGTCTCCGGCGTTCCGGCAGCAACGATGCGCCCGCCGTCGTCGCCGCCTTCCGGGCCGAGGTCGATCACCCAGTCGGCAGTCTTGATCACGTCCAGGTTGTGCTCGATTACGACCACCGTATTGCCGGCATTGCGCAACTGATGCAGCACCGACAGCAGCAGCGCGACGTCGTGGAAATGCAGTCCGGTGGTGGGCTCGTCGAGCACGTACAGCGTGCGGCCGGTGTCGCGCTTGGACAGTTCCAGCGACAGCTTGACCCGCTGCGCCTCGCCGCCGGACAGGGTGATCGCGCTCTGGCCGAGGCGCAGGTAGCCGAGGCCGACATCGGCGAGCGTGGCCAGCTTGCGCGCCAGCACCGGCACGGCCGAGAAGAACTGCGCCGCGTCCTCGACGGTCAGGTCGAGCACCTCGGCGATGTTTCTGCCCTTGTACAGGACCTCCAGCGTCTCGCGGTTGTAGCGGCGGCCGTGGCAGGTGTCGCAGGGCACGTAGACGTCCGGCAGGAAGTGCATCTCGACCTTGATCAGCCCGTCGCCCTGGCAGGCCTCGCAGCGGCCGCCCTTGACGTTGAAGGAGAAGCGCCCGGCCTCGTAGCCCCGCTCGCGGGCGATCGGCGTTTCGGCGAACAGTTCGCGAATCGGCGTGAACAGCCCCGTGTAGGTGGCAGGGTTGCTGCGCGGCGTGCGGCCGATCGGGCTCTGGTCGACGCAGATGATCTTGTCGAAGTGCTCGAGGCCTTCGATCGTTGCATACGGTGCCGGCTCGGCGGCCGCCCCGTGCACGCTGCGCGCCACCGCAGTGGCCAAGGTGTCGTTGATCAGCGTCGACTTGCCCGAGCCGGAAACGCCGGTCACGCAGACGAACAGGCCGACGGGAAGCTCGAGGTCGACTGCCTTCAGGTTGTTGCCGCGTGCGCCCTTCAGGCGCAGCCAGTCCAGACCCGGCGGCACGCGCGCCGCCGGAACCTCGATGCGGCGCCGGCCCGACAGGTACGCACCGGTGAGCGACGCAGTCGCCTGCTCGATCTGCGCCGGCGCGCCGGCGGCGACCACCTCTCCGCCGTGTGCGCCGGCGCCCGGTCCCATATCGACGACGTGGTCGGCGGCGCGGATCGCCTCCTCGTCGTGCTCGACCACCAGCACCGTGTTGCCGAGATCGCGCAGCCGCTTGAGCGTGGCAATCAGGCGCGCGTTGTCGCGCTGGTGCAGGCCGATCGAAGGCTCGTCGAGCACGTACATCACGCCGGTCAGCCCCGAGCCGATCTGCGAGGCCAGTCGGATGCGCTGCGCCTCGCCGCCGGACAAGGAGTCGGCGGCGCGGTCCAGCGTCAGGTAGGAGAGGCCGACATCGTTGAGGAAGCGCAGCCGGGCGGCGATCTCGCGCACGATGCGCGTCGCCACCTCGCCGCGCGCGCCCGGCAGCCGCAGCGATTCGAAGAAGGCCAGCGCGGCGGCGAGCGGCGCGTGTTCGATCTCGAAGATCGCGCGCTGCTGGCTGCCCTCGCCGACGAAGACGAAGCGCGCCTCGCGCCGCAGCCGGGTGCCGTTGCAGGCCGGGCAGGGATGTGTGCTGCGCAGCCGTCCGAGCGCCTCGCGCACCGCCGGCGAGTCGGTCTCGCGCCAGCGCCGCTCCAGGTTGGGCAGCACGCCTTCGAAGGCATGTCGGCGCGTGACCTTGCGTCCGCGCTCGCTTGCGTAGGTGAAGGCGATCGCCTCGTCGCCGGTGCCGTTCAGCACCTGCTGCTGGAACGCGGCCGGCAATTCGCCGAACGGCTGCTCGATGTCGACCCCCGCATGGCGCGCCAGCGAGGTCAGCAGCTGGAAGTAATAGGTATTGCGGCGGTCCCAGCCAGGGATCGCGCCGGTGGCCAGCGACAGCTCCGGGTGCTCGACGACACGCGCCTCATCGAAGTAGTCGACGCGGCCGAGGCCATCGCAGCTCGGGCAGGCGCCGCTCGGGCTGTTGAACGAGAACAGGCGCGGCTCGAGATCGGGCGCCGAGTACGAGCACACCGGGCATGCAAAGCGGCTCGAGAACAGCTGCTCGGTGCCGTTGTCGGTATCGAGCAGCAGCGCGCGGCCGTCGGCGATGCGCAGCGCGGTCTCGAACGATTCGGCGAAGCGCTGGCGGGCCTCGGGCCGCACCTTCAGCCGGTCGACCACCACGTCGATCGAGTGCTTCTCGGTGCGCGGCAGCTTCGGCAGATCGTGCATCTCGACGATCGCGCCGTCGACGCGCAGCCGCACGAAGCCCTGCGCCTGCAGGTCGGCGAACAGTTCGGCGAATTCGCCCTTGCGCTCGCGTACCACCGGCGCCAGCACGATCACGCGCGCATCCAGCGGCAGGGCGAGCGCAGCATCGACCATCTGCGCCACGCTCTGCGCGGCGAGCGGCTGCTGCGGGTGGTCGGGGCAGTGCGGGGCGCCGGCGCGGGCGAACAGCAGGCGCAGGTAATCGTGGATCTCGGTGACCGTGCCGACCGTCGAGCGGGGGTTGTGCAGACCCGCCTTCTGCTCGATCGCGATAG
>Ga0209450_10000307_pt1 | contig 26274 bp, 27 predicted proteins | sample FrelakmetLWP11LW_FD_187149 | JGI IMG/M metagenome (GOLD analysis project Ga0209450, IMG submission 187149) | Freshwater lake sediment microbial communities from the University of Notre Dame, USA, for methane emissions studies - LWP11 LW (SPAdes)... | ecosystem: Environmental > Aquatic >...
GCCTGTCATGCATGACCCAAAAGTAAATTTTTTTTCGATTTTCCTTGACTTTTGTGATTTAAAGTAATATCTTTGTGATATCATAATAATATCATAAATCATGAAAGAAGAAAAGAAATTCAATGCTGCATCGGGATATCTCTTCCTGCTGTTAGGTATTCTGGTGGCAACAGCCATGGTATTCTCATTCATAAATGAGGTATTCTGGCTGGGTGCGATTCTGATTGTTATCACCTTCCTTATCCTGCCCGGATTAATGGTGGTCAATCCCAATGAATCAATGGTGATGGTGCTCTTCGGGGCTTACAGGGGCACCGTGAAGACGAACGGTTTCTGGTGGGCGGTACCGTTCTATGTAAGGAAGAAGATTTCTCTCCGTGCGAGGAACTTTGACAGCGAACCTATCAAGGTGAACGACAAGAACGGGAACCCTATCAAGATAGGGCTGGTACTTGTCTGGAAGGTTGATAACACCTATAAGGCAGCTTTTGATGTTGACAACTATGAACATTTTGTGCTTGTTCAGAGTGATGCTGCGCTCCGCAAACTGGCAGGGCTCTATCCTTATGACAACTGGGAAGGTCATGATGACAAGCTGACCCTTCGCAGCGGGGGAGAAGAAGTTAATGATGAACTCGAGAGGGAGATTCGTGAGAGACTGAATATTGCCGGCATCTATGTGATCGAGGCAAGGATAAACTACATCGCCTACGCAGAAGAGATCGCCGGTGCGATGCTTCGCCGTCAGCAGGCCACGGCTGTTGTGGCTGCACGGTTCAAGATTGTCGAGGGAGCAGTGTCAATGGTCGAGATGGCTCTCGAGCAACTCTCGGAAAAGGGTATCATTGAGCTTGACGAGGAGAAAAAGGCTGCAATGGTGAGCAACTTAATGGTGGTGCTGTGCGGTGACAAGGATGCCAATCCTGTCATCAATGCCGGAACGCTTCATCAGTAGTCATGCAGAAGAAGTCCTTTGTCATACGGATTGATCCCGGCAAGCTGAGTGCCATCGAGAAATGGGCCTCTGATGAGTTTCGCAGCACCAACGGTCAGATTGAGTGGATACTTGACCAGGCACTGCGCAGGTCGGGAAGATTACAGGCAAAGAAGGAAAACAAAAAAGAAGGAAAAGATGAAAAATGAATATCCTATGCTTAAGTACACCTGTCCCAAGTGCGGGAACAGGAAGTGCAAGGTTAATGAGATCAGGGTTGCCTACAATCTCTTTACCCAGTTATTTGACATACAGGCAGCCAGGTATACTGCCCTGGTTTGTGAAAAGTGCAAGTTTACGGAGTTTTACAATGTGCCTGCCAAGGGGCTGACAAATGTGTTTGACTTTGTTGTCGGATAGCGAGGGTCAGATATTGGCAAGATAGACTGAGCAGCAGGCGGCGACGCCTGCTGTTTCTGTTCTCAGCCTGCTGCTACCGAGGTGAACGGGAACGAAGCCTGCCTCCATGGCTGAGATGACCTCCTCACTCGTGAAGTCACCCTCAGGGCCTGCAAGAATCAGAAGATCTTCAGCAGGTGCAAACGCATCGGTTATGGCTTTGCGTTCAAACTCCCGGTCACAGGTTGCGATAAGTTTCCGGCAACCGAATTCTCTTTTTACCATTTCGCTGAACATCACAGGTTCATTCAATACGGGAAGATAGGCCTTGACTGATTGTTTCATCGCCGACAGTAAGATGCTCTCAAGTCTCTCCTTCCTGATTCTTTTCTTTTCACTGCGGCTGCATATCAGAGGTGTGATTTCATCTATTCCGATCTCAACGGCTTTTTCGATGAACCACTCAAGTCTGTCTTCATTTTTCAGGGGAGAGATTGCCATATGAAGGTTGTATTGACGCTTCCCCTCCTCCTTCCTCTCTCCGGTAATGGTGGCCTTCATTGCTGCCGGATCATCACCTGCAATCACTCCTTCAAAAAAAGTTCCCTTCCCGTCAGTGAATACCAGGCTGTCACCCTTGCGCATCCGGAGGACCCTGAGGCAATGACCCGACTCCTCGCGGCTGAAGGTTGCAGCGGTTCCTGAAATGTCAGTTGTATAAAATAGCTGCATGATAGAATTACTTTGCTCAAATTTATAGAATTTAGCCTTCACATTATTACGCTTCATCAATATGAGAATTGGTGTAATTTCTGATACGCACGGGTGGGTTGATCCTGCTGTATACAAGCATTTTGCAGATGTTGACGAGATATGGCATGCAGGTGATGCCGGCAACATCGATGTCATCACTGAGCTTGAATCGTTCAGGCCGGTGAAGGCTGTATGGGGTAACTGTGATGATTTCAGGGTAAGAAGTGCGACAAGGGAGTTCATCAGTTTCACGGCAGGAGGGAAGAGAGTTCTTATGATACATATTGGTGGTTATCCAGGCCGTTATTCACCGCGGTCGCTTGAACTGATAAGGGAGTACAAACCTGAGATCTTTGTGTGTGGCCACTCACACATCGTGAGGGTAATATACGACAGGAAGCATGAAATGCTCTGTATCAATCCGGGTGCTGCAGGACGTCAGGGGCTGCACAGGGTGATGACTCTTCTCCGGTTCTCCGTTGAGGCAGGGAAGATAAGTGACATGGAGGTGATTGAATTCAGGAAGAGGGGTGACAGCTATGATTACTGACCGAACTCATCAATAGCCCCTCCGCCCTCCATCCGGCGAAGGAACCTGCTGAGCCTGTCAGGAAGACCTATCATAAACTCATACGGAACCCTTGAGTTAGCCTTTGGATCTTTCCTGTCCTTATCCTTCATATTTGTCAGAAGGTCATTATATGTGGAGTTGGATGAGTAACTCATCAGCACCCCCCTGAAATAGGAGAACCAGTACCATGTATTATTATTGGCTTTCAGGTAAATATCCAGCAGGTCTCCTGACCTCTTCCTCTGCAGTTCAACATATCCGTCAACATAGATGTTCAGCGGCTGTTCGCCTATAAAGCCGATACCGATCTTCCCTTCTGATATGAATGACATTGAGTTCTGATTCCACTTCAGGTTCACATCGTTCAGCATCAGCTGAAAACTGAGTTCCTTTGGCAGCGTGCGAGCCACGCCGAAAAGCTGCAGTTCCTCACCAACCGCTATCGCGGCCTCGGCACCGACAAGGTCGCGCATGGCCTTCGTATTGAATTCCGATGCCAGGTTGACCGGGCGCAGGGTAGGAACCATGCGTATGTCGTCAGCCATCAGCCTCAAAGCGTCGGGACTGAAGAAGAACGAAAAGCCCAGAATTGACTTGATTGTTACCTCAGAAGACTCGGTGTTATGGACCACATGGCCGGCACTGTTCAGCTTCAGCAGGTTATAGTCAGCTCCGAAACTTATTTTCCCCTCACTGCCGAGGACACAGAAGTTCTTGTCGAAAGTGACCATGTTGCCTTCCATGCTCAGGTCTGACAGCTTCTTAAGCGATGCTATCCGGTACTTGCCTGCTCCCTTATCGTGGAACAGGAATCCGCTGGCCGTCACCATCGGGTTGTCGCTCCATGACTTTCTCTCTGAGAGGAAGGTGCTGTAGACGCCTGAAGAATCAAGGGTGACAAATGAGCCTGAGAACAAAAGATTGTCATTGATGTCTCTGGGTTTTTCATCAATGGGTATAAGTATATTTTTGGGATCAATTGCAGCACTGAATTTTACAGGACTGTTATTGATATTTTTGCAATTGGTTACTATTCCGGCTGCCCCTGTAAACTTCAGGTTACTGTCTGCCGAACGGAGGGAAACATCACCCGTGAATGTAAATGCAGGGCTTAACATAAATATCTGTGATTCAGGGATATATCCCCGTGCTTTGGTGGCCATTGTGTCAACCCGTATCTCCGAGATGTTAATGACCTGAGGCGTCCCTGTCTCGTCAATGTAGTCGTAGCTGCCTGTCCCGTAATAATTTGCGCTGCTCTCAATGTTCAGCCTTGCTGAATGGATCAGATGCCGGTTGTTGACAGCAACAATGGCACTGTCGGTCTCTCTGATCCTGGCTCTCTTTTCGATATACAAAACTCCTCCACCCGGTTGTATGAGCGCGTCTGCAACAGGTATGTAGTTGACACCCTGAACCCTGATATATTCATCTCTGAGGAAGTATGAGGCAGTACCTGACTGAAATTTCAGCGTGTCCTTCATATTGTTGGTTGAGAGGAAAGTAGGCTTCTCCTCCATGCCGGGAGGCACTTTGAGCAACTGGGCGGCTGACATCAGCGTAGTGGAGTCTCTTCCTCTCTGCCACATGTCAAGGACCTTCGTCTCTATGTCGTATTCAAAGTTCGTCATCTTCGATATATATTCCATCTCCGGAAACATGACGAGGGAAGAGTCTGTGTTCAAGCTGAAGAGTGAGCGTTGTTCTTCAAAGTTGACATGAGTGTTTGCGTTGGTCGCCACGAAACCGTAGCCGCTTCCCGTGATTGCTTTGAGATAGTAGTCTGATGTGTCTGCGCTGATAGTGTTTGTTCCGAAGCTGAATGTTCCGGAGGTGATGCGTGAGTCAGACATATTCACCTCACCCTTGCCGTCGAGCCCTTCGGGCCTTAGTATAAGCGTGCCGTCCATGGTAGTGCCGTTGGCAAACATGCTGAAGTCTTTGTCAGGGCTGTTGACAGCGTACCATTCATCAGGCTTTGTTAGCCATTTGACATCAACTGCCGCCGAGCTCAGCACCGGAAATCGTAGTAATGTATCTTCAGCCATTGTAAAACTCATTGCCCGGGTGATCATCGAATCAGGGTAGAATCTGAAAGTGTCTGCCACCGCTGTGGCTGTGAGATGATCAATCCTGCCGCTGCCAATAAGCCCTGTATTGCTCATGCTCAGATGATCGTAAAGGATACCTTTTCCTGCATATATGGGTATCCCCTCCGGAACGATTGTCATTGAAAAGCCAAGAGAAGTGTCGGGCTGTACCGTAAGTGTCTGTCTCATAGGCTCCGTGATGCCGCTGCCGAAAAATTCGCCGGCCAATGCCACCTCCTCATTGGAGTAATGGTCAATATTGGTATAGGTGAACGGATCGATTTTGAAAAAGAAATCCTCCTTGGGATAGACACCTTCCAGGCCGGGTATGCGGTCATAGAATATGTATGAGTTAGTGACTGCGTTTATTATTGGATATTGCTTCAGACTCTTCAGTCCCGACTTGTTCTTAGGGTCATCAATAAACAGTTCGGCAGTGCCAAGCTGTATCAGGTTATCGATCTCTTTGATCATTGGTCTTCCGAAAGCATCCAGCTCACTCGTTTCCACAGCCATTCTTATCGAATCAATCTTTGCCAGCTTAATGTTAAAGGTGTCATAGTTGAATGAAAACTGCTTGCCGTAGATTGTAAACAGCCCTGCCCTGACAATGCCGTCGAAAGAGATAGCCCGGTTCCTGCCGACAACCATTCTTCCTTTGTAAGGTATTATTGCCACCCTCTGTGAGTCACTCAACGAAACTCCCCTGACACCCATGAGGTTCAGATCATAATTGCGGAGATTTAATATCGCATTCTCTTCTGCGCCGCTTGCCTCACTGTTGATGGTTATGGCGTCATAGTCCTTCTTTTTTGCAAAGGAGGCCAGGTAGTCATCCAGCTTCTTCTTGATGGTGACCTCATTATAATTTCTGTCATAAAAGAGAAAGCCGTTGTTAGCCAGTTCAATGCATAGTGCCGTAGCCTGTTCAACCGGCATCCTCATCCATTTGGCAAATCCTTCAACCGGGAAGACATCCAGGCCGTAGACCTTTGCGTAGTCTCTGACGCGGTAAAGAGGATGGACGTCATCGAGACGCATAAGCCTGTAGAAGTTGGCTTCGTTGTAGAACGATACTGATTCAAACTTCGCGGCACCGATGGAAGCGCCCCTGGTCCTCGACATCGTTATGAAAGAGTCATCCATATCCCATGAAAGATGTTCAAAATAGAGATCCATGTTATGATATGAATCATAATAGGGGCTTCTTGAAACCGGGCTCGGTGTCCGGAAGAGTCCTACTTCACGTGTGGAGGTATTGTATGAGAAGCCAAGGTTACTGTGGAACACAGAGTCTTTGTCAAGATAGAGGGTGGCAGAAGCCTCATTGCTGTTGATCGTCTTCTGAGAGAGGAGGAAATTCCTTGATTTAATGCTGACGTACAGTGTGTCATTCCTGTAGAGCCTGACACCTGCCGGAAACCAGCTTGTGCCGGTACCCCTTACAAGTGCACCCTCAAGAGTGAGTCCTCCCTCGTAGTCAACACCTTCATAAATATCACTAATGATGAAACGGTTTTCGTAGGTCTCAAAACGAGGTACCGTAGCCTTCTCAGGTGATGATATCTGCGAGGCCCTGTCAGTAAGTATCCCTTTTACCGGTTCACGAAAATAGGTTGAGTGCGTCAGGAGCGATGAGTCACAGGTGAATTCTCCCTTTGTCACGTCGATACTGAAGTCAGTTAATGAGGCGTTTACTGATTGGCGGTCATATCCCGCCTTCTCCCATGTTATCAGCCCTTTGTGGCAGTACAGTGAAAACAGGTCAGGGTAATAGGTCCCGGTAAAATCATAGATCTCAGTGCTGTCTTTGGTAAGATAGCAGGTCATGGTTGCCCCTGTGATATCAACCTTGAACACTGTGTCACGGACAAACTCAACTGTTCCACCCTTGGCTTTCCACTTCATTGTTCCGGCAGAATAGATAATATTGTCAGTAATGAGCAGCCCGGTAACCTCTATATATTTCTCAATGGAGCTGGTGGCGAACCGGGGGTTGAAGACTGCCTCACTGAGGCCTGCGAGCCATCCTGATATTTCATCCTGGCTCCTGCCTCTTAAGGCGAAGGCTGTGAGGGTTCGGACATATAATACAAAGCCTGGAGCCTGTCTGACGTTCCTGCTCCTCAACTGACTTCCCACATTCACAATCCGTTCCTTTACAGGGTCGGAATAGAAAGTGCTGTCCCAGACAGTTAAGAAAAGATCAACTTCTGCTTTTTGTGAAAGGCTGACATAGCTTCCCATGAAAGTGGTCAGCTCGGCTGCGAACAGTGAGATATCACCCGAAAACTGTCTGGTCACCTGTGCTGATGACGCCAGCGTCAGTGACAGAAGTGCCGTGAGTGTGATGATGCTCTTTCTGATATGTCTCATTCTTCTTCTTTCTGTCAGCCTCCTTTACATGTTCAACGTTTGTTCAGAGAGCACTTACAATGGCACAGAATTCATCTTTCACAAGCGAGGCGCCCCCTATGAGTCCGCCGTCAACATCGGCATTGGCGAACAACTCGGCTGCGTTCGATGCCTTGCAGCTGCCTCCGTAAAGGATGGTGGTCTCCTCAGCAGCCTCCTTGCCGTAATGACGCTCAACCAGGCCGCGGATGAAGTGGTGCATCTCCTGCGCCTGGGCAGGAGTGGCTGTGACGCCGGTTCCTATCGCCCACACAGGCTCATAAGCAATGATGCACTTGCTGAATTCATCAAGTTCAAGCATGAACATACCCTTTTCAATATGCCTTTTTACAACCTCAAAATGTATACCCTTTTCTCTTTCGGCAAGTACTTCACCGCAGCAGAAGATTACCCTGAGGCCGTTTCTGAGAGCCTCGGTTGTTTTGGCAGCCAGGAGAGCGTCATCTTCTCCGAAAAGTGTCCTCCGTTCTGAATGTCCCAGTATGACATTCAGGGCACCCGTGCTCCGTATCATTGCAGCTGAGACCTCACCTGTATAGGCCCCTGACTTATGATCATTGCAGTTTTGTGCTCCTCCGCTCAGACCTGGTGCCGTTAGCACCGGGCTGACAGATGCAAGATGAATAAAAGGGGCGCAGAGTATTACTTCATTATTGTGTTTCAGCGGATTAGCCAGAAAGTGACTGTTTAGATCTTTCGCGAGGGCAATCCCCTCCTTCATATCCATGTTCATTTTCCAGTTGCCTGCAACGATTTTCTTTCTCATGATAAAGCCATTTATTTATTTGATTTATTGTCTGTTAATCTGAATCTGGCAGACAGAGCAACCAATAGTGACACAATAAGCACAGAAGAAATTATTGTCAGAATGTTCTTCTTCCGTGTAAGTGTCCTGACTGCAAGTGCATTAAGATCACCGTCAAATTCTGTTTTATCCGGAAGGTTTCCAGCCGACCACATTGCCATCACCGTCCCGTTGTGCAGAAGGAGGAATCCCGGATCAGACCTGATCACTGTCTTCAGTGTTGTCTCGTCTGCAAACAGCAGATTGAATCCCGGTGCGATCTCTGCGGCTGTTTCGAACGGGGTGGCTGTGACAATATAAAAGCCCTTTCCCTTATCCTGCAAGGATAGTCCGAGGTCGTAGCCTTGTTGAAGCCCTTCCCTGTCTGCTTTCTCAAGCCTGCGGGCCACCATGAGAAGGAGATGCTCACCGCTGCCTGTAATATGGTCAGTCATGTCAACGCCATTTCCTGTTACAAGCCTGAAGTCATGGAGGGGTGGCACATACCCCGCGGAGATAAGCACAGATTTTTGATCTATGAATTTCCATGCAGTATCATCTGCCGGGTAATCGCTCAGGGTAAATTCCTTCTGTAGGCCATCCTTCTCATAGATAAATCTGATATCATATTTGTCTGCCGGGGCTCCCGGGGGTACAGACATCGCCTCCGGAAGGTTTGTTCCCACCCTGTAAGGCCGGAAGTCGATAACAGGCAGATATGCCAGGTTGTACCACATGAAAAGGAGGAAGACAATCACACTTGTCCCTGTAGCCGCAAGGGCTCCCCTGAAGGTCAGAACCCCCTCTCTGTCGTCCCGTCGGATAAATACCACGATCACAATAACAGTAAGAACGATATTCTTGAAAAATGTCTGCCAGTTGGTCATGTGGATGGCATCGCCGAAGCATCCGCAGTCCGATACAGGATTAAAGATGGCAAGCACAAGTGTCAGGGGGGTGAAGAGGGCCATCATCAGCGCCGCAGCCCAGGAAGCTGTCCTGACAAATGATCCTGTAAGAAGCATCATCCCTGTGGCAAACTCAACCATGCAGAGGATCATTGCAAGAGGAAGAGAGAGGTCATCAAGAAATGGCATGCTGAATGCCTTGAAATAATCGCTGAATTTGAATGCCGTGCCGAGGGGATCGATCCCCTTAACGAAGCCCGAGAAGAGGAAGAGAAGCCCTGTCAGTATCCTTGCTGTCTGGGTAAGTATCTTCATCTGATAATATCTTTTTCTTTCAGTTTGCCCATAATAAGGCTGAAAATTTCTTCCGGTGACATCATTGTCGCATTGGCTCCATGGCAGCTTATTATGTCAAGGCTGGTATCGTGTCGGGAAACATCGAGATATACCTCTCTTACCCTGCGCTGAAAATCGAGACTGCTCTCATGTATATCACGGCTTCCCTGAAGGTAACCCCTGTCATCACCATGGCGGTGATTCTGCAGTTTCTCTTCGGTGAACCTGAACGGGACGTCAAGGAAAATGTTGATGTCAGGTCTCGGAATCGCAAAATGCTCAAATTCGAGTCTGAGTATCCATTCCCTCAGTTTATCGGATTCTTCAGCTGAATTCATTTTGGCGCACTGATATGCGATATTTGAATAAGTATACCGGTCAAGGACTACATAGTACTTCTCCTCGAGCCACGCTTCAATCATGGGAGCGGCATCTTTCCTGTCACCCGCATAGAGCATTGCGACAAGGTAAGGATCGACGTGGCTGATGTCACCGTATTCACCCCTCAGGAAACGGGCTATGAGCTCTCCGAAATAAGGGGCATCGGTGCGGGGAAAATGAATATATCTGTATTGAAGCTTTCTTTCAGTAAACCAGCTTTTAAGCAGGGATATCTGCGTCGATTTGCCTGCGCCATCAAGTCCTTCTATTACTATCAGTTTCATCCGGTCCTAAAGTAATCGGTGCAATGAGAAAGTCTTATGCTACTGTCGGGTTCTAAAGATAGATATTTAAGCATGACAGCCTCATGCGCCGCAGCCTGATTTTATGAACACTCTTTCAAAGGTTTAAACAACAGTTTATCAACTATTTGCGGATGAAGTGATCCATTTCGAAGGGGATCTCCATAGATAACTCGACCACACCCGCCAGCTTCCCGTTATCATACCATGGTGCCTGGTATATCATCTTTTTAACACCTTCTTTTTCAATGGTATAGCAGTTTGGTTTTTCCTTTGCCATAATGTCTGAAATCTTTTCCCATGAGTCAGGTTTATGGCAATCCTTAAGATTCCTTCCCTCGAGTTCACTGCCTCCGTACTTGCTGAAGACAGCGGCCGACTTCCTGTTCAGGTATATTATCTTTCCCTCGGTGTCAGAGACGGTTACCGCCACACCCAGATCCTCAGCCCAGTTGATATGATTCATAAAGTATTTGGAAAAATTTGTTGAACGAGGTCAAATATAGCAAATTTGGCATTGTATAACCTGTTATGTGACAGCACTGCCCGGTCAATGATTATCTTTATCGCAGATTAATTGAATTTGTATGTTTATCAATGTCAAAGGCAGACTTATTGATCTGTCTCACCCCCGGGTAATGGGTATAATAAACGTGACCTCGGATTCATTTTACGAGGGAAGCCGTTTTATGTCAGATAATCAGGTCATTGCAGTTGCCGGAGAGATGCTCGGGGAGGGAGCTGACATCCTTGACATCGGAGGATGCTCAACCCGGCCCGGGACGCTGCCCGTCACTGAAGAGGAGGAGATGAGAAGGGTTTGCGGCGCCGTTGAGCTGATAAGGAACAGGTATCCTGAAGCGGTCATCTCCGTTGACACATACAGGGCGTCGGTTGCCGGAGCAGCTGTCAGGGATGCCGGTGCTGATATCATCAACGACATCTCCGGAGGTGAGATGGATGCAGACATGTTCCCCCTTGTCACCGGTCTGAATGTGCCATACATTATGATGCACATGCAGGGTACACCTCAGAATATGCAGGTTAACCCCCTTTATGATGACGTTGTTGCTGATATTCTTAAGTGGTTCGGCGACAGGATTACCCCTCTGCAGCAGGCAGGAGTGAAGGATATTATAGTTGATCCGGGATTCGGTTTCGGAAAGAGTGCGGTACATAACTTCGAGATGCTCAGGCGGCTTGAGGAGTTTCATGCAGCACGCCTCCCGCTGATGGTCGGGCTGTCGCGCAAGTCAATGATATGGCGCACTCTGCAGGTAACTCCCGGCGAAGCCCTCACTGGCACTGTTGCCCTTCATATGACTGCCCTGATGAAGGGGGCATCAATACTCAGGGCTCATGATGTGAGGGAAGCAAGAGAGGTGATTGCCCTTTATGAAAAGATTTACCCTGAGGGTATCCTTTTCGATCATTATTCTTAAATTTGCCCGTCACCCCACGCTTGTTATGCTGAGTATTACGGTTCTTGATATTATCGATATCTTCATGGTAGCAGTAATTCTCTACCAGCTTTACCGTCTTATCAGGGGTACTGCAGCATTCAGCATATTCCTCGGCATTTTCTTCGTCTACCTCTTCTGGCTGGTTGTCAAAGCACTTAACATGGAGCTTATCAGCGCCATCATCGGACAGGTGATAGGGGTGGGGGTGATAGCCCTCATAATCGTGTTTCAGCAGGAGATACGGCGCTTTCTGTTAGCGATAGGTAACAGATATATCAGCCGTAACAGGTTCTCATTCGACAGGTATTTTCCGTCGGGGGCGGTAGACCAGACAATCAACCAGATAGTAGAAGAGATAGTCCGCGCCTCTGAATCAATGGCCCAGTCACGTACAGGTGCCCTCATAGCAATAGGCAGAACAAGTCTTCTCGACATCTATTCAGACGGAGGCGAACTGCTCAATGCACTTGTAACAGATGAGTTACTCAAGACGATCTTCCATAAAGGGTCACCTCTGCATGACGGGGCAGTGCTTATTCAGAACGGAAAGATATTCGCTGCACGCTGTCCCCTTCCGTCAACAGACCAGTCGGGCCTTCCGGCTAAATTCGGAATGCGTCACAGGGCAGGAATAGGGCTTACGGAGCATACTGATGCAGTGGTAATTATTATTTCGGAGGAGAGAGGCAGGATCTCCGTTGCCGATGCAGGAAAAGTGCATGAAGACATCACTCCCAATGAGCTGAGACAGTTACTCCTTACCCTTCGCATCTGACAATGCGGGCCTAATCATACCGCAACCGCAGATCCAGCTCATTATTATAGATATAATAACATGACACCTCGCATGCCTCTTCCTCAAAATGAATGGAGGGTGTTGCAGTATCAACGGTAACATACGTCTTTCCGTTATAAACAGACCTGGCGGTAACGGTGTAGTCCTTATAAAGCAGTGCATCAAGCAGGTATGTCTGAGCAGTCGTGGTAAACTCATACAGGACAATATTATCATCAAGCGGACCCTCATAAACTGTCACCAGCATGCTCAGGGGAGATTGTGAGGGGTGTGCAAGGTCAAGCTCAAGGTAAACCTGGTCGGGATACTGTTCATTGCATTCGTTGCAGGGAACCCAGGCAGGTCCGTCGCATGAGTGAAGAAACAGCATTATGACCGTGACTATGGTTAATGTCCTATTCATAATTGTACAGTCTGATCTTTTTTCCAGATGACCGGGCATAATCCCGGAAAATTGTCACAGATCCATTTATACCGAACCATACCGGCATCACCTTGTAGAACGGCGTCTTGAGGTAGGTAATACCCGTGCCAAGACCGAAATGTTTTGATTTCCAGTTGAAATTTACCGAAGGGATTATGCAGAAACTGCCTTCGGGTGATCTCCGTGTTCCTTCGTAGTCGGAATAGAAACGGTACCCCGCGGCAAGAGAGGTTGTGAAACTTAACTTGCCCTTTCCGAGATTGCCGCTTAGAGGAAACTCCTTGAATATTCCTGCATTGATTACTGAGGAGTTGACCCTGTACTGGTATATGGCATCCTCCTCTTCGACAAGGAGTCTGTATCTGAAAGGATTAACAGAACACCCCAGGATGATACCCACGTTTTTCCTTGGCTCTATAATTGCAATTGTTCCGTTCAACAACAGGTAGTGTGTTGTAAACATGCCTCCAGCGGTGAATGAGAACTCCTCCAGCCTGAATGCCTCGACTGTATTAAATCCATGACTTGCCAGAATTGGCTTAAGCTCCTTCTGTCCATAGTCCTGGGCTATTTTTGCCGGATTCTTTGCGGTCGGACTGCTATAGTTCCACATCTTCCCTTTATCAAGCAGGAAGATGACAGCATCCTTCATCCCGACCCTCACTGCACATCCGAGGGCATCAAAACCGTCATTGTTGAATGCATACAGGTTGGCCCCTGAATTGATCAGCATGCTCATCATCAATGTATCGCCATTCTGTGCAGCCGTCATGAGGGGAGTGAACATTTTCCTGTCTGGGATATTCGGATCGGCCCCCTCACTGAGCAGTATATCTGTAATATCATAGTAGCCAAAGCCAACTGCAACCATCAGGGGCGTGTTTCCTTCATCGTCATAAAGATCTATGGGAGAGTCATAATAAAGGAGCATGTCGGTGATGTAGAAGTTGCCAAGTGCTGCCGCATGGTGAAGAGCCACTGAATTATTAAGGTCTGCCTGAGAGACCGGGGCGCCGTACCTGATAAGTATCTCAGCCATATCGAGGTTTTGTGAAAGCACCGCGGTTATTAACGGAGACCTGCCATACGGGTCGAGTTTATCCGGCAGGGCCCCCAGGAGAAGAAGTATTTCAACCGCCTCCTTTCTCCCTGAAGCAATGGCATAATGCAGCGCGGTTGCGTTCCCGCCCAGTTGATAATTGACATCGGCACCCTTTGACACCAGCCTTATAATCTCATTGCAGGCGCCCATGGATGATGCAATGAGAAGATTTATACTGCAGGCATCATTTCCGTATATTTCATATCCGGAAGTGTCAACAAAGAGCATATACTCGTTATATTCCTTCAGAAGGAACTCGATCCGCGCAACAACAGAGTCGACACCTGTCGAATCAGGCTGTCCCTTTATTGCTGAAGAGAGTGCCAGCAGACATGTCAATATGAAGGTAATTCTTTTCACAGATGCTCTTAGTACAAATTTAACAGCACTTTCTTTTAAGTGAGGGTTTATTGATATTTTTTTTCTGAATCGAATAAAATTGACCTGATGGGGTTGTATCAAACAGGTAATAGTATATTTTTGTAGCCGGGTAAAAAAACTCCTGATGGATTTAGGAAACAGAGGGATACGCTTTCTGATAGCATTGTTTCTTGCACTTGTTGCAATTATTCTTCCTGTCGGGCCGGAAGAGTCAAGCATTCCTGAGAGGGAATTCGACCCGGCCCACCTCCGCATTGACAATACTCTTACTGACGCCGAACTGTTTGATCAGGCCGAAAAGGGGATAGAATGGTTTCTGAGGAACTGGTCTGTCAAGGGCGCATCTGTCGCTGTTGCACGTGAAGGCAAGTTGCTCTATGCCCGGGGCTTTGGATATGCCTCCCTGCCGGACTCCATCCCGGTTGAACCATATCACCGCTTTCGGGTGGCCAGCGTATCGAAGCTTCTTACTGCCATTGCCATCATGAAGCTTCAGGAGGAGGAAAAACTCTCCATCAACAGTCGGGTCTTCGGACCTGATGGCATTTTACAGGATTCACTTTTTAGCAATCCCAGAGACAGGCGTGTTGCCAATATAACTGTCGCACACCTCCTCTCTCATCAGGGAGGATGGACTCAGAGATACGGTGATCAGATGTTCATGCCCGATGTGGTTGCAAAGACGATGGGCAAGCCCCTGCCGGTAGATACAAAAACCATAATCAGGTTTGCTCTTGACAAGAACCTTCATTTCACCCCTGGTACCGGCCAGTCATATTCCAATCTTGGCTACAGCATCCTGGGTCTTGTGATTGAGGAGGTATCAGGTATGAGCTATGAGGAGTATTGCAGAACTGCCATACTGGAGCCTCTTGGAATATATGACATGGCTCTCGGGCATAATATGCCTGAAGATGCGTTGCCTTACGAAGTATCTTATTTTGAGGTTGATAATGCACCAAGAAAGCCGTCTGTATACGGTACCGGCGAGCTTCTTCCTGCAAGCAGGGGAGGAAACGACATTGAATCTCTCGGTGCTGCTGGTGCATGGGTTGCCACTGCTCCGGATCTCATGAGACTGCTGCTTGCCGTTGACGGATTCGACAATCCGAAAGACATATTGTCTCCTGAAAGCATCGCTTTCATGACCGACATGCAAAACGGTTATGCCCCGGTAGGCTGGAGGGCCACTCTTTATAACGGGTCCTGGTGGCGCACAGGGTCTTTTCCAGGAACAACGGCAATGATGAAGCGGATGGCAGACGGCACTGCCTGGGTGGTGCTGTGCAATACAAGCGCCTGGAACGGACCGGAGCTCTCCTCTGACATTGACCAGATGATGTCAAAATTTGTTTCCAGGGTCCCCGAGTGGCCACGTACTGATCTCTTCAGCTATTCGGTACCGGTACCTCTCATGCCTGAAACAGGCAGATAAATCAAAATATCAATCAGGCAAAGTGTGCTTTACCGTTAATGTAAATATCGTCAGGGAGGAACTCGAGGAGCGCTACGGTGCCACCCTGATAGACCGGGATAATTACCGTCCAAGCTACTATTACCACGCCTACAGCCTGCCATCGCTGCCGGTGGTATGCTCAGACAAACCCTCTTCCATTCAGCTGTTCAGATGGGGCCTGATACCGTCATGGGTGACAGGTGAGGACGAAGCCCGGGAGATAATGCTTAAGACCTTCAATGCACGGTCTGAGACAATAGATGTCAAGCCTGCCTTCAGGGAGTCTTTTGTTTCACGACGCTGTCTTGTCCCGGTAAGGGGCTTCTTTGAATGGCAGCACATCGGAGGGAGGAAAGTACCCTGGTATATCAGGCTCCGCGATGAAGATATTTTCTCTCTTGCAGGTGTATGGGATTCATGGGCAATCAAGGGAGGGGTTACGCTGGAAACATTCTCTGTGGTGACGACAAAGGCCAACAGTCTCATGGAAGAGATACATAACACAAAGAAAAGAATGCCTGTGATACTGCCCTCAGCCGCTGAGAAGCTTTGGCTGAGGGGAGAGATGACGAAGGAGATGGCCTCGTCACTAATGATGCCTGTAGACTCAGGGATGCTTGAAGCATACACCGTCAGTCCGCTCATCACCAATGCCAGAGCTGACCGTAACAGGCCGGAGCTGATTATGCCCTACAACTATCCGGTTCAGGGGTTGCTCTTCTGAATGGCTATCGCTGGGAGACAAATACAAATGTAAGGAAACCTGCCTGCCTTGCGGGTGCGCTCAGATCCGAGTTGAATCTTGAACGCAATGCATGCGTAACGGCTGTCTCTGTAAGACACGGATCCTTTGTGGTCGACAGGCTTGAAGCAGGCTCGGCCTTCACCACATTGCCGCGCTGATCTACCTCTATGGCCAGGGTAATCTGCCCCGCACCCTCACACTTGTAGATGGGTATAGGCAGATATACGTGATGCCTGCCAGTAAGCTCATAGTAAATTCTTGTCGGCCCCCTGAAAGTTCCCTTCTCTTCAGGCTTATCCTTCTTCTCGGTTACCTGGGGCTTGATCTCCTCCGTCGGGAGCGGTATCTCTTCCTTGCCTGCTTCCTCAGCCATCTTCTGCTCATCAATAAAGTTCTTCTCGTTCAGCATCCCGCTCTTGATAAGTTCCTCCTTGACCATGTCCTGGTACTCCTCCGGATCAATGTCGATGGGTTTGTCTGCAAGGTTTTTAATGATGTTTACAATCTCTTCAGCCGTAGCGCCCTCAAACATATCGCTCTTTGAAAGCTCTATGGCCTTCTCCATGGCCGGATCAGGTATATCCTCCTCCATGGAAAGGATTATTTCAGCAACGAGCTCACGTTTCATGGCCGACACCTTGACCGACATAAATATCACAGCAACAAGAAGATGCATAATGATAGTGGCCATCACTGCCGTGAATATGATTTCAAACCTGCTCATCAGGGGACGAAATTATAAATAATTGTTTGCAAGGCGTCAATGATATGTCATAAATGTGCTGTAAGCCTGAGGATAAGGATGAGTGACGACAGAGACATCAGTCACTCTTCTTTTTCTTCTTCTTCCTGACCTTCGCCGGTTTCGTCGTCTTGGTTGGCTCATTCTTCAGCAGCCCTTCCTTTGACTCTTTGAAGAATCGTGACCATGCAAACGGATTCAGCAGGTTATTAGCCGGCTGCTGTCCCCTTGTATACAGGTTGTCTGACATCTGCTGCATCGTGTAACGATATCCCTGTCCGGGAGTGGATCGCATGTCTGACCATACCTGCTGCTCTATGAGAGCAAGGTTATTCTCCATGTTTTCAATAAGCGGATCAACAGGCTTATTTTCCAGTACGGCCCTTTTGAACTCCGAATAGGTTTTCCACGGGAGAACGAGCACTTCGCCTATCAGGATGGTGTCTGTTACCATTATTACATCCGTTATGTAATTTATGCCGGCAAGGTCTGCCGGGACGGTAAGGATGGTTGATTTGTAACCTATCGCGCTGAAGAAAACCGTATCGCCGGGGGTGCTGATAATTGAAAAAATGCCGCGATGATCGCTTGCGGCACCTCGCTTAAGATGCCTTGAATAAATGCTTACGTTGGGTACAATGTATCCCTCATCGTCAGCAGTCATTCCGTCTATCTGAATAAATTTCCTCTTTGGCTCTTCCTGGGCACCTGCAATTGCAACCGTCGTTACCAGCAAAAGGATTGTAACCAAAATCTTCTTCAACGGCAGTAAATTTTGTGGTGTAAAGTAAACAATAATGGCCGTTAAATAGTAAATTTAACTTAACTTTAATAAAATGGAAGGAAAAGGGAAAAGCCTGAAACCCCTGATGATCCTGGTATTTTGTTCCGGCAATTCTTCCCGCGGGCAGATTGCTGAAGGATGGATCAGATACTATGCAGGCGATGCGGCACAGGTATACAGTGCCGGCATCGAAGCCCGCGGACTGAATCCATATGCAGTGAAGTCAATGATGGAGGCGGTGATAGATATATCACGACAGAAATCCAAAACGACAGATGATCTTCCTTTAAAGGAGTTCGACTACATAATAACACTCTGTGACGAGGCAAAGGAACAATGCCCGCAGTTTCCCGGTGAGGCTGTCCGTATTCATCACTCATTCGCTGATCCGGCATCTTTCACCGGCAGCGAGGAAGAAATCCTGAGTTCTTTCAATGCTCTGAGGGACGAGATAGAGGATCTTGCGTTTGACTTTGTTCATCATAATATAAGGAGCCTGATACCTGATGACCTGGAGAGCATTCTCTGAGAAATATCAGTGCCGGAACCTTTTCCTGGCATGTCTTTACGATGACTTAACTTATTTGTTTATTCTCAATTTCTTTTCATCTTTACCGGCATCTATTCAGAAACCAAAATAAAACCGAAACTATATGCAGAGCTTATTACTGCTTGGTGATGAGGCGATTGCGCAGGCGGCGCTTGATGCGGGCATGAGCGGGATGTATGCTTACCCGGGTACCCCTTCGACCGAGATAATGGAATTTGTTCAGTCTGCAGCGCAGGCGGCAGAAGGGAATGTCCACCGTGAATGGTCGACCAACGAAAAGACTGCGATGGAGGCTGCCCTTGGAATGTCATATGCCGGTAAGAGGGCGATGGTTGCCATGAAGCACGTAGGTCTTAATGTTGCAGCTGATGCTTTCATTAACTCCTCGGTTACAGGTGTGAACGGAGGACTTGTTGTGGTGGCTGCCGATGACCCCTCGATGCACTCGTCACAGAATGAGCAGGACTCGAGGTTCTACGGTAAGTTTGCAATGGTTCCTCAGTTTGAGCCCCGCAACCAGCAGGAGGCTTATGATATGATCTTCGATGCATTTGAGCTGTCAGAGAAACTCAGGCTTCCGGTTCTTTTTAGAATTACCACACGTCTGGCACACTCACGCGCCTCAGTCACACGCCGGGAAGCAAGGAGGCAGAACGATAGTTCACTCCCGGCTAATACCAGGCAGTTTGTCCTCCTTCCTGCCATAGCACGCAAACAGTACAAAGCCCTTACGGTACTGTTTGAAACCCTGCCTTCAGAACCTCTGATATCAGGATGGAACAGGCTCAGGAAAGGAACCGACAGATCAGTAGGAATACTGACCTGTGGTATTGCGCAGAACTATCTTATGGAAAACATAGCGGACGATCAGGAAAAGTACACAGTTCTTTCAGTTGCTGCTTATCCGCTTGACAGGGGACTGGTCTCGGAACTTGTCAACAGCTGCGATAAGGTGCTGGTCCTGGAGGAGGGTTATCCCCTTATTGAGGAGCATCTCCGCGGACTTCTTGACAGGGATGTCAGGGTTCTCGGCCGGTTAGACGGTACCGTGCCCCGCGACGGCGAACTCAATCCCTCAATAGTAGCCTCTGCCCTGGGGATGAAGACTGCGATGGGAAAAGAAGTGCCATCAATGGTAAAACAGAGGCCTCCCTCATTCTGCAAGGGATGCGGGCATGCTGACCTTTACTCGGCGCTTGCGGAGGTGATGAAGGAGACAGGACCCGGCAGGGTTTTCTCGGATATAGGATGCTATACACTAGGTGCGTTGCCCCCATATAACATGGTGAACTCATGCGTGGATATGGGTGCATCGGTGACCATGGCTGTCGGTGCCGCAGACGCCGGGCTCTTCCCGGCAGTGGCCGTGATAGGCGATTCAACCTTCACACACTCAGGCATGACAGGGTTGCTTGACGCTGTCATTAAAGATTCTCCGGTGACAGTGCTCATATCTGACAACTCAACCACCGGGATGACAGGAGGACAGAAGTCGCAGGCCGCTGACCGTATCGAGAGTATCTGTCTCGGCCTGGGGGTAAGCCGTGAGCACCTGAGAGTGATTGTCCCTCTGAAAAAGAATCATGAAGAGAATGTGAATGTCATCAGAGAGGAACTGATGTATCACGGATTGTCTGTGATACTTGCACGGAGGGAATGCATTCAGACAGCAACAAGAGATAAGAAGGCGGAATCCGCAAAGAAGACTGATAACAGGTAACAGGATGAAATGTGATATAATTCTAGCAGGTGTGGGAGGACAGGGTATACTCTCAATAGCGGCCACCATAGGTCTTGCAGCAGTTGAGAAGAATCTCTTCCTCAAACAGTCGGAGGTTCACGGAATGAGCCAGCGTGGCGGCGACGTGCAGTCACACTTCAGGCTCTCGGACAGGGAGATCCATTCAGACCTTATCCCATACGGTAAGGCAGATTTAATAATAAGCGTAGAGCCGATGGAGGCACTGCGCTACCTGCCATGGCTCTCCCCTGAAGGGGGTCTGGTGACTAACTCCGTGCCGTTTGTCAATATCCCTGATTATCCCGAAAAGGAGGATATCATGAAAGAGATAGGGAAGGTGCCTAACTCTTTCGTCATCGATGCCGATTCGATTGCAAAGCAACTGGGATCGTCAAGGTCAGGCAACATGGTTATTCTCGGGGCAGCGTCGTCATTCATCGCCTTGCCATTCGAGAGCCTGGAGAATGCCGTCAGGCAGCTTTTCAGGCGCAAGGGAGAGGAGGTTGTCGATCTCAACCTGAAGGCACTCAGGGCCGGAAGAGAGGCGGCGACACGCTGAACGCTGCAAAGGGGGCTGTCACTTTTCTGGTAACAACCCCTCACGAGACAATCAGTCCACACACATGCCCATCCCTCAGGCATTCTTTTCCTTCACCTTGCCTTCCCTGACCTTCCCTTCTCCGGGTAAATCAGCCCTGGCAACACCCCCTGAGCTGAGGAGAACAAGATCTGATGCCACTATCTCCGTGACACTCTTAGGTACTCCGTTCTTGTCTGTGTAGGTGCGATAGCTTATCCGCCCCTCGATACATACCTCCTTACCCTTTTTCAGGTATTTTGAAGAGATCTCGGCAAGACCGTTCCAGGCAACAATGTTATGCCACGTGGTCTCCTCAGTCTTGTTGCCGTCAACACCCTTAAAGGTCTCATTGGTAGCCATTGTAAAGTTTGTTACTTTCTTTCCGCTTTCAAGCGTTTTTACTTCCGGGTCCTGACCAAGTCTTCCGATCAGTTGTACCCTGTTTCTCAATGCATTCATGATCTTCTGATTTAAGGTTATTAATAAGTTTACGATACAAAGGTGCAACGGCCTTTGCAGTACATCCGGTTATTAACTATTTCTATTCATTTTGCAGTCGTTTATATCCGTTTGTAAACGTTTTTTTCTATCTTTATCAAAAGATTACGCTGTGGAAAGAGTATGTCTTGACTGCGGAGCTAAACTTCTCGGCCGGTCTGATAAAAAATTCTGCTCTGATCAGTGCCGCAACAATTACAACAACCGTCTTAACCGTGACCAGAACAATTATGTCCGGAATGTCCATGCCCAGCTGAGACGTAACCGGAAGATACTGGCAGACATATTTGAAGACGGACATCATCGCATACACCGTGATGCACTGATGGCTCAGGGATACAACTTCACGTTTTTTACCCACCTCGTCGAGACCACTGAAGGGCTGAAGTGGTCTTACTGCTTCGAATACGGATTCAGAGAGGCTGAGAACGGTTATCTTGACCTTAAGATGAACAGCAGTTACCTGGAGGCTTTCATGGAGGAGGAGGGGTGAGTTAGGAAGACGGAAGACCGGAGACGGAAGACGGGAGACGGAAGACGGGAGACGGAAGACCGAAGACGGAAGACCGAAGACGGAAGAGAAGACTTTTGACTTTGGACTTTCGACTTATAGATGTATTTTTGGGTCTCTTTAACACACATTGATATGAAAAGACCTATTGCGCTCTTTTTTGCAGCTGTGGTGGCTATCACCGCATCAGCACAGGAAAAGATTGTATATGAGCATGAGTACCTTGTTAAGGTGGGTGATACAGCTCCTGATTTTGTCATTAAGGAGGCCGGAGGAGCAACATACAACCTCTCCGATCTTCGGGGCAAGGTTGTTATGCTTCAGTTCACCGCCAGCTGGTGCAGCGTATGCCGGAAGGAGATGCCGTTTATCGAGAGTGAGATATGGCTGCCCGGAAAGAAAGAAGGCCTCGTAGTTATTGGTATCGACCGTGACGAACCGGAGCAGAAAGTGCTGAAATTCAGGGAGGATATCGGGGTAACCTACCCCCTGGCTTTGGACCCCGGTGCTGAGATCTTCTCCCTTTTTGCCCTTAAGGAGGCAGGGGTGACACGAAACGTCATCATTGACCGTGAAGGCAAAATCATCTTCCTGACAAGACTTTTCGAAAGGGAGGAGTTTGACCATATGAAGACGGTAATCTTCGCAGAACTGGCAAAAAAGGTCGAAAAATAGCCTATTTTAACCATCAGATGCAACCTTTCGGCAATTTCGCCCGTTATAGTTAATAGAATTTACTTCTGTTTAACTTAATAAGACGAAAATGAAAAAGATCCTATTTTTTCTGCTGGCAGCCCTTCTTGCTGCTCCGCTTTACTCACAGGTTACATTTGGCATAAAGGCAGGAGTCAGTACAGACTTCCCTTATTCAAGCCAGGAGCTTATCGACGGTGGCGTTGATCTTGTCCTTACAGACCTTGAGAATGCCCAGTGGGGATTCCAGGGAGGAGCATTCATGAGAGCTGCCTTCGGAGGATTCTATCTGCAGCCCGAACTGCTTATAGCAACCGCTACAAACACCCTTACGCTGGAAGGTACTGTTGACGGACAGCCTTTCAATGAAGTCCTTGATCAGAAATTTACAAAGCTTAACATACCCGTCATGCTTGGCTTTAAACTGGCATTTTTAAGAATTCATGCCGGCCCCGCTGCGTCAATCCTCTTCAATGATCCGAAAGAACTGACTGACGTTGAAGCCACATATAAAAAGGCGACCTTCGGCTACCAGGCCGGCGTTGGCTTTGATCTTCTGAAGAGGCTGACAGTTGATGTACGCTATGAGGGTAACCTGAGCAAATTCGGCGAAGAGGTAGTGATAGAAGGTGAGACCTTTACCTTTGATGACAGAAGCTCTTCACTGATAATACATGTAGGGTTCATGTTCTGAACCATAAAGCAAATTATATGGAACTCTCCTGCTGTTTAACAGGAGAGTTTTTTTATTTTTACACAGATATGTAATTCGGTTTCAATGTTCCTGAATGGCAATGGTATAACGGTAGTACAGGGGGTTCTGGCATTTCTCTATATCATTACTATCTTATCGATATGTCTGATGATAGTTTTTGAGAACATGAACCCGGTCAAGACCCTGTCATGGCTTCTGGTTATCATTTTCATTCCCGTGGCAGGGGTAGTATTATGGGTGGTCTTCGGAAGAAGTTACCGCAAACAGAAGATTTACAGCCGTAAGAGCATGGCTGACAGCGGCAGGCTTGCGGAACATGTGACCCGTCAGATGGTCTCGCTGCCGACGGTTCTTGCGGAGGAGAGCGAGGATGTCAGGGACAAGGCACATCTGATAAGACTGATGCTGAAAAACAACAGGTCGCTCCTGACTCTTGATAACAGTATCAGGCTGCTTGACAGCGGCACCGAGACCTTCCCGGCAATGAGGGAGACCATCTCCTCTGCCCGGGAGTATATCCACCTTGAGTTTTACCGCATCGAGCCTGACATGCTGGGGACCGAGTTCAAGGAGATACTCAAGGGCAAGGCTGCACAGGGGGTGAAGGTGAGAGTCATCTATGATGATGTTGGAAGCTGGAATATAGGGAAATCATATCTGAGGGAGATGCGGAACGCAGGCGTACAGATATATCCGTTCATGCCGGTGCGCTTCCCGAGCTTTGCAAGCAAGATTAACTACCGGAATCACAGGAAGATACTGGTTGTTGACGGCATGACCGGCTTCGTTGGAGGGCTAAACCTGGCCGATAAATACCTTCATGGCCTCCCTGATCTGGGCCCATGGAAAGATACCCACCTGAAGCTTGAAGGTGAGGCTGTGGCGGCGCTTGACAGCGTGTTCATCTCTGACTGGAACTTTGTGAGCAATGAATCGCTTGTCCCCGACAACTCGCTGCTCAGTTACAGGAAGACAGGTAACAGATGCCTGGTGCAGGTTGCCTCCAGCGGCCCTGACACTGACTGGGCTACAATTATGCAGGTCTATTTTTCCGCTATAGCCACCGCCCGGTCATCAATTTACCTCACCTCACCATACTTCAGCCCCGATGAGAGCATGCTCACTGCTCTCAAGACGGCTGCCCTCAGCGGCGTCGATGTAAGGATGATCTTTCCAAGATATTCTGATTCTGTCATAGCTACCTGGAACACAAGATCATATATTTCAGAGCTCCTTGAGGCAGGGGTTAGAATCTATCTCTTCGAGAAGGGATTTATACATTCAAAATACCTGCTCGTAGACAATATCTTTGCTTCAGTCGGGTCACCCAATGTCGATGTAAGGAGTTTTGACCTTGACTTTGAAGTCACGGCACTGGTTTATGATCATGGTTTTGCCGAACAACTCGGAGCCCTCTTTTCCGAAGATATGAAAGGTTGTACCGAGATTACTGCCGGTGACTGGGAAAAAAGGCGCAGAAGAGACCGGCAGAAGGAATCGCTGGCCCGGATATTCGGACCACTCTATTGATCTTACTCCTTAATCATGAGGCTCGAAGAAGGCAAATCTTACAGCTTCACCAATGTGAAGAGTATTGTTCTCCCGGGTGGTGAGGTGAACATGATCCTTGCAGGTCCGGACGGGAAAAAATACCTCCTTCCCGTGGAACGGTATGGCGAATATAACCTCGGAACCAAACCTGAGATAACATGCAAAGTTGACAAGATCAACTGCAGCGGCAAGGTGTTTCTTGAGCCTGAACATCCGTATTACAGGGAGGGAGAGAGCTACTTTTTCATCCTTGCCGGAGGGCCGTACGCAGATAAAGGTTCAGGTGAGGATAATCAGGTTGAAGTCAGTGACTTTAAAGGCGGAGTGTTCAGCGTGCCTGCATCACTGCTTAAAGGAAATATGTCAGCAGACGGCAGAGTGAAACTTCGGGTTGAGAGAATCTCAAAAGGAAAAATATTCTTTGCCCCTCCGAAAACCAGGGATGACCTTGAAAACCTGGAGGAAGGAAGAACGTACCGGTTCAGGGTTGACAGAATAATATCCGGAACCGATTATGAGACATACTATGTTGTCATCGACATTAACGGCCGGGAACATCTGCTAAACACAAGATACTATTCCCATTACGGGTTCAATCCGGGAAGTGAGTTCACCGGCAGGGTGATCAGATTCGGCCATGACAGGGGCAAGACCATTGAACCTGACAATCCGTGGTATGTTCCCGGAGAGGTTATTGAAGTGACTGTAGGCTCATCTGTCGCCTCGGAAACGGGAGAGGGTTTTATTACGGAGGTCTTTGACGGAAACGGCTTCATTCACAGCCTGTTGCTTGACGCTCTCCCGGATACGCCAGTGATCAGATGCCGCATACTCAAGCTTAAAAAGGGGAGACCGGTTCTCGAAGCAGTAGCTGATTAACCCTTTCTTGTTATTTTTGCACCTGATGAAAAGGATAATAATGTATCTGTTGTTTGCAGCAGTCACCATACTGATGGCTGCCGCATTTGTTTTCTGGACCGTAGCACTGAAGCCAAACCTGGATATTGACGGTACAGTCAGGATATATGTGCCGCCGGGTTCGTCGGTAGATGACTTTATCGACACTGTAAGAAGTGTCGGGGGTCTTAAGAGCGAAAAGACCTTTCTCATAACCTCAAGGCTGAAATCATTCAGCCGCTCATTGAAACCCGGGTCTTACCTGCTCGAACCGGACATGAGCAATAACAGGCTCGTGAACATGCTCCGGTCAGGACAGCAGACACCGGTCAGGGTAACATTTAACAACATCAGGACACTCGGTGACCTTGCCGGAAGGATAGGAGGTCAGATAGCGGCTGACTCCGCCTCGCTGGCACAGTTCTTCAATGACGAAGAGAACTATACGGCAGATGGTTTTACCCGTGAGACCCTTATTTCTGTATTCATTCCTGATACTTACGAGTTCTACTGGAATACAGATGCTGAGGGTTTCTACACCAGGATGCTGAGAGAGTTCAGATCTTACTGGAATGATGAACGCAAGGCTGCCGCTGAAGATCTTGGCCTTAGCCCGGTGGATGTCTCAACGCTTGCTTCTATAATTGATGATGAGGTAGCGAAGGATGATGAGAAGCCACGCATTGCAGGCGTATATCTGAACAGGCTCAGGCTTGGGATCCCGCTGCAAGCCTGTCCCACAATCAAATTCGCCCTTAATGACTTCACGATC
>Ga0209450_10000308_pt1 | contig 26237 bp, 24 predicted proteins | sample FrelakmetLWP11LW_FD_187149 | JGI IMG/M metagenome (GOLD analysis project Ga0209450, IMG submission 187149) | Freshwater lake sediment microbial communities from the University of Notre Dame, USA, for methane emissions studies - LWP11 LW (SPAdes)... | ecosystem: Environmental > Aquatic >...
CTTCTGGACGGTATCCTCAACGGCATGCTCTACGCCCTCGTGGCCGTCGGGCTCTGCCTGATCTGGGGCGTCATGGACGTGATCAACTTCGCCCACGGCGAGTACGTGATGATCGCGATGTACATCACGTACTGGCTGGGGTTCCTGATGAACGTGGATCCCCTCGTCTCCATGTTTGCGGGCGGCCTGTTCATTTTCATCCTGGGGGCCCTGACGTATCGATTGATCATCAAGTACACGATCGGCAAGCCCCCGCTCTCGGCCCTGCTGGCCACCTTCGGGCTGGCCATGCTCCTCAAGAACCTCTGCCTCAACCAGTTCACCCCCAACTTCCGCATCCTCTCCGACACGTGGCTGGGCGACAGGACATTCCAGCTCGGGGCGCTCATCGTCCCCGTGCCCCAGCTCGTCACCGCCCTCGTGGCGCTCGTCGTGGTGGGCCTCACGTACTACATGGTCCGCAGCACGCGCTTCGGTTGGGCCATCCAGGCCACCGCCATGGACAAGGAGGCCGCCGAGTTGATGGGCATCAACACGGAGAGGATCTACCTCGTGGTTTTCGGCATCGGCGGGGCCACGGTCGGCATCGCCGGGGGCATCATGCCCACGTACCTGGCCGTTCACCCCGAGGTGGGCACCATGTTCAGCCTCATCGCGTTCATCTGTGTCGCCATGGGCGGCTTCGGCAGCATCCCGGGGGCGCTCGTGGCGGCGCTGCTCGTCGGCATCGTCGAGGCCCTGGGCGGCTACTACATCGCCCCGGTCTTCAAATACGTCGCCGTTTTCGGGCTCTATCTCGCCCTTGTATTCTTGCGGCCGAAGGGCATTTTCGGGTGGTAACCCCATGAACAAGACGCTCAAGCGAACCGATCTCTTCTGGCTGGCCTTCACGGGGCTCGTCGCCCTCGTGCCGCTTGTCCCGGCGATTGCGGCCAACTCCTTTCTCATGCACGTGCTCATCCTGGTTTTGCTCTACGCCAGCATGGCCCAAGCCTGGAACATCATCGGCGGCTACGGCGGGCAGACGTCCTTCGGGCACGCCGTGTTCTTCGGCATCGGCGCCTACGGCGCGGGCATGGCCGTCGTGACCTACGGCCTGCCCCCCTGGCCCGGGGCCCTCATCGGCATGCTGGCGGCCGCCGTCGTGGCCGTGCTCATCAGCTACCCCTGCTTCAAGTTGAGCGGCCACTACTTCGCCATCGCCACCTTCGCCATCGTGGAGATCTTCAACCGCATGTTCCTCGTCTGGTACTGGGTGGGCGGCGCGCTGGGCCTGGACTACATGATCGTGGAGGAGGGACTCGCCAACCTGATGTGGTACGACTCGAAGACGGGCTACTTCTACTGCGCCCTCGTGCTCTTTGCCCTCATCTTCGGCATCGTGCGCTTCCTCGAGGGGCACCGGTTCGGTTACTACCTCAGGGCCGTGCGCGAGGGGCAGGAGACGGCCGAGTCGCTCGGAGTCAACTCGACGGCCGTCAAGCTTTCGGCCATGGCCCTGTCCGCGGCGCTTGCCGCCCTGTGCGGCGCCTTCTTCGTGCAGTACAACCTGCGCGTCGACCCCGGAATGGTCATGTCGCTCGACATGTCCATGAAGTTCGTCCTCGTCGCGATCCTGGGCGGCGCGGGGACCCTGGCCGGGCCGCTCCTCGGGGCGGCGGTGCTCGTGCCCCTGCAGGAGTACACCCGGGCACTCTGGGGCGGCCTCGGAGGCGGCGTGGACCTGATCATCTTCGGCTTTCTGATCATCGTCATTGTCGTCAAACAACCGGCGGGCATCAGCGGGATTGTCCGCGACGTCGCCAGGCGCATCGCGCGCCGGCCGGCCGCCGCAAAAGGAGGGGCTTCCGTTGGCACTTCTTGAAGTCCGCGACGTGACCAAGAAATTCGGGGAGCTCGTCGCCAATGACCGCGTGAGCTTCACCGTGGAGGCCGGGACGATCGTCGGCCTGATCGGGCCCAATGGCGCCGGCAAGACCACCCTGTTCAACTGCGTCTCCGGCCTGTACCCGGTTACTGCCGGCCGGATATTCTTCGACGGCGCCGAGGTCACGGGGCTTCCATCCTACCGGATCGCCCGCATGGGCGCGGTGCGCACCTTCCAGGTGGTGCGTCCGCTCAAGGACATGACGGTGTTCGACAACGTGCTGGTGGGCGCGTTCCTGCATGGCGCCGGCGGCGCACAGGCCCGTGAGGCAGCCGAGAGCTGCATCGAGTTATGCGGCCTGACCGAGTATGCCGACAAACCCGCAGGCGATTTGCCGATCGGCGGCAAGAAGCGCCTCGAGCTCGCCCGGGCCCTGGCTACAAGGCCCAAGCTGCTGATGCTTGACGAAGTCATGGCGGGGCTCACCTCCACCGAGGTCAAGGCTGCACTGGAGCTGATCCGGCATATTCGCGAAAAGGGCATCACGCTGCTCATCGTCGAGCACGTCATGGAGGCCATCATGCCGATCGCCGACAAGGTGGTCGTGCTCGACGGCGGGATCAAGATCGCCGAGGGCCCCCCCGGCGAGATCATCCACGACCAGCGCGTCATCACCGCCTACCTGGGCGAGAAGTTCAGCCGCCGCATGCAGGCCCGGAAGGAGGGAGGCGCCAATGGCTGAGCCGATCCTGAGCCTCACCGACGTGCACGCGGGCTACGACGGCGTCCCGGTCGTCTTCGGCGTATCCCTGGAGGTCATGCCGGGCGAACTGGTGGCCGTCGTCGGGGCCAACGGGGCCGGCAAGTCCACCACGATGCGCAGCATCGCGGGCCTCAACAACCCCCTGCAGGGCGCCATCCGCTTCGAGGGGCGCGACATCTCGCGTCTGCGCCCCCACCAGACGCTGGCTCTCGGCATCAGCTACGTGCCCGAGGGACGGAGGCTGTTCGCCAAGCTCTCCGTCGAGGAGAACCTCCGGCTGGGCGCCTACACCGAAAAATCGGATACTGAAATCAGGCGGCGCCTCGATGAAATGCTCACGCTTTTCCCGGTCCTGCGGGAACGGGCGCGCCAGACCGCCGAGACCCTGAGCGGCGGAGAGCAGCAGATGCTGGCCATCGCTCGGGGCCTGATGTCGCGGCCCAAGCTGCTGATGCTCGACGAGATGTCGTTGGGGCTCATGCCGCAGCTCGTGGAGAAGATGATGGAGACCATCGTCGCCGTCAACCGCGGCGGGGTCACCGTCCTGCTCGTGGAGCAGATGGTCCAGGAGGCACTCGAGATCGCCCATCGCGGCTACGTGCTCCAGAGCGGGCGCATTGTTCAATCGGGCGCCGCGAAGGAGCTGCTGGACTCCGAGGAGATCCGAAAGGCCTACCTGGGGATGTAGCAGGAAAAGGTCCCGGGTCAGAGTCCCGGAGAACGCGCCGGAAAACAAGAAGGGGTCAGCTGCGGTGCGGCTGACCCCTTTATTTCATCCCTATGCAGGCTGACGTCTACTTCGCGACAATCTTATATCCTGCCTTCTTCCAGGCTTCCACTCCGCCGCCGAGAGCCTTGACGTTGGTATAGCCCATCCCCATGTATTTTTCTGCCTGACCGGCAGAAGTGTGCTCATTGGGTCAGGCGCAATAAAAGATGATGGGCTGGTCCTTTTTCAGCCCTGCCAGCCTGGATTCGAATCCCTTCAGGGAGATGGCCCCTTCCAGCATGATCGTGCTGCACGTTTTTTCATCCGCATACGCACAAACCAGAAGGGCCTGACCTGATCTGACCTGCGGATAAGCATCCTGCGGTGAAATCCGGGTGACTTCCATTTTTGCTCCTTTCGGGCTTGCCTGTTGTGCCGTCGCCGCGCAGGCTGCCATGAAAAGAATCCCCATGAGCAATGCAGCCGCACACAATATTCTTCTGTTCTCTTTTATCCGAAGCATCGCAAGACCTCCTTTCCTGCCTGCCAGTATATATCTTACTGAAACAGAAGGCCATTGTTTTAGTCCTCTGCCCTGAACCGGTCACGGGGCATCCATCCAGGAGGCGGCATCTTAAAGTATTTCTCATCTTTTTCGATCTTAAGAGGGGGGGAAGAAATCCATCATCCCTGCCGTTAACGCTCATGAATATCGCACCCGGGGCCAATGTAGAGCTCATCCTCGAGATGGATGTGCTGAAAGAGAAGATCGATGTCCGCAGGGCGAACCTCCACGACATCGAGGGGGAGCGCTATATCCTCTCCCAGACAACCCCTCCCGTCAGGCCCTCCGACATCGGCAAAGACGCCCGGGTGACGCGCCTGACCCGCAAGGGCGATCAGCTTCATCGCTGGGGCTTCTCCGGCAAGCTCGAGGAGATCATCCGCGAGTACCCGCTGAATGCGTCCAAGACAGTCCTGGCCCTCTGCATCCGCAAGACCTCCCCCTTCGAGACCTACAACCTCAGGATGCACTACCGCGTGAGGCCCGGCTCGGAGTGGTCGACGCGCATCGAGGTCGACTCCATGCCGGTCAACCTGATCGACATCTCCATCGGCGGGGCCCTCTTCAGCCACGGCGCCGAAAACCCCTTCGAGCACAACCGTGCCCTCCAGGTGACCTACACGGGAAGCGACGGGACGCGGCACCTCATCCCGGCCGTGGTCCGGCGGGCCTGGACTCCCCACGATGCACGCTGCAGCGGCCTGGAGTTCGTGGCCATCCGGTTCACGCATCTCGAGAAGGAACTGGAGCGGGAGCTTGCGCGCGAGATCATGGAGATCCAGAGGGGCTCCCTTTACAAAGTGTGACAGATGGACTATAAGGGACGGGGCGCCGGGCAGCCGTCATCGGCTTTTCGTTGCCGATGCCTCTGAAGAAATAACAAAAAAGGTCATTGCGAGCCGAGCCTTGCGCGGCGCGGCAATCGACGACACAGGATCCTATAACGAAGATTGCTTCACTCCGTTCGCAATGACTCATTTTAATATTTCCCGGCTGTATCTTTCATCAATAATCCCATACGCAAACGGGGTTCGCGACTTGCCGGAAAAACTCCCCAGGAGGTCCACATGAAACGAAAACTCTTCCTCGCACTGTCCATCGTATTGCTGTTCGCTGCATCCGCGCAGGCAGCGCAGGACTTCGACTGGGTCAATGACTTCAACATCCAGGCCCAGGCGGACCCCTCTGGCTTCCGGGCAAGGCTTGCAACCCGCTTCCGGATCGGCGATGCGCAGATCACGGCGGTCATCGGCAACGTGTCGAGCCCGGCGGATGCCTACATCGTGTTCAGGCTCGGGGAGATGTCGCACCGGCCGAGCGACCAGGTGCTGAGGGAGTACAAATCCTCGAAGGGCAAGGGCTGGGGAGTGATTGCCAAGAGCCTTGGCATCAAGCCGGGCTCGAAGGAGTTCCATGCCCTGAAGCGTAGCCAGGATCTCTACAACGGTCAGGACGGCAAGGGAAAGGGGAAAGGCAAGCACTGAACGGTCAAATCCCGGGGTTCATGCTGCATGGTTGCTCGCAAAGTATCAAAGGGGCCGGCCCTTTTCGCCGGCCCCGATGTCCCTTTTCGGGCCCTGCCAAAGTTCACCCTTTATAAAGAGTTGCACCATTTCGCCGTTTCTGCTACCAATTCAACAGATGCAACCAATCGGTAGTTGACCCGGTAACATTTCCATCTCAACCCGCAAAACAATCTCTCACCCTTTCACAGACCACGCTCCTTCATGTCGGGAATCCGTGGCGGGCAATCTCTCAGGCATCGCCTCTCGGGCGGGGCTTGATTCACGCATAGAGGTTTCGTTCTTTCCCGGCCGCAAACGGTCCCTTGACCGGAATCGAGGAGAAAGGAGGATCCATATGAGAAAAAGCGTAATCTGGATCGCGTTGCTGTGCCTGGTTTTCCTGGCGGGTTGCGCCAGCGAGCTGGCCTTCGTGAAAGGCAATCATATCTACAAGATCAAGGACGACGGAACCGATCTCTCCCGGGTCAACATACCCGGGAGCAACTGGTATTTCCGGCCCGACGTGTCCAACGACGGCAAGGATCTGGCCTTTGTCTCGGCGCCCCCCACGGGACCCGGGGTCCAGATCGGCGCGATCTGCCGGGTGAAGCTCGACGGCTCCGGTTTCTTCGCTCTCACCCCGACGGGACCTCCCGCCACGACGCCGAGGTGGTCTCCCAACGGTCAATTCGTCGCCTTTTATCTCGCAGGGGGAATCAATCGCGGAATCTACCAAATAACGAGCAGCGGGGTGAATCCCACCCGCATCTTCAACACGGGGGCCAATTGCGACGGCGGCCATGACTACTTCGCCGGCGGCAGCAGGCTCGTCTATTCCCGCGAGATGCCGGACGCCTCCTACAAGCTGTACTGGACCACCGTCGCCGCGGCGACACCTTCCGGTGCGATCAATCCCTATCTGCCCGCTGGGGTCGTTACCGCCGAATTGTACGAGACACTGCCTGTGGTCTCCTTTGCCGGCGACATGCTGGCAAGCGCGGTGAAATACCCCGGACTTGTCGGCATCCGGATGCGGGCAATGGGCAGCGACGGCAACTGGGGGGCGCCCTATACCATGAAGCTTCCCGTCGCGTACATCACGGGCGTAGGCTACGCGGACAAGGACGAGAAAGTCTACTTCTCCGCATTCCCCTCCGCACCGGGAACACAGGGCCTATACTACGTCTCCATCAAGGAGCTGTTGCCGACGATCACGGGCCTCCTCACGCTGCCCCCCGGGGCTCCCCCGCCCGCGCCTGTCGAGGTGACGCCCAGGGCGATCAATGCAGGAGCAGGCGAGAACTTCTGGCCGAGCGGAATCGTCGACCCGTGAACGGGTGATTTGGCTGAATAAGAGGGATCATAACAGAAGGGGCCAGTGGCTGTGCGGCTGACCCCTTTGGGTTTTCCTGCGACATTTTCACCATACCTACCGAATAACAAAAAAGTTGAATCGTTACGCTGTTTCTGTTACACATTCAACAGATGCAACGCTTTCTGCCTATGCTTTCAGTTTTATTTATCATCACCTGTTAGCATCTTCACCCTCCGCTTCACGCATCATAATCCTTCAAGGTTGGAAACCATAACCGGCTTTCACAACTTTGAGGAGGCGCCATGAATCTCAAATTCCTTCCAGCTGGATTCCAAAGTTAGACCTTCGTCAATTTTATCACCGGCCAATTAAATCTTAACATTGCTCATGGCAGAATTGACCCTTTTCAAGGACTGACCCCATTTTAGCGCGTGACCGTCACCGCCACCGTGTCAAAGGCTTTTAGGCCCTGAATCGGAGGTTATGCATGAAAAATCGCAAGGCTCAAGTCTCTGCCAAGAAGGCGAAAATCCCGATCGACCCGATGGAAGGACCGAAGCTGGCCCTCGCGGGTCAGATCGTTACCATGGATTCAACCCGGCGTGTCCTGAAAAAGGGCACGATCTTCATCGAACAGGGGGGAATCGTCGCCCTGTGCAACGAAGGAGAGCCAGCACCGCCCGGGTTCGAGACGGTCTCCGTTGTGGATACGCAGGGAACCATCTTCCCCGGGCTCATCGAGCTCCACAACCACCTGAGCTACGACATCCTGCGGCTCTGGAATGTGCCCAGGAAGTACGGAAACCGGAGCCAGTGGGCGGGAATCCCGGAATACCGGCAGCTCATCAGCGGGCCCATGAAGCTCATCGGCAAGATTTCGGGTCTGATGCCTGCCGTTGTCCGCTTCGTGGAATGCAAGTGCCTGCTGGGAGGAGTGACGACCAGCCAGGGCGTCGAGCTTTTCAGTAATATGGGGGCACGACGGTTCTATCGGGGCATCGTCCGCAACGTCGAACGGACGGGTGACCCCGGCCTTCCGGAAGCCGGGACCCGAATCCCGGATGTGGAGGCAGACAACGCAGAGGCGTTCCTGGCGCGCCTGGGACAGAAGAGTTGCTTTCTGCTGCACCTGGCCGAGGGACGCGACAAGACCGCACGAAGCCACTTCCTGAGCCTCGAGTTCAAGCCCGGCCAATGGGCCATCGCCAAGTCCCTGGCAGGCATCCACTGCACCGCTCTGGAAAGATCAGACTTCGACATCATGGCAGAAAACAGCGCCTCCATGGTCTGGTCACCCTTCAGCAATCTCCTCCTGTATGGAGGAACGGCGGAGGTGGCCTCTGCCAGGCAGGCAGGCGTGCGCATCGGAATCGGCTCTGACTGGTCACCCTCGGGCAGCAAGAATCTGCTGGGAGAGCTCAAGGTCGCTCACCTGGTCAGCCAGGAAATGGGCGGGATTTTCAGTGATGCGGACATTGTCGCTCTGGCCACTACGAATGCGGCCGCTATCCTGCAATGGCAGGATCGCCTCGGTTCCATCGGGGTGGGCAGACGTGCCGATTTCCTGGTGCTCGAAGGAACTCCTGCCGATCCCTATGGCGCCCTGATCAGGGCTGCGGAGCATTCGATCCAGCTGGTCATGATCAATGGTGTTGCCCGCTATGGAACCCCCGACATCATGAGCCAACTGGGAGTCTCCGGCGAGAACCTGACCGTGGGTGGGAAAAAGAAAGTCCTGTACCTGGCGCAGAAAACCGCCGACCCCGACGTTGTACCCATTTCCCTGAAAAAGGCAAAGGCTAAACTCGGCAAGGCCCTGAAGGATCTCCCAACCCTCGAGCCCCCCGCCGCGCCTCCCGCCATGCGTGCGGGGAACGAGCCGCCGCTGCAATGGTTCCTGGCACTTGACGAGTTGGCCCCGACCGGCATGGATGTCCGCCCTCATTTGCCCATGGGTGGTCGACCCACGATGGCCGCGGCCAGAGGCCCGATCACGCTGAAAGCTGCTCCTGTCCAGTTGAAGCCTCTCCGGCTCGATCCTATGACGGTGGCAGATGACACCGATTTCCTCAGCCTGGTGGCAACGGAAAAGAACCTGCCGGATTTCGTCAAGCAGGGTCTGCCGCTTTTATATCCGTAAGGGATGATCCTCGTTTCATGGATCTCGTGGATTGAAGCCGCAATATTCATAGTAGGGACAGCCTGATTTCAACCTGTCAAACGAGATATCCATTCCGACTTTAGGGAGCCGACATGAATCAATACTGGAAGGACAGGGGTTCTCCCTGGGAATATGACCCGGGGCCGCCGGAAAATCGTCGATGGGCAGAACTATTTGCGCAGACGCCCAATTATCGAGGTCTTGGAAAGAGCAACCTCGGCAAGGAAGTCTTTCGTTGGCACTTTGGTCCCGTGTTTTACCGGGGTCGATTGGAAGATCATGCTGTCAAAGTGCTGGTTGTCGGCCAGGACGGCGCCCAGGACGAGTCACTCGCTCACCGGTCTTTTACAGGGGGAACGGGCTCCCGCATGCACTATTTTCTGAATTATATCGGGATTACAGAGTCCTACCTGTTTCTGAATACCTTCATCTATCCTATTGTCGGCCAATATACCGATGGCATGGCCTCGCTTGCCCAGGACCTGCAATCCCCTGTCGCGAAGCATCGCCATGATATTTTCAACTATGTATCAGACCGCAACGACGTTCACTTGATTATTGCGGTAGGAAATGCCGCAAAAGAGAGCCTCGTTACATGGGTGCATTCACGGGGGGGCTCATGTCCCCAGGGAGCGGCCAATGTCAGCCTTTGCACAAGCGCAGCACTGGGCCAGCATACGAAGATCGTCGGAGTCATGCACCCCGGTGCGGCAGGTCAAGGCGGTTCCACAGGTGCAATCCTCGCCGACTTTAAAAAAGCTCTGGCAAAGATTAAAACCTGGATGGATGCGGACCCGGCCTGGCTTCCCCCTGATGCAGCGGGGAGCCGGATGTTCGATCAGGCCTACAAGTACCGCAGCGCCCCGATCCCGTTCCGGGATTATCCATACGGTGTCCCGGTCCGTCTTGGCAGGGGCGGCACATCCAGCAACCGCAAAGACGGACAGCGATCCATTCAGATATATTCGGCCCACGGGGTATACAACGCCAGCGGCGTCAAACTCAAATACAGTGACCTGGGAGAAGGGAGCCAGGAAGGCTATTCGGAAGAACCGGGTGATGTCCCTTACGAACCGCCGAAAAAGAATTTTACGGAATATGACAAAGGGCCGGGCATCCCATTCGCCCGTCTCATGATGGGGGGTGAGACGGGCCTGGAGTGGCCGGACTTTACCCTTCTCGGCGCAACGGCCCATCCGTCGCTCGGAACGGGACCGATTTATCGCGGCCGGCCGGGCCAGTCCTACGTCCTCATCCTGGCCGATCAGCAGGACCATGACGACCTGTTCATCGGGCGTGCCCTTACGGGTGAGAGCGGCCAGCGGATGCAGGTCTTTCTCCAGAGCATCGGCATTCTAAAATCCTACGTCATCATTCGAAGCCTGCCCGTGGACACCCTTGATCTCAGCGCAGCCAGGATTACTTCCATCGTGAATCATGCCGAGACAAAAAAAGTCTACCAGGCGATTGTCGACAAAATCAGGACGGAGAATCCGGACCTGAAACTGGTTTTAACGTTTGGCCAACATGCACAAACTCTTTCCCAGAGCCTCTCCCTGGGCAATTTGCCGGTCATTCGACTCAAGGCCTGGAAAGAACAGGGGGCCCTCCAGGACTGGCAAGGCCAGCTTCCCGCCATCCGGCAGGTTATGTACAAAAAGGATGCTGACAATCCTTCCTTTGCCTATAACGGGCAGAGAGGCCAGATCCCCCGCTTTGATCTGCCTTACGGTACTCTTCGCTGGCAGGGAAGCTCCGGTGACCGCGCGCGACGTCCTGTTGATCTGTCCACGAACCGGTTGTCGCCCGACTACTATAAACTCATCGTGCCTGACTGGGTGTTTCAACTGAAGCCCCTGCCTCTCTGATTTGAAATCCCTGCTCACGCAGGACGGTCATTAACAATCCCTGAACGGAGGGCGTCATGAAGAAACAAAAAGCGATCAAAAGGCGGACTTGCGGTGCAATGGCCGTGCATCATCGGCTCCTCGAGCTCGACCCGAACTTCCGGATGAGACAAACCCAGCTCGAGAGTGCGACTGCAATGAGGATGTCATTGGGCGTGAGGGCTCTGCGAGCAGCCGCAGCGCCGATCACCATCCCCGTTGTCGTTCACGTCGTCTACAAGACCCCGGCGGAAAATATCTCGGCCGCCCAGATCAAAAGCCAGATCAAGGTTCTCAACAAGGATTATCGAGCCAAGAACGCCGATAAATCCAAGGTTCCCCCGGTCTGGAAGGGCCTCGTATCCGATGTGTGCACTCAGTTCGCCCTCGCGTCAAAGGACCCGAAAGGCAAACCGACGACGGGCATCACGCGGACGAGGACGACCCGGACGTCCTTCGACACCGATGATTCAGTAAAGTTTTCGGCCACAGGAGGCGTGAATGCCTGGCCCACGGACAAGTATCTGAATATCTGGGTATGCACCCTGGCAAACGGCATACTGGGATATGCACAGTTCCCCGGCGGACCCAAGAAAACCGACGGCGTCGTGATCCTCAATACCGCCTTTGGTACTTCAGGAACGGCCAGCCCCCCCTTCAATCTGGGAAGGACAGCGACGCACGAAGTCGGCCACTGGCTCAACCTGCGCCACATCTGGGCGGACACGGAAGACTGCAGTGGAACCGATTTTGTCGCCGATACGCCGAATGCAGCAGGACCGAATTACGGGAAACCCGCATACCCCCATGTGACCTGCAATAACGGCCCGAGCGGGGACATGTTCGTGAACTACATGGACTACGTGGACGATGCCGCCATGTTCATGTTTACCACGCAGCAGGTGGTCAGAATGCAGGCAGCGCTGAGCGGCCCGCGCAAGAAACTGGGCAAACGGTAGCGCATGGAAAGACGGCAGCGATGAAGAAGATCGACAGGAAATCCCTGCACCAGCAGTGGGTACATTCGCACGAGGAAGACACCGAAACGGAAATGGTGTATCGACCCGCCACCTTTGCGTTTCCCCGCTCCCGCGGCAGATCCGCCATGACCTTGAAACCCCACGGTGAACTCGTTGAATTGGGGATCGGACCGGCCGACCGCCCCCAGGAGAGCCAGGGCACATGGAAGCTCGAAGACAATGGCACTCTTTCCATTTGTGAAAAAGGAAAAAAAAAGCCGAAGCGCACGATGAAAATCCTGTCGTTCGATCGAAGCCGGATGGTCCTGGAGAAGTGAAGCGCTGAGGTCGCGGGGGAAGCAGGGACTAAGGGGCATAACGTGTCCGGACATTGCATCGCCAGATGACGCCATTCTCGACCAGGGAGACCGTGGAACGGTATGAGTGTCTTTACTTCAACCCTCCTTGTCTCACCGCTCTCCGACGGGCGCACCTGGGTCCTGATGCGCGTCTTCGGATATGACGTCGGCACCGAGGGCAGCGGAGACCACATCGACGTTTCCATCGGCTTTCAAACGGACTTCGCATCGATTCCCCGCCCCTTCTGGATCATCCTGCCGAAGTGGGGAAAGTACGGCAACGCCGCGGTTATACACGACTGGCTCTACTGGACCCAGGAGAGGTCGCGCAAGGCATCTGACGACATCCTCCTGGAAGGCATGGAAGTTTTGAACGTCGGCAAAATCACGCGGTACCCCATCTTCTGGGCGGTGCGGGCATTCGGCTGGATTGCCTGGCTTCGCAACCAGGCCGATCGGGCCGAAGGATTCGATCGCGTTCTAGCCCAGCTTCCGGCCAGGGCCGGCCAGGAGTCGCAACGCCGCAGCACGCTGGAACAGCTGGGCCGCCATGCATGGCGGAAGGTCCGCTCCTGATCATGGTACCGCTCGACCGGCAAATGTGAGAAACGGCGGATTCATACATTTTGGGGTCTCTCCAGGACGAAGGGTCCTCTTTCATTTATATAAATGTTGAAACGCTGCGCAAACTGTGCTACTAAGCAAACCGATGCATCCACTTCTGTTTATATCTGCAAATTCATTCACCCTCTGATTTCTTCTCTCGACTCTTCTCGCATCGTGGTCCTTCAAGGTTGGAAACCATAACCGGCTTTCTCGACTGGACGGAGGCGCCATGAATCTCAAATTCCTTTCATCCGGATGTCAACGCTGACTAATCGGCTGTATCGAGAGCCAAGACGTTCTCCGCTCTTTAGGGGCTTGTCCTGTCTCGTGGACCCGTCTCCGATCCCAGCCGACAGTCCCTGGCGGCAGCACGACCTTTCTTTTTTGTCGATCTGCTCCCGGCGTTCTGTTACGGCGCAGCAGGGAAGGAGCACTGTCATGAGCGATCCACGATTTCAATGCGTTGCCGATTTTTCCATCGACGGGCAGCATTATGTTATCGGCAAACTCGGGAATGGTGCGGCCCATCCTGCAAGAGACGGGAACGGCATACGCCCTGTCAAATCCAAGCCCGTAGGTGAATTAAGGGTCGGCAACGATCGATTCTTCGTCTTTGAAGCCGACGGCAAGGGACAGGAAGAGTGGAACCGGGAAATACTGGAGCTGCTCAAGGCCCTGACAGAAAGAGAGCAACAGGTTGTCTCCCGGGCCGCCCTCGGGCAGGTGAACAGGCAGATTGCCGACGAACTTCACATCAGCAGCCACACGGTGTCGTCATACCTGAGACGGATCTTCCTCAAGCTAGGAGTGGGAACCCGGACCGAAATGGTTTTCAAATGCCGCAAGCTCATCGAGAAACAGGGGAACTTGAATCTATAGGCACGACGATCCGGAGTTGTCCTGTCGACAGGACCCGATGATCCGTTGCTCGACCCATATCCTTCCTCATCGTATTAACTTTTACCTTGCTTCCTTCCAAAAGCATCCCATCCTTTCTGTAACACGTTTGTGTTACCCCAGGCGAAGGCCTTCATTCGTGTGGCTTTCCCTATTTTCATTTTTCATTTATGTAAAATCCGAAATATTCGAACCAAATGTGAAAATTTGGATATTTCATTATATTTTTGTTTTTTCTAGCATCACAACCTAACCATCGCGGGATCACTCATTTTTTATCCAACCTGCTCTTGTCCCTACTTCGTTTCGCACTGAAGACCCATATAAACATATAAAAGCATAATATCCCACAGCTCGGACAGAAACATAGCCGGGTTTCTAAATCTCTGCGCGATCCCGATAGAAGACTATTCTTGCTAGGCCGGGGGTTCATATGGCAGTGACCGAGCTGACATGTGCGGGTTTTAAATAGTTACTGATTGGTAAAGTATAGTCACTACCACACCCTATGCCAAATGCTGTTGATCGCCCACGTGTTCAGAAGCCAACAATGCTTTCAGAAAGGAGCAAAGCCTATGGATCCCGTAACGATGATCGTCCTGGCGCTGGCAGCAGGCGCAGCTGCCGGGCTTAAGCCCACAGCCGAGCAAGCTGTAAAAGACGCCTACGCAGGGGTGAAAGCGCTGATTCTGCGGAAGTACGCTAACGTCGACATGACGCTACTTGAGCGCAAGCCTGATTCGGAGGCCAAGCGTCAATGTATGCGTGAGGACCTGGCCGATGCCGGAGCGGGCAAAGATTCGGAATTACTAGAGAAAGTCAACACGTTGATCAAGGCGCTTCAAAAGAACGCCCCTGAGACCGCTGCGGCCAATGGAATTGACCTTATAGATGTGAAGGCAGCTTACTTGAAGGCACAAAAAGTTGTCTCTACAGGTACTGGGGTCAGAGTGAGAAAAAGCAAATTCAAAGGCGGGATCGACGTCAGTGAAGTGCAAGCAGGCAATGTGGATGATCCTAAAAACCCTTAGTAATGACAGCAGGTCTGATACGGCAGCCTGCTGTCACCGAAACCACGACCTCAGCCTCATTCAAAGAAGTGAAGGCAGGTCACAACATCAACGTGGCAGGTGGCAACATCAACGTCAATTACATCGTAACGGTTGGCCGAGTCCTTGAGTGGGCAGGGGTTGGAGACCTCCTGCCGCCACCGGTCGAGTCATCCAGTTTCAAGAATGAACTCGAAGCCATTGAAGCCACGTTGAGCACACCCTATGGTCTGACCATGACAGAGGCGGTGTCAAGGGCTGGAGAGCTTCTGAATGATATCTTCCGCATCTATAAGCCCGACCATTCGAATGAGGCCTTCCCTTTCAGAATGGTACTGTCTCAGATCGCTTCGCCTCTTCTGCATAAGCTCGAAAAGCTAAAGTACTGGGATATATACATTGAGGGTATCCCCCCCCAATCATGGTCGTTTCTAACAAGCGATGATGCGGGTGAGGCAGAAGTGATTTGGCTGCGCCACTTGGAAACGCTGTGGGCCAAGCACTTCGGGGCGAATGCCAAGTTATATGGCCTGGCAAAGATAATAGTCCCGATAAAAGACAGAACCAAGCCTGTCTGGAATGCCGACCTCACGTTCAGTTCTTCAAGTGGCGAAGCCCATGCGGAGTATTGGATCTTCGTGGTGAAAAAGGGCGATGTGATTTGCGAAGCATACAATCCAATCGCCGATTACAAAAAACCTTCGCCGGCGAGCGATTTCGGGCGAATGAGTCCCGAAGGGTTCAGAATATTTATGATCGGATTGGTTATTGAAATGATCCACCTGGTATCCAAGGCTTCCCAAGACATGGCTCTCTGGAAGCACCTCAGCGACCTTTTTCCCGCGTCCAATTAGATCGGGTCCTTGCCGACACCATCACGACAAGTCATTGATTTGTCCGACAGATCGAGCATTCTGACCACAGCATTGAGGGAGCATCATGAGCGACATTCTCATTCAAGAGCTCTTAAAGGTGCTGGCAAATGCCTTCTGGCCTGCCGTGGCAAGTATCATCGTCTTTCACTTCCGCCAACCGCTCTCACAGCTTCTTCTTGCCATCAAAAACGCAATAGAGGACCCGAACAGAGGAGTCAGGGTATCCTCGAAGGGCATAGAAATCACACAGAATGTCAATGCAGTGCTGGGGCGCACAGAATCCTTAGAGACTGAATTGCGGCAGATACGCGCGATGCTGCCGACGGTGCATCCCGAAGATGCCCGTCCCATACCGGGTCCGTCAGAAATTCCGCCAGTTCTCAAGCAAGCCGCAGATGCTTACCTTGAGATTACGGCAGTCTCTCTCAACGATAGAGTACGGCTTAAGGAAACTGCAGCGATACAGCTCACGAAACTTGTCCAGGAACATCACGTCTCGAAGGATCTTCTCACTCAGCAGACACACGAGGGTCTGTTGCTCGCCCTTGCGGGTGTTATCCACTCGAATCCGGAACCGGGAGATCTTGATCGTCTAATCACGATTGCTCCGAGATTGGCACGACTTCACATCAAATATAGAGTCGTGATGGCAATTGGCCGCCTCTTCGAACGAAATCTGGTCATTGCAGCTGATGTCGGGAGGGCCATGGCGCTTCTCGACAGTTTCTCAAGAAGAGCTGATTCTGCTCTCTTACAGCGGATCGAGCGCACTCGGGCTATTATCGAGACTGTCGCAACGGAATAGACCTACCAACCTCATTTGTATTTACGCGCTGAGGAGTTCGCCCATGGGAGTCATTAAAATCGCGAGCTGGAATGCCGAATGGATGAATTCCTGGTTCACACCGGACGCGGAAAAGGCCGCGTTTCGGTCGGAATTCAAGCAGGACGGCCAGACCAACGATACCCGGCAAACGACCGGGCGGGCGGCCGGCTTGATCCGCGCCCTGGACCCGGACATTCTGGCGCTCCAGGAGGCGCCTAGCAGGCGCGAGGAACTCGAGCTCTTCATCAGCGAATACCTATCGGACAACGGTTCCCCATCCTATCAATACTTTCTCGGCGATTCAGGAGGGGCTCAGAAACTGGCCTTGCTCTACAAGGCCGGCTCGGTGGATTCCGCAAGCCTGACTCCTCACGCCGACATCGCCATGTTGCTCGATCCCTGGACTGTGGATATCGACGGCGACGGCTTTCTCAACGATTACCAGTTTACCCGGGTGCCCCTGGTTGCGACGTTAATCGTTTCCGGCCACAGTATCCAGGTCATCGTCCACCATACGAAATCGAGCTTCATAAACAACGGAAGGTCGATGTGGAACAACCCCCTGCAACGCCAGGCCTTTATTGTGGAGGCCCTGAATGCCAGGAGGCGAAACTCGGCGGAGTGCATGAGAACGCGCCAGTACGTGGACTCGCTGCTGCAGTCGGATCCCGGCTCTCTGGTCATCATTCTCGGCGACCTGAACGACGGCCCCGGCCTGGACTACTTCGAGAACCACTTCCTGACGCATAACCTTACGGACATCCTAGTCGGATCCGCATTCAACCCGGAGAGTCTTTTCTACCCTGCCGCACAGGATGTCTCCGCCGCCGATCGATACACCGCAGTTTTCGACGAGTTTGTACCGGTCGATGAGAAGAATAGGCGGCTGCTCCTAGACCACATCCTCCTCTCGCCCGGCCTGGACCCTTCAGCCGGTAACGGGTTGAACCGCATGAATCATTCTGGGAGGGTGTGCCATTCGGAATACAATACACAGGTGCGCAATAACGGAAAAAACCGCGAGGATCGGCCGAGCGATCATCGGCCGGTCATGGTCTCCCTGGAGTACTGAAGGGGCGCTGTGCGCAACGGGTGACCGGACTCGTCCCTGCAGTGATCATTCAAACCGGAAATCATCGACGCGATCATTTCACGGCTGCGGGCGAAAGGCGGTTCTGGCACGTCCATGATTCTCATTGCGGACAAAAGCGACAGATTGATCAGGCAGCTCAAGCGGACGCGGTATTCCCATCAGGAATTCGTACGCCTGAACAGCTATGCCGACGCGGTTCGCCATGTGAGATGCAACACGATCCATGCGGCCATCATATCCAAGCACCTCTCAGACGCCCTCGGATACGAGCTGCTGTGCTATTTGCAGACTCATGACTCCCGCATCCCCGTGATCTACATCGCAGAAGATTCACGCAAGGAATCCATCCTGTCCGCAATGAGAGGGGGCGCGAGGGATTTTCTGGTATGGCCCGTCGATGCGAATGCGCTGGAGGAATCGCTAACCCGCATTGTCCTTACATTCCCACCAAAGGAAGATAGGAGTTCGAATAAGCAAGGAAGCGGCAGTTCGCGCAAGGGAAGCACGCCGAAACCTGCCTTTCCGGATGCCAAATCGAACCCTGGCTGCGATCTCGACGTATCATTCTTAGGGGACTTCAAAGTCTGTGTCAATGGGAACATCCTCGACCACTGGCCAAGCAAGAAAGGAAAATCCATTTTCGCCTATCTCATCTACCATCATGGGAAAAATGTCCGCAAAGATATTCTCACGGAACAGCTGTGGCCGAATGTCTTCCCCGAATCTGCTCGAAACTGCCTCAATGTTGCGATACACCACATACGGCAGCTTCTTCACGATGCCGGTCTCATGCCGAATGTCATCATCCTGAACAACGAAAGCTACTGCATCAACCCCGAAGTGAATTTGTCCACCGATGTGAAACGCTTTCTGAATCACTGGAACAGAGCACGTTTCCTGATCAGGGACAACCAGATCCATGATGCGGCTGATGAATGCGAGATGGCCGTATCAATTTACCAAGGCGATTTCAGACAGGGCGACAATTACGACGAGTGGACGGCGATCGAGAGGGAAAACCTGCGCGAAATATACTTGGAAGTATTGGAAAATCTCAGCGGGATTTACAGCTCCATCCGCAAATACGAAACGGCCATCGATCTCTGCAAGTCTATACTCGAGAAAGACAGCTGCCGCGAGAAGGTTCACCGAAGACTCATGTCCTGTTATTACCTCACCGGGCAAAGAGACCATGCGCTCAGACAATACCGGAAATGCTCGACCATATTGAAGCAGGAGCTGGATGTTGGACCCTCCGCCGAAACCGTCGAACTCTTCAAAAAGATCCGGAACGACGACCGCGACATTTCCCATAAATTAATTCAGCATTAATCCATCCGCAATCTCTCTTTAATCCCTCTTTAATCCGGCAATGTTAAAAATTTCTTAACGATCGGGGGATATCGGCCGTTTAGTCCGCGTGATGATCCATCATACTTTTTGATGGTTAACATATTTATTACCAACCATTTGAGAGAGGAGGTGTAGAAAATGCCGATCAAAATGCAGTGTGAGGAGATTCTCCCGTGGTTCGGGCTTCAAGCCGAGTTTGACCTCTGGGAGCAAAGACCGGATAACCCGGTAACGATCATCCGGACAGGCGAGCCCTGGGGTGTCGTGGTGAGATGGACGACACGCGGTGAGCTCAACAACATCATGTGCGGGAGGTGGGTGATCCAAGGCTTCCTGGAGAAATACGGACCGCAGGAGGCACCGGCGCTTGCTCCGGTGTACGTCGCGATCGTTTCGGCACCCAACAACTACAGTGTTACTCTCACGTTCCCGCCGCAGGAAGAAGGCGCCTACAGACTCGCTATCACCATCAGGATGCTAGGCCCTCGGAATGTCCCGGCACCCATCGCCTGCTCGGGTGAAACATCGCTGCTTCAATTCTATCCCGGCGGCCCGATACAACCATGATGCAACCCAATCGGACGGGTGGTCCGGAGGAGGATCCGTCTGTTTCATGGCGGCCCCCAAAGGACCACCCGGTTCTTCCATTGCAAGCATGAGGCGCTCTGCTTATTCCGATGATGCTCGTTCGCAGCCGCTTCACAATGCCTGACATTGAGATGAAAGCGGGGGATATGACATCATGAAGCGAGTCGATGACATGAAAACCGATGTAAGGCGATTGGAAAAGCACATCAAGAAACTATCAGACAGAATCAAACGGATCGAGGACAGCATGGACAGCATCAAAAGCCGCTTCGAATCGAATATCGAAACCGACCGTGTCCTTCGGGAGGATCTTTCTTCATCGAAAGCGTCGTTTCGAATCGACTTGTACCCACGCCAAGGACATTACCAGGGCAAAATCGAGCATTTGGGGTCGACCGAGGGAATTCCCCCCAAAAGTACGTTTAAGGACCTGGACGCGAAAGTCATCATGAATTTCATCGCTCAACACCTCCTGCGTAAAGCACCCTCAGGTGAGACGACCCCAGGTGATGTCGAGGTAAGCCAGGGCGTTGAGACTCTTCCAACGGAGGCTGCCGTCCCTGAATCAGCGGTGTCCTCCGTTCAGGCACTACCGATAATCAGACTGGAACCCATCGACCGGCCGGCCCGCAAGTCCATTCAGCGTATCGCCACGGGGCAGGCCTTCGGGATCCAGGTGCTGCTTCCGCCCGCTCATATTTCCCCATCTGAACCTGCAAAGAAGTATGTATTTTCGGTTTACGTCCAGTCATTGGAAACGAGATCGAGCTCTTTGCTCGGCGAGGCCCTTGTATCGGCCGCTGCCGACAAAGAGAGCCTTGCCACCATACAATGCTCCGGTCTGCCCAAGGGTATGCACAGATTATGGGGAAAAGCGATGGCCCCTGAAAGAGGACCAGGTGTGTTGAGTTGCTTTGAGTGGTCCCGCGATTACCTTGATGTATATTGATCAGACGTGGGGCGCTGACGAGGCGTAGACCCCATCACGTCTCAAATTTCGCACACCCGATTTCAAAAGGGGGAAATGTGTATCGTGTCTCAGGAACTGATCAATATTGCTGTCTCATCATTGATTACTAGTGGGATAGTGACTGCATTAGTGACTGCATTCTTACAGAAACGTTTGAAAGAAAAGCAATTTAAATTTGAAAGATTACACGAAGAGAGGATTAAGATCATTGCAGATATTTATTCGCAATTAAGACAATTGGAAGATCGCGTTGATGAAATTGCAGACACTGCCAATCCGCATAAGGACCAAACAAAAAGCGACCTCGTAGAAGCATTTTCTACGTTTCGAGTAGAATATAAGAAAGTCAGAACGTATTTTGAACAACGTCGAATCCTGCTGTCGGAGGGGGTAGCTGATCTGATAAATGATTTGCTTGATGATCTAAGACAGGCTGCGGGTATATATAGAGTAAAAGTCGATGAACTACCAAATGGCGCGAAGGGGATTGAGATTTGGCTGGAGTTTAAAAAGAATATCGACGAGAAAATTAAGCCATTTCGGAAGTCGTTAGAAGCAAAAATAAGACATATTCTCGCGGAATGAAATACCTCGCAGCAAGCTGCGGGGTATTTACCCGGCAAGGAATAAAACATTATTGAGGTTCATCATTCCTTATCCTTTTATCCGGACATTCGGGAAACAGATGAATAAACCCCAGGTTATTAAGAAAACCCCTTTCGCCGGAGCCAGTCTCAAGGATGCTCTCAGCCTCACATCTTAAGCGGCCTTGTCATTTTGATTGCTCGACAAGCGATTTCTATCTTCACAAATTCAGACCTCTCTATATCCTGTTTGATATTATAGGCGATCAGACAATAGCTCTTTTCTGAACGACTGATTGAGTCAATACCCTTCAATCGCCTCACGTATTGAGACGTTTTACGTTGGAGGATATTATGATTCATGATCGAGGCGCTCTCTACTATCCATACATTCATCCGCGGGATGTAAACTGGGTAAAGGGTACACTCCTCGCATTCGGTCAGATACAGCGCGTTGTGCCAGATGAGTTCCCCTTGAATGATTCCCCCGATATTGCCTTCTTACGCGACTACCCTGGGCCGCGCAACGAGGCTCTTCTTTGCTCCATCTCCCCCGGGCGCTCCGAAATTGAGGCCGCCGAGAAACGTCTCCACGACGCCTTGGATCGCATCCCCACTGCACAAGTTACAGCGCGCTTCGGTTTGGAAGCCACGCTGGAGAAGTACGGGAAGCCGGATGTGTTTGAGATCCATGAGGATAAGTTTCATTATGATTTACTCGGACTTCTCAAAGACGCCAAGCTTGCATGGATGCACCGAACTAACACCATACCGGGAACTTGGTGGTGTGTTCATCCTGAGCTCGGGGGCGCGCTCATGTCTGTCATTGCTATCGCAGCAGCGCGTAGCGTGGGGCTCGACATTGTCACTGAAGAGATGACACTCCACCACGCGCTGGCCGCTCTCGATGAGCAGACGGTACTCACGGAGCTCCTTCAGGGGGCGCTTCCGACCCACCCGACACCGAGCGAAACGCAAAGCGTAGACCAGCTGGCTCACATCGTGCTCACGACAAGATTTGACCTCTCTTCGCTTTCGATGAAGGAGGTAGCTGAACTCGTGCGAGATGGAAACGACTTGCGTGAGTTCCGGAAGGCCTTGTCTGGCTTCGCTGGGGCGGTTCCTCCTGATGCATCTGTAGAGCGTCGCGAGAAGTTGCTGATTGGCCAAGCTCAGCAGATCATCGAGATTTGGCAGAAGCAGAAGAGAACTTGGCCCAGACGGCTGCTCAATACAATTCGAGAAGGGACAGCCACAGATGCCGAGAATGAAGTCAAGAATGTGGCAGCAGAACTGGCCAAGGCGGCTGCGGTAGGCGGGCTCGGCGCGCTGGGAGGCGCTGTGCTGAGCCCAATAATACTTCCAGCGGCGGCAGGGATTGGGTTGGGTGCCATTTTCGCAGTCGGTCGCGCGCTATGTTCGGGTGATTCCAGGGTGGGGCCATATCGTTATCTAACCCGCGTGGCCAAGGGGGGAGCATCGCTGCTCGTTGTTCCGAAGCAGTACCACAGCGCCCCACCTGCGGAGCCATAAGGAGGCGGTCGCTCTATCTTGTCTTCCATCAGCACTGCGGGAAAAGGGCCCCTCGTAGGTAGACCGACAGTAAAGCAATGGGGGTCTTGCTTTTTTACTTTTGGGCAGGGCCAGTTGCGGCCCTGCCCTCCCTTTGTTTAGTCGCCGCATTTCAAATCAGCCTGCCTCGCTGTCACCCGAGCAGCGGGGGCGTCGCCGTAGTTGTCCCATGGCCGATTGGTGTGCGACCGGATGTCTGACCGCAGTGGATTACGTTCATGCGGCAGAGGGTCTCGCCCATCGTTCCGGATGAGCATCACTCGTTGACTATGCGGCATCACTCCTCGCTGCAGAACAGCTTCGGATCCGGCGGAGCAGGCTCGAGGCCGTAAAACCTTTTGTCCCAGAATGGGCACCGGTCGAAATCGCCATGCTTCTGCGGGTCGGTATCGGAGACGCTTTTGCCATAACGGAACTCTTTTTGATAGATCCGCCCGCGCAGATCGTCGGGGGAAAAGATCTGCTCGGTCCGCAGGAAATTCACATAGCGCCCCAGGGTCTTGTCCGTCGGGGTCATCGGATTGGCAAAGAACTCGTCGATCCAGGTCAGCAGGGAGCCTCGAATGACAAAATCCATGTAGTTTCTTTCCCCTTCTTCGGCCATGCGGTGCAGGGATAGGTTATAAAATTTCGTTTGATTGTTCAGGCGGCGAAGGTAGGGAATGACGCTCTGCTCGAAGTCCCTCACCGAGCAGGCGGCGGCCATGTAGACGATGGTGTCGGCAGGAAAATCGGGGATGTCCCGGAGCAGGTCGTTTAACACAATCGTGCCCATGCTGTGGCCGACCAGCATAATCTCCCAGCCTTTGGATGCTGCTTTCAGTGTTTTCACTTGATCCTTTATCTGATTCATCACACGAGCCAGGCCCCCGACCTCGGTGGGACGCTTGCCCTTGTACTCCTTCATGGTGTGGATGAGCAACTGGGTCTGGCGCAGCATGTTGTCCCATGCACTGGTGCCGAAGCCGTCAATAAGTGGGGCAGTAAGCATCCGGAACGGTCCCAGTACGAACCAGCTGGCGCCTGAATAGGCCACCTCCGAATCGCTGCGCTCGTCTACGCCGGTCATGATGCCGATCGCCTTCGCCGGATTTCTTTTCTGCTCCTCCCGGAGTTGTGCCTCGCGTGGCCCAAGATCATCGGGAAGACCGGTGTCTGGCAATGACTGGGTCCAACCGTATATCTGGGAAGACCAGACAAGCGGAGCACGGAGCACGGCTCGGCCGGCATCGTATCCGAGCACGACCGGCGAACTCGCAGGGCCGAGAGTCCCCATTTCCTCACCCTGCCGTACGAGGAACAAATGATTAAAATAGCTGAACGCCCAGGACGAGCGCCAGTTGATGAAAATCGGATAGTAGTCGGCCTTTAGTATCCTGGGAGTCAGTTTCTCAACCCGCTCGACCGAACCTGTCTGCGTGTTCAGGCCGCCGTGCACAAAGATGAGCAGTTTTTTGCCTTTATCCTTCGCGTCACGAACACCGGCCAGCAATTCATCCATGTAGCGCTTCTCTTGTGCCGCACTGAGCGGCAGATAATCCGTACTGGTAAGATGCTTACCCCGACAGAGGCTGGAAGGGTCGGCCGGCTCGGCACATTCGGTGTTTCCCGTCGGGTCGAGCAATCGACTGTATTGGTCGAACATAACGATATGTTTTTCGCGAAACTCTATTGTGCTGGCGGCACAGCCGGAAAGGCACATCATGAAGACGAGTATGCTCAGGCGCAGCATCATTGTGTGAAGACAGGGGCTCAGGGACATGGCGACCTCCGATGTGTTCGATTCCGCCTCAAAAGGGCGCAGTCCTGCTGAGAGCAGGCGAATGTAATGAGTGGATTAAAGACTGAGTGACTAACGTTGAAATCTGTCTGAAGGGAATTTTAGATTCATGGTGCCTCTGTAAATTGAAGCCACCTGCCCGCGGGGCAGGGCTTCCCGGTAAGGAAAGAACCAAACATCTTTGCGCACCCTGGCGGGATGCGCCCCCGGTCGAGAAAGTCTTGATTTCCATCCAAGAAGGACCACGACACAGTAAGGCAAGTAAAACGAGCGAAAAGGAACTCGAGCTATGGAAATATGAGATTCAGCTATTTTAGTTTGGCAGGTATTTACACGAATGAATTTCGTAAGTCAATATAATTTAAGATGATTTTGATCTATGTGTCGGCATTATTAACCATGCCGGATTTTGCGAGTGTACCCGCTGATTTTGAATGCAGCCGGGGTATTTCTGCAGACTGTTATTTCAGGTTCTGCACGAAGATGTCCGTGCGTGCATCACCCGTTACAAGTCCCTCTTGACCGTCTGGGGGCAGGTCTTGCTTTTTCCTGAAGGCAGGGCCGAATCCGGCCCTGCCCCTCTAGTGCCGCTCCAAAGATATTTATATTTTCTGCAAGCGTCAAGGTCTAACCGGGGGCGGGGGGGCAAAGCCGTAGTCGTCCCAGAGCCGGTTGTGGGTATGACCGTAGGTCGTGCCGCAGTGGATGATCCCCTTGCTGCAGAGGGTGGCCCGCCACTCGTACTTGACCAGGATGGACTCCACGGCCCTGGCTTCGGGATCGAAGCTGACCTGGCGGGAGGGGGAGTACTCCTCCCTGCCGTAGCCGGTGCCGGCACTCTGCGTTGCCTCGCCCCGTGCGGAGGGTGAGGCTTTTTCTTTGGCATCGGCTTGCGGCGCCCCGGGGGCCGTGGTGGAGAGATCCGCCGGTCTCTTGTAGCGCTGGACTTCGGGGTAGACGGCCAGGGCGATCACCCCCATGGCGGATTGATCGCCGAAGGCGGCGGCATAGGAATCGGGCACGTCGGTGAAGTAGAACCGGTTGACCCTCTCCTGCCCCGTCCGCCAGCCCGAGTATTCGTTCACGGCATAGGGCTCGAGGATGTACATCCTCTCATTGTTTTTCAGCCACGACTTCTGCCCCGAGATGATGTTCCTTCCATCAACGGCAACCACCACACCAACCCTCCGGTTTAGCTTGTTCCGGACCACGATCCGGTAGTTATCCCCCTTGACGGCCTCGGCGTAGACCTTCTTCAGGCCGTGGGAGCTTTTGTGGGGGTAAAAGGGAAGTAAGTGCCCATTGTCTGTGATGATGCTGACCTCGACCGCTTCGCCGACAGCGGCCGAGGAGACGGAAGGGATCCCGACCAAGAGAAACGCGAACAGCAAAAACCATGTCTTCATGACTTCCTCCTGCCGATGCTCATCGGCCTTTTTTTGTCTTTGCTTCGTTAGACAAAGATAGGCAGGAAAAAGTTCCCGGGTGAACCGCAGTAATTCGTTAATTAAGTAACTGGTTGACTGAGAGAGAGAAATGCAGAGAGAAACAGCGCCGGCTCGCGGATTGTCGCGTCGGCCCTGCGGCCTCCTCGCAAGGACAGACTTGAGAAATCCCCCTCTATTCCCCAAGAGCAGCTTCGCTGCAGTAATTAGTTGATCAGGTGACCGGTTAATCAGGCAAGAGAGAGGCAGACAGAAGAAAAGGGGAAGGCGGTTTCACCCTTCCGTCGGGCCGCCTCGGACCCTCTTTCTGCATACGAAAAATCAGACTTTCGGCGTATTGCTTTCAGCGACCAAAACCTGCATGATGCCGGCTAGGAAGGAATGGGGGAACATTTCCGATCAGAGGCAGGAGGATGCAATGCCCGTTCAGGATCTCTTTGTCGCCCAGGCAAAACACGAAAAGCTGCAGGAAGAAAAGGCCATTGTCAGGGCCGTGATCCGCTATTTCGA
>Ga0209450_10000309_pt1 | contig 26204 bp, 20 predicted proteins | sample FrelakmetLWP11LW_FD_187149 | JGI IMG/M metagenome (GOLD analysis project Ga0209450, IMG submission 187149) | Freshwater lake sediment microbial communities from the University of Notre Dame, USA, for methane emissions studies - LWP11 LW (SPAdes)... | ecosystem: Environmental > Aquatic >...
GCTGCCGGATCCGCAGGCACAGCTCCTGGTCCTCCCCGTAGAGGAAGTAGTCCTCGTCGAAGCCGCCGATTGCGCGGATAAGCTCCGCCCGCGCGATCATGCTGGCCCCGAGCACGCAGGCGATGGAGCCCTTGAGCCCCGCAAGTTCGCCCGTCGTGTGTTTCTCCCCGGGGTAACGCAGGGAGATCGTCTCCTGCAGCGATCCGTCGGGGTAGACCACCTTTGTCCCGACAAGGCCGACTGCCGGGTTTTCATCCATGTACCGGACGGCCGTCTCGAGGCATCCCCCGGCAAGCTCTGCGTCGGGGTTGAGAAAGAAGAGATAGCGCCCCCTGCACAGGGGGATTGCCTGGTTGTTGGCCGCGGAAAACCCCCGGTTATCGCTGTTGGCGATGAGCTGCACGGAAGGGTGTAGCGTCCTCACGAACTTCGCCGTCCCGTCCGCCGAGGCGTTGTCGACGACAAAGACCTCCCGGCTCACGTCTCCGCCTGCCCCGATGGAATCCAGGCAGGATCCGATCACATCGGCCGAGTGGTACGTGACGATGACGATGGAGACCTCCGGGGGAAGATCCCCGGAAAGTGTATTCTTTCTGCTCGGATCAGGATTCATGGGTTTCCCGGAAGATTAGGGCAGGTTCAGGACGCGGCTTTTCGCCCGAAGATATAAAAATTGCCGGGCATGTGGGAAATCTCGTTATGCACCCAGCAGATACCCGGTTTCTTTGCGCGCCACGCATCGAAAAACCGGCCGTTGTCGACGCCCTCGAAATTGTTCTGGTAGGTGATGAGATAGGCGCCTGCAGAGTCGACGGCGGGCAGCTTGGTGGACTGATCCCGGAAGGCCGGGTCCGTCTCGCTGAGCGACCACGTGGCGATGAAAAGGCCTTTTTGTGCTTCCTGCGGCGTCACGGAACCGAGCACGGAGAGGTCGGATGTGCAGAGGATGCCCCGCCTCTTGGAGGCAATGTCCTTCGCCTCGATCAGAGGCATGGCGAGCGAGCCGAGGTAGAATTTCTGCAAGGCGAAAAATTCGGGCAAGTCGAAGATGATGTATTGCCCCTTGAACCCGAGTTTGTGGATGAGACGGCAAAGGCTGCCGTAACCGCCGCCGAACTCCACGATCAGAGGAAAATGGTTGACCGCCAGCCCTGTCTCCTGCTCGAAACGGGCAAGGTGATAGGCCTGGTGGATGCGGTTTCCGGAGCTTTGCCTGTACCGTTTGTAGGGTTTCGGATCTCCGGCGAAGTCTTCCTCGAGGATATCTTTCCAAACATGTGTCCAGTCCGGCCGGTGCATCAGGTAGCTGAGTTCGCTGTCAATGTAAGGCCGATTGCCTACGAACATGCTGCTGGTCACCACGTCCCAGGTCAGAAATTTCCGGGGATCTTTCTCGAGAATGCATTTCCGCAGCTTTTCCCGGTTGGCCAGCCATACCAATTCCGCAGCTGAGTCCGTCACCGCCTTCGGTTCCGGCATGGTGAGGATCTCGTGCCGGAGATCGTTGACGAGTGCCGCTTCTCTGGACAAACGGCGACTTCTCTCCATCACGGTCTTCTCCGGCGCGATGACTTCTGAACCCTTTCCTTTGGGAAGGGCTCCGGACGTCTCGTTGATCATGAGCCAGTTTTGATATTTGAAGTTTTCGAGACGCTGGTCATATCGTTCAAAGGGCTTCAGCCTGTCCGGGAAAATCTTGTAGTAGCGGTAACGCATTCCCGCGAAAAACTCGAAAATATCCTTCAGAAGAACTTTCGAATCGATGTTGCATCCCCCGTATTCGAACTGGATCATTCTGACCCGATCTTCCACAAAGAGCGAGCGACCGCCCTTGAAGACCTCCAGTTCGTGTCCCTCCACATCGACCTTCAGAAAGTCGATTTTCTCGATCCGCCGTGTCTCACAGTAATTCTCGAGGGTATCCAGATTCACTTTCTCCGTTTCCGCAGGCGTTTGCAGCCCCCAGCCGTTTTCAAGGCCGCGACGCTGGTAGAGTGAATGCAGGCCCGGCGCGGAACGAAATATAAAGAGAGGCCTTTCGCCTTTTTCAGAGCTGAGACCGAAGGGATTGCACGTCACGGTTGGTGAGGAAACATGCTTGCTCAGCTGAATGAAATTATCCCTGGCTGGCTCAAAGCAGTGAATGTTCAGACCTGGATTGACCGACAGGACGAACTTGGCCCACTCCCCGGTGTGCGCGCCCACATCAAAGACGACGGAACAGCCCGGCAGGAATTGCCGCATGACGCGGAGCTCGCCGTTAGTCAGCATGTCGCCGTTGCAATCGCCGTCGTGCTTTTCGATGTAGCCCTTGCAGAAGTTGTAGAGCTGAGAGTTATAGGGCAGCACTCGAAGCAGTAAGTGTTTCATGCGGTACCATTTTTAGCAGGGTATAATACATTTTAATCAAGCGCTACGGTAGTCTGAAGCTTGCATCGACAATCCTGTTTGGCGATTTTCTCTCCAGAGAAGTGTGATCATTGCCAGGTGCAGGTAGAACACGATGGCCTGCGGACCGAAGCTGGAATCGGCGAATATCGACTGGACCAGCACGGCCCCGAAGGAAGTCGCAAGGCAAAGCTCATCGCTTCCGTCCGTTGAATCGGCGGAATTACCGAGGGACTGCCAGATCATGCGATAGGCTGTAAAGATGATGCCAAGGTAAATCACCAGGCCGATTACCCCTAATCTCACCGTGACGTCCAGAAAGAAGTTGTGGGGAGACATGTTAAAGGCAGGGTCTCGGTATGCCTCAGGCACCCTTTCGTAATACGTAGTCATGAACTCCTTCTTCTGCAGCAGTTCCATGCCGAAGCCTATTCCCTTGAAAGGATGTTCTTTGGCCATCTCCCAGTACATTAGCGTGATACCAACACGCTCAGTGCCTTGTAAACTCCTGATAGTAAATCGTTCACGAGACGTGTCTGAAGTGAGGATAACTGTCACAACAATGATGGATAACAACAGCGCGATGAGTTTTCCCCATCGGGATTTCATGCCGAATAGAATAACAGCAAGGACAAGCGCAATAATGGCGCCTCTGGTCTGCGTCATCAAGACCGCTGTAACGTTGGCTATAAAGCACAGAGTGAACAGCGCCTTCAGTCTTCCGGAGCGTTCTTTAAAAAACTGATTCAAAGAGAGCAAGGCTGCAAAAATAGTCATAAACCCCAAGTAATTGGCGGACATTTCAAAGAAATGATAACCACCTCTGTACGAAAGTCGAGAGTCTAAGCGAGATTCGAAGCCGTGGCCTTGAATGATATAAAAATTAACTATAGACGCGATGGAAAAAATTGTCGCTGAAAGAATGACGATCCACACAAGAATATGAAAATGACGTCGAGAGGGGAAAAAGGTGATGAGGAGAAAAAAGAGCACAATATATTTCAGCAGGTGGTACAGCACATCGTGTATGCTGTTTGCTCGATCAAGGGCGAAATAAATCCCTGCCGCGCTCCAGACGAACAGGAGGAGGAAGGGGATGGCCAGGGGGGAGGACCAGGAAACGTGTTTTTTACCTGATGCTGACAGGTAAAGCGCTACGGCCAGAGAGCCATAAAAAGTCATCTCCTTGAGCGCTGTCATGTGGGGAAATGGGTTGAGGAAGACGAATAGTCCCATCATGATGATGACGCTTCGACAGAGACCCTCCGTCAGCCTGCTGCTTTCCTGTACCCCCTGGAGCGTCCTGCTCAGTGAAGAGTTTTCCGTGCGTTCGGGTGTCATGACGACTGGGGCTGGTATTCAGGTACGATTTCCTGGAGCTTTTTCTTGATGGCCGCACGGTCTCCCATTCGAGCAATGGCAAGAAGCGTCTCGATCTGCGCCAGCAGTGCCGTCGCGTCCTGCCTTTTCCCTCTCAAAACCATGATCTTTTTGTGACCCGTGCTGACGATGCCCTCGCCGGATGTGATCAACTCCTCGTACAGTTTTTCTCCGGGCCGCAAGCCGGTGAACTCGATGAGTATATCCTTGTCCGGCTCCAGACCGTGGAGCCGAATGAGATCCCTAGCCATGCCGACGATCCGTATGGGCTCACCCATGTCGAGGATGAAGATTTCGCCGCCCTCACCCATGGCCCCCGCCTGCAGGATAAGCTGCGCCGCCTCCGGAATAGACATGAAATAGCGCGTGACCTCGGGATGAGTGACCGTTACGGGTCCCCCTTGCGAAATCTGCTCCTGGAAGATAGGAATGACCGACCCGGAACTACTGAATACATTCCCGAAGCGGACCGCGACGAAACGGGTGAATTGCTTCTCGCGCATGCTCTCGACGAAGAGTTCCGCAACTCTCTTGGTGGCGCCCATGACATTAGTGGGCCGTACCGCCTTGTCCGTCGACACGAGGACAAATCGCTCCACCTCCATCTCCAAGGCCAGTTCGACGAGATTGCGCGTCCCCATGACGTTGTTCAAAACAGCTTCCCGTGGATGGTTCTCCTGCATCGGTACGTGCTTGTAGGCAGCGGCGTGAAAGACGATGTGCGGCCTGAAACGCTCCATGACGGCTTTGAGAGCGCCGCGGTCGCGGATATCCGTCAGGAAGCTCTCCGTGGGCAAAGAACGGAGCCGGTGCTGGAATTCCTGCTCGATCTGGAACAGGTTGAGCTCGCTGAAATCGAGCAGCCCCGCGACCTGTGGCTGAAAACAGCTGATCTGGCGTACCAGCTCCGAGCCGATCGAGCCCCCGGCACCGGTCACCAGAATCCGCTTGCCGCAGAGGCAGCGGCTGATACTCTCGGTATCGAGCCGGACTTCCTGCCTCCCAACGAGGTCCTCCAGCCTCACCTCCCGTATGGTGTTCACAGAGATGCGCCCTTCAATCAGCTCGTCAATCTTGGGAATGGTACAGTAACGCTTGCCCGTCCGGTCGCAGAGCTCGACGATGCGCCGCATCACGTCGCCCCGCGCCGAGGGGATGGCGATGAGGATCTCGTCGAACGAAATGGGTATCTTCTCAATGTCGTCGATAGAGCCCAGGACGGGTATTCCGTGGATCGCCTGGCCCTGCTTGCGGGGGTTGTCATCGAGGAACCCCACGGGACGATACTTGACCCGAGGGTTGTCGAGGATCTCACGTAGCATCTTCTCGGCGGCATCCCCTGCGCCCACGATGAGCAGCCGCTTCCGCTTTTCACGGTCCGGTTTGAAGAAGGGGAAATAGGCTGAGCTGACGAAGCTCGCCGGGATGGTCCTCTGGATGTAGACTCGGATAAGCATCCGGATTCCGCCGACGAGCACCAGGGTGAGCAGTGCGTCCAGGATGAGGACACTTCTGGAAAACCCCTCAAAGCGTCGGGCGAGTACCAGGGACAATGCGATGATTCCCGCGCTGATCACCGTTGCCGTGATGATGTTGATAAGATCCGCGATGCTCGTGTAGCGCCACATGCCCCGGTAGAGGCCGACCCACGAGAAGACTGCGATTTTCAAAGGCACGATCCAGGGCAGCGTCTGAAGCAGCAAATGCATTTGCTGCGGAGGGATATCGCCCTCGAAGCGGATGAGGTAGGCCATCACATAGGAGGTGCAGACGAGTGCAACGTCAATGCCGATGATGGTCCAGAAATTCCTATTTCGAATCAGGTGTTTCATTTGCATTCTTTGATTAGGGGGTCAAAAAGCACTTGACTTTTCATCATCCGAAATGTGGATTTCTTAAAATGATTACTTGTGCAAACCTAAAATGGCCTTTACCGTCGCTAAAATAAGTTTGAAATCGCCCCATAAAGAGCGTTCAGATACATAGCGTTCATAATATTTAAGCTTCACAGGCATCACCTGCTCAATATACGCTCTCTCCGGATCTTCTGCTTCACCTAAAATATCATTTTCATCCTTATATTCTATAGAAGCAAAATCTGTAATTCCCGGGGATACGGACAAAATCTTTTCGCGCAGATGCTCAGGATAGAGTTCCACATAACGGGATACTTCGGGTCGAGGGCCGACAAGACTCATTTCTCCTTTGACAACATTTATAAGTTGCGGCAACTCATCCAACTTAGAACGACGCAAAAATCTGCCGGACCTTGTTATCCGTGGATCATCTCCAACTGTAATCTGCCTGCCTTTTGACTCTGCATCGGAACACATAGTCCTGAATTTATAAATATCGAACAATCTGCCAAATCGGCCAACCCGCGATTGACGAAAAAAAACAGGTCCTTGAGAGTCGATCTTTATCCAGACTGAAATCAATAAAAAAACGGGTGTTAAGAATAACAGCCCGGATAGAGAGAAAACTAAGTCAAAAAGACGTTTGAGGACCATTGCGTCACTTGTCGTTGCTTTATGAATATCCCGCAGAATACCCCGTCCTGTGGACGGGGATGAATGCGGAGCGGGGGCAAGGGGGGTGCAATCCCCCTCATTGCCTTTCTAGATGCCCCGCCTTGTAGGCGGGATAATTCACTCTCTGAAATCAAAGAAGTCTAGAATCATCATGACGCCAGAATCGCTCTGACCGCAGAAATGACCCGTGCCTGATCTTCGTCTGTCATTTTTGTGTAAATCGGTAAGCTGACGGCTCTCTGATATGCATTCAATGCATTCGGGAAATCATCGGGCTTAAATTTATATCGATCACGCCAATAAGGGTGTAGATGGAGCGGAATAAAATGTACACTGCAGCCGATACCGTTGGTCGCCATAAGTTCAATAAAGCGGTCCCGCGAAATTTTCGCGTCCTCATCGAGGCGGAGCACGTATAAATGCCACGCGTGGATATCGCCGGCTGCTGCCTTCGGAGGCAGTAACACCGGCAAGTCCTTAAAAGCCTCATCATAATGTGCTGCCATGTCGGCTCGCCGCTTCTGCAAAGACCATACTTTCCTTAGCTGCTGAATTCCAAGGGATGCCGCAATGTCCATCATATTATATTTGTATCCCGGAGCTACTACTTCATAACTCCATGACGGCTTTGTAGAGGTGTAGCGGTCAAAAGCATCCCGGTTGATGCCATGAAGGCGCATGATGCTGCATCGTTTTGCTATCTCCGGGTTTCTTGTAACAAGCATTCCCCCTTCACCGGTTGTAATCGTCTTTGTCGCATAAAAGCTGTATACAACAACGTCGCTCTCAAGAGCACCGACTAACTTGCCGTTGTAAGTTGTAGGAAGAGCATGGGCGGCATCTTCAATTACTTTTAATCCGCTTTTACGGGCAATGCGATGTATCGCATCCATATCACAGGCTAAACCACCAAAGTGAACAGGGATAATGGCTTTTGTTTTACTGGTGACGGCTGCTTCAATCTTCGCTCGATCGATGTTGAAAGTGCGAGAATCAATATCTACAAAGACAGGATCTGCTCCAAGATAGCGAACCACTTCTGCAGTCGCAGTAAATGTGTAGGGTGTCGTAATCACTTCATCGCCGGGTTCCAGTCCAATCGCTTCTAGCGCCAAATGCAGCCCTGCAGTTGCTGAATTAACAGCTATGGCCTCAGTGCTACCGCCGAGAAAAGCCGCAAACTGTTGTTCAAAGAACTTTGCTTTCGGTCCGGTTGTCAACCATCCGGAACGCAAAGAATCGAGAACTTCCGCTATTTCTTCTTCGCCTATATCCGGTAGAGCAAAAGGCAAAAATTCAGGCATGCTCATTACCTCCAATCGCATGATTCGAAAGGTCTATCCAATACTCATTCATATTTCGCCCTTCCCGGGTTGTATGTTGTCGCGTGATAACGAATCCTAGATTATGATAAAATATATTTGTCGCCTCATTTTTGTCTCGGTCCGTGGTAAGAAAAACTTTTCTGCAACCCCGCCTCGCAGCTTCATCGAGAAATCTGTTAACCAGCATCTTACCAACACCACTCCCTTGATGTTCCGGCAATACACCGATTGATAATAGTCCGGCCACGTCAGAACCACCGGGATTTTGCGATGGATGGAAAAATCCCATGGCAACCCGTTTGATAATCGATGGCTTCCTAATGACTGCATGCAGGGAAGCGAAAGAAAACCTCAACCAGTCTTTCCTCAGCAGGCGCGAATAAAAACCCCTAGGGTTAACCGTTCCAACAATGAAAGCCGATACTCTCCCGGATGAATTGATGTACACGAAACTAATTCCTTCCGGAGCCGAGGAGACTCCAGAGTAAAAGAGTTTTAGAAAGTGCGAACCGAGAAAACTCAGGAAAAATCCGACAAAACTGGCAAGATGAACATCAACAACTTCCTGCACATGCTGTTTCCTCATCATTCGAATTTCATACATCGCATTAACTTTTAACTTTTCATCTGCTCATCTTGTTGGCCACTATCTTGGCAAAAAGATCTTCGTAACGGGTGCCGAGCGCTTGACGTGTAAAACGGGTTATAAAAGCATGACGTCCCCGTTGACCCATAGCTTGTCGCTGTGCTTCAGGCAGATGATACATAACGCGAACTATATTAGCTAATGCTAAAGGGTCCTCTGGATTGCAGGCCAATCCAGCTCCGATCTCACGAATTAGTTCAGTCACGTCACCTGCCGCAGCCGCTAACACGGGGCGGCCACAGGCCAAGTATGCATAGGTTTTCGATGGGATGGTAAGTTCATATGCCGGATCACGGCTCAGGGTTAGAAGTAACGCGTCTGCAAGAGCATAATAGTGAGCCATTTGATCTGGTGATCTGCTGCCCATAAAGCGCAAATTTTTGATATTCCTTTCAACCGCTTCGCGTGCTAATCGGTTCTTTTCTACGCCATCACCAACCAGCACGAACTGGACCATCGGAATATCTTTCAACAAATCTGCTACGTCGAGCACATTTTTCAGCCCCTGCGCTGAACCAATATTGCCACCATAAATAATATTAAAACGCCCCGCCAATCCCTCTCGCATGGCGAGATGCTTATCCGGTACAACTGGTCGAAAGAGCTGTTCGTTCGCCCAGTTCGGGATAATTTCGATTTTTTCGCCAGGCACACCTTTTTCAATGAGTTTCCTCTTGAATCCGCTGGAGATTGTTGTCACTACGTCCGCGTGGCTGTAAATGAATTTTTCTTGCCGATCAAGGATCCGATAGGCGAGACCGTCAACACCCATATGACCTTTCAGTGCCCATTCGGGCCAGAGGTCCTGGACTTCGTGTACAAGCTTTGACCGACGCAGGCTTGCGATTGCAATCCCCGGCAATCCGATTTGATAGGTCCAAACAACATCAGGGCGAGGGGTGAGTAACACACCCGCCATTATTGCAGATGCGGTGAAAGATGAATAAGAGATAATGCGTCTTCTGCCTGAACGACTTCTGTCGATCAGGACAGGTATGCGCACGACATTTACACCGTCGATATTATCACGCTGCCATGAACGGGCATTATTGCCGTCATAGAGTACGCCGGTGGGGTAATTAGGAAATCCTGTGACTACACTTACGGTGTGACCTCTGTCCACCAACTCAGTGGCTAAGTCGTGCGGCTTAGTAACAGGTTCTGGATAATACCACAGGCTCAGAATCAGTACATGCATAGATGTTTCAAGAAAGTACGGTACTCGTTATTATCAATCTTTTCGCCAAACAACCCGATTGACATAATCTGTATAGCTTAAGATGATCCGGACGACTTTCTCCGAGACATGCGGCGCGTCGTAGTCGCAAACCATCTGGAGAGTTCGAGTGTCCTCCCGGTCTTGTCCATGTAAGATGGTAAGCCCTTCACGAATGTGGACATATTCCAGTCCCGTCATCATCACGGCTCCTTCTTCCATCCCCTCCGGCCGTTCGTGAGCGTTGCGGATGTTGAGGGCGGGAAAATTCAGGATGGAAGATTCCTCTGTGATCGTCCCGCTATCGGAAAGGGTTGCGATGGCGTGCATCTGAAGATGGACATAGTCGCTAAAGCCGAGCGGCCTCATCAAATCGACCGCCGGAGCGAGCGCTGCGCTCATCTCTTCGATCTTCTTCCTCGTCCGCGGATGCGTGGTAACGATGATCCTCTTCCCGAAGTCCCTTGATAGGTTGTTGAGCATACTGATCAGTTTTGCAAATTGCACCGGGTAATCGATGTTCTCTTCACGATGAGCGCTGACAAGAAAATAACCCTTGGTTGCCAGGCCAAGCCGCTTCATCACGTCGGAGGCTTTTATTTTCGGCAGATAATAATGCAAAACTTCAAACATCGGACTGCCTGTCTTGATGATTCTCTCCGGTGGTATGCCTTCTCTCAAAAGGTATTCTCTTGATATCGAACTGTACGGCATATTGATATCGCTGACGTGGTCGACAATTTTGCGATTGATCTCCTCCGGCACACGTTGATCGAAGCATCGGTTACCTGCTTCCATGTGGAAAACAGGGATCTTCCTTCGCTTGGCGGAGATGGCCGCCAGGCAACTGTTCGTATCCCCGAGAATCAGGACAGCATCCGGTTTGATTGTCGCCAGCGCAGTATCTGAACGGCTAATGACCAGCCCAATGGTCTCTGCTGCACTATTCCCGGCGGCGTCAAGAAAATAATCCGGCTTTCGTATCTCAAGATCCTCGAAAAATATCTGATTTAATTCATAATCATAATTCTGGCCAGTATGAATGATGACATGATCAACGTAGCGATCCAAGGCGGACATGACACGCGAAAGGCGAATGATTTCCGGCCGCGTCCCGATAATCGTCGCCACTTTTGTTTTTTTCAAGTTACACCTCGCAAAAGTAGGTATCCGGTATCTCCGGATCGAAGATCTCATTTGCCCAAAAGAGAGTCACCAATTCTCCGTCGCCGATATTTTCGATGGAATGGGTGTAACCGGGCGGGATATCCACGACGCGGTATTCGTTTCCTTGGACATGATGCTCGATGATCTCGCTTCCCAAGATATGCCGAAGCCGTATTACGGCTTTTCCCTGAACAACAAAAAATTTCTCCGTCTTGGTGTGATGATAGTGATTCCCCCGTGTGATGCCCGGTTTCGTCCGGGAAACAAAAATCTGCCCGAACGACGGCGATTTCAGAAACTCAGCCAGGTTTCCCCGATTGTCTGTCTTCACATCGAGGCCATAAACAAAATCAGCTCCCTCGAGGTACGAAAGATACGTGGCATAGAGCTGGCAGAGAAAGGGATTATCAAATGCGGGTACTCTCAGGGAACCACGGGTATCTCGGAACGAACGGATGATATCCGCCAATTCGCCAAGTGTGATCCTGAGCACGGGGGTAATCTCTGCATGAGAATTATTCGCTGAAGCGACAAGATGCATTTTTGAAGCTCGAAAAAGCCCTGCGGCCTCCGCCATGGCTGCGCAAACGTCATCCACATAAACGAGTTCGAGTTCCTTGGCTGGATCGGAGATGGAAATAGGCAGATCGTGAGCGATATTGTGACAAAAAGTGGCGACAACGGAATTGTAGTTAGGTCGGCACCATTTTCCGAAGACATTCTTCAACCGGAAGATTAGAACTTTTGCACCGGTCTGTTCCGCGAACTTCAGCAGTTCCTCCTCTGCCCGAAGCTTACTCGTTCCGTATGGATTAACGAATTCCGCTTGGATAGATGAAGAAAAAATGATTACGGGGGCTCTTCCCATAGCCTTTAATTGGTTGCAGAGTTCTTTTGTGAACCCCGAGTTTCCAATGGCGTAATCTTCCGTTTTTTCGGGGCGGTTGACCCCTGCCAGATGGAAAAGCACGTCAGCCTCGCGCAGGCCCTTTTTCAGCATTTCCGGCGGGCTATCGATATCAACCTCGATCAACTGTACACCCTCCCGCTGTCGCAGGAAAGCTCCCAAATTGCGTCCCACAAAGCCAAGGGCGCCCGTCACCAAGATCGTTGTTGTCATCAGGCTTTGACCTTTTCCCCTTGCAGGGCGCGATGAATGATGTCCAGTTTAAGCAGCAACTTCATCATGCGCTCCACATCGAGTCGCGTCGTGTTATGCGAGTTGTAATCATCCCTGAGCGATATTGCCTCCTGCCCTTCAATGAAGTAACAGGCGTAGTTCAAATCCCGGACATCGGCCGGGACACGGAAGTAATCCCCCATGTCCTCGGCCTTGGCCATTTCCTCCCGATTAAGCAATGTTTCGTAAAGTTTCTCGCCGTGGCGGGTACCGATGACACGGATTTCGTTTTTAGCGTCAAAGAGCTTCAGCATCGCCTCCGCCAGCGTCCCGATTGTGGCCGATGGTGCCTTCTGGACGAAGATGTCCCCCGGATTTCCGTTCTTGAAGGCATACAGCACCAGATCCACTGCGTCCTCGATCGTCATCATAAATCGCGTCATATTGGGATCCGTCACGGTCAGCGGTGCTCCTTCCTGGATCTGTCTCAAAAAAAGAGGGATCACTGACCCGCGCGAGGCCATCACATTTCCATACCGTGTTCCACAAAATACTGTCCGTTCATCCCCATACATCCGCGCCTTGGCGACCATCAGCTTCTCCATCAAGGCCTTGGACATCCCCATCGCATTGATGGGATAGACAGCCTTATCGGTGCTCAACACGATCATATTTTTTACGTTGCAGGCAATGGCAGCGTTCATCACGTTCTCCGCGCCAAGATCATTTGTTCGAATCGCTTCGAGCGGGAAAAACTCGCATGAAGGTACTTGCTTGAGTGCAGCAGCATGAAACACATAATCGACACCCTGCATTGCAGACAAGAGGCTATCATAATTGCGAACATCGCCGATGAAGAATTTCACCTTCGGATTGGCTAGGGTGATCCTCAGATCTTCCTGTTTTTTTTCATCGCGACTAAAAACGCGGATTTCTCTGATATCAGTATGAAGAAAGCGCCGCAAGACGGCATTGCCGAAAGTGCCTGTCCCGCCCGTGATGAGTAAAACTCTGTCAGTAAACATTGAATTTCTCCCTGCAGAGAGTATATATTTAGTGTTTAGCCTGTGATTAGAAGAGGCTTTTCTACAACCATAGATTTCTATGTTGACGTATCATCAGATTTACCCAGTATTTCTTCATGTGCAGATATCTCATGCGGTAAAAATCTTATTTTAATAATTTTAGATGGATTTCCACCAACAATAGAATAGGCTGGAGTATCGTTTGTCACAACGCTACCAGCAGCAATGATGGCACCTCGGCCAATGCGGGCCGGGGAGAGAACGATGGCGCCATGCCCGATCCATACATCATCTTCAATGATAACCTTATATTTGTATCCTTTGCCAGAGTCCCACATAGTTTTTCCAACAATATCATACAGGTGCTCATCGCTATTAAGGAATGCCACATTGCTTGCAATCATGACTTTATTTCCAATTTCGATATCGGCAAGAAAAATGCAACCATGCCCAATGCCTACGTCGTTACCTATGACTATATGTTTCCGGGGTGACCAGAATCGAGTACTCCACTGACAGTGTACATTACGGCCTGTGCATATCCAGGGATAACGGACGCGGAATATCAGCACGTTGCGCAAAGTGTTAAGCAGCGATTTAATGGTCTGTTTCATTTTAGACCAGAAGTATGCCAATTTTGGATGCACTCGATAACGGAACGTACTTCTGTCTCCCAGTTGTGCCTTGCCAAGAACGCGTCCCGCGATCGCCTTCCCATTTCACGGCACTTATTAGGATGCTGACTGAGTTGAACAAGCGCCTTAGAAATATCGACAGGATCTTCAAAGTCAACGAGTATTCCACATTGTTCGGTCTCGATAATGGATGCAATCTCCCTCGCATACGAAGGAGCGATAATCGGGAGCCCTATTGCCATGTATTCAAAAAGCCGATTGGGAAGGCTATCGATACCCAGGTCTCTTCCATATGCAATCAGTCCTGCATCACAAGATTGGAGGACTCTTGGCATATCTTGCATCGGGATACTTGGGCGCACATCAATGACTTCAGATACACTAAGCTCTTTGATACGTGAAGTGAGACTACTATGTCCAACATCATTCGTCTTATTAGCGGGTTCGAACATGAGTATGCGTAATCCACGGATTTGTGCGCTAGACATGGCTGCGGCCTCAACCACTTGCATTGTCCCCCGTGCAAGATCACTCTTGCCATGCATGACGTTGAAGGATGATCGTTGTGATCCGCAGACATCGGCGGGCTCCCCTTTGGCAAACCACGAAGGTGCGCAACTGCGCACAACTACCTTGGAAACTTTTGGGGGCGAGTATTGCGCCAATACAGCATTGTTAACCCCGACTACCAAGTCACACTGGGAGGCAATTAGAGAAATACGCCTGCGCATATATTCGCGTATTAAATTAATCCGAAAACCTAAGAGCCAGCGATCAAGCAATGCGCCATGATAAATTTCATGTATATCAAAAATGACTTTGGCACCGTTATTTTTTGCAAGGCTTAATGCGAGCTGGGCTGAATCAGGTTCCGGTGCGTAATAAACATCAACATTCGCATTTTGCTCTGCAATCGGACGAATTCTGCGACTGGAAAGCAATCTGTCAACTCGAGTACGTATAGGAGGTCCAAGCATGAATTCAATGTCATACGGGTTATAGTTTCTCATAGCCTGAGTAGCATGACCGGGCCCCACCCAGGTGACGCAAAACCCCGCGGCGCGGAACGCACCAGCAAACTTATGACACACTCTGACATCATCAATAGGATGTGCCGTTGTCAAAATACAAACATGGACTGGATCTGACATTTCACTCGCCGTTCATATGTCTTGCTATTGGGTCTTTGTTGTGAAAAGCTACAAAGATGAGGTCTAATTCTCATCATGGCAGCCCTTCTTCCTGCTTGTGGTGGTTCTGCAGCAACATGGGAAAGATTCGGGGGAATATGAGTCGGGGAAGGAGAAAAAAACGGTCTCTTCCGGCGAGCAGCACTTTCCTGAAAGGGTAGCTTTAAAAAGCAAGCCCACTACTTCTTTCGATCTTACGTTCCATGGACACACTGGACGACTTCATAACCTCTGGAAGCCGACGGTCGTGCCTGCTCGCAAACAAAGAAATCAAAATCCGGCGTGTATCGAAATCGCAATAATAACAGCGAGTCTGCTCATTTCCCTCCATGCGGACCTTCCGTACTCTCGAATTCGTCTCTGAAAATCCAATATAGCAATAAAGAAAGTAGCCATCCCCCGGATAACAATACCGTAGTAAGAGATAGCTCAATTAACAAAGCAATTGGTATCAAGTTAATAACTAGTGACCAACGCCACGTCGTACTGAAAAGCCAGCCTACAATGGCCAATACGAGCCCCAGTGAGACTCCGCTAAAGATCAGACCTTTCAATCCAAAATTGGCATAATCTTCCATAAAACTCGCTGCTGTCATTGTGCCATGAATGCCCTGCTTCGCTAACTCCGGCATTTCCAAGTCATTCATCAGCCGAGGCATATTGATAAATTCACATCCTTTTATAGACGCAATAGGCCTGCTGGCACAGCCTTCTGCAAATGGGATATCTGCTGGAATTCGACGAAACCAGGCACTTACAACCTGACCGGGGATGACGAATACACGGCGGTAAACTGTATCCACAAATTGAAAATATGAACGTATGTCGCTCCCGTTAGCGACTTCCGACTCACGTGGTTGAATGATCGCAGCACTTAAGCGATATACTTCCGCTGCCAAAGTAGGATTACGAATACTTTCAATTTCTGAGCTGCGGGGGGCATATCGGGATAGTTGATTGGATATGTCACTCCATACGATGGGCCGGATCATCGGATTTTGAGTAAATACAATCAACATAAGACCTAGAATCGGGACCCATGACAGGAAAAACACTCGAAAATATTTCCTGTCCAAAACGAAAAATACACTAAGCGGCATTACGATCAAAACGACAAACAGTTTGTTCATCAGCGCGATCGCATAAAAACTGCCGACTGCCAGTGTTATCCAGAACTTTGATTTACTTGTCAAAAAAAAGTAGAGGAGCAGCAGTGGAAAAATCGATTTAACAAGAAAGTTCGGTACATATCGATACACTACAGGTGCTTCAAAAAAAATACTTTGGCGAATAAGCATAATATCATAGTATCCATCCTCGAGAAATGCAGTTATGACAGGAACATGGCCAAGATAAATGAAATGCAATACTACAAAAAGTAACGAGCAAATCAGTAATGTCGTACTAGCCCGTCGACTTAGTCCGTCGCGAAAAGAAATTCGCATTTCTCTGCTCTCAAAAATGTCCGGCAGAAAAATGCTCATGCCTCGGGATAAAGTGAAATAAGAAACAAACAATGCTATAAAATATAATGACATATGGCCCACATAAGCAAATCCACTTTCCAGGGCCACACTGGAAAACAACATCAGAAACAATAATGAATATAAAGCAAGTGCAGTATTGCACTGAATGAATTTAAACATGGCAGACAGAGAGGGCTGCACTATTGTGCGCCTGTGAAATGAACGGGAAAAGAATATATTCCGAATCAATAGTTTAAACTCGAGCAGTTTTAATGCCGCGGATTAATTTAATCCCGCCCCAAATCATATCTTTAATTCTGTAGAGCCGTTCTTCCGTCGGATAATCACTGTATGGTCTAATCGGTCGGGCTAAGATTTGATCAAATTCCTCTGCTGAAATTCCAAGTTTTTTTTCGACAAACTCTTTGTCTTCCTGCAATTTATCAAATGGGTAGGTCGGCAGCTCCAGCTCACGCAAAGCGTCTTCACGCGTCATCTGCCCTGAAACTATAAGACTTGACAAATGTGCGCGTCGCTTGTCATACCCAAATTTCATGGGCAGATAATATGCTTGGAAAAACCTCGTAAAAAGCGACTCGTAATGTTTACCTCCATAATCTCGCCAGCCCACTTCGTCCGCCATCAGGGCTTTCGCCCCTTTTTTATTATACGGCATCAGATTAAGTATGCGAAATGTACGAATACCCTTAATAATGGGGTAATAGAAGTAACGAACAATAAACCCGAGAGTGGGATACTGCCGAAGCTGTCCCTTCCCAAAACGCTTATGGATAGCACGTAAATGCGTCAAATCGGCGGGGCTATAACCCCATGCCCTGGGCAAGATGAATTCTGTGGCGTAATTTGTCCCCATTACGATGTAACGAATGCCCTGCTGCGCGGCGACCCTATACAGTACAGCGAGAAAGGCGTGATCAGTCGGCGTGTCGCAATTTGCCACCGATGCCTTGAAGAATGCGAGCTGAAGATCTCTCATTTCTTCCCAATCAACGACAAAAGTAATGAGATCAAGTTTGAGCCGCTTGATAGTGTTTTCAATGTTGTTAACGGCGAGTTCCGAATTCCAACCACTATCAAAATGCACCGCGAGAGGCCGCAACCCAAGCCTGCAAACTTGGTAGGCAACGTAGGTGCTGTCAACGCCACCACTGAGCCCAATGACACAGTCGTATTCATCCTTGCGCCCTGTCCGTTTTATCTTATCCACGACTGCATGTAAGTCAACGGCAGCAGCGCCGGTATTTGCCCGCTCCACAATTGGTCGAGCCTTAATATCGTAGTCTCTGCAATGATTACAGGTGCCATTTACGTCAAAAAGGATATCCGGATCACTGGTATCCATTACGCAGTGTGTACAGATTTTATATGCTGTGTCTTTACTCGGATTCATGACCCCTTATTACCCTCTTCATATGTATTAACGTTACTGCCTGTCCAAAATTGCGAGCGAAGATTGCAAGATAATATTTTGGTAGGAGCACAAATCTCCAAACACCAACGAATTACTCTTGCGGACGTCTAATCCCCGGGGCGCTCCAACAGTATTCAAGAATTCCTTCCTGGCGAGTCGGCACTGCGTAAAAGGGAATTCAGGACAGATCAATCGTAAAAGGATCTTTGCCCCCGTTTCCTCACATTTTGATAATATGCCTTCCTGCGGTTAAGGGGAGCGATTCTACCTCCTGGGGGGTAGGATAACTTAATAAAACAGCACGATGCTTTCCCTGAAAGACGAAATAACTACCTGCCGCTACAGCTGAAGCCCCGCTCTCAATGGCACTTGCAAAGTCACTCAATCGCCCTGCTCCACCGCATGCTATGATAGGTATGGTTACCTCTTCGCTGACGCGTTGGATTGGTTCTAGATCGTATCCCTGCATGGTGCCGTCTCGATCGATAGATTGAATCAAGATCTCTCCCGCACCAAGTTTTTCCATTCCTCGCGCGAAATCAAGCAGGTTCAGACCGGTAGCGCGCTTGCCGCAGCTGGTATAAACTTCATAACCACGCATAAGTCTTTTCTTGAAATCAATCGATATAACAACGCTGGCAGCGCCGGCATAGGAAACAATATTCCGGACAATTTCTGGAGAATCATGCACCAAGGTATTTAATATAATTTTTTCCACGCCGGCGTTGAAAATCGTACGAGCCTGCTCCAAAGTTCGAACGCCACCACCGTATGACATCGGCATGAAGCACTCACCGGCTATTTCGCGAATGAGTGGAATATTCGGCAAACGCTTGTCGATTGAAGCTGTAATGTCGAGTACGCATATCTCATCTACTTCTTTTTCGTTGAAGATTTTGACAGTATTAACAGGATCACCGACGTATTTCGGATCTTTAAACTGCCGGGTCTTATAAAGACCACGCCCATTAATCAACAGAACAGGAATCACACGAGGCCGCAGCATTTACGCCATTTCCACAAAATTTTTCAATAATTGCATGCCGAATCTATGACTTTTTTCAGGATGGAACTGGACGCCCCAGACATTGCCCTGACGCAAGACAGACACGAACTCCCCCGCGTACGGTGTGAAACCCACAACAATTTCCGGGTCAGCGCAGTCAACATGATAGGAATGAACGAAGTAAAAGCGGTTTTGAGATTCCAAGCCATGAAACAATAAATCATCCTTTTGGGGACGAACGACATTCCAACCCATGTGAGGCACGCGCAAAGGGACATCGTCAACATGGTTAGGAAAACGCACAGTCTTAGCCTCAATAAAACCTAATCCGTCCATTGACCCTTCCTCGCTAGCACTTCCGAGGAGTTGCATGCCGAGACAAACCCCGAGAAGAGGTGTTCCTCGTTCTATTACCTGTTTAGTCAGCGCATCCGCCAACCCGCGCCTCCTTAAACTCTCGATCCCCTGATCGAAAGCGCCAACTCCGGGGAGGATCAGTTTATCCGCCGCTAGCACGTCATCGGGATCGGCCGATAGTTTTGCAGGACATCCGATCTTCCTGAGCATATTGCCCATGGACCCGAGGTTACCCACTCCATAATCCACAATCACCAGCATCTCTTACCATCCCAATGAAATAAAGACCATGTAATCCGGTAAATTCCCGAACTTTGGAACAGTCCTTTGAAGGGTCCAAGGCTTGACTCGGGGTTCATGCCATTGATTCCTTCACCTTGCGATATAGAATAACCCCAGCAAAAGATATCCCAAAGGCAAACCCTGTTTCAATTATCAACCGTGGTGTAATCAATGGAAAGGCCGCACGCGATAACTCGTGAACAATAAATACCAGTGAACCGAGTCCCATGCATGTAGAAAGCAAGACAAAATATTTCTTTTTCGATATACCAACTAGCCGAAACACGACTGCTAAATACGTAAGGTGATAGCAAATCTGCACTGCAACATATCCACCCAAAACCTTTTCCGGGATTGCCATCACCCTCAACAAAGCAAGGACCAAGATGAAGGCGGCAACGTCAAACGTCACTTGTATTGCTAGCGCCCAACTTTGTTTGCGTCGCACTTCATAAATGCGCTCCGGCCAGCTAGTGAATAGCGACAGCACGGCTAAGGGAATCAGGTAGGCGGCAAAAATCCCGGCCTGCCGCCAGCGTGAACCGAAAACGAAAGAAAATATTTCATCTGACCAACAGTAGGCTAGCCCGAACAAGGGCACCAAAGCGACGGCCAGTAGAATCATCAACCGATAAATAAGTCTCCGGAAGCCCTCCGTATCGATATTCAATGAGGCTTCACGATAGAACACTTGGCTCATCGACGCTGTGAGGAAATTGATCGGAGCGGTCAGCATTATCCGGGCCAAGCCATAGAATCCAGCGATCTCCACTTGGCCGAAAGCCGTGAAGGCGAGAACCAGGAACTCCTTCGAAAACACCCCGACAAGGCTATAGGGTACGTTAAACAGGGGAAATTGCCGGTAAAGGAGGGCATTTCCCCTCATTTCTTTTAGAGTGACTCTGGCGGTCAGCAGGGGCCAGTGCTCGCGCAATTTCCATACGATTACTGCTGTCCCGATGGCCAGACCCGCGATTCGCGAGAGAATCAAACCGTTCGCAACAAAGCGTCCTAACCCTGCCAGAATGGCAACCACCGCCGCAGAACCCTGCTGGGAAACGCTGCTTACGGCAATAGCGCGATAAGCACTAAAGCGGTTTGCGAAAAAGCTTGCGACCTGCTGCAGTGCAATGAAACAGGCAAGCGGCGGCACAACATAGATCCACGCCCCGATAATCCTTATCCAATATGGCTCTGTAAGCAGGGACTCAAGTAACGGGATCAACAGCAGCAATCCGAGGGTGCTCACCAAGGCAACAATTAGCGCGAGACGCACTAAGGCGGTGGCATCCTCATCTCGCTTAGGCAATATTACAGCGAGCTCAAAACGAAAAGTTGTTGCGACAGACAGAATGCCTGCCAGGGCAAGCACTGAGGAAAAGACGCCGAACTCCTCCGGGCTGTAAAGCCTAGTGAGTATCGGGGAGACGGCAAACGGTATCGCTTGCGTGATCACCGATCCAGTGAGCATCGTCAGTACATGGCGAAAGAATTCAGGCATTATGAGACTATTTACTGAATCACACTGGAGGGCGATAGCTCATGAACCCGGTATTTTTGAACACCTTTTCGAAGGCATAGTTGCATTGAATGTTCGTGACAACCGTCAGCAACTAAACCGACATGGTACCGAACCCGACTGAGAAAACATGATGATAGAATCCGGATCGAATAGCAACCTCAACGGGTCCGGCTCCAGCGGATCGCTACCGGACGATCATTCGAGAGAAAGCTCGCAGAGCGGCACGGTGTTTTCCGCGGCCAATTCAATACGATTAAAATGCCAAACGCAAGCAAGACGGTACAAATACTGACTGTCCGGGCGATCATCCTTCCGAGGGGCCTATATTCAACGGAAAGCCCATCGACTCCAGGAGGAATCGGTATCCGGATGATGCCATGATATGACACCGGCTGAATTGATGGGGATTCCGGCTTTATCGTCCATTCTGGTCGATACATGATGGTCAAAATGAGTTCTTGGATTTGATCCGCTTTAGGAAAATTCAATTCTATTTGATCTTGGCCCTGCCAAAAATTCACAGGTCGCACGGCGGGTTTGATTGATGGGACTAGAGTGCTCAAATCCAAACAGGTAAGATGCGTTGCGCTACAGTTTGATCTGGGCTGCACCGCTTCCAATTGTTTGCTTTCGACAAAGAATGCCCTTGGTAACACACTGCCATTTCTATACACGGATAATATAGTCCCATCGCGCGCTATGATGGGCTGCCCCTTAATCAGGTTGGGAATGGTAACGTGTTCGTCTGTCACGACTACCAACGCGTGTATGCCGAGAAATGTCAATAAGGCCTGTTCCTGTATGGTCCAATCTCCTCGGTTGTCATCGTTGTACCTCCAATTACGAAATCCCTCTCCCGTAATAAGGCCGTAAGGGAGGGATTGCGAAGGGTGGATCTCGTCTTGTGAAATTCCTTTTGAAATAAATGACACTTCTTCCATATCATGGACAATTCCAACGTTGTTTAGCCCCCCAACGTCTACGATTTCATCACGCTCCATAAGCGACTTGACTCTGGATGATGGCAAAAAACGACGACCGACATGATCGATGCCATGGTTATCGTCTTTACTTGGCAGTACTCGAGCCAATTCCCGGAAAATGGGCGCATTATCAATTGAAGCCACTATCGAATTGTATTTCTCAACCGTATAGGACGTCGGGCTCTCCCTAAACCAGGAGCCGTACACAAAGGGAAATGCAGCAATTATCGCTAAAATAGTCTGCGCCATTGCAAGTCTTTGCGGTTTCATCCAGCACGTTGGGGCGTTCCTCTTTACCCTTTCATCAAGTGTCCATGCAGCGAGTACAGTTCCGAAGAGAATCGTGGGATCGCGGAATGTCCAAGTGGCAGAGATCTGCTTCGGTAGCAAGAAGATCGGCCACAGCATGAGAACTATACAAACCCAGAAACTGATAAGCAGTGGTCGTTTCAATGGTGCTGAAGAAATTTTTGGTGCTCCAACGATTGCCAGCAGAGCGAAGATAGGCCCAAATGTAATTGCTCTACTCATCCAATTCGCATTCACGAATTCCTGTACGAGCAATCCCGGATTGGACAATGCACCAAGGGTTGGGATGAACAATGGCTTGAGGAAAAGATTCCAGAGCTGGTCTTTCAAGCCGCTGTTTAACCAATATTGGAGTCGCGGAACGGTTGGCGGAAAATAAGCCATCTCTTGTATTAAAAATAATACTTTTTCACCTGATATTGCAACGACGATGGCTGCGGCGAGTATGAACCAACCAATGCGGCTCACAATTACTCGACCATGAGCGAACACAAAGATGCCAAGACCTATTAAATATGTTAAGAAAATGCCACTATGACCGTTGAGCACACCATAGCTGACAATTATGCCTAAAGCTAATGCTCGTTTCAGCATGGCACGTCGCTGGCATGCCCCGTGGATAAGTTCGTATAAGTAGTAGAACGCGATGGGCAGAGTGGTCCACCCTATATAGGCAGCTGTTGCGTCAGAAACGTAAAGATACTCAAGAGGTGCTGCGGCTAGTAGCGTGAATAAGAAGGCGATGGTGATTGTCTTTGAGAATTCCAAGCGATCTGCAATTCGCAAAGCATAGAAGCCCATTATAGCGGCATGAAATAGAACGGTTATACCTACTGCTGTGAAAACTGGGGAAAAAGCAAAAAATAATACGGTTGGCACATGGGTCATGGTGTGCGGCACTGGCCAGGGGATGCCAAGGCCAACATTGCCATACCAGTATCCAACTGTGCCATGAAGGAGCTGTTTCGCATACACGATAAGCGGAATAATCGAATAGTCGAGTTCTTCGGTACGCGCCAGGGGTGTCGAATTGATGAAATACGGCGCAGCTATAGCAAGAGATGTCGAAAAGATCATGAAGAGGAACAAGGGCCGTGCAGAGTATGAGGTTCTTCCGCTCATGATCGTGAGACACTATTGCCTGCTAAGTCAGTGGTTACGTCTGCATCCCGTACTGATCCGGATAAAAGAGCCAGCCCTTTTACGAAATCCGGTTTTCCCCTAAGAAAGTGAGCCGCCATATCTTTCCGCGGAATTTTAGCTTCGATAAATGTGTAGAAGCTTCCATGTAACAGGCGAAGCGGAAAGCGGTCTACCGATACACTGTTAAAAAAAATATTGAGGACTGCAATGATTTCCTTTGCCGTGTTTACATGCTCATATCGCAGCAAAACGCCATAGCTCAGCCGCCGCCGAAGCCAAAAGTCTAAACCGGTCCCAAAGCGCCAAGCAAAAGACCACAACAACCCACCCTCACTGGGGATGCCGGCAACGAACCGTCCGCCGTCCTTCAAGAGTAAGCAGGCGTGAGCGACTAATGCCGGTAAATCGAGCACATGTTCTAAGACAGCTACAGATATGATTCGTGCATAGCTGTTTTCGGGCGGAATATCGCTGATGTCCGGATAGAAATGTCTTATTCGTCTTACATACGGGGAGTCACGATAAAGATCGATAAATGGTTCTACGACGTCGTAGAGATCGACATCGCCTTCCAATGGCACGTGGTTGAGTGTGCCAGCGCCTAACTCGAGCAAAGGACTTGTCTGAGGATGCATCGCAACTTTGCGTTGCATCCACTGCTCAAGTCGTACCGCAATACCTGCCGCGGTACCTTTCCCGCTGCGGTTGCGTTGATATTCCTCTTTGTAAATGGCCTCATACTCCGGAGGAAGTTGCCTCCGTACTTTCGGATAGACTTCCCGAAGCCACTCCCACTTATCGGGGCAGTCAATCTGATCCATGGTCGACTGACTTTTCCTCAGGCAGGGCGTCGTGCACGGTCCGCTGCCAAACAATGCATCTCGGGCGTTGTAGCCCCTGGTCCAGTATATTTTTCACATAGAGTCCTATGATGGTTATGGCAAACACCAAGACCATTAGATTCATAATGCTGAGCATTAATAGCGTGCTATAGCCAGAGGGCACCTCGCCCAGGATCAGGTAGCCAATCAGCACAATGACTAGCAGCAACCCGCACAAACTGCTAAGCGCAGAAACAATGAAAAACGCCTGAATGGGCAGGTCGGTGTGCAAAATAATCGCCTGCATGCCAAGACGCGCCAGCTTTGTGAGATTCCAACGCGACTCACGTACTTGTGGACCCGTAACGACTGAGACGCTTGCACTCGGGTAACCTAGCCAGGAAACCAGTAGCCTGTAGAAAAAATAGTGGTCCCCGCATGCCAACAAATTTCTTACTACTTCGCGGTCGAGAAGTTTGAAATCGCTCATTCCCTGAAGCTGCTTGCCGGTAATCAAATTGAGGAACTTTGTAAACAGAGATACGCAAGTCTTTTGAAGCCAGCTATCCCCCAGGCGTCTAACCTTGACCCCGTGCACCACCATCGCCCCATCTTGCCATGCATCAACCATTTTCGGGATTGCGTCGACTGGGTGTTGCCCATCGGCATCGATCGTGACAACAATGTCAGCATCCGCTTCTGCAAGTCCAGCGGCTATGGCAGCATCCTTCCCGAAGTTTCTTGATAGGCGAACGCCAATAACCTCGCCTCCAACGTGCGAGCCTAAACCGTTCACCACGGTCCATGTTTCATCCGTCGATCCGTCATCAACGATGATGTAGCGATGAATTAAACCGCATTCTGCGATAGCGGTCTCGATTGCGTGAATTGTGCTCAGCAACGTATCTGCTTCGTTATGTGCCGGGATGATTACATCGAGTCGCGTTTTCTTCTCCTCTTTCAATCGCGGAGAGAAAGACATGGATTTCGTCTCACTTGTATGATGTTGAGCACGCTCGATCATATGCGCTTAAAAAGGTAGAGTTTCATTCCGTTGTAAATCGGGACGGAGGGTCCAAAATTCCCCCCTTGCGGCGGTAGGCCAAGTATGTGAAGAATTCGCGATGCCAGGGAGCCAAGAGATAGAATCTGAAAGTCCCAAAAACTCCTTATAAGCCTGAAATGATTTGAGAGTGCCTTCGACAACGTGTGATCAGTAAAATAAATGACATGCTGGGGCACCTTGATAGAGGGAGATCGGCTGTGAAGTAACCTGTTGAGGGGATGCCGCATGTCGGGTGTCGTGACACAAAAGAATCCACCCGGTCGAATAAAAGATGCAAGCCAATCAACAAATAGAGCGATGTTTGTCAAGTGCTCGATTACATCGAAGCTGTAGACGAGATCGGCACTACTCATTTGTGCAGCTGTCGCCCGCCCCCACTCATCACTTTTAACGGTTTCATAGCCCAGACCCCGGCAAGCCTCAACTGCTTCCTCAGATATATCTGAAGCGGTAAGCCGGGCTTTGAAGATGCGTTCTGCAATGGGGAGACCAAAACCCAGTGCCGACCCTATTTCATGCACATGGACAAACCCATTAGGGTAAAAGTGCTTTATGACTCGATGAATTTTTTCCAGGCGTACTTGATAGGTTCGTTCGATCGAGAGCTGCTCAACGCGGTAATCAAGATACCCGTGCGACAGTCCTGAATCCTTGTAATAGCAGGTATTATATATAAGGCTCAGAGCCTGTGTGTTTGGCAGCGGGGTCAAATGCAAAGTCTGACAGGCGGAGCAGGCACGAATCTCAAACTTATCTATTTGTGCCCAAAGGCCATTCTTATCATGCGATCCACACACCGGGCAACGCGTGTCTGTCCCGATTAGGGAAATAGTTGTTCCGTCTGATAATTGCAAGGTTGCAGCCTGGTGGAGCTTGGTCGATGCGGTCATCATGCATTTACCCGAACGGCGGCGATGAGGCTTGCTCGGTAGCCAATTGGAATTGCGATTTTGTCGAATACTGATGACCGAACTCTGGGCATAATCCATTTCAAAGCCCCTGACAGGGAGGTAGACATGGGTGGGGATTTGAAGATTTGAGGGGTGTCCTTGGTCAAGTTTTTTAGAAGCACGCTCAATGAAGTACATGTAAAATAGGACACATGCATTGGGCAATATAAATAATATCGAATACCCAACAACCGCGCAGCCCATGTTCCCATGTCCGGTACACCAAGAATCAGATATCCACCAG
>Ga0209450_10000310_pt1 | contig 26190 bp, 25 predicted proteins | sample FrelakmetLWP11LW_FD_187149 | JGI IMG/M metagenome (GOLD analysis project Ga0209450, IMG submission 187149) | Freshwater lake sediment microbial communities from the University of Notre Dame, USA, for methane emissions studies - LWP11 LW (SPAdes)... | ecosystem: Environmental > Aquatic >...
GTAGGCATCGCTCAGGCCGCTGGCCGCACGCATCTCGATTTCCTGGTCACCGACATAGACACCGGCCCCGCGGCGGTCGGTAGCCATCGAGGCGCCCACGGCCGCCCCGCCCACGACGACTGCGGCACAGCCGTGCAACTGCGACAACGCTACACCGAGCAACGTCAGATAAATCACTTTTTTCATTTACTCCACTCCTAATAAAACGCTGTCCACTGCATCACACAGGCAATGGAGGGTCAGCAGGTGCACTTCATGAATACGCGCCGCCGATTCTGCGGGCACGACTAGGGAGACGTCTTCTGTCTGCATTTGTTCCACCAGGGCGCCACCACCGCGGCCAGTCAGCGCGATCACGCCCATGCCGCGCCCATGCGCGGCATCCACCGCCGCCAGCACGCTGTGCGCGTTGCCGTCGGCGCTGATTGCCAGCAGCACATCCCCCGGCAAGCCGAGTGCCTTGACCTGACGCGCAAACACCTGGTCATAGGCATGTTCGCTGGCAATCGACGTCAGGATCGACGTATCGGTGGTCAGTGCGACCGCCGCAAGGCCGGGACGCTCCTGCTCGAAGCGGTTCACCATCTGCGATGCGAAATGTTGCGAGTCGGCCGCCGACCCCCCGTTGCCGCAGGCAAGAATCTTGCCGCCCTGGGTAAGGCAATGCAGGATCAGCTGGGCCGCTTGCTCGATTGCCGGCGCAAGCAGCTGCGCCGCGTCCAGATGGGCCTGCGCCGAGGCCTGAAAATGGCCGAGTATTCTGTCTTGCAAGGGCATGGGGCAGAGGGGGCACGTCAGTTGATGAACAGTTCGGGCCCTGATTATCCCACATCGTCAAAAGCGTTTTTTATCCACTCGGGCTCGGCGGCCTTGCCCGACAGGGCCACCACATCGAATCGGCAGGGCGGCATGTCGGGCAAGGTGGACAGATACAAGTGCGCCGCGGCCAGCAGCTTCTTCTGCTTGGACGGGGTCACGCTGGCGGCGGCGCCACCGAAATCGGGGCGGCTGCGCAGCCTGACCTCGATGAAAACCAGGGTGACGCCGTCGCGCATGACGAGGTCGATTTCACCGAAGCGGCAACGCCAGTTGCGCACCAGCAGCTTCAGGCCGCGGGACGCGAGGAAGGCCTCGGCGCGCAATTCGGCGGACTGTCCAAGCAGGGACTTCAACGCCGATTCCCCGGCTGCGTCACGGCTGCTTCCCGATGGCCGGTTTGCAGGGCGGACAAGGCCGGCTCTCTCGCGCCGTGGCGAAGCAAGCTGAGCGGTCGACCGGGGAATCGGGGTTGGACATCTGCGACAATGGCGGCACATGAACGAATCGGCCCATCATACCCGCCTGCCGCAGGCGCTCTACGTCGTCGCCACGCCGATCGGCAACCTCGGCGACATCACCCTGCGCGCACTCGATGTGCTGAAAAATGTCGATCGCGTGGCGGCGGAAGACACCCGCGTGAGCGGGCAGCTGCTGGCGCATTTCAATATCCGGCAGCCGCTGGTGTCGATCCGTGAACACAACGAACGCGAAGCCGCCGAGAAGGTCATCGCCTGGATCGCCGCCGGCGAGGCGGTGGCCTATGTCTCGGATGCCGGCACCCCTGCCGTGTCCGACCCCGGCGCGCGTCTGGTGGCGGCGGTGCGCGCTGCTGGCCTCACGGTGGTGCCGATTCCCGGCGTGGCGGCGGTGACCGCGGCACTTTCGGCCGCCGGGGTGGAGTCCGGACAGTGGCTGTTCCACGGCTTTCTGCCGCCTAAATCCGGCGCCCGGAAGGCACAGCTGCAAAGCCTCTCGACGCTGCCCTGCGCGCTGGTGTTTTACGAAGCGCCGCACCGCATCGAGGAGACGCTAACCGACATGCTTGCCGTGCTGGACGCATCGCGTCTGGTGACCCTGGCGCGGGAGCTGACGAAGAAATTCGAGAACATCGTCACCCTGCCGCTGCGCGAGGCACCGGCCTGGCTGGCGGCCGACCCCAACCACGTGCGCGGCGAGTTCGTCGTCATCGTCCATCCGCCGGCCGCCACGGCAGCGATGGTCGACAGCGAGGCGCTGCGGGTCCTCGACGTGCTGCTCGGCGCGCTGCCGCCGACACTGGCGGCCAAGCTCGCCGCTCAGATCACCGGACACAGCAAGGCCGAACTCTATAAAATGAGCCTGGCCCGCAAACCTCACGACGACGCATGACCGACACGCTCACGATCACCCGCCCCGACGACTGGCATATCCACTTCCGCGACGGCGCGGCGATGCAGAGCGTGCTGCCAGACACCGCACGGGTGTTCGCGCGGGCGATCGCCATGCCCAACCTCAAGCCGCCGGTGGTGACGGTCGACGATGCCGCCGCGTACCGCGCGCGACTGCTCGCTGCCGTTCCGACCGGCGTCGCCTTCGAGCCGCTGATGACGCTGTATCTCACCGACAATACGCAGCCGGAGGAAATCGTCCGCGCCAAGGCCAGCGGCTTCGTCCATGCGGTGAAGTATTACCCGGCGGGGGCGACCACCCATTCCGATTCCGGCGTGACCGAACTCACGCGCGCCTATGGCGCCATCGCGGCGATGGAAGAACACGATCTGCCGCTGCTGTTGCACGGCGAAGTCACCGATCCTGACGTCGACGTGTTCGATCGCGAGGCGGTATTCATCGACCGCCACCTGACCCGGCTGCTGGCCGACTTCCCGCGTCTGCGCATCGTGCTGGAGCACATCACCACCCGCCATGCCGCCGAGTTCGTGGCCGCCGCGCCGGGCAATGTCGCCGCCACGGTCACCGTCCATCACCTGCTGTACAACCGCAACGCCATGTTCCGCGGCGGCATGCGCCCGCACATGTTCTGCCTGCCCGTACTGAAGCGCGAACAGCACCGCCAGGCGCTGGTTGCCGCAGCCATTTCCGGCAACCGAAAATTCTTCCTCGGCACCGACTCTGCACCGCACGCCCAGAGTGCCAAGGAATCCGCCTGCGGCTGCGCCGGCATCTATTCCGCCCACGCCGCCATCGAACTCTATGCCGAAGCGTTCGAGGAGGCCGGCGCGCTCGACAGGCTGGAAGCCTTCGCCAGTTTTCATGGCGCGGATTTTTACCGTCTGCCGCGCAACACCGGCACCCTCACCCTGCGGCGCGAAAGCTGGACCGCGCCCGCCAGCCTCACGCTGGGGAGCGAATCGCTGGTGCCGCTGCGCGCCGGCGAAACCATCCGCTGGCGCGTCAGCGCATAAAAAAACCGGGCATGACGCCCGGTCGGAGGAGAGGTTGGTTTAAGGTCCCGAGATCACCGCGCATTTCAGCACACAGCCGATCGGAGTCCTTTTTCGTTACGGGAAAGCCGGGATGGTCGGCTCGACGCTTGATCCCTGGACTTCGGGATGATGCGATGCGATAAGCTTCCTGATTTCATCCACCCGGCCCGACGGCACGTCGACCATCATCAGGATACGCCCGGCCTCGATCGCGGTCTCGAAGGTCCTGAGTCGCGAGTTGGGGATGGAACTCGCCACCATGCTCGAGACCCAGGCCCCGAACGCGGCACCGATCAGTGCGGTAAGCAGAATGGTGACAAGCTGCAGGTCGACGCCGGCCGGCGGAAAGAACACCGCGATCAGGCCCGCGACGATGCCGATTCCGCCACCGACGGCCAACCCCGTCTCGGCGCCATGCACGAAATCGGTTTTTTGCAGAATCGAGGCTTCATGCAGCCCGGCCAAGGGAATGCCGTCCTTGGCCATGACGTGGAGATGTTCGTTTCCGATGCGGGCAAGCAGCAGTTCGTCGCGGATTCGCCGGGCGCTTGCCACATCCGGCACCATGAAATACAGCCGTCTTCTCATGTTCGTTCTCCTGTTTAAGGGAGTCGCGGATTCGGCTCCATGCTGTTGCTTAGCAAATAAGCGAATTCAGTCAAGCTAAAGCTCTATAATCGCCACGGGAAAGCAGGTCAGGCAACCGCTGCCACGCAAGTGGGAGAGGAAAGTCCGGGCTCCACAGAGCAGGATGCCGGCTAACGGCCGGACGCCGCGAGGCGAGGAACAGGGCCACAGAGACGAGTAAATCCCAAGGGACGCGAGTTCCGCGGGATGGACGTGAAACGCGGTAACCTCCATCCGGAGCAACACCAAATAGGCAGACGATGACGCGGCTCGCCGAGTCTGCGGGTAGGTGGCTTGAGCCGGCCAGCAATGACCGGCCTAGAGGAATGGTTGTCCACGACAGAACCCGGCTTATCGGCCCGCTTTCCCACTTCTTATGTAATTCAAAGACTTAGCGTTTTTTCCTACATTTCAAGGGAAATTACCCCGCTAAGGTCCAGTTTTTCCAGAAACTTATCCACAGCCCGAAACCACCTCTAAGTCCTTGAGGCGTAGACGATTTTTCGTGTCCGCTGGCTTGACCCCCCCAAAACTATCCCCTATAGTGGGGACAAGTGGTGAAGAGTGGGAAGTTGTGGGAGAATAAACCCACATCGGGTGCGTTTAATTTCGCGCCCAGCTAATAAGGGGGGGGCATGTTTCGCGGAGTCGCAACCGTCAGTCTGGATAGCAAGAACCGGCTTGTCGTGCCGGCGCGCTATCGCGACGCCCTGCTGGCCAATGGCGCCGGCCGGGTGGTGATCACGGCCGACCCGAGCCAGTGTCTGCTGCTCTATCCCCTGCCCGAATGGGAGCCGATCGAGAAAAAGCTCAACGGCCTCTCCGACTTCAATCCCCGCACCCGCAGCCTCAAGCAGCTGCTGGTCGGCTATGCCCACGACATGGAAATGGACGGCGCAGGTCGCGTGCTGCTGCCGCCGATGCTGCGCAAGTTCGCCGATCTGGACAAGAACGTCGTGATGGTCGGCCAGGGCAGCAAGGTGGAACTGTGGAACGAGGCACGCTGGGAAACCCAGGTATCACAAGCGCTGACGTTCAGCGATGACACCCTGCCACCGGAACTGGAGGGGTTCACGTTGTGACATCCGCGCATGTGCCGGTGATGGCACGCGAGGCGGTGGAAGCACTGGCAATCCGACCCGACGGGGTTTATGTCGACGGCACCTTCGGACGCGGCGGACACAGCCGGCTGATTTTGCAGCGGCTCGGCGAGACCGGCCGGTTGATCGCGCTGGATCGCGATCCCCAGGCGATACGCGCCGGCGAGTCGATACGGGATGGCCGGCTGACGCTGGTGCAGAGCAGGTTTTCGCAGCTGGACGAGGTGCTCGACCGGCTTGGGGTGGGGAAGGTGGACGGAATCCTGCTGGATCTTGGCGTGTCGTCGCCGCAGCTTGACGACGCCACGCGCGGATTCAGCTTTCGCTTCGACGCGCCGCTCGACATGCGCATGGATCCGGGCAGCGGACTGTCGGCGGCAGACTGGCTGGCGAGTGCCGAGGAAGGGGAGATTTGTGAAGTCATTCGCACCTACGGGGAAGAGCGGTTTGCTAAATCGATTGCGCGCGCGCTTGTTGCAGCAAGACAGACGGAAGCGATCCGCAGCACCGGGCAACTTGCGCAAGTCATCGCAGGCGCGGTCAGGAAGCGCGAACCGGGGCAACACCCGGCGACCCGAAGCTTTCAGGCTATACGGATTTATCTCAACAGCGAACTGGAAGAGTTGAAAGCAATTCTGCCGCACTGCGTGGAAAGGCTGAACCCGGGCGGACGCCTGGCGGTGATCAGCTTCCATTCACTGGAAGACCGCATCGCCAAGCGCTTCATGCGCGCCGAGGCGCAGGGCGAGCAGATGCCCGAGCGGCTGCCGATCCGCGCGGCCATGCTCAAACCCGGGCGGCTCCGCCTGATGGGGCGCGCCCAGCACGCCGGCGACGAGGAGGTCGCGGCTAATCCACGGGCCCGCAGCGCGGTGTTGCGCGTGGCCGAACGGGCCGTGGAACTGGCGGAATGAGCCACCCGGCGAGGGCCCCGCGCAGCGGGATCGACGGCAAGGCGAATGCCGCCGGAGGCCGACCTGGGCTGTTGGGTTCACGACGAAGCCGCCCGGAGGCCGAGGGAATGAGCCACCCGGCGAGGGCCCCGCGCAGCGGGATCGACGGCAAGGCGAATGCCGCCGAAGGCCGATGTGAGTTGCTGCGTCCCTGGCCAGGCTGTCGGAGGCCGCGGGCATGAGCAAGATCAATTTCATTCTGGCGCCTGTGCTGATCGGCTGTGCGCTGGGCGTGGTGCATTCGCAGCACCAGGCGCGAACGTATTTTGTGGAACTGGAACGGCTTAAGAAGGAAGCGCGCGCCTTGGAAGAGCAGTGGGGGAAATTGCAGCTTGAACAGGGCACCTGGGCCAATCCGGCACGGGTCGATCTGCTCGCGCGCACCCAGCTCGGCCTGATCACGCCACCGCACGACCGGATCCGGGTGGAAACCGTGAGCGACGCGCCATGAACTACCACTCGCGCAAACTCCTCAAACTCAACCTTGCACCCTGGCGCATGGCGACCGTGGCCGCGTTGCTGCTGACCGGCCTCGGCGTGGTAGGCGGCCGCGCCTTCTATCTGCAGGGCCTCAATACCGACTATCTGCAGGGCAAGGGCAACGCGGTGGCCAACCGTAACCTGACCTTGCCCGCGCATCGTGGCATGGTGCTCGACCGTAACGGCCAGCTGCTGGCCATCAGCACGCCGGTCGAATCGCTCTGGGTGCGTCCGCAGGAACTGAAGCTGAGTGCTTCGCAGCACGCGCAACTGGCCAAGGTGCTCGACGTTTCTGCCGCAGAGCTGACCCGCACGATGGCGCGCCGGACGCGAGGCGAATTCAGCGTGCGCCGCCCGGTGACCCCGGAGCAGGCGGTGAAGATCGCGGCGATGGGCGCCCCCGGACTGGTGCTGCGCCGCGAATACCGGCGCTACTATCCGGCGGGCGAGGTGGCCGCGCATGTGGTCGGCTTCACCAATATCGACGATCTGGGACAGGAGGGCGTTGAGCGCGCCTACCAGGACTGGCTCGCCGGGCGCGAGGGCCAGCGAAAGGTGATGCGCGACCGCCGGGGCAATGCGATCCGTGACCTGGCGCCGATCAAGACCGCGCAGATGGGCGGCAACCTCGCCCTGTCGCTCGACCTGAAAATCCAGTATCTGGCGCATCGCGAACTGGCGGCCGCCATCGACAAACACAAGGCCCGCGGTGGCAGCGTCGTGGTGCTCGACGCCAAGACCGGCGAGATTCTCGCGCTGGCAAACCACCCGCACTTCAACCCCAACAACCGCCGCAACTACGAACCCGGGCCGATGCGCAACCGCGCGGTGATCGACACCTTCGAGCCCGGTTCGACGATCAAGCCGTTTGTTGCGGCAGCGGTGCTGGAGCGCGGGCTGTTTCACCCGAACAGCGTCATCGACACCCCCGAGACGTGGCGTGTCGGCAACAAACTGGTGCGCGACGTCCACCCGCATCCGAAGATGACGGTGAGCGAAATCATCCAGAAGTCGAGCAACGTCGGAGCGGTGAAAATGGCCATGGCGCTGACTCCCGAACAGTACTGGGAGACGCTGCACCGTTCGGGCTTCGGACAGTTGCCGGGATCGGGCTTCCCGGGCGAGACCGCCGGGCGTCTGCGCGACGCGAAAACCTGGCGCCAGGTCGAACACGCCACCCTGGCCTACGGCTACGGCATGTCGGTCAGCCTGCTGCAACTGGCCCGCGCCTACATGGCTTTCGCCAACGACGGCGAAGTCATGCCGCTGTCCTTCCTGCGACGCGAGCCGCAGGAGGTCGTCGGTGAACGGGTATTTTCCGCGGCGGTAGCACGCGAGGTGCGCGCCATGATGGAAACGGTGACGCAGGAAGGCGGCACCGGCACGCGCACCCGGGTGCCGGGCTACCGCGTCGCCGGCAAGACCGGCACCGCGCACAAGCTGGTCGACGGCCGCTACGCGCCGGACCGTTATCTCGCCTCGTTCGTCGGCATGGCGCCGGCCTCCGATCCGCGCCTGATCATCGGCGTGGTGATCGACGAACCCTCGGGTGCCGTCTACTACGGCGGCAGTGTCGCGGGGCCCGTCTTTGCCCAGGTCATGGCGGGAAGCCTGCGCCAGCTCGGCCTGCCGCCCGATGCGCCGGAAACCTCGACGCTGATGACCCAGGACACGGCACGTCCCGGTGGGGGGGCATGATGGACAAGCAAGTCGGATCAGCGCCCATCCCGCCGTTTGCCCACCCCACGGCAGAAAACACGGCGGCCGCCAGCAGTGGCGGGGCGAGACCGTTCAACGAGAGTGTCACGCACATCCTCGAACGGCTCGGCGTCGAGGTCAGGGAGCTCGTCAGCGACAGCCGCAAGGCCGGCCCGGGCGCGGTGTTCGCCGCCTATCCCGGCGAGACCCGCGACGGCCGCGACTTCATTGCGCAGGCGGTGGCCAACCGCGCCGACGGTGTGCTGTGGGAAGCCGATCATTACGTGTGGGACCCGGCGCTGGGCGTCGCCAACGCCGGCGTCGCCGGACTGAAAAACCGCCTCGGCGAAATCGCCGCGCATGTATATGGCGACCCCTCGCGCTTCCTGCACATGGTCGGCATCACCGGCACAAACGGCAAAACCTCGGTGGCGCACTGGGTGGCCCAGGCCATGACGCGGCTGGGACGCAAGACCGCCGTCGTCGGCACCGTAGGCAACGGCTTCCCCGGCAGCCTGACCCCGGCCCTCAACACCACCCCGGACCCGATCGAGCTGCAGCAGCGGCTGGCGCATTACCGCCAGCAGGGCGCGATGGGCTGCGCCATGGAAGTGTCGTCCCACGGCCTGGTCCAGGGCCGGGTCAACAGCACGCGCTTCGACGTCGCGGTCCTCACCAATCTGTCCCGCGACCATCTCGACTATCACGGCGACATGGACAACTACGCGGCCGCCAAGGCACGCCTGTTCAACTGGCCGGGCCTGCAATGGGTGGTGCTGAATGTCGACGACGAGTTCGGTCGCCGGCTGGAAAGCGACTCGCGCACCGCGCGCGTCGCCGGCTACGGCTTTCACCGCGGCGCCGTGGTGGGGGAAAGCCTCCGCCTGTCGCAAGCCGGCCTGCATCTGAAAGTCCGCACCGACTGGGGCGATGGCGAAATCGACGCGCCGCTGCTGGGCCGCTTCAACGCCGCCAACCTGCTGGCCGTGCTCGCCACCCTGCTGGTGTCGGATGTCCGGCTGGCGGACGCCTGTGCCGCGCTGGCGCACATCACCCCGCCGCCGGGACGCATGCAGATGCTGGGCGGCGGCGCACATCCGCTGGTGGTGGTGGACTACGCCCACACGCCCGATGCGCTTGAAAAGGCACTCGCCGCGCTGCGGGAGATCGTCGGCGGCGGCCGGCTGGTCTGTGTCTTCGGCTGTGGCGGCAATCGCGACAAGGGCAAGCGTCCGCTGATGGGCACAGCTGCATCCAAGGGCGCGGACGAAGTCTGGATCACCAGCGACAACCCTCGCAATGAGGAGCCGCGCCGCATCATCGACGACATCCTCGACGGCACCAACGGCAAACCGCGCGTCGAACCCGACCGTGCCCGCGCCATTTTCGAGGCCATCGGCAATGCCCACCAGGGCGATGTCGTGCTGATCGCCGGCAAGGGACACGAGGATTACCAGGAAATCGCCGGCGAACGCCAGCCCTTCTCCGATATCGCCGTCGCCAGGAAGGCACTGGAGGCGTGGACATGAGCGACCGAGCCTGCGTAGCTGCGAGCACCGCGAGTGGCCACCTGCGCCGACATGACGACCGGTTTCATCGTGGTCACCCCGGACGAGGCGCTGACATGAGCGACCGAGCCTGCGTAGCTGCGAGCACCGCGAGTGGCCACCTGCGCCGACAGGGTGTTGCCGGACGATCGGCTGACCTCACGGAGGCGCCGCGATGAATCTGCGTCTCTCCGAAGTGGCTTCCATGCTCGGCGTGACCCATGCCGGAACCGATGCGGTGGTGCGACGGGTTTCGACCGATAGCCGTTCGATCCAGCCGGGCGATCTGTTCGTCGCGTTGCGCGGTGAAAAATTCGACGGCGGCGCCTTCGCCGCCCAGGCGCTGCAGCAGGGTGCGGCCGGACTGGTACTCGACGCCCGCCAGGCCCCTGACATCACCTCGGCCCTCCGCGTCGACGACACGCGTCTGGCGCTGGGCCGTCTCGCGGCGGCCTGGCGTGCACGCTTCGACATTCCGCTGGTCGCCATCACCGGCAGCAACGGCAAGACCACGGTGAAGGAAATGCTGGCGGCGATCCTGCGCGCGGAGACCGGATCGGCCGAGACCGTGCTGGCCACCGAAGGCAACCTCAACAACGACATCGGCGTGCCGCTGATGCTGCTGCGCCTGCGCGACGGCCACCGCTTCGCGGTGCTCGAGATGGGCATGAACCACGCCGGCGAAATCGATTATCTGACCCGGCTGGCACGTCCCGACGTGGCGCTGGTCAACAACGCCCTGACCGCGCATATCGGCCTGCTCGGCTCGGTCGAGGCGATCGCGCGCGCCAAGGGTGAAATTTTCAACGGCCTGGGCGACGGCGGAATCGCCATTCTCAACGCCGACGATCCGCACCTGGAAATGTGGCGCGAGATGAACGCGCACCGCACCGTGCTGACCTTCGGCCTGAGCGCACCCGCGGCGGTGTCCGGCGTCTGGCGGCCCGCGCCCGACGGTGGGGCGCTGACGCTGACCCTGCCCGGCGCAGCCCTGGACGTAAAGCTGCAGGTGCCCGGCGAACACAACGCCCGCAACGCCCTCGCGGCGGCAGCCGCGGCATTTGCACTGGATGTCGCCTGTTCCAGCATCGTCAGGGGACTCAACACCTTCAGCGGAATCAAGGGACGACTGGTACGCACCCCCGCGCTGCATGACAGCACCTTCATCGACGACACCTACAACGCCAATCCTGACTCGGTCAAGGCGGCGCTGGCGGTGCTGGCCACGCAACCAGGCAAGAAAATCCTGGTGCTGGGCGACATGGGGGAACTCGGCGAGGACGCGCCGGCGATGCATGCGCAAATCGGGCTGGCCGCCCGCACCGCCGGCGTCGAAAAGCTGCTTGCGCTGGGTGAGCTGTCGCGCGAAAGCGTCCGCTCATTCGGCAAGGGGGCGATGCACTACGAGCGCATCCAGGAGCTGCTTGCCGATCTCGAAAACGAACTGGATGCCGATACCACGGTGCTGGTCAAGGGTTCGCGCTTCATGCAGATGGAACGCGTGGTCAACAGCTTCAAGGAACACCCGGCGGCCTCGCGGCCCGGGCACGAGGGACACTGACATGCTGCTGTGGCTATTCCAGCAAATCGGCCAGGACGTCCGCGCCTTCAACGTCTTCAGCTATCTGACCCTGCGCGCGGTGCTGGCCACCCTGACCTCGCTGACGATTTCCTTCATCGTCGGCCCGGCGGTGATCCGCAAGCTGACCGCGCTGAAAATCGGCCAGTCGGTGCGCACCGACGGCCCGCAGACCCACCTGGTCAAGTCCGGCACGCCGACCATGGGCGGCGCGCTGATCCTGGTGTCGGTCGCGGTCACCACGCTGCTGTGGGCGGATCTCTCCAATGATTACGTCTGGGTGGCGCTGCTCACACTAATCGGCTTCGGCGTGATCGGCTGGGTCGACGACTGGCGCAAGGTGGTGGAGAAGAATTCGCGCGGCCTGCCGTCGCGCTGGAAATACTTTTGGCAATCGGTGATCGGCCTGGCGGTCGCGGTCTATCTGCTGCAAACCGCCACGCTGCCGGCGCAGACCGAGCTGATCATCCCCTTCCTCAAGCATGCGACGGTGGCACTGCCGGCGCTGCTGTTCGTGCTGCTCGCCTATTTCGTCATCGTCGGCTCGAGCAATGCGGTCAACCTCACCGACGGTCTCGACGGCCTGGCGATCCTGCCGACCGTGATGGTGGCCTCGGCGCTGGCGATCTTCGCCTACGTCGCCGGCAACGCGGTGTTCTCCCGATATCTCGGCGTGCCCTTCATCCCCGGTGCCGGCGAACTGGCGATCTTCTGCGCCGCCATGGCCGGCGCCGGCCTCGCCTTCCTCTGGTTCAACGCCTACCCGGCCGAGGTCTTCATGGGCGACGTCGGCGCGCTGGCGCTGGGTGCGGCGCTCGGCGTGGTCGCGGTCATCGTGCGGCAGGAAATCGTGCTCTTCATCATGTGCGGCGTCTTCGTGGTGGAAACCCTGTCGGTGATGGTCCAGGTCGCCTCGTTCAAGCTCACCGGCAAGCGCGTGTTCCGCATGGCGCCGATCCATCACCACTACGAGCTCAAGGGCTGGAAGGAAAACCAGGTCGTGGTGCGTTTCTGGATTATTTCGATGATGCTGGTGCTGATCGGTTTGTCGAGCCTGAAACTGAGATGAACTACGACAGCCTCGAACTCTCCGGCAAGAAGATCCTGGTGCTCGGGTTGGGTGATACCGGCCTGTCATGCGCACGCTGGCTGGCGGCGCGCGGTGCCGTGGTGACGGTGGCTGACACACGCAGCGCGCCTCCTCACGCAGCCCGGCTGGCCGAGCTGCTGCCTGAAGCCAGGCTCGTCTCCGGCGCGTTCGACGATGCCGTGCTGCAGGCCGCCGACCTGCTGGTCGTCAGTCCCGGCGTGCCGCTTGCCGATCCGGCGGTCGCCCGCGCGATCGCGTCGGGAATCGAGGCGGTGGGCGACGTCGAGCTGTTCGCCCGCGCCATCAATACTCTTAACGCGCAGCGCGAGCACCCCATGAAGGTGATCGCGATCACCGGCAGCAACGGCAAGAGCACCGTCACCGCGATGTGCGGCGACATGTGCCGGCTGGCGGGACTGGAAACCTGCGTTGCAGGCAACATCGGTCTGCCAGTGCTGGATGCCCTCTACGAAGTCGAGCAGGGACTGGCGCCGGCGCCGCAGGTGTGGGTTCTGGAGCTGTCGTCATTCCAGCTCGAAACCACGTCGAGCCTGAATGCCGACGCCGCCACGGTGCTCAACCTGTCGGAAGACCACATGGACCGCTACCCCGACATGGCCGCCTATGCGCGCACCAAGGCGCGGATTTTCAGCGGCGGCGGCGTGCAGGTACTGAACCGCGATGATGAACGCACGCTGGCGATGGCCCTGCCGGGTCGACCGGTCGTCAGTTTCGGCCTCGACCGCTGCCCGACGGATGACGATTTCGGACTGTGCGAAGACGAGCTGTGCCACGGCACCAGAATGCTGATGCCGATCGCCGCCTTGCCGGTGACCGGACTGCACAACGCGGTCAATGCCCTGGCCGCACTGGCGTTGACCCGCGCCCTCGATCTTCCGATGGAGGCGCTGCTGCGCGGCCTCGCGCATTTCCAGGGCCTGCCGCACCGGGTGGAAAAAGTCGCCGAAATCGACGGCATCACCTGGTACGACGACTCCAAGGGAACCAATGTCGGCGCCACCGAGGCCGCGCTTTACGGCATGGGCAAAAGGAAGGCCGTGGTGATACTCGGCGGCGACGGCAAGGGACAGGACTTTGGCCCGCTCAAGGCGGCGGTCGCGGCCAATGCGCGCGCGGTGATCCTGATCGGGCGCGACGCGCCGCTGATCGAGTCCGCCATTACCGGCAGCGGTATCGCCACCCACGCCGCGGCCACCCTGCCGGACGCGGTGACGCTGGCACACCAGCTGGCGCAACCGGGGGACGCGGTGCTGCTGTCCCCCGCCTGCGCCAGCTTCGACATGTTCCGCAACTATCTGCACCGCGCCGAGGTATTTGTCGCCGCGGTCAACAGGCTGGCAGCTGAAAAGGCGGCGGCGCCCTCCTCTGCAGGTGAGGGCGCAAACGCCGGGCCGGAGGCGACATGACGATGCTCTACACCGCGCGTGCCCCCAAGACCACGGCCGAACTCGACTACAGCCTGCTGTGGCTGGCGCTCGCCCTGCTGGCTGTCGGCCTGGTGATGGTCTACTCGGCCTCGATCGCCACCGCCGAGGCCGCCAAATACACCGGCCACAACGGGCAGTACTACCTACTGCGTCAGGTGATATTCATCGGCATCGGCCTGGCGGTCGGCATGGCCGCATTCAACGTGCCGATGCGCGTCTGGCAGCAGGCCGCACCCTACCTGTTCCTCGCCGGCCTGCTGCTGCTGGTGGTGGTGCTGATTCCCGGCATCGGCCGCGAGGTCAACGGCAGCCGCCGCTGGATCCCGCTCGGCTTCGCCAACCTGCAGCCGTCCGAACTGATGAAGTTCCTCGCGGTGCTGTATGCCGCCGACTACACGACGCGCAAGGCGGCCTTCATGCACGACTTCAAGAGGGGTTTCATGCCGATGGCGGCGGTGATGATCCTGGCCGGCGGCCTGCTGCTGCGCGAGCCCGATTTCGGCGCCTTCGTGGTGATCGTCTCGATCGCCATGGGTATCCTGTTTCTCGGCGGCCTCAACTGGCGGGTGTTCGCAGGTCTGGTGGTGGTGCTGCTGGTCGGCTTCGTCATCCTGATCTGGTCGTCGCCCTACCGGCTGCAGCGCGTGCTCGGCTTCATGGACCCCTTTGCCGATCCCTACGGCAAGGGCTACCAGCTGTCGCATGCATTGATCGCCTTCGGGCGAGGCGAATGGCTGGGACTGGGGCTGGGCGGCAGCGTGGAAAAACTCTTCTACCTGCCGGAGGCACATACCGATTTCCTGCTCGCCGTCATCGCCGAGGAACTTGGCTTCGTCGGCGTGATGATCGTCATCGCCCTGTTCGCCTGGCTGATCGTCAAGGCCTTTGTCATCGGCCATCGCGCGGCCCAGCTCGAGCGCAACTACTGCGCCCTGGTGGCGCAGGGGATCGGCATCTGGCTCGGGGTGCAGGCACTGATCAACATGGGCGTGAACGTCGGCCTGCTGCCGACCAAGGGCCTGACCCTCCCTTTCCTGTCGTTCGGCGGCAGCGGCATTGTCGCCAACTGCCTGGCTATTGCTGTGCTGCTGCGGATCGACTGGGAACACCGGCAGATGATGCGGGGGAAGACGTTCTGATGGCCGCGCTCAACAGGACGCTCATGGTCATGGCCGGTGGTACCGGCGGCCACGTCTATCCGGCGCTGGCGGTGGCCGACGAACTGCGTTCCCGCGGCTGGGATGTGTTCTGGCTGGGAACGCGCGCCGGCCTGGAAGCGCGCGTGGTGCCCGCAGCCGGCATCGACATGGTCTGGATCAGCATGGGCGGAGTGCGCGGCAAGGGCCTGCTGAAGAAGCTGCTGCTGCCGGTCATGCTGCTGGCGGCGTTCTGGCAGAGCCTGCGCGCCATCCTTAGGCGCCGCCCTGACGTCGTCCTCGGAATGGGCGGCTACACCGCGTTTCCAGGTGGCATGATCGCCAGCCTGCTCAACCGTCCGCTGGTGATCCACGAGCAGAACTCGGTGGCCGGACTGACCAACCGCATCCTCGCCTGCCTTGCCGACCGTGTGCTGGTCGCCTTTCCCGGGGTGTTCCGCAACCAGAACGACAAGCCTTTTCCGTGCCGCGGCGTGGAGACTGAATGGGTGGGTAATCCGGTGCGCGCCGATATCGCCACGCTGGCGAACGAGGCTCGCGTACCACACAGGGGCCCGCTGCGCCTGCTGGTGGTCGGCGGCAGTCTCGGCGCCTCCGCACTCAACGAGTTGGTACCGAAGGCGCTGGCCTTGCTGCCGCTGGAGCAGCGTCCGTCTGTCGTCCACCAGTCCGGCCGCCAGCATTTGGAAAAACTGCGCGCGAACTATGCCGCGGCCGGGGTCGAGGCCGACCTGCGCGACTACATCGAAGACATGGCGGCGGCCTGGCGCGACTGCGACTTCGCCATCTGCCGCGCCGGCGCGATCACCGTCGCCGAACTGGCCTGCGCCGGGGTGCCGGCGGTGCTGGTGCCGTTCCCCTTCGCGGTCGACGACCACCAGACCGGCAACGCCGCATTCCTCAGCGAGGCGGGCGCGGGCTGGCTGATGCAGCAAAAGGATCTGGACCCGGAAAAACTGGCATCGCTCATCGCGGGGCTCGATCGCGCGACGCTCGCGACGATGGCGGACAAGGCGCGTGCACTGGCCAAGCCCGATGCAGGGGCGCGAGTCGCCGATATTTGCGAGGGACTCGCCGGATGAAACACGCCGTCCGTCACATCCACTTTGTCGGTATGGTCGCCGCGAGCAGGGAGCAGGCGGCGCTGGAACGTGGCGCCTCGGAACGTGCGCAGTGGAAGCGCCGCGACGGGCCGACTCCACTGTGCAGCTCCGCAGGCACGGCCGTTACGTCGGCCCCCCGCTTGCGGGATGCGACCGCCCGCGAGGGGCGCCGGATGCCGACAGGTGTTGCTCTGGCTCGGGAGATGCGGCCATGAAACACGCTGTCCGTCACATCCATTTTGTCGGCATCGGCGGCGTCGGCATGAGCGGCATCGCCGAGGTGTTGCTGAACCTGGGTTATGCGGTGTCGGGTTCCGATCTCGCCGACAACGCGGTGACGCGACGACTCGCCGGACTTGGCGCGCGCATCCATCGCGGCCATGCTGCCGAAAATATCAGTGGCGCCGATGCGGTCGTGGTCTCGACTGCGGTGGAGGAATCCAACCCCGAAGTGGTGGCGGCGCGCGAAAAGAAAGTCCCCATCGTGCCGCGCGCGCTGATGCTGGCTGAACTGATGCGCCTGCGGCAGGGCATCGCCATCGCCGGCACCCATGGCAAGACCACCACCACCAGCCTGGTCGCCAGCATTCTCGGCGAGGCGGGGATGGATCCGACCTACGTGATCGGCGGCAAGCTCACCGCCGCCGGTACCAACGCCCGGCTGGGAAAGGGCGATTTTCTGGTGGCCGAAGCCGACGAATCCGATGCCTCCTTCCTCTACCTGACCCCGGTGGTCGCCATCGTCACCAACATCGACGCCGACCACATGGACACCTATGGCCATGACTTCGAGCGGTTGAAAACGGCCTTCGTCGACTTCTGCCAGCGTCTGCCCTTCTATGGCATGGCGGTCATGTGCGTCGATGACCCGCACGTGCGCGAAATCCTGCCGCGCCTGTCCAAGCCGATCACCACCTACGGCTTCGACGAATCGGCCCAGGTGCGCGCCGTCAACGCGCGCTTCGAAGGCGGCCGCATGCACTTCAGCGTCAGGCGCGAGGGCATGCCCGAACTGGCGGTGTCGCTCAATCTTCCCGGCATGCACAACGTGCTCAACGCCCTGGCGGCGATTGCGGTGGCGACCGAGGTCGGCGCATCGGACGAAGCGATCGTCAGGGCGCTGGCTGAATTTCACGGCGTCGGCCGGCGCTTCCAGCGCTACGGCGAACTGCCGGCACGCGACGGCGGACGCTACACCCTGATCGACGACTACGGTCACCACCCGGTGGAAATGGCCGCGACTTTGTCGGCGGCGCGCGGCGCCTTTCCCGGCCGCCGGCTGGTGCTGGTATTCCAGCCACACCGTTACACCCGCACCCGCGACTGTTTCGAGGATTTCGTCCGGGTGCTGTCAGAAACCGACGTGCTGGTGCTGACCGAGGTTTATCCCGCCGGCGAGGCGCCGATCGTCGCCGCCGATGGTCGCGCCCTGGCGCGGGCGGTGCGGGTGGCCGGCAAGGTCGAGCCGGTATTCGTGGAAAGCGTTGTCGACGTGCCAGCCGCCGTGCGCGACCTGGTGCAGGCCGACGACGTGGTGCTGGTAATGGGCGCCGGAAGCATCGGCCAGGTCGCGCCCCTGCTGGGGAACAGCCATGCGCCATAACTACCGCATGAGCGACACGGACATGAGCGGCGGCGGCGAAACCGTTCTGCGCGGGCATTTTCTCTACAACGAGCCAATGGGACGGCACGTCTCCTGGCGTGCCGGAGGAACGGCGCGGCGGGTCTATATCCCGGCCGATCTGGAAGACCTGGCCTGGCTGGTGCGTTCGATTCCCACCCATGAACCGATCCACATGGTGGGGCTGGGCAGCAACCTGCTGGTGCGCGATGGCGGGGTGACAGGCGTGGTGATCCTGCTGCACGGCGTTCTGAAAAAAATCGCCCTCGAAGCCCGCACCCAGGGCATGCCGCCGCCCGAACCCGGCACCGACACCGGCCTGATCTACGCCCAGGCAGGCGTCCCGGCGCCCAAGCTGGCGCGTTTCGCGGCCAATCACAATCTCGTCGGCGGCGAGTTCTGGGCCGGCATTCCCGGCACCGTGGGCGGCGCGATCGCGATGAATGCCGGCTGCTACGGCAGCGAGACCTGGGACAAGCTGGTGCAGGTTCAGACACTCGACCGGCAGGGGCGGCTCAACGAGCGCCTGCCCGGGGAATACGTAACCGACTACCGGCACGTCGCGCTGCGCATGGCGCACGAAGAATGGTTCATCGGCGGCTGGTTCCGTCTGACGAAGGGCGACGGCCATGCCTCGCGCGAAATCATCAAGGAATTGCTGAAGAAGCGCATCGCTTCGCAGCCTTTGCACCTGCCCAACGCCGGATCGGTATTCCGCAATCCGCCGGGCGACTTTGCCGCGCGCCTGATCGAGGCCGCCGGGCTGAAAGGCTACCGCATCGGCGACGCGCAGGTGTCGGAGAGGCACGCCAATTTCATCGTCAACCTGGGGAAGGCGAGCGCGACCGACATCGAACGTCTGATCGAACACATCGAAGAGGTCGTCGAAGCGCGCACCAACGTGCGGCTGATCCGCGAAGTACGAATTATTGGAGAACGGCAGTGAAGAAGTACGGCAAGGTCGCTGTGATGTTGGGCGGGACGTCCGCCGAACGCCCGGTTTCGCTCAAAAGCGGCGGGGCGGTGCTGGCGGCGCTGCAGCGCCAGGGGGTCGACGCGCACGAATTCGATCCCGCCACCCGCAATCTCGGCGACCTGATCAGCGGCGAATATGACCGTGTCTTCATCGCCCTGCACGGGCGCTATGGCGAGGATGGCTGCATGCAGGGCGCGCTCGAGCTGCTCGGCCTGCCCTATACCGGTAGCGGCGTGATGGCGTCGGCGCTGGGCATGGACAAATGGCGCACCAAGCTGGTGTGGCGCGCAGCGGGACTGCCGACCGCGGACTGGGAAATCCTTACCGCCGCCAGCGACTTCGACGCGGTGGAGCGGAATCTCGGCCTGCCGATTTTCGTCAAGCCCGCACGCGAAGGCTCGAGCATCGGCATGAGCAAGGTCACCGCGCACGGCACGCTTAGAGCGGCCTACGAGCTTGCCGCCGAGCATGACGCGCTGGTGCTGGCTGAACGATTCATCGACGGCGCCGAATACACCGTGGGCATCCTCGGCGATGCCGCCCTGCCGCTGATCCGCCTGGCACCCGCCAAGGACAAGGCCTTCTATGATTTCGAGGCCAAGTACCTGCGCGACGACACCGAATACCACTGTCCCGCCGGCCTGGCGGACGAGCAGGAAATGGCACTGCGCCAACTGGCGCTGGACGCCTTCCGCCTGATCGGCGGCCGCGGCTGGGGGCGGGTCGACCTGATGCTCGACAGCATCGGCAACCCCTATCTGCTGGAAGTGAACACCTCGCCCGGCATGACCGACCACAGCCTGGTACCGATGGCGGCACGCGTCGCCGGGCTGGATTTCGACGCGCTGTGCCTGGCCATCCTGGAGCAGACCCTGGCATGACCCCCGCCGACAACAGCTTCCAGCCACTGCTGCAGGTCGCCCGGGTGCTGACCTGGGGCGCCTTCGCGCTGCTGGCGTATGGCGTCGGCGCCTGGACCGTGTCGCAACCGTGGTTCGCCCTGCGCACCATCGACGTGGTGACGCCGGCAGCGCATGTCACCGAGACGCAGGTCAGGCTGGTGGTCGAGCGCCACGTGCGCGGCACTTTTTTCACCGTCGACCTCGAACGCGTGCGTGAAGCCCTGGAAAAACTGCCGTGGGTGCGCGAAGCCAAGGTCGCGCGCCACTGGCCCGACACCCTGGTCGTATCGCTGACCGAGCACAAGCCGCTGGCGCGCTGGAACCAGGATGCCCTGGTGAATGATCAGGGCGAGGTGTTCGCCGCCGCCTCCAACAACGACCTGCCGCGCTTCAGCGGCCCCGAGGACAGCAGCGCCGAAGTGATGCGCGCCTGGCACCAGTACCAGACCCTGCTCGCCCCGCTCGGCCACTCGATCCGCGAACTGCATCTGTCCTCGCGCCGCGCCTGGCGCCTGCGCTTGGACAACGGCATGCAGATCGTTCTCGGCCGGGACGAGCCGGCACTGCGCCTGGCCCGGTTCACCGCCCTCTATCCTAGGCTGTTTGCGGCCCCGGCGACGGCGCCTGCCTACGTTGACCTGCGCTACGTCGACGGCTTTGCGATCCGCATGCCCGACAACACCCGCCCTTTCAGTTTGAGTGAATCATGAGCAAACCCCGCGACCCCAAGAAACTCCTAGTCGGTCTCGACATCGGCACCTCGAAAATCGTCTGCATCGTTTCCGAGGTCACCCCCGAAGGCACCCTCGACATCATCGGCATGGGCTCGCATCCGTCGCGCGGCCTGCGCCGCGGCGTGGTGGTCAACATCGAGGCCACGGTCAACGCCATCCAGCGCGCGCTGGAGGAAGCCGAACTGATGGCCGACTGCAAGATCCGCGAGGTGTATACGGGGATTGCCGGAAGCCACATCAAGAGCTTCAACTCGCACGGCATGTTCGCCATCCGCGACAAGGAAATCAGCCAGATGGACGTCGACCGCGTGGTCGAAACCGCGCGCGCGGTGAACATCCCGACCGACCAGCAGATCCTCCACACCATCCCGCAGGAATTCATCGTCGACGGCCAGGAAGACGTGCGCGACCCGCTCGGCATGAGCGCGGTGCGGCTCGAGGTCAAGGTCCACATCGTCACCGGCGCGGTGTCGGCGGCGCAGAACATCATCAAGTGCGTGCGCCGTTGCGGGCTGGAAGTCGCCGACCTGGTGCTGCAGCCGCTCGCCTCGGCGATGGCCGTGCTGACCGAGGACGAGAAGGAGCTCGGCGTGTGCCTGGTCGACATCGGCGGCGGCACCACCGACATCGCCGTGTTCACCAACGGCGCGATCCGCCACACCGCGGTCATTCCGGTCGCCGGCGACCAGGTCAACAACGACATCGCGGTGGCGCTGCGCACCCCGCCGAAGGAGGCCGAGGACATCAAGGTGCGCTACGGCTGCGCGCTGAGGCAGCTGGCCGACGCGCGCGACATGATCGAGGTACCGGGCATCGGCGATCGACCGCCGCGCACGCTTTCGCGACAGACGCTGGCGGAGTTCATCGAGCCGCGCATGGAGGAACTGTATTCGCTGGTTCAGGCGGAACTGCGACGCAGCGGCTTCGAGGAGCTGCTGTCCTCCGGCATCGTCATCACCGGCGGTTCGGCGGCGATGCAGGGCATGGTCGAGCTCGGCGAGGAAGTATTCCACATGCCGGTGCGACTGGGCTGGCCGCGCTATGAAGGCGGGCTGGCCGAGGTCATGCACAACCCGCGCTACGCCACCTGCATCGGCCTCTTGATGGCCGGGCTGGACGAGCGCGGACGCGATGTTCCGAAGCTCACCGGCGGCAGCTTCAAGGAGATATTCGAACGCATGAAGGGTTGGTTCAAGGGGAATTTCTGACGACGCGCGAGCGGAGTCGAAACGGGATTTGACGGTCGTGCCCGGGTGCAGGCCACCGCGGCAAACACGTCAATGAATTTGGCTGCAATTTTTGTTTAGGCAACAGAGGAGAGCAAAGCATGTTTGAACTGATGGATGTAGATACCCAGGACGCAGTGATCAAGGTCATCGGTGTGGGCGGCTGTGGCGGCAACGCGGTCGACCACATGATCAGCTCGGGATTGAGCGGCGTGGAGTTCATCGCCATCAACACCGACGCCCAGGCGCTGAAACGCAACCAGGCCAAGCTGCAGCTGCAGCTTGGCAACGGCGTGACCAAGGGTCTGGGCGCCGGCGCCAACCCTGAAGTGGGCCGTGAGGCCGCGCTCGAGGACCGCGAGCGCATCGCCGAGCTGATCGACGGTGCCGACATGCTGTTCATCACCGCCGGCATGGGCGGCGGCACCGGCACCGGCGCCGCCCCGGTGGTGGCCGAGGTCGCCAAGGAGCTCGGCATCCTCACCGTCGCCGTCGTCACCAAGCCCTTCATGTTCGAGGGCAAGCGCGTGCGCGCCGCCAACACGGGCATCGAGGCGCTGAGCCGCCACGTCGACTCGCTGATCATCATCCCCAACGAGAAGCTGATGCAGGTGCTGGGCGACGACGTCTCCATGCTCGACGCCTTCAAGGCCGCCAACAACGTGCTGCACGGCGCGGTCGGCGGCATCGCCGAAGTCATCAACTGCCCCGGCCTCGTCAACGTCGACTTTGCCGACGTGCGCACGGTGATGAGCGAAATGGGCATGGCGATGATGGGATCGGCCCAGGCGAGCGGCGAAAACCGCGCCCGCATCGCCGCCGAACAGGCGGTGGCGAGCCCGCTGCTGGAGGACGTCAACCTCGCCGGCGCGCGCGGCGTGCTGGTCAACATCACGGCCTCCTCGAGCGTGAAGATGCGCGAAATCCACGAGGTGATGAACACCATCAAGGGCTTCACCGCAGAGGAAGCCACCGTCATCGTCGGCCAGGTGCTCGACGACGAGATGGAGGACAGCCTGCGCGTCACCATGGTCGCCACCGGACTCGGCAACCCGGTTGCCCGCCAGCAGCCCAAGCCGATGCACGTTATCCGCACCGGCACCGACGACATGGCGATGGCGGTCGGCGGCAGCGAAGAACTGCCCAGCGTGATGACCAATCGCCGCGCCCGCACCATCCAGGCGATGTCCGACTCGGGCATCGATACGCTGGATATTCCGGCGTTCCTGCGCAAGCAGGCGGATTGAGCCGGAAAGTGTGAAGCGCGAAAAGCACCGGGAACTTGCTGGCGCCCGGCAGGCTCCGACCTGTCGGGAAGGCCCTCTTGGCCCGGTGTTCGGCGTTTCCCCGGCGAAGCCCTGCACTTTTGCCAGACGCTATTAAAATGACAGGATGATGAAACAACGCACGCTCAAGGAACCGGTCCGCACGACCGGCGTCGGCCTGCACACCGGCGTCAAGGTCCAGCTCACCCTGCGCCCGGCACCGCCCGACACCGGCATCATTTTCCGCAGGATGGACCTCGAGCCGGCTGCCGAGCTCAAGGCGGACCCCTATCTCGTCACCGACACCCGCCTGTGCTCGATGCTCGAATCGGGGCCGGCCAAGGTCTCCACCGTCGAGCACCTGATGTCGGCGCTGGCCGGGCTGGGCATCGACAATGCGCTGGTCGACCTCACCGGACCGGAGATCCCGATTCTCGACGGTTCGTCAGCCCCCTTTGTCTTTCTGCTGCAGTCGGCCGGCATCGTCGAGCAGGATGCGCCGAAGCGCTATGTGCGCATCACCCGGCCGATCGAGGTACGCGACGGCGACAAGTGGGCCCGTTTCGTTCCGCACAACGGCTTCAAGGTCGAATTCACCATCGACTTCAAGCATCCGGTATTCGAGAAGAGCGGCAAGACCGTCAGCATCGATTTCGCCGACACCGCCTATACCAAGGAGGTCGCGCGGGCCCGCACCTTCGGCTTCATGCACGAGGTCGAGGCCCTGCGCAACAGCGGCCTCGCGCTGGGCGGTTCGCTCGACAACGCCATCGTGATGGACGAATACCGCGTGCTGAACCAGGATGGTCTGCGCTACGACGATGAGTTCGTCAAACACAAGGTGCTCGACGCCATCGGCGACCTTTACCTGCTGGGCCACCCCATCATCGGTGCCTTCGAAGCCTACAAGTCCGGGCACGCGCTCAATAACGCCCTGCTGCGCGAACTGCTGCAGCATCAGGAAGCCTGGGAGTTCGTCAGCTTCCAGCGTGAGGAGGACGTCCCCCCTGCCTTCCTTCGGCTGCATCCGCTGGCGGCATGATCGTCATCCGCCTGCTGCTCGTCGCCCTGCTTATCGCGGTGGTGGCGCTCGGCCTGGCCTGGCTGTTCACCGGCAACCGCAAATACCTCGGCCTCATCGGCCGGGTGCTGCGCTTTGCGCTGGTGGTCGGATTGATTGCCGTTCTGATATATATGGTGGAGCGGCTGGTGTTGCGCTAATCAGCGGGCAGCCTTGCCTGTCTCGTCCCTCAGACCTGCCACGCAGTTTTGGTTCTTTCCTCGCGCAGCGAACGGGCTAACCCAGATCCCCGACGTACCAGTCCATTGCCTCGGCCAGGCCCTCGCCGATGCGGTGCGTCGGCTCGTAGCCTAGCCGGGTGCGGGCCTTCCCGATGTCGGCCAGCGAGTGGCGCACGTCGCCGGCGCGGAAGTCGCGGTACACCGGTTTGGCGTCGGCCAGATGCGGATAGCGCGGCAGGAGGTTGACGCGGATCGCCTCGAACAGCTGGTTGAGAGACGTCCGCTCGCCGACGGCGATGTTGTAGACCTGATTGACCGCTTCCGGATTCTGCGTGGTGGCAGCCAGCAGATTGGCCTGGATGACGTTGTCGATATAGCAGAAGTCGCGGCTGGTTTCGCCGTCGCCGTTGACGTACACCGGCTCGTTCTTGATCAGGCTGGCAACCCATTTCGGCACCACCGCGGCATACGCCCCTTCGGGGTCCTGGCGGCGGCCGAAGATGTTGAAATAGCGCAGGCCGATGCTCTCGGTACCGTAGCAGCGGGCGAAGACGTCGGCATACAGCTCGTTGACGTACTTGGTCACGGCATACGGCGACAGCGGCTTGCCGATGACGTCCTCGACCTTGGGCAGGCCGGGGTGGTCGCCGTAGGTCGAGCTCGACGCCGCGTAGACGAAGCGCTTGACCTTGGCGTCGCGCGCCGCGACCAGCATGTTGATGAAGCCGGTGTTGTTTGAGGCGTGCGTCAGCAACGGGTCCTCGATCGAGCGCGGGACCGAGCCGAGCGCCGCCTGGTGCAGCACGTAATCGACATCCTTGCAGACGGTGTGGCAGGTGATCAGGTCACGGATGTCGCCCCGCTTGAGGCGGAACCGCTCCCAGCGCTCGGGGCCGACGCTGGCCTGCACCTGGGCCAGGTTCTTCTCGTGGCCGGTGGCGAAGTTGTCCAGCGCGACCACCTGCTGGTCGAGCTTGAGCAAAGCCTCGACCAGGTTGCAGCCGATGAAGCCGGCGGCGCCGGTCACCAGCCAGGTTCTGGGTTGCGCCGCCAGTTGCGTCTTCAGAGCGTCGAACGCTGACATCACAGTCTCCACAGATTGAATCCGGCGGTCTTCACCGCGGCCGGATCGTAGGCCGACTTGACGTCGGTGAACACCCCGCCCTTTTTCAGTCTGGCGGTGAGTTCGGCGAACGGCTTTTCCAGGTAGGCCGCATGCGACACGGCGGCCACCAGGGCCTCGCATTCGGGCAGATCATCCCAGGCGGTCAGACTGATGCCGTATTCGTGTTCGGCTTCCTTGGGCTCGCCAAGCGGGTCGTGCACGCGAACCTCGCAGCCGAAGGACTGCAGTTCGCGGATGACGTCGACGACCTTGGAGTTGCGCAGGTCGGGGCAGTTTTCCTTGAAGGTGAGGCCGAGCACATTGACCCGGGCGCCTTTAACCTGCACGCCGTTGGCGATCAGCCTCTTGACCGTTTCCTGCGCCACATAGGCGCCCATGCCGTCGTTGATGCGGCGGCCTGCGAGGATCACCTGCGGGTGGTAGCCGAGCATGTCGGCCTTGTGTGTGAGGTAGTAGGGATCGACGCCGATGCAGTGGCCGCCGACCAGGCCGGGGCGGAAAGGGAGGAAGTTCCATTTGGTGCCGGCAGCTTTTAGCACCTCCAGGGTGTCGATGCCGAGGCGGTGGAAGATCAGCGAGAGTTCGTTCATCAGGGCGATGTTGAGGTCGCGCTGGGTGTTTTCGATCACCTTGGCGGCTTCGGCCACCTTGATCGAACTGGCACGGTGGACCCCGGCGGTGATCACGCTGCCGTAGAGTGCCGCCACTTTATCCAGCGTGGCGGCATCGTCGCCGGAGACGACTTTCACGATCTTGGTGATGGTGCGTTCCTTGTCGCCCGGGTTGACGCGCTCCGGCGAGTAGCCGACGTGGAAGTCCTGCAGCCACTTCATCCCGGACTGCTTCTCCAGGATCGGGATGCAGACCTCCTCGGTGGCGCCGGGGTAGACTGTCGATTCGTAGATGACCGTGGCGCCCTTCTTCATGAACTTGCCGACGGTGGTGGAGGAACCCACCAGCGGCGAGAAATCGGGAATGTGCGCCTCGTCCACCGGGGTCGGCACGGCGACGATGATGAAGTCGGCACGAGCCAGATCGGCGGGATCGCTGGTGACGGTCAGCTGCGTCGCGGCC